>Ga0187815_10001349_pt1 | contig 11579 bp, 15 predicted proteins | sample NC_S_5_FD_132962 | JGI IMG/M metagenome (GOLD analysis project Ga0187815, IMG submission 132962) | Wetland sediment microbial communities from Neuse River Estuary, North Carolina, USA - ASW-S_5 | ecosystem: Environmental > Aquatic > Freshwater > Wetlands > Sediment | place: USA: North Carolina...
CGTACCCGAGCTTGATCGAGATGCCCCGCTTCAGCTCCTCGGAGTGACGGTCGGTCCATTCGCCGGTGAGGGCCTGGGTCAGGGTGGTCTTGCCGTGGTCGACGTGGCCGACCAGGCCGATGTTGACCTCGGGTTGTCGGGGGACCTTCATGACGCGGCGAGGAGCTCCGCGAGGGGCTTCCCGCCCTTCTGCTCGACCACGAGGTTGATCTGGACCGTGTCCTCGCTGATCGTGTTCCCGCGGAACGTTCGGCGCTTGCGCATCCCCAGCCGCGGGGCCCCGAAACCGAATCCGTCGCCGACGTAGAGGCGGGTCTGGCGCGCGCCCGGGAGTCCGGGGCGCAGTGGGAATCCGCTCTTGTCGGTCCCGCCCGTGATGCGGAACGTGTACCCGGTCGCGCCGATCAGCTCCCCTCCGACCGCCTCGCCAATCCGCTTCCCGAGGAAGCCGGCCGCTTGCGGGTCGCCTACCGTGCGCGCGACGGACTTCTCGCGCTCGGAAATGACGAGCTTGTACTCTACCATCCGGTCCTCAAGAGGCGAGGTCGCGCCAGTCGAGAGTGGTTTAAATAGGTTATTACCTCGGAGGTCGGCGCCCCGACCGCTCGCGCCTCGGTTTCGTTCGGTGGCGGGGGCCCAGCCCCTCTGGGGAGTGGTCCGGCAGCGTAGGTTCCCGCCGCGAAACGCCCTTATCACCCGGTCCTTGGTCCACGACGGGCTGGGCGGCGCTCTGGGATGACCGATCTCGCAACCTACGCGCTCGCCGTCGACGTCGCCATTCTCGTCGGAGGCTTTGCCTACGCGGCGGGGGCCGACTTCCGGGACCGCGAGGTTTCGGACCGGCTTTGGCAAGTCCTCGGCGTCGTCGGGTTCCTGATCGGTTTCGTCGCTGTGGCCCCGGGCGGAACCCTGCCCTCACTCCTGTGGTTCGTCGTCGGACTGTTCGTGATCCAGCACCTGTTCGCCTGGGACGTCCGTCTCGGCCCTCGGGGCGAGCCGTACGCCGACCTCATCGAGCTCGGGTTCTACGTCGCGGTCGTCGCCATCGTGGGGATCGCCCTGGCCCACGCGGGCCTGGGACCGAACGGTGTTCCGCTTCCGGTCGTCGCGGTCCTCGTCAGCGTCCTCTTCGCGAGGGGCCTGTTCGAGGCCGGGATCCTCTACGGAGGAGCCGACGCGAAGGCCCTCATGATCGCCGGGCTTCTCGTTCCGATGTTCCCCAACCCGCTGATCTCGCCTCCGGCGGTGATCGCGCCGGTCACGATGATCCTCCCTTTCGCCGTGAACGTGCTGATGAATACGGCGCTGTTCTCCGTCGTCGTCCCCATCGCCATCGCGATTCGGAACGTGCGCGCCGGGGAGTTCCGGGGGATCTCGGGGTTTCTCGGCTACGCGATCCCGGTGGCCGATCTTCCCCACGAGTACGTCTGGGTCCGAGACCCGATGTTCGGTCAGGGACGCGAAGAGGAGAAGTCGATCGAGACCTCGGAGGACGACCGACTGCGGCGAGTGGAGATCGCGCGAGACCTCACGTCCCGGGGCGTCGCCCGGGTGTGGGTTACACCGCAGATTCCGTTCCTGGTGGTGATGGCGTTCGGGGTCGTGGGCGCCCTGCTGGCCGGCAACGTTCTCTTCGACCTGATCTTCCTTCTTTGACGACCCCGGGCCAAAGCTTTTCTCATGGGCTCCCGTCGGAGAACGGCGGACCATGGCGAAAGCGCGCGCCCCGAAGAACCCCCCGATCCGGGTGCTCATCGCGAAGCCCGGGTTGGACGGCCACGACCGAGGGGCGAAGGTCGTCGCGAGGGCCCTAAGGGACGCCGGCATGGAGGTCATCTACGCGGGTCTTCGGCAGACCCCGGAGGAGATCGTTCGGGCCGCCCTCGAAGAGGACGTTGACATCATCGGACTTTCCATTCTCTCCGGCGCCCACATGGCGCTCTTTCCTCGGGTCCTAGCGCTCCTGAAGGAGCATAAGGCGGGGAACATTCCGGTCTTCGCCGGCGGGATCATCCCCGACGAGGACGCCCGGCGCCTCAGGAAAGCCGGCATCCGCGCGATCTTCGGTCCGGGCACGTCCCTCGAGGAGATCGTCACCACCGCTCGATCGCTGGCCCGCCGCACGGCATGAAGGCGGCCCCTCGCCTTCCGGCGGCCGCTCGCGCTATCGTCGACGGGGACCGTCGTGTCCTTGCTCGCACGATCTCGGCGGTCGAGAACGGTGATCCCTCGGCGGACCCCGTCGTGAGGAGCCTCTACGCCCGCTCGGGTCGCGCTCCCGTGGTGGGCCTCACGGGTCCACTCGGGGTCGGCAAGTCGAGCCTCGTGAACGCGCTCGTGGGAAGGTTGCGGGCGCTCGGACAGACCGTCGGGGTGACCGGCGTCGACCCGTCGAGCCCGTTCACCGGCGGCTCCGTCCTCGGCGACCGGATCCGACTCGAGCGCCGGGCCGACGACACCGGCGTCTTCTTCCGGTCGATGGCGAGCCGCGGGGCGGCCGGGGGGGTCGCGGAGGCGACCCGCGAAGTGTCCCGGCTGCTCGACGCCGCCGGGTTTGACGCGATTCTCGTGGAGACCGTCGGAAGCGGCCAGGTCGACGTCGCGATCCGGGATATCGCCAGCACCAGCATCGTGGTCGTCGTCCCGCACCTGGGCGACGAGGTCCAGACCCTGAAGGCCGGTCTTTTCGAAATCGCCGACATCTTTTGCGTCAACAAGGTCGACCTCCCCGGAGCCGACCTCGCAAAACGAGACCTCGCGGAGATGGTCACGCTCGGAGGTCGGACGAGCGGATGGGCCCCGCCCGTCATCGGCACGTCGACCGTGGAACCGAGCGGAATCGAGGAACTTTGGAACGACGTCATCGCCCACGAGAAGTTTCTCGATGCGTCGGGGGAGCGGACGCAGGGAGAGCGCAAGCGACTCTCCTCCGAGATCGTGGGGCTCGCGCGGGACCGAGTGGGACGCGAGCTCACCCGGCGGCTCGAACGTGACCCGTCCCTGCGGCGGATCCTCGATGACGTGGTCGCGCGACGGATCGACCCTCGCACGGCCGCCGACCGCCTCGTGACCGGGAGCCGACGCGCTCGATGACGCCCGGCGACTTCGAGCTGTTTCTCGCGATCGGGCTGTTCGTCCTCGCGCTCGCCATCGCGTACTTCGTCTTCGCCTCGTTCCTGTTCGGGGCGGGCTACCAGCCGACGCCTCGTCGGTCGGTCGAGACGATGCTGCGGTTCGCCGAGGTCGGTCCGAGAGACACGCTCTACGACCTCGGTGCCGGTACCGGCGCGATCGTCTTCCGGGCGGCACGAACGTATCGAGCCCGCGTTATCGGGGTCGAGGTCGAGCCGCTGCGGTATCTGATCCTGAAAGCCCGGAGGGCGTTCGGACCGTTCGCCGACCGCATCACGCTACGCTGGGGGAATCTGTTCGACCTTACGTTCCGGGACGCGACGGTGATCACCGCATTCCTCTGGCCCGGCGCCATGGCCCGCCTGCGCCCCAAATTCGAGGCCGAGCTCCCCAACGGGGCGCGCGTCGTGAGCCACTGCCATTCCGTTCCCGGGTGGACGCACGAGAGGTATGACAAGGATACGGACGTCTACCTCTATCGGTGGCCCGCCGCCGGGAAGACGCCCGTCACGGATGGAAGATGAACCAGACGCCGGTGGCCGCCGCGAACGTCACGAGCAGCACGATCGCCGCCGCGACCCAGCCGACGTAACTGCCTTCATCCTGCGTCGAGGTGGCCTCGCGCGACATCGTGCTGTCGGCCCTCAGCGCGGGCCCGGTTTATCTGGTCTCGATACCAACCCGTCCCGATTCAAGGGATGCCGGCACCGAGCTGGCCCCGGATCCCGAAGTAGGCGATCAGCACCCCCACGGCGATTGCGAGGGCGAACGTGGCGATCACGAACGCTCGCGATGGGGCGGTGGAGGCGTTCGACATCTTCGAGGCCAGTACTGGGGGACTTCAAGACGACGGTGTTCGTTCCGACCCAGTCGAGAGGCCTACGCGTCGTCAGAGGCGGTCGTCGCCTTCGTTCCGGCATGGGAGGCCTTCCCACCCCTCGTCTTGGGGGCAGTTTCGGGCGCTGCCGGCGCGGCTGTCGCGCCCGTCGCCGGAGCCTCGGGGGCCTTTGCGGCTTCGGGGGCTTCCTTCTTCTCCGGGACGGGAGTGACGTACTCTTCGACGACTCGGATCGTCTGGGGATGGAGATGCGTGCGAAGTCGGTCGATGACCCGGGGCTTCGCCGCCATCCAGGCGATGTCGAACTTCGTCCGGTCGGGGACCTTGACCGTGACGGTCTTCTCGTGGACCTCGACGTGGAATTCGGAAGAACGCCCGTACTGAAGCTCGATCACCGCGCGCGCTTGCTCGGCGGGTTCGCCGATCCCTTCCACGACCTTGAACTTCCCGCGGACCTTGCGTCCGGCGAACGGCGGGTTGAAGTCGACGCGGACCCGCGCGGCCGTCAGGGACACGACCCGGCCTCGGCGGCCTTCGATCGTCACCGTCGTGCCGACCTCGAGGTGAGCGTCTTCGCGTCGCATCTCGGGAAGGCGTTCGATCTGGTGCATCGAGAACAGTTCGATGAGGTTGGGGTCCCGCTCGCCGAAGGCATCGGCAGGGGCGAATTCCCTCTCCACTTCGTCACCGACCTTGAGACCGACCAGCGAGTTCTCGATGCCCGCCGGGAAGTACTCCCCGCCGATCTCGTGCGGTCGAGGGCCCCACGTCCGGCCCTCGGTCCTCGCGTTCTCCTTCTGCGCGAGCTCTTCCTTCGTCGTATCGAGCAGCTCGGTCTTTCCGCCTGATTCGGTCCAGAGGTCGTACTCGAGGCGTACAAGGTCGCCTTTCTCGGTGACCCGAGCGGCCGAGCCGTGGTGGGCTTCGGGAGACATTGCCCCGCCGAACCGGGGGGTAGGATAAGGTTTTCTCGAGGGCGGACGGCCCCTCGGTCGGGCGGTGCGGGGACGGGCTAGCCGGGGCCCGGGCCCTTCGTGGGACCGTGCCGGGCCGATTCACGTTCCGCGGGGCTCGACACGCGGTGCCACCGGAGCCAGGCGTGCCCGAGGGCGAGCGGTTTCATCGCCGCTTCGACGAAGCGGAGCGGGTGATCCACCGTCCGACGTCGTTCGGAGAGCCGGTCCTGGAGTTCGCCGTTCTTCAGAAGCGACATCGCCATCGCCACAAGGTACCGGTAACGTTTCCGGGTCCACCTCGGGAAGCTCGACTCCTCGCTCCGATCGTGATACACCCACGCGTCGGGAACGAACGCTCCCACGAGCCCCGAGCGGGCGGCCCGGGTCTCGAGGTCGTGGTCTTCCGCGAACGGAATCCGAGGATCGAAGCCGAGCCGCCGCAGCGCGTCCGTCCTCCAGGCCGTGTTCTGGAGCGGCAGGTACGTGACCCGCCGAGGAACGAGCTCGGCGTAGATCGACGCCTCGAGAAGCACCGAGTACCGTTCGATCGAACCCCCGGGCGCTCGAAGCGGTCTCGTCGGACCCCCGGAGAAGTCGGCGGCGCCGCGCTCGATCGGCGCCACGAGCCGACCGAGCCACTCGGGAGGGGCTCGCTCGTCTGCGTCGAGGAACGCGGTCACGGTTTCGGTCAGGTCCGGGAGGATTCCGGCCCGCGCGTCGACCACACCTCCGGAAAACCTTCGGGCCACGACGGTGAGGGCGGGGAATCGCTCTCGGGCCTGGTCCAAGAGCTCCTGCGGGGTTGCGGTCGAAGCTGCGATGAAGACCCGGTCCGGTCGGCGCTCCTGACCGTCGAGGGAGTCGAGGGCGCCCAGCAAACGGCGGTCGTCGCGAACCGCGATCTCGACGCCGATCGTACCCATGGTTTCGGGACCCTTCCGAACCGGGTCGGTCGAGCCCCCCTTCGGGCATCAATGCGCCAAGGCCTTAATTCCAGGGGCTCCTCGGGAGGATGTGCGGGTTCTCCTCATCGGAGGGGGGGTCCAGCCGATACCTCCGACGGGGTACGGCGCGGTCGAACGGATCCTGGACGACTTCCGGACCGCCCTCATTGCCGCGGGCCACGAGGCGGTGGTCGTGAACCGGGTCCGCCATCGGCGGATGCGGGACGAGTATCCCTTCGCGTGGGAGCTTCCCCGGCTCTTGCGGGGAGAGCGGTACGACGTCCTCCACGCGAACACCCCCGTGGTCGCGAATCGGCTGGCGCTCGGCGGGTTTCCGTACGTCTACACATCCCACTCCCGCCACTGGTTCTATCGCGAACGGCTGTCGCACCATTGGGGGTACTGGCTCGAGCGTCGGGCCGTTCGCCGGGCGAACGCGGTCATCGCGTTGACGCCCACCTTGGCGCGCACGATGGCCGCAACGGTTTCCCCTCCGCTTCCCCCCGTGACCGTGATCCCGTTCGGGGTCGACAGCGAGCGGTTCCGGCCGGATTGGGCCCATCGGTCGGGGCGAGAGGTTCTCGGGGTGGGCGTGGTGCTTCCGTTCAAGCGATGGGAGATGGCGGCGCGGGCCCTCCGCGGCCTCGGGGTTCGCCTCCGGATTGCCGGACCCCTCCCCTCGCCCGACTACGCGGCGGCGGTGCGAACCGCGGGCGACCGGGTCGAGCTGCTCGGCGAGGTGCCGGAAGAGGAGCTCGTCCGCCTCTACGCGGAGAGCGACTTCCTTCTCCACCCCAGCTCGGTCGAGATCCTCTCGGCAACGGTCCTCGAAGCCCTCTCGGCCGGCCTTCCAGTCGTCGGGGGGCCCGCGATCGAGGGAGTGGTGGAGGAGGGAACGACGGGCTGGTCGCTTCCCGACGCGGACCCCGCGGCATTCGTCGCCGCGATGCGCGAACGGGCCACCCGGCTCGTCTCGGACGACCGGGCCCGCCGCGAGATGGGAGAACGGGCGCGAGTGTCGGCCCAGAGTCGCTTTTCGTGGCCCCGGGTCGTCACGGAGCACCTGCGCGTCTACGCTTCGGTGCAAGGGAGCCCGAAGGCGGCCTAGGCGCCGGGTTCGCCGCGCGCGTGGACGCGCCGCGCTTCGACCATCTCCTCGATGGTCCGGTCGACTGCCCCGGCGCTGGTCCATCGTGGCTGCCAACCAAGTGCCTGGATGCGACGGATCGAGAGGAGTTGCACGGGGACGTCTCCGACCCAGCCCCGCTCTCCGCCGGTGTACTCGATGCGCGCCCGGCCGCCGTGGGCCGCGATGACCTTCTCGGCGATCTCCCGCGGGGTGATCTGGTCGACGTTGCCGAGGTTGAAGAGGTTCACGCGGTCGTTCGCCCGGTCGGTGGCGAGGAGCATGCCGGCGACGCAGTCCTCGGTCCGCAAGTAGCTCTTCGATTGCCGACCGTCGCCGAGGACCTCGAGACGGGTCGGGTCGCGACGAAGCTTCTCGAAAAAGTCCGGGAGGATGCTGTGGGTCATGTTCGGCCCGATGATGTTCGCGAACCGGAAGATGTGCACCGTCAGGCCGAAGGAGTGAGCGTAAGCCGTGAACAGGCCCTCGGCGGCGAGCTTCGCCGCCCCGTAGAGGGATTCGGGTTCGAGCGGACCGTATTCCTCCGGGGTGGGGAGCACGGTGGGGAGCCCGTAGACGACGCTCGACGAGGAAAACGCGACCCGGGGCACGTCGTACCGCCGGGCGGCTTCGAGGACGTTCGACGTGACGATCGTGCCTTCCTCGAGGTCGAGGCGAGGTTCTTTCGCCCCCCGTCGGACGTCCGGATTCGTCGCCAGGTGCCAGACGGTGGACGCGCCGCGAAACACGTCCGCGTACGACGGGGGGTCCTTGAGGTCCGCCACCGTGAGAGTGACTTTCGTACTCTCCGAAGAGGCAGGAAGGTGTTCGCGACGACCTCCGGAGAGGTTGTCGATGACGCGTACTTCGCTCGCCCGTCCGAGCAAGGCGCGCACGAGCGCGGAGCCAATCGCCCCTGCCCCGCCGGTGACGACCACGATGCCCGTGGAACGGCTCTCCGGCATCGGGTCGCTTGGAGTTGGGGAAGCATATATAAACGAAGGCCCGCCTAAACTCGATGCACCGACTGTCCCGGAGGGGCCGGCTTATGCGCACTTACGTTCGAATGACTTTCCACTCCGAGGGCGCGAACCCGATGAAGGTCGTGGAGGCCATGGCCGGTCTCGGCTTCGAAGAGTCGATGGGGATGCACGATTTCGTGTACAAGTGGAAGGACAAGGCATCGATTGAGGACGTCATCCGCCTCATGACCGAGATGCACGAGCGACTGAAAGGTCTCGACGTGAACTACGAGATTACGACCATCTCCTGAGGGGTGGCGGACGCGCTCATGCCCTCGGAGGAACTGGATCGTCTCGAACGACTGCTCCTTCTGCACCTCCTTGAGCACCGCGGCCAGCAAATCCGGTTTGAGGCGTCCCAGTGGACGACCGAGTTCGGCATCATGCGGAAATTCGCCAGCGAGGACGGTGCCGAGTTGAAGCAGGCGCTCCGGGTACTCGAGATGGGACGGATGATCTACCGGCGGACCCAGTACGTCGTGGGATACTCCGAGCCGAAGCACGTGTTCTCCCTCACCCCGAGCGGACACCGCAAGGCGCTCGAATACCGTCGGGGCGAAGAGGGGGACGGGGGATCGCCCGATGTGCCGGAGGAGCCGGAGAGCGTCTCGGCGTCCGAGGGTCCACCGTCGACTCGCGGCTCTCGGGGAACTTCCGCCGGCTGAGGCGGGATGACGGTTCTCGAAGGATCCTTGGTGCGGCTCCGGCCGCTCGGTCCGGGGGATTGCTCGCGGGTGTTCGCCTGGTACAACGACCCCGAGATCGTCGCGCCGTTCGACCGCTTCTCCGTGGATACCTTCGACGCGTTCTCCGCCGCGGTCGCTTCCGCGACCGACGACCCGACCTCGCTCGCGCCGCGGTTCGCGATCGAGGCCCGTGACGGCGGAAAGGTGGTGGGCGTGGTCGGATACTACCGGGCGCACCCGGTCTTAGAATACACCGACGTCTGGTACGTTCTCGGCGACCGCGAGGCCCGCGGGCGCGGTTTCGGACGCGAGGCGGTCCGGTTGCTCGTCGACCACGTGTTCGCTTCGAGCGCGGTCGAGCGGGTGGGGGCGACGTGCGATGTCGAGAACGTGCCGTCCGTCCGTCTCCTCGAGGGACTCGGCTTCCGCCACGAAGGTACCCTGCGCTCCGCGCTCTTCCACCACGGGGGTTGGCACGACGTCCGCGTCTACGCGGTCACTCGGGCGGAGTGGGCAGCGAAGGCTCGTCCAGGCTGAACCCGACCCGGTCGCCCCCGGGCGTGGGGGCCGGTGGACGCAGGGTCACGCGACCAATCTCCCCCGTCGAGCGCAGATGAGTGCCGCCGCACGGGCAAATGTCCGCGGCTTCAATCTCGACGACCCGGACCGGGTCCACGTGAGCGGGAAGAGGGACGAGTCCTGAGCGCTCGGCGAACGGGTTGCGATCCCACTCGACACGGGAGACGTGACGGAGCGTCACCGGGCGGGGATGCCGCACGGCCTCGGCCAGGTCGTCGGCGAGGAGCGAAAGGATGTCGGGCACGAGCCTTCCTTCGAGGTCGAGGGTCGCCGCGCTGCCCGAGAGCTGGGCCTTGCGGGTCCTGAGGCCGGTCCGGGCGAAGATGCGCGCGCTCAGCAGGTGTTGTCCCGTGTGCAGTCGCATGTGCCGGTAGCGCCGGTCCCAGTCGAGGATTCCCTCGACCTCCGTCCCGACCGCGAAGCGGCGGAGGACGCCGGGAGGCGCGCGAACGCGGTGCGCGACCGTCGACCCCGACCGGGTCACATCGACCACCTCGGCCACCTCCTCGCCGGGCAGTCCAAGGGTCCCCCGGTCGTTCGGCTGCCCGCCCCCGGTCGGGTAGAAGAACGTCCGGTCGAGGATGACCGCTCCGGGGGGGAGCGCCGTGACCCGCGCCCGGAACGAACGGACGTAGGCTGCGCCCGGGTCGGCCAAGTACGCAAGTTCGGTCACACAGGAGGAGATTCTCCGGCGAAGAAACCGCTTGCGCCGGAGCTCCGCTCTCGGCAACCTTTTTAGAGGGGACCGATGTGTCGCGCCGAGGCTTTGGATGTTTAAGCTCCGTATCAAGATGGAAAACCTCCGTGAGGTCGTCGAGGTCGTCTCGACGCTGGTGAGCGAGGTCAAGCTGACCATCTCGAAGGACGGCCTCGAAGCGAAGGCCGTCGACCCCTCGCATGTTGCGATGCTCGTCCTCAAACTCCAGAAGAGCGTCTTCGAGGAGTTCACGGGCGAGAGCACCGACATCGGCGTGGACGTGGAGAAGCTCAAGGAGGTCCTCCGGCTCTCGAAGCCGGGAGACGTCATCGACCTGCAGTTCGACGGGAAGAACCGCCTCGTCGCGTCCGTCGGCCGCCTGACCCGACAGATGGCGATCGTCGACCCCGCGGGGATCACCGACCCCAAGGTGCCGAACGTCAGCCCGCCCGCGAGCGTCACCGTCAAGACCGAGGACATGCGCCAGGGAATTCGGGGAAGTGAGAGCTTCACCGACCACGTGACCCTATCGTTGGAACCGGACGCGTTCACGATGCACTCCGAGGGCGACACCGACCGGCTCGACCTGCGGATCCCGAAGGATTCTCTTTCCCGCCTCGACGTGAAGGAGCCGGTGAAGAGCATGTATCCGCTCGACTTCTTCTCCGCGATGGTGAAGTCGATCGCGGCGGACGAGACGACGCTCCACGTGGGAAACGAGTACCCGCTCAAGATCGAGTTCGCGATGAGCGCCGGTCGCGGCGAAGGCCGCTACCTGTTGGCCCCCCGGGTCGAAGAGGACTGAAGACCCCCCGGGCCGGCGAAGCGACCGACGCCTTCCCGATCTCCGAGAGCTACCTTCTTAATCGGCCGTCCGGTCCGCCACCCATGACCGAACCTTCGGAACCGACGGTCGCCATCCTGTCGGCCGTGCGCACCCCCATCGGTCGATACGGGGGCGCCCTCCGGGGGGTTCCCGCGACCGCGCTCGGCATCCACGCCGCCCGGGCCGCGATCGACCGCTCCGGGATCCCTCCGGCGGAGATCGAGGAGGTGCTGTTCGGGCAGGCGATCCAGGCGGGCGCGGGACAGAACCCCGCACGCCAGGTGCTCCGCGGTGCCGGGGTGCCGGACGCGATCGGCGCCGCGACCGTCAACATGGTCTGCGGTTCGGGGATGAAGGCGATCCAGTGGGGGTTCACGGCGATCCGGGCGAACGATTTCGACCGGGTCCTCGTGGGGGCCATGGAGAGCATGTCGAGTTCGCCCTACCTGCTCCCCGGCAGCCTGCGCTGGGGCAGCCTACCGGGGCCCCACGTCCTCGACGACGGGATGCAGCGGGACGCCCTCGTGGACGCGTACACGGAGCACGAGATCATGGGCCTCACCGGGGAGCGGATCGCGAAAAAGTTCGGCCTGACGCGGGCCGAGGTGGACGCGTTCGGTCTCCGCAGCCACCTTCGAGCCGTCAAGGCGTCCGATAACGGAACCTTCTCGAGCGAGCTCGTTCCGGTCCCCTCCGAGCTGACCCCCGGCGGGGCCGGCCTCGCTCTCGACGAAGCGCCCCGGGCCGATACCACGCTCGAGAAGCTCGGGAAA
>Ga0187815_10001350_pt1 | contig 11570 bp, 8 predicted proteins | sample NC_S_5_FD_132962 | JGI IMG/M metagenome (GOLD analysis project Ga0187815, IMG submission 132962) | Wetland sediment microbial communities from Neuse River Estuary, North Carolina, USA - ASW-S_5 | ecosystem: Environmental > Aquatic > Freshwater > Wetlands > Sediment | place: USA: North Carolina...
AAGGACTCGCGAATCAGATAGGTGAAGTAGGTGGTATTGCCGCGCTTGCACTTGGTGGCTTGGACGAACATACGTGCTACACTAAAGCACGTATTCTAAGCGAATGCAAGCACAATCCGCTATCATTACTTGCTACATTTCAGGCGGAAAACCCTTTCTTTGTAGGAGGTTTTCCCCATTTCAAAGGGAAGTCAGGCTAGCTTGTGTCTGTCATTCTGAGTCCCGTTTTCTGGGACGAAGAATCTCTCTTGCATTGTGGCGCGGGCATCTTGCCCGCGTTCCTTCGGCCTTGCTGCCATGGCTGAACTCTCGCCGCCATCTCGTACTCCGCCGTTTTTCTCGGCTCTGGTTTTGGGAGTCCAGATCTGCAGGCAAAGCTAGCGCGTTTGGCCGCCGGACAAGGGCGACAAAGCCAGAACTCGTCATCGAAGCCGTCGAACGCATGGTCAATTACGACGAATGGTTTCTCGCCGAAGTGGAGAACGGATTAGCCGCAGCGGAACGCGGCCATTTCGTCGAGCATAGGGACCTAAGGAAGTTGATTGATCGCCGCTATCCCGCCTGATCGTGCCCGCTTCTCTTCCTGTCTCCCTTCTGCACAGGAGCGGAGAAGCTGCTCCGATTTGCTGAAACGCGCGGTACAATCCCGGCGTCCAAACCACTGCAAATTCGGGGCGTGGTTCCAAGCACAAATAAAATCTGAAAACAGGAGGGGAATAGTGCGAACAAAAGAGCCGGCAGAGTTGTGGCGGTCCGTCAGGGCTGTGATCGGTGAACCGGGCACAGCGAGCAGCGCCCCTACGACGGAAATAGGTCGCCGACGGTGTCGTGGTCTTTCACTCGCCACTCGTCACTTGTCACTTGTCACTGCATGTTTGCTGGCCATTGCCATCAGCGTACCGCTCGGGGCGCAAGCGCCGGGGCACGGCAAGGATAAGACGAAGAACAAAACCGCTGCCTCGGCCGCGATGACGGCCGAAGCGAACGAGGCGCGCGGCGTCACGTCCGACGAGGAAGAACTCACCGCAGAGGACCTGACCGCCGTCGGCAAAATCAAGGCCGAAGGCTTCAGCAACTCGCAGGTGATGGACACCATGAGCTACCTCACCGACGTGTACGGCCCGCGCCTCACCAATTCCCCCAACATCAAAGAGGCCGCGCAGTGGACGATGAACAAGCTCAAAGAGTGGGGCGTGACGAACGTTCATCTCGAGCCCTGGGGACCGTTTGGCCGCGGATGGTCGAACGAACGTTTCTACGCCGAAATGACCGCACCGCGGCCCTTCGAGCTGATCGCCTATCCCAAGGCGTGGACTCCGGGACTCGGCAGCGCGCCGGTCACCGCCGACTGCGTTCTCGTGCCCATAGCGTCCGAAGATGATTTGACGAAGGCGGAAACGGAGTTTAAAGGCCAGCTCAAAGGCAAGTTCGTCTTGACCTCCACAGCCCAGGAAATCAAGCCGCACTTCGACCCCGATGCGCACCGCTACACGGATGAGGATCTCGAGAAGGAAGCGGAGCAGGAAATTCCCGGGCCGCGCCAGCCGGATCGTTTCGCGCGCTTCCGCGCCATGCGCGAACTGCAGGACAAAGAGCAGAAGTGGCTGATGGCCGAGGGCGTGGCTGCGTGGATCGAAACGTCGCCGCACGACGACGGCACAGTCATCGTCCAATCCGGGGGCCCGCGCGATCCGAAGGAGCCGCCATCGCTTCCGCGCATCGCCCTGGCCAGCGAACATTACGGCCGAATCTACCGCCTGCTGCAAAAGAAAATTCCCGTCACCCTGCAGATCGATGACGAAAACAAGTTTTATGACGACGACTTGAATTCGTTCAACATCATCGGCGAAATTCCGGGAACCGAGAGGGCCGACGAAATCGTCATGATCGGAGCGCACTTCGATTCGTGGCATCCGGGCACGGGCGCGACGGACAACGGGGCTGGGTCGGGCGTGATGCTCGAAGCTATGCGGATTTTGAAGGCGTCGGGCCTGAAGATGCGGCGAACGGTGCGCATCGGGTTGTGGACGGGCGAGGAAGAAGGTTTGCTGGGCTCGCGAGCGTATGTGAAAGAGCACTTCGGCGATCCGGCGACCATGCAATTGAAACCGGAGGACGCCAAACTGGACGCGTATTACAACGTCGACAACGGAACCGGAAAAATTCGCGGCGTGTATTTGCAGGGGAACGAAGCGGTCGCCCCGATCTTCGACGAATGGATGAAGCCGTTCAACAATGTGGGCATGACCACGCTCACCATTCGCAATACGGGCGGGACGGACCACCTCTCGTTCGATGCGGTCGGACTGCCGGGATTCCAGTTCATCCAGGATCCCATGGACTACGACACGCGCACCCACCACACCAACATGGACCTGTATGAGCGCATTCAAGAGCCGGACATGAAGCAGATGGCCGTGATCGTCGCCTCATTCGTTTATCTGACCGCGAACCGGGACGATATGATTCCGCGCAAGCCGCTGCCCAAGCCACGCCCGCAGCCAAATTTCTGACGAAGGAGAAAAACTACAGCGCCAGCAAGCTGCCATCCGCGGGCCTGAAGGGCGGCGGCTTGTCCCGGCCCGCCGCCGACGAGTGTCTCGCCCACGTTGTCGGCCTCGTTGGGCGCCTAAGGTTTGAATGTGGCGCTGCCTGTTCCGAGCGCAGTCGAGGGGCGGTCTTCAGCGCAGCAAGCATGTATGACCCAAGCCAGCAACGACGCTCGCACGATCGTAGGTCTCGGCGAGGTTTTGTGGGATGTGCTGCCACAGGGCAAGCAACTCGGCGGCGCACCCGCGAATTTCGCCTACATGACCAGTCTGTTGGGGCACCGAGCCATCGTGGCAAGCAGAGTTGGCTCGGACACGGCAGGCGGAGAATTGCGAAAAAAGCTGGCTGAGTTGGGTCTGGATACGTCTTATGTGCAACCCGACGAAATGCATCCCACCGGCACAGTCAAGGTTCACGTCGATGCGGATGGCCAGCCAAGCTACGAGATTACTGACGATGTGTCGTGGGATTTCCTGGCTTGGACGCGCGAGTGGCAGCGACTGGCGAGCGTGGCGGATGTCATCTGCTTCGGCTCATTGGCGCAACGGTCGGAGATGTCGCGACAGACTATTCGCTCATTCTTGCGTGCGCCGCGAGCGGACGCGATCCGCATTTTTGACGTGAATTTGCGCCAGGAATTCTTCTCGGCGGAAGTGCTGGCTGATTCGCTGCGACTCGCGAGCGTGGCGAAGCTGAATGATGTCGAGTTGCCGATTGTGATGCGGCACCTTGGGCTTGCGTACGACGAACAAAAATCGGCGGCGGAGCGGCTGCGATCCGCGTTCGGTTTGAAGCTGGCTTGCGTTACTCGCGGGAATCAGGGGAGCCTTTTGGTTCGCGAGGGTGAGAGCGACGAGCATCCGGGATTTGCGGTTCGCGTAATGGATTCGGTCGGCGCAGGAGATGCGTTTGCGGCGGCGCTTGCGCATCATCTGCTGCGAGGGTCGCCGCTGCGCGTCATGAATGAGGCTGCGAACCGAATAGGAGCATGGGTAGCGAGCCAGCACGGAGCGACGCCGGCTGCGGACGAGGATGTAATGAAGTTGGTCCGAGCGGGAGAGACGTTTCGCTAGCCCGAATTAGCTGCCGGCGATTCCCCTGTCAGTTGGCAACAGAAAAGAGGAGGATGTCAACCCGAGGGTACGGATCGATCAGCACGGAGTTATTCGTCAGGATCGGACGGACTTTTCGCCTGAAGACTCGGTTCGCTTCCCCGCTTCGCCGATTTCTTCTGCCTGGGTGCGACTCGCGAGGATCGGCGTGCACCAGGCACTTTGCCTATGCGAGGATCGCGGGCCAGGATGAGTTCACAGGCGCGCAAAGCGGAAGCTTCGAAATCAGGCGCGTCGACGGGAAGGACTTGCCAGCCGGTGACCGGCTTGCCGAGTACCTGAATCGAACGCATGTTCGGAAACTCACGGCGCAGGCTTTCGTGATGTTCTGGGGTGGTTGCCAGCCACACGCCATTGTCCACGATGCTAGTCCGCTTATCGCGCAGGAACAGCACAATCTTGTCCTCGATGTACACGGCGAGACAGCCGAACATGGACCGCGTGCGAGGCGACAAGGAATGAAGAGCGTCAAGCACGAACTCGAAAGGAACACGCTTGCGCGTCTTAACAACGAAGAGGCTTTCCTCCAAGGCAAGCGCAGGCATACCAGGGGGCTTCGATATCGGACGCTTCGACATGAGAGCTATCTCACGAACCTATCTCATTGGGCAGTTCAACTCGAGAATCCCAGGCTCGACCCAACCCAACCAATGTTCCTTTATTCCTGGTATTTCTAGCAGAAAAATGGGATCGGAAGAAGAATTTCGGTGCGAGCGTCCTTGTGTTCCTGACCCTGAGAGTCTGTTGCTTCCAATCGGGTCATCGCTTATCCTTCTCGCGCCAAAACTGGAAAACGATACGAGATCCTTGGTTGCCATATTCTCGATGTGAATTTGACCTGAATCTATGTCGATCTTTGCCAGCCCGCTGCAATTGCTTCCGCCGGAAGCAACCAAAATCATTCTGACTCTGTTTCTCTCCTCTTTGATTGGCCTCGAGCGCGAAGAACATAAAGCAAGCCCAGACAAGTATGCGTTTGGAGGAATCCGAACTTTTCCCCTGATTGGGCTGCTTGGTTACGCGATGCAGTTGCTCTCGGGGACCAGTCTGCTGCCGCTGGCCGCGGGCTTCGCCGTGGTCGGGTCATTTCTTTGGCTGTCCTACCAACACAAGCTGCAGAGCGGTGGGTTGCCTGGAATCACCAGCGAAATTTCCGGCCTCGCAACATACGTGATTGGCGCGCTTGTCTCGCAAGGCCACTTCTGGATTGCGGGGACGATCAGCGTGTTGAGCGTGCTCCTGCTGGAATTAAAGATTTTCCTGGAGGGGCTCTCCAGACGGATACCCGCTGAGGAAATCTTCACGTTCACGAAGTTCTTGTTCTTGACCGTGGTCATTCTGCCGATCGTGCCCAACAAAACCTTCAGCCCATTTGGCATAAACCTGTTCAAGACGTGGCTCGTTGTCGTCGCCGTCAGCACGATCTCCTATGCCAGTTATCTTCTGCAGATTCTGACCAAGGGGAAGGGCGGCATGATCCTTGCGGCGCTGCTGGGAGGAGCCTACTCCTCCACGCTGGCCACTATTGTGCTGGCGAAACGCGCCAAGGAAACGGCAACATCTTCGCACCTGTTTTCCGGTGCAATCCTGATGGCGTCGGGAATGATGTACCTTCGCCTCACGGGATTGATTGCGATTTTCAATCGGCAACTGCTCGCCAAACTGGCCCTGCCACTGTTGGCGCTTGCTGCTGTAGGGTTGACGCTCGGATGGTTTTGGACCCGCCGGCCGGAAGGACAATCGGAAGAACTCAAGAAGGATTACGTTCCTCGGAACCCGCTCGAACTTTGGGTCGCGTTTCTGTTTGGCGGCATCTTCATTGCGATGCTTGTGCTCACGAGTTTAACCCTCACCCACCTGGGCCAGCGTGGTGTGCTCGGGCTTGCCGCGCTGATGGGAGTTTCGGATGTGGATCCGTTTGTGTTGAGCCTGACTCAATCCGCAGGAAGCCTCACGACGGTGGGGCTGGCCGCGGCAGGAATTCTGATTGCCACGGCGAGCAACAACGCAGTGAAGGCCGTCTACGCGTTCATATTTGCCGACCGGAAGACGGGCGTGCAGAGCCTGTGTCTCCTGCTGGGATATTCTCTGCTCGGACTTGTTCCCCTGATCTGGGCGCTCACCTGAAGGTGGCAGCGAGTTGACGCAGCTTACCGCTGGGTTACCGGGCCAAAAAGCTTGGCTGGGAGGCCTGGACTCGAACCAGGATAATCAGATCCAGAGTCTGATGTACTACCAATTGTACGACCTCCCAGCAGTTGATTCTGCTTAGTTTACAGCAAGTAGCTCAGAGGCAAAAGTGGATGTCAGGTTCCACCCGACGACGCACACGAGGCCTGCAGCGCAAAAACCAACTCCTTGCGTCGCTTCCTGAACCCATGTGAGCTTCAACCTGCGCAAGGCACATACGATCCGACTAGGCTTTTCGTCTCATTTTCGATTGACACCAGGAGCAAAAAAGTTTAACGTCTCCCTTCCTTTTTTACTGTTGCTCCTTCTGCTCTTATTCTTGGTCGCAGGAAAAGCTGTCGACATGAACGAGCCAGTGTTCGACATTTTCAGGGGAGCCATCGGTGTAGACGAAGTGTGGCTCGAGGCCGTACCCGGTCTGTCAAACGCACGGCAACGAATGGAAGACCTGGCAGCGGCTAAGCCCGGACTGTATTTCATCTATAGCGCCCGCACCCACTCCATCGTTTCCTGTGCCGACACAAGAGAATCCGTACTGCGATCGGTACAGCGAAGAGCCAAAATCGCTTAGCTTTCGCGCCTAGCAAAAGACTCCCGCCACCCACAATTCTCCAGCATGGCTCCTTGATCGGTTCCTCTGTAAGTCGTCATCATCGGCCAAGCGGTACATCAGCGGGTGTAGCGGCGGGTTATATCCGCACAGAACTGGGCGTATTCCTCAACCCGCATCACAAATGCGCGGATCGATCGACTACGAAATCGTTCGAGACCGTTCAGAAGCCGATATAATGGCCCTGCTACAAAAGTTCTGCTCGCGCACAGCCCGGGTGGCGGAATGGCATACGCGGGGGACTTAAAATCCCTTGCCCTTTACAGGGCGTGCGGGTTCAAATCCCGCCCCGGGCACCAATTCTGGATCGCCCCACGCCCACTTCGCTGCGACCCATGGCTGCCCGGACGCTCCGGCCCTCATTGTTGCTGAGAGACTCCGCTAGTCGGGACACTCCCGTTGTTGACCTCCAAATAGGTCGAATACTGTTGATCCTCAATGGACGTGAACGGCAACATGCCGATCGGCCCGTTGGCCGTTTCAATTTGCCATGACCCCCGGCCAGTTTTCCTTGCCGCCAACAACTGCTGAGCCGTCACAACCGGCGAAGCATCCGTGATGGCAAATAAAACCAGCGGGCCGCAAAGCAACGCGACAGTTTGCGGATGTTGCGCGTCAATCGCTTCCAAGCGCAATCGCAGTGGCAGCTCCATTTCGACGCGATCACCTTTTTTCCACGCGCGGCGTATCGTCACGAACTGGCCGGGAGATTCGAGTGCCGGCACGCGCTTGCCGTTGACGCGAATCAAAGCGCCCTCCGCCCACGCCGGAATCCGCAGGCGAACGGCAAATTCCACCGAGTTTGCGGGAACTCCCATCTCGAATGTGATCGCGCCGTCAAACGGATAGTCGCTGCTCTGCGTAAGCGAAACCTGCGCGCCATTTTGCGTCCACCGCACCGTCGAGGGAATATACAGGTTGACGTACACGCCGTCCTCATCCCGAAAATACGTGTTGATGCCATAGTCCGTCGCGACCTGTGGCAGCGTGCCCGAACAGCAGGGCCAATGATCTTTTTTGTAAACCTTGCGGCCCTTGAAATTGTAGTCGGAATAATAAAAGGCGCTGCCATCGGCTAACAGTGGCTTCGCGCCCAGCACAGTGTTGTACATCACGCGTTCCATGCTGTCGCCATAGCGCGAATCGCGCGTAACGCGAAGCAAGTAGCGCGTTAACTTGAAGTGGGCATACGAACCGCAGGGCGTCTCGAAGCTGCTGTGGCTGTCCGTTAGGCTATCGGCAAGGTCGCCGTTGCCCGGCGCGCGAAGAAGTTCGTCCGGGCCCCAACCTCCCGTGACGAAGCTCTGCGCTGACAGCATTTCGAAGGCATTGCGCACGGCCCACAAATGCTTATCGCTTCCCAACGTCAAATAGGCTTGCATTGCCGAAGACAGCGAATTCACGTAGCTGTACGCGTGCCTGCCCGCGAGAACGTTGCGGCCCTCTGCGAGCGGATCGTAGTATTCGTCGTCCAGATACTGAATTGCGAGAGCGCGATAGCGATTGCCCGCGCCGCGTTGATAGGCGAGAAACAAATTCTCTGAAATCGTGTAGGACTCATCCCAGGTGTATCCCTCTGCCGGATTCTTGCGCCACTGTCGCCCATGCTCGACGGCCTTTCCGGGCAAATGGGGCAGCGCAGTGTCTGTCGTCCGCTCCAAAATCGAAAAGGCGTCAGGATCGCCGGCATACTTGTGGGAATCGATGAGGCCGCACACGAGTTTGTCGTAGCTATACGCGGGGAACAGGGTCTTTTCGTAAAAATCGCCGGAGATCGTCTCGGCGTACAAGCGGTTCAACCGCAGGACCTTCTCTCGAGTTGCGGGCTCGCCGGTGATCGCAAAACTCCGAGCCAGTGCGGAGACCCATTGGCCGAAAGGCGCCCCCGGGGCGAACCCCGTAGTGACAGTGTTCGGATCATAGTCGGGATCGTAGTGATACCAGCCGCCCAAATCCGCTCCGGGTGAAGGCTGCCCGGCCATCTGGCGAAACGGTTTGAGTAAACTGTCCTCACTAAGTTGCATCAATACATCGTGTGTGTCGCGGAGTTGCTTCTCGTGCGGCGCGCTATTCAATGTGACGTCGCCATACTCGAGCTGCGCGAGGGGGCGCTGATCTGCGGCCATTCCCTGAGCTGCAGGGAATCCCAGGCGGCAACTGACGGCGCCTGCAGCCGCAACCGACATGGATTCCATGAATGCTCTTCGCGAAATCTTGCGTGGTGGGAGAACCAACATTTTCTTAATCGCCAAACCTCAGCTCGACTTCTCCGCAGGCGTAATCACGATGCTGCGAAACAGCACGTGCCCTTTTTCGCTCCCTTGGAGATAAATAGGTCCAGGCAAGGCTTCGTGACTGTCGAGCGCACCGCCCGTGATGCCCGGGATTTCTTTGTTGTCGATGATGGTTTGGCCGTTTTGTACCACTGTCACCGTTCTTCCGACCAGAGTGATGTCGTAGGTCTGCCATTTTCCAGGGCTTCGCGGCAACTCCGGGGTTGGCGCGATGAAGCCGTAGATTGCGCCCATGTGATGGCTCGGCGGCTCCTCGATCGAATCCGTTTCTATTTGCACTTCATAGCGGCCGCGCAAATAGACCCCGCTGTTCGAGTTTTCTCCGCAATTGAATTCGACATGCAGTTTGAAATCTTCGAATTTTGAGTCGCTGATCAACTCCGAGCCGTTCCCCGGCGAGATCAAATTGCCATTCTCAACTTTCCATGCGGGGGAGGCGTGTGGCCTGTCCATATGCCAGCCGGTGAGATCCTTTCCGTCGAACAGTGGGATCGGCTTTCCCCATTTCGGGGGATGACTCCGCTGCAGGCTTGGCGCGCGTTGCCCGGTCCATTGCCACGTCTTGCCATCCGGCCCATTTAACGTGCCGGATAAACGGCCGCCCGTTAGCGTCCCCACAAAAACGAGGTCGGCCTTAGCGCCCTCTTCTTCTTTCGGAGAAACGAACGTGAGGCGCCCGTTCGCGACTTCGACTTTCGGAAGCGGCCGCGCATTCCCCCATCGCCCAACCATTTGCGCTTTGAGCTGCCCATCTTTCTGCGTGAGCTCGAGCCAGGACGGGTATTCGCGATCGGGAGCTTTCAACGTCAAATCCCAGCGGCCGAGAAACGCATTGACCCCCTGCGCTCCCGCGGAGGGCTCGCTCCGGGCGAGACTGGCGGACCGGTTCCAAACCCAAAGCAACAGCACAGTAACCGCAAACACAACGGCGACTCGCAGCAGCTTCATTGCAATCTCCTCATCTTTTACCGCGCCATCCCCAGGAATCATCTCTAGGTCCTAAGACTTGATCGTGCCATACGCCGCATCCCAGCGCACAGGCCCCCTGCGGTAATACGATTCATTCGCCATGTGGCACGCCAGCGCGGCATTATTCCCGAATACCATGTTCTGCACGACGGGCTTGCGCGACCTGACCGCCTCAAAGAATTTCCACAGGTGCGGACGCAAATCGTCGTAATCATCGCCTTTGTAGTTGACAATCTCCGGTGTGGGCTCCTTTCCCGGCTTCGGATCGTGCTCCTCGTGCCATTTCTGGAAGTAAGCGTTCCTCAACCGGCTCGGCAACCCGTAGCAGTAATAGCTCGGCGCCAGATCGATTCCGAGTTGCGGCGTGTAGGTAAGGCCAAACTCAGTCAGCTCCAGAATGCCTTTGGAGCCCATGAAACGCGTGACTTCCGCCGTCTCCGTGCCCAGCGTCAAACGCATGTACACGGGAATATTTCCGTACTCATACAGGACGGCGTGCACGTCCGGCGTATTGCGTCCGTCTTTCCAGCGATAGATTCCGCCCAGCGCCGAAGCGCTCTTGGGCGCCTCGTTGATTCCCAGTACGAACTGCATGCCGCTGATCAAGTGCACCAGCAGATCACCTGCAACGCCTGTTCCGTATTCTTTCCAGCAGCGCCAGCGCGCAAACAGGTACGGATCAAAAGGTTTCTTCGGCGCGGTGCCCAGCCATGTGTCCCAATCCAAGTTCTCGGGCGAAAGATCGGCGGGCGGAGGATATTCCCAGGCGCCAGTGGGATCATTGCGCCCGTTGGAAGCCTCGACCAGGCTCAGCTCGCCGATGGCGCCGCTCTCGTACAGTTCTTTGGCCTTCGCGCATAGCGCCGAACTCGTGCGTTGCGCCCCGATCTGCACGATGCGATCGCTTTTCTTGCTGGCCTCCACCATCACCATTCCATCGGCCGCGCTGTGCGACATCGGTTTCTCGCAGTACACGTCCTTGCCCGCGCTCAGCGCATCCACGACGATTTGCTTGTGCCAGTGGTCCGGCACGGCCACGATGATTGCGTCGATGTCCTTGGCGTCCAGCAACTCCTTGTATCGGCGAGTCACGCGAATCGATTTCCCGGCGAGTTCCTGCGCCAGTTCATGCCGCCCATCGTAGAGATCGCACGCGGCGACGCACTGGGCTCCGGGCAGAGCCACGGCGGTGCTCAGCAGGCTGTTGCCTTCCATGCCGACTCCGACGATTCCAAAACGCACGCGATCGCTGGGAGCCACGCCGCGCGACGATGCAAAGAGCGGTTCAGACTCAAGCAGGATCGCGTTGGCGGCAACAACTCCAGCCGCCCCGGCCGTGGTCAATAGGAACTGACGCCGCGAAAAATTCGTCTTGCTCATACTCAATCTCCTTCGTAAGTGCAAGGACGCCACGCGCTGCAGATGGTATGGCCATGGAGGGCGGCGCGCAAGCCCGTCGTGCGTTGAAGCACCAGAAAAACCTCTTGACAACTAGCCTGGCGAAGAGGCTTAATGTCCGGCCATGTAACCGGTTTCAGCAGCCATGAAATCGGTTGCAGACTTGCCCGCTCTGCCACCGAAAATTGCACATTCAGGGGGACGCGCCCCTGAGAACATCGCCGTCGGCATCCTCGTCGACGAAGCGTTCATTGTACGAAAGAAGGAGACGTTTATGTCCCGCCGATTTAAGAACGTCAGGTTGCAAATCGTCGTCGCTGCTCTCACTGCCATCCTGCTGTGCCTGGCAGGTGCGCCGCTTGGGGCGCAGGTTACCTCCGGCACCATCTCCGGCCGCGTGACCGACTCGAGCGGCGCCATCATCAAGGACGCGTCCGTGACCATTTC
>Ga0187815_10001351_pt1 | contig 11566 bp, 9 predicted proteins | sample NC_S_5_FD_132962 | JGI IMG/M metagenome (GOLD analysis project Ga0187815, IMG submission 132962) | Wetland sediment microbial communities from Neuse River Estuary, North Carolina, USA - ASW-S_5 | ecosystem: Environmental > Aquatic > Freshwater > Wetlands > Sediment | place: USA: North Carolina...
GTAGATCATCGCGGACTTCACGGCTCGCTTCAGTTTGACGTTTTTCTCGATATAGGTCGAGAGCCGCTGCAGAATCGTGTCCAGAATACCGCCCGTCTCGCCCGCCTCAACCATGTTGTAATAGAGTGGATCGAATACCTTTTCGTGCTGCTTCATCGCCGCCGACAGCGTGGTGCCGCCCTCCACCGAGGCTCGCACGGAGTTAAGCATCTTCTGAAACGTCTTGTTTTCCTGCTGTCCGGCGAGAATCTCAAGACACTGCACGAGAGGCAATCCTGCGTCAATCATCACGGAAAACTGCCGCGTAAAGATGGCCAGCTCCTTTTCTTCGACGCCTGTGCCGAAGGTGGGAATGTTGAACTCTCTTCCCTTTTCGGAGAGCTTGCTGACATTGATCTGCTCTCGCCGTAGCGCGGCGGCGAGTTCGTTCTTACTCTCAGCCACGCGCTCTCCCGCGACGGTCGCACCCGCCCGGTTGACTCCCCGATATGTATAAACCGGCATGATCTATATCCTCCCTCTCACCCTTGTTCTTTCTACCTTCGGACCGGAACCCGGCCGCCCGCAGGTGGCGAGGTCACACCTCTGTTAATTAAATCCTGCAATTCGTCCGGATTCGAGGATCTCGCCAGCGCCGTTTCCAAAGTGATTAACTTCTGGAAGTAGGCGTTCGCGAGGCTCTGATTGAACGTTTGCATTCCCGTCGTGCCCGTGCCCGTCTGCATCGCCGAATAGATCTGATGGATCTTGTCTTCGCGGATCAGGTTGCGGATCGCGGCGGTGGGAATCAGAATCTCCATCACCATGGCGCGGCCGCGGCCGTCGGGACGAGGCAGCAACGATTGGCACAAGATTCCTTCGAGCACCATCGAGAGCTGCGCGCGCACCTGCGGCTGCTGGTGCGCCGGAAACACGTCGACGATACGGTTGATGGTCGAAACGGCGGAGTTCGTGTGCAGCGTGGCGAAGGTCAAGTGTCCCGTCTCGGCGATGCGCAGCGCCGATTCGATGGTTTCAAGGTCGCGCATCTCGCCGATCAGCACCACGTCCGGGTCTTCGCGGAGCGCCGCCCGCAACGAGTTCGCGAACGAATGAGTGTCCGAGTGCACCTCCCGCTGGTTCACCAGGCACTTCTTGTGGTTGTGCAGGAATTCGATCGGGTCCTCGATCGTGATCATGTGCTCTTCATGCTCGTTGTTGATCTTGTCGAGCATCGCCGCGAGCGTCGTCGATTTGCCCGACCCGGTCGGCCCGGTCACCAGTACGAGGCCCCGCGGCTTATCGCACAGCGCTTTCACCACCTGCGGCAAACCCAACGCGTCGAAACTCTTGATCTCCCATGGAATCGTTCGGAATACGGCCGCCACGGCGCCGCGCTGGTGGAAGATGTTGCCGCGGAAGCGTGCGAGGCTCTTCAAACCGAACGAAAAGTCGAGCTCCAGATTTTCTTCCAGCCGGTGCTTCTGCACGTCCGTCAGCACGCTGTAGGCGAGCGCTTTGGTGTCCGCGGCGGTCAGCGGCGGCATATCGAGCGGACGCAGCTTGCCGTGCACGCGAATGCGCGGCGCCGTGTTCGTCGAAAGGTGCAGATCGCTTCCACCCATTTCGATCATCTTCTTCAGCAGTTCGCTCAGCGTGATTCCAGCCATCTTCGTCCTCCGACTACAGAACCGTCTCCCGCAGCACTTCTTCCATCGTCGTCAGCCCGGCCGCGGCCTTGATCAGTCCGCTGCGGCGCAGCGTAATCATTCCGAGCTCCAGCGCCTTCTTCTTCAATTCGAGGGCTGATGCACCCACCAGAACCAGCTCCCGGATCTCGTCGTGCATTTCCATCACTTCGTAGAGGCCGACGCGCCCTTTGTAGCCCGTGTTGTTGCAGGCGGCGCATCCCTTTCCGTGCTGCACGACTACTTTCGACGCCTCATCTTCCGAGTATCCCGCCTCGACCAGCGCCGGCGTCTGAATCTGCAGCGGCTCCTTGCACTGCACGCAGATGCGCCGCACCAACCGCTGCGCGCAAATGAGGTTCACGGACGTTGCCACCAGGAACGGTTCAATTCCCATGTTCATCAAGCGGCTGATCGTGGAAGGCGCGTCATTGGTGTGCAGCGTGGAAAGCACCAGGTGGCCGGTCAGCGCCGCCTTGACCGCGATTTCGGCCGTTTCAAAGTCTCGAATCTCGCCGACCAGGATGATATTCGGGTCCTGCCGCAGGAAGGCGCGCAGAGCGGACGCGAAATTCAGGCCGATCTGCTCCTTCATCTGAACCTGGTTGATGCCCGGCAGCTGGAATTCGACCGGGTCCTCGGCCGTCATGATGTTGGTTTCCGGCGTATTCAGTCGCGCCACCGAAGAATACAGCGTGTTCGTCTTGCCCGATCCGGTCGGGCCCGTCACCAGCACCATGCCATACGGCTTCAGAATCTGCCGTTCGAACATCGCCAGCGACTCGGGCTCGAAGCCCAGTTTTGTCATGTCGAGACGGAGATTCTCTTTGTCCAGCAACCGGAGAACAATTTTTTCGCCGAACAGCGTCGGAACGGTCGAGACGCGGAAGTCAAGTTCCTTCTTCTTCCCGTCTTTGAGGTACTTGATCATGATGCGGCCGTCTTGCGGCAACCGCTTCTCGCTGATGTCGAGCTTCGACATGATCTTGATGCGGCTCGTCATCGCGTCTTTCAGCTTCATAGGCGGCGCCATGACGTTTTGCAGGATTCCGTCAATCCGGAAGCGGACGCGATATTCCTTCTCGTACGGCTCGACGTGAATGTCGCTCGCTCCGCGCTTCACCGCGTCCGTCAGGACCAGGTTGCAGAGCTTGATGATAGGAGCTTCTTCGGCGGCCTTGGAAAGCGAGGCCAGGTCCATCTCAGCTTCTTCGCTCGCCAGCTCGAGCGCGTCGGAGTCCTCGCCCGTGAGGTCTTTCATCACCTTGTCGAGTTCTTCGACGCTCTCCGCTTCGCCGTAGAACTTGTGGATCGCCTCGCCAATCGCCGTCTCCGACGCGACCACCGGCTCGACGTTGAAGCCGGTCATAAACTTGATGTCGTCCATCGCGAAGACGTTCGTTGGGTCCGTCATCGCAATCGTGAGCGTCGAACCAACGCGCGACAGCGGCACGATCTGGTAGCGGACCGCCGTCTCCTGCGGAACCAGCTTGATCACCGCCGGATCCACCTCGTAGAACTTCAGATTGATGGAAGGAACGCCATACTGCCGCGAAAGGACCGCCGTAATATCGTCGTCGCTGACCAACCCCATTTTCACGAGGCAGGTCCCGAGCCGACCGCCGTTCCTCTTCTGGTAGTCGAGCGCTTGCTTAAGCTGATCCTGGGAGATCAGGCTGTCTTTGACCAGAATTTCGCCGAGTCGTGAAGACATAGATGTTCGTCCACGGTACTAGGACCATACCGCTGGAAAGGTCAGGGTAGCATGTTGCCGCTGGCGGGCTAGGGACACGCTCGCCTCGCGTGGTGAATCAGCCAACATCCGGTGCGCTTCTTTAAAACCTGTACCTCCGTACAGATACAAATTTTGTCCCTGTACCGAAGTACAGGTTAATGGACAGTGATAGAGGGAAGGCCTCCGGCGCTCCCTTTCATTTCATCGGGCGATTGCAGGACAGACTTCAGCACTGTGGCCGCGGCAATCGAAGCCAAATCCCCTTCTCACCCCTCGCCTCAGAAACGGGGATTCTGCCACGATGAGTCGACGGGCGGTCAGATCAGCGCGGTCTATACCTCAAACGTCCTCCGCTGAATCCGTTGCTTGTCGAACGAAGGGCTTGACCCAGGGGACCCGTTAGGACACACGACTGAATCTCGCGATCGGTGGTGTGCTAGCATTGCATGATATTCGGTGTCCTGAAGGGTCGCGGCTCGGCAACTTCTTTCGGAAAAGCGATCCGGCCGGAAACGCTCTGGGCAGCACTCGTACGACTCATCCTGTTCGCGAACCCTGGCAATGACGAGTCCATTGGTCCCTAGCTTCACCGGAGACAGCCTTCAGGGAATCGAGGCCCGTCTCGTCCTTGTTGTTAGCTTGGTCGCGCTGCTCTTTCCGACACGCGCCGTGCAACTGTTCCGCCACGTGGAAAGGGTATTCTGCCGCCTCGCTTGGCGACAGACCGCTTCCGTGATCGGCGTTGGACTCCTGGCGCTTGCCGCGCGAGCCGCTCTTCTCCCGCTCTTGCCAATACCCGTCCCGGGCGTCGCGGATGAGTTCAGTTACCTACTCCAGGCAGATACCTTCGCACACGGTCGTCTAACCAACCCTACGCCGCCCTTGTGGAGTCATTTCGAGGTGTTTCACGTCATTTTCGAACCTACGTACGCTTCGAAATATCCGCCGCTTCAAGGGCTCATCCTGGCAGCCGGCAAAATAATGCTTGGACATCCGTGGTTCGGCGTTTGGCTCAGCATCGGAGTAATGTGCGGCGCGCTCTGCTGGATGCTTCAAGCGTGGCTGCCGCCGGGCTGGGCGCTCCTAGGCGGTTTGCTCGCCGTTGTTCGTTTGGGAACTTTCTCTTACTGGATCAACACTTATTGGGGCGGAGCGGGTGCGGCGATCGGCGGAGCTTTAGTTCTCGGGTCGCTCGCGAGAATCCTCCGAAGACATCGGCAGCGGGACGCTTGGCTGATGGGACTGGGACTGGCCATTCTCGCTAATAGTCGGCCTTATGAAGGGCTCCTACTCAGCATCCCGGTGGCCGCAATCGTGGCGCGTTGGCTTTTTCGAAAATCAAGCCCTTCGTGGGAAACATCGCTCCGGCAAGTGGTCGTGCCGCTGGTTGTTTCGGCTGCGTTGATTGTCGGAGGAATCGCCTATTACAACTGGCGCCTCACTGGCGACCCATTGACGATGCCTTATGAGGTCTATCAAGACGCATACGACATCGCGCCTGTGTTTGTTTGGCAGCGTCTGAACCCGCACCCAAGGTTGCTTAGCAATGATTTCGTCCGAGAATTCGAGCTTGCATCGGAAGTGCCGGCTTACGAGTATCTGCGAACGCTTTCCGGTTTCCTCAATCAAAACCTTTCGAAGATCGAGATGCTGGACTCGTTCTTCCTTGGTCCGGCCCTGACTCTACCTCTTCTTGCCTTGCCATGGATGTTCCGCGACCGCCGAATCAGACCGCTCATGTGGACGTCGCTTTTTGTACTCGTTAGCTTTCTTCCGGAACTGTATTTTCTTCCTCACTATGCCGCCCCTGCTGTGGCCTTGATCTATGTTTTGATCCTTCAAGGCCTGCGGCATCTGCGGGTTTGGAGCATGCGTCGAAAGCCGGTTGGGAGGGCTCTCGTCGGAAGCTTGGTGGTCGTCTGCTTGATCTCGCTTGGGGTGCGACTCTCAGAACCTTCATCTGCGGCGTGGACTTGGACTTGGTATGCGAATTGGCCCGGGAACGTTCAGCGCGCTCGAATCGCAGGCCAACTCAGGGAACTTCCGGGGCGCCAGCTCGTGTTCGTTCGTTATGCCCGCTGGCATGATCCCCAAACGGAATGGGTCTACAACGGCGCTGACTTCGCGTCCGCCAAGATTCTCTGGGCCAGGGATACAAACCAAGCCGATGACGAAGAACTGATCCACCAATTTTCCGGCCGGCGGGTGTGGCTCCTTAAACCAGATGAGCATCCGCCAAGGATTGAGCCGTTTCCGGGGCTCGTTGAAGAGCTTCCCCTTCCGCATCAGATGAGCCGAGGCGCTCCCTGATCGAGGTAACCCGCCAAGCGATCGTCTCGCCGTCGATTCTCTTCCGCCTGTCGAGAGCGTTGCACTTTCCTGATCCTGTGCTTCCACGCGGCAGAGCGCACCCCGTTCCCGGGGCGAGCCGGAAGCGTTTATAATTCGCGCCTCGGGTCTAGCCCCGGGGACGGCGGTTCTGCTACGATGAGTCGACGGGCGGTTAGCTCAGCGGTTAGAGCATCCGGTTTACACCCGGAAGGTCCTCAGTTCGAATCTGAGATCGCCCACCATCTGGAGTCATCTAGCGGGGACGTAGTTCAGTCGGTTAGAACGCTGCCCTGTCACGGCAGAGGTCGCGAGTTCGAGTCTCGTCGTCCCCGCCATTCCTTTTCCCGCGTAGAAGGCTACTAGGTCGCACCCGGCTGCGAGCTTAGGACCCGGCGTGCAGATGCCGCTCCGCTTCATGCATGGCCTCGTAGATCTGATCGAAGCTCTCGATGGCAAAAAGAAGGCTGTGGATGCGGTCGACTTTCACCGGCGTGTTCAGCACTTCGTCGAGATCGAAGTCCTTCACCTTGCAGCCGCCCTCGATCACGTTCGTGCATTCGCCGTGCGAGCTGATCACGCCGCTGCCGTAGACCTTCACGCTTCCCCGCTCGCGAATCAGCCCGAATTCGACCGTATACCAGAATAGGCGCCCAAGGCGTTCGAGCGTAGTCGCGTCCTCGATCCGCGCGCAAACGCTGCCGTAGTGCTGCAGAAAATCCGCAAACACCTTGTGCGCGTGCATCGGGACGTGCCCGAATACATCGTGGAAAATATCCGGCTCTGGCGTATAGGCGAGCGACTCGCGGCCGCGCAGCCACGTCGTCGTCGGAAACATCCGCGCGTCAAGCATCTCGAAAAACGCGTCGCTCGGCAGGAAGCCGCTTACCGGCGTGGTGCTCCAGCCGGTCCGGGGTTTCAGCCGCTGGCTGATCGCGTTCAGGTTCGGCAGGCGGTCGTCCTCAAGCCCGATAAATCTGTAACCGTCGAGGTACTCGCGGCAGGCGTGCGCTTCGAGTTGTGGCCTTCGCCGCCGCACCAGCTCCGCCCACACCGCATGCTGCTCGGCCGTGTACTCCTCGTAGCACTGCTCGGTGAGATACGGCGCAGCCACTACAAGCGGCGCGCCCTTCGTTCCGGCTTTTTCTACGATGTGCATGCGTGCCATGTCCTTATCATCGGACCAGCCTCGCGATCACACGCTGCGCAGTGTAGACTCGTGCGGCCTATCAGTAAGCGACGGGAGCCGGCCAATTGGGTGGAGAGTCGATTGTTGTGTGGGTGGCTTTCGGGGCGCTCATCGCGTTGGCGGTCGCAGCGGACCTCATCGTCTTCCGCCCGAAGACCGATCGCGTCACGCTCACGCACGCGCTCCTCGAAAGCGCCGCCTGGGTCGCTCTCGCGCTCGGTTTCGGCCTGTGGATCTGGCTCGCGCGCGGCCGCCAGGCGGGCGTTGAATACATCACTTCGTATGTCCTCGAGAAATCCCTCAGCGCGGACAACGTCTTCGTCTTTCTGATCGTATTTCGCACTTTCGGCGTCGGACCGCGCGCGCAGCATCGCGTCCTCTATACCGGCATAGTGGGCGCGGTAATCCTGCGGCTCGCATTCGTGCTGGCCGGAATTGCGCTGCTGCGGCATTTTCACGTCGTTACTTACCTCTTCGGCGCGATCCTAGTCATCGCCGGCGCCAACATGCTCCGCTCCGGCAAGGAAGCGCCCCGCGCCGAGTGCAACTGGCTGATCCAGCTCCTGCGCAAACTCGTGCCCGTAAGCTCGTCGTCCGGCACCAACCATTTCTGGGTGCGCGAACGCGGCCGCTGGTCCGCCACTCCGCTGCTCGTCGCCCTCATCGCAATCGAGGTGATGGACGTGATCTTCGCCGCCGATTCCGTCCCTGCCGTCCTCTCGATCACCCGCGATCCCTTCATCGCGTATTCCTCCAACGTTTTCGCCATCCTCGGCCTGCGGGCCATGTACTTCGCCCTCGCCGATCTCATGACGCGGCTACGCTTCCTCCACGAAGGCCTCGCCGTCATCCTGCTCTTCACCGGCGCCAAAATGCTCGTCGCCGACCATTTTGCAATTCCCACGGCCGCGTCGCTCGCCATCATCGTCCTGATCCTAGCCATCACCGCCGCCGCATCCTGGCTCGCCCCGGCGAAGACGTAGCGCGTCGCCGCGTAGCGCCGGCTTGCCCTGAGCCGAACGAAGGGCGTCCCGCCGGCTCTTGCCGTTGCTTCGAGACTTAAATGTAGCGCCGCCTGTCCTGAGCGAAGTCGAAGGGCGGCCTTAAGCGGCATCTTCGGCACGCCAACGTCACAAATTCAAATCATCATATCGGGCGCCCAACTCAGCCGCTTCGCGTGCAATTCGCTTGCTGCCCTTCGCCTCCGAATTTTCCCATCGCCCCGGAATCGCCAGCCCGCACTTCGGGCAGCATCCATTCTTTAGATTCATCTCCTCGACGTCATGCCACGACCGCCGAATCAGCATCGTCTTGCAGGCTGGGCAGAAGGTATGCGCGCCATCGCTGTAAATGTTGCCCTCGTAGACGTAATGCAGCCCCGCTTCCATCGCCGCACGCCGCGCCGCGTGCAAAGTCTCCGGCGGCGTGCTCGGCTTATCGCGCAGTTTGAAATCGGGATGAAACGCCGTGAAGTGCAGCGGCACGTCCGGCCCGAGATGTTCGAGAATCCATTCAGCCAGCGCGCGCGTTTCGCTCGGCGCATCGTTCAGCGTCGGGATAATCAGGTTTGTGATCTCAAACCACACATTCGTCTCGTTCTTCAGCCACTCGAGCGTCTCGAGAACGGGCGCTAGATGCGTCAACGTAATCCGCCCGTAGAAATTCTCCGTAAATCCCTTGAGATCGATATTCGCGGCGTCGATGTGATCGTATATATCGTGAAACGCCTCGCGCGTGATGTAGCCGTTCGACACCATCACGGTGCGAATTCCGCGCTCGCCGGCTGCGTGGCAGATGTCGATCACGTATTCGCCCCAGATCGTCGGCTCGTTGTACGTGAACGCGATCGAAGGGCACCCGTTGCGGATCGCCAGCGCCACCACGTCCTCCGGCGGGACGTATGACGACCGCACCTGGTCCGTGCGCGATTTCGAAATGTCCCAGTTCTGGCAGAAGAAGCAGCCCATGTTGCACCCGGCCGTCCCCATCGAAAACACGCGCGTGCCCGGCAGAAAATGATTCAGCGGCTTTTTCTCGATGGGATCGATCTGCACCGCGGCGGGATGCGCGTAGCCGAGGCTGTAGAGCTTGCCGCCTTCATTCGCGCGAATGAAACAGAACCCGGCCTGCCCATCGCCAATATGGCAGTGCCGCGGGCACAAATAGCAGTGGACCTTACCCCCAGGCTCGGGTTCCCACCACCGCGCTTCGTGAACGCCCGATTCCCGCAGCCCCAATTCCGATTTCCGTGATGTCGCTACGCGTTGCGTGGATTTCTTGCTGTGGTTCTTCTTCGAGTCTTGCATGAGTCTTACCGCCTGAATCAATTATACGCTTTCTCTGCGCGCGACACGCGGGGGCGCTGTCCTGCGGCGTTTAGCACGAGTGTTACCTGTCCGGTCGCGCATTCGTCGCATCCGTTCTTGGGGTCTCTGTGTACTCAGACTTTCTCTGTGTACTCTGTGTTTAACTGGGCGTTCACTTCCATGCAGCGATCGAATTACACCACTACAGGGTGTTTCTAGCGCTTGACGCCGCGAATCACGGCCCGTAGTGTGGATGGACTCGGCGCGGCCGGCACACGTGAGCCATCCAGTCGTTCAAGTTTCCGGAGTCCGCAAGACCTACGGCTCAACCGTGGCCGTCGACGAAGTGTCGTTCGAAGTCCTCGAGGGCGAGATCTTCGGCCTGATCGGCCCCAACGGCGCCGGCAAAACCACCACGATGGAGTGCATCGAGGGCCTTCGCACGCGCGATCGCGGAACCATCTCAGTTCTCGGCCTCGATCCCTTTCGCGACGTCTACAAGCTGCAGAATCGCATCGGCGTGCAGCTCCAGCAGGCGCAGCTTCAGAAGCGGATCAAAGTTTGGGAAGCGGTCGATCTATGGGCTTCGCTCTACCAGAAGAAAACGATCGACGGCAAACGCCTGCTCGAACAGCTCGGCCTCGCCGAAAAGCGCAACGCCTGGTTCATGAATCTCTCGGGCGGCCAAAAGCAGCGCCTCTTCATCGCGCTCGCCCTCATCAACGATCCCGAACTCGTCTTTCTCGATGAGCTCACCACCGGTCTCGACCCGCAGGCTCGCCGCGCGATCTGGGAACTGGTGCGCGGCATCCGCGCGCAGGGCAAAACCGTCTTCCTCACCACTCATCTCATGGAGGAGGCCGAGCGCCTCTGCGATCGCGTGGCGATCATCGAGCACGGCCGCATCATCGATATCGACACGCCGGAGCGGCTCATCGCCCGCCACTGCCCCGAGCGCACCGTCATCGTGACCACGGATCATCCGATCGCCGAAGAGCGCTTTCGCACCATCCCGCGCGTCGAGGCGGTCACCTGCGCGGACCGGCGATTCACGATTCGCGGCTGCGGCGACGATTTCATCAGCGAGGTGATCCATTGCCTTTCCGAAAACCGGATTCGCGTCACCGACTTTCGCACCATCCTCCCGAGCCTTGAGGACGTCTTCCTCAAGCTCACCGGCCATTCGATTCGCGATTAGGACTGCACAACGATGCTGCGTGGACTCTGGAAACTGACCTGGATCGAGACCAAAGTCTTTATGCGCGAGCCGCTCGGCGCATTCGGAACGATCGGCCTCCCCGTCGTGGTGTTCATTGTATTGGGCCGCATCTTCGGCCACGATGTGCCGCCCACCGCGCTCGCCGCGAGCAACTTCATGCGCATCGAACTGCCGGTTTTGGCCGCGCTGCTGATTGCGGTCAATTCCGTGTTGTCGCTCGTCACCATCGTCTCAATCTACCGCGAAGGCGGCATTCTCAGGCGGCTTCGCGCCACTCCGCTGCGCCCGCAGACCATCCTCACCGCGCACGTGCTCGTCAAGCTCCTGCTCACCGCCGCCACGCTGGCCCTGTTGGTTCTCGCGGGCAAACGCTACTACCCAATCGGCGTCCACGTCCCGTTGTTCAGCTTCACGATCGCGCTGCTGATCAGCACCTGGAGCATCCTCTCGGTCGGATTCCTGATCGCCAGCATCGTTCCCACCGCTCGCTTCGCGCAGCCGATCGGCGCCGCCATCATGTATCCCATGATCGGCCTGACGGGACTCTTCCTGCCCATCGCGCAGATGCCCCCGGCGTTGCGCGCGGCCGCGCGCGTCAATCCGCTGGCCTATGCCGTGTCGCTGCTGCAGGGAATCTGGAGCGGAGACAGGTGGTCGGCGCACGCAGTCGACGTCGCCGCGCTCATCATCGTCTTCATCATCTGCACCGCCGTCTCCGCCAAAGTCTTCCGCTGGGAGTAACGCCTGCTTGACGGGTTCGTCATTCTGCTTGCCCTGACGAAGGACGGGAGCGGAGCGAAGAATCTCTCTTCGCCTTTGTAGCGGCTGTCTCGCTTTCCAGGGCTTCTATCTTGCATCTCCTCGCCCTTAATTCGGCCAGGTCTCGCCACCTGTCCCAAATCCATACCGACGGCCCCCTTGACACTGCGCCGCGCGCTGCTACGCTGAAAATGTATTTATCGGCACAGCCATGAGGAGCGAGACGACAATCCGGCGAGTAGCAGCCGCCGCAGGACGCGGGGCGCTCGCGTGCTGTACTCTTTCCAACTCCTCCGCGTCCGCCGCTTGCTTCGCCTCGCGGTTCCCCGTTTTCCCCCGGCCCTCCGAGTTTTCACCTTTGAA
>Ga0187815_10001352_pt1 | contig 11565 bp, 11 predicted proteins | sample NC_S_5_FD_132962 | JGI IMG/M metagenome (GOLD analysis project Ga0187815, IMG submission 132962) | Wetland sediment microbial communities from Neuse River Estuary, North Carolina, USA - ASW-S_5 | ecosystem: Environmental > Aquatic > Freshwater > Wetlands > Sediment | place: USA: North Carolina...
AACACCCACGTGGTGTTCGTGGGCTACCAGGCGGCCGGGACCCCCGGCCGGCGGCTCGTGGACGGGGCCCGGGAACTCACCCTGTGGGGCGAACCGGTGCACGTGGCCGCGGAGATACACACCCTCGGCGGTTTCTCCGCGCACGCGGACCGCGAGGGCCTGTGCGCCTGGTACGGCGCCTTCCGCACCCGTCCCATGGTGGCGGTGGTCCACGGCGAACCCCGCGCCAGCACGGCGCTGGCGGCGGAGCTGCGCACCCGCTTCGGCTGTCCCGTGAGCGTCCCCGCCCGCGGCGATGCCCTGGACTTGGCGGACCTGCCGTCGAACGCGGCGTTCGATACTGGGCGGATGCACGCATGAGTCCCCGCGGCAAGCCGGCCGCCAAGCACCATCACCACAAGGTGGAGGTGCGCCTGGAGAACCTGCGGCAGTTCTTCAATTCCATGGACCCCTCGCCGTTCTACGAGCGCGATCTCGATCCGGACGCGGAACATTACATCGTGAGCTGGGCGGAGGAGTTCCCCCACGACGAGCCCGTGCAGCTGGTGCTGCACGTGGAGGCGCCGGATGCGGCGGCCCAGCAGGCCATGGTCGAAGAAGCGGTGCACAACCACTTCGCCAACGAGGCGCGCCTCGCGGGCCTAGAGTTCCGCCACCTGCTGCGGGTGGGTTCCCGCAGCCTCGTCATCGGGCTCGCGGTACTGGCCATCTGCCTCGTCCTGAGCGGCACCCTCGCCCAGGACGGCGGCACGGTGGGCGACATCCTGCGCCAGAGCCTGTTGATCGGCGGCTGGGTCGCCATGTGGCATCCCATGCAGATATATCTCTACGGCTGGTGGCCGCTGCTGCGCCGGCGCCGCACTTACGAGAAACTGGCCGGGATGCCGGTGGAAGTCAGGTCGGCTGCGCATCCACCCGCGGCTCGCCCCGCATCCACGCCGTGATGAGGCGCGCCACCAGCGGATTGAAGAAATAGCCGTAGCAGCGGTGCGGGTTCGGGCCTTCCGCGGTGCGGAACAAGGCTTCCACCCCGTGGGTGTAATCGGTGATGTCCTCCACCATGCCGAGCCGCAGCATGGCGTGGAAATCGTTGCGCAGGTGACGGTCCAGTGCCATCAGGTCGCCGGCCGCGGACACGTTCGTCCAGTGGCGCACGTTGGCAGGGTAGCGGCGCGGACCGCGCTCGCCGTGGCCGCGCAGGCGGCGCTGCACGTAGAACATCCCCAGCGGGCTGCCGAGGGTGAGCAGTTGGTCCACGTGCCAGGGCATGGCATCCCGCCAGGAAAGCTCCCACAAGGTGTCGTAGGCGATCACCGAACCCAGGCTGTGCCCGACGAGCATGACGCTGCAGCCCGCCTCGAAGAGCGGGCGCAGGCTGTCCTTGACCTGCTGGCGGATGCGGTCCGCGATGCCGCCTTCATTCTCGAAGTAGCGTCGCGTCTCCTCGAGGGTGTTGCGTGCATCCTCGTCGGCAGCGACACGCGTGAGCAGGGGGATGAGATCGCCGAGGGTATAGATGAATCGCGTGTACCGTATCCGCCAGCGGCCGAGGCGCGCCAGCGGATCCGTGTCCGGGTTCGCGAGCATGTGCGCCACCCAGGGAAGGTCGCCGTGGATGTCCGCATCCGCGCCGTAGTACATGCGGTTCCAGCCGGCGATGTGGAAGCGCTGCGCCAGGCTGTCCATGTCCGCCGCTGAAGCCTCCGTGGCGCCGCGCGCGCCGGCGGTGATGCAGCGCCACAGCACCTCGTGATGCAGCGCCGGCAGCGGCTTCGGGTTCTTGCCGGGGATGAACACCACATGGCGTTCCGGGGCTTTCATGACGGCGCCTGCGCTATGATGGCCCGCGACGGGCGCCGTGACGCCGCTGCCGGTATCCCATGGACAAGAATCCCGCAGTCATCATCGCCGGCCATGGCCAGATGGGCCACGCCATGGAAGCCTTGCTCGCTGGACAAGCCCGCCTGCACATCTGGCCCATCGCACCCGATGACCTCGAAGTGCCGGCTGCGATCCGCATCGCCGCCGCGGAAGCCGCCTTCCTGCTGGTATGCACACCCACGGTCGCGCATGCGGCCGTGCTCGAGCCCTTGGCGCGCCTGCTCGCGGCCGACGCCGCGGTGCTCAGCATCGCCAAGGGGCTCGACGAGAGCGGGCGCACGGCAGCGGACATCCTGCAGGCCTACCGGGGCGGTCATCCATGGGGCGTGCTGGGCGGCCCCATGATCGCCAATGAGATCATCGCCGGCCGGAAGGCGTTCGCGGAACTCGGCGGCGACCGGGGGCTGTTCGCCCGCGCCGTCGAGCTGTTCCCCGCCGAGCGGCTCTGGCTCAGCCACACGTCCAACGCACGGGCGGTCTCCTGGTGCGGGGTGCTGAAGAACATCTACGCGCCGCTCATCGGCGTCGCCGACGGGCTCGGCTGGGGCGATAACGTGCGCGGCCATCTCATCATGGCCGCCACGGCGGAGATGACGCGGCTCCTGCCCGTGCTCGCCGGTGACGGCGGCAGCGCGTACGGCGACGCGGGGCTCGCGGATTTCGTCACCACCGTCACCAGTGCGAGTTCCCACCACTACTCCCTGGGCCGGAGGATAGCCCGTGGGGATTATGCCGCCTTGGAATGCGAGGGTGTCCACAGCCTGCGGGTCCTGCAGGCGGCGCGGCGTCTCGGGTCCCGCGCCTACCCGCTGTATGCGGTGGCGGCGTCTCTGGCCCGCGACCCCGCAGCCCTGGTGCCGGCGCTGCAGGCATGGCTGGCCGCCCACGCCGCGCCCGCGGTCTAGCGACCCGGGGAGGATCCTGATCGAGGCCGCCGTTCCCGGCTCTCCTGGCAGCGGCGGCAGCGTTTCGCGGTGGGATAGGCCTGGAGACGCTCCACGCCGATGGCTTGCCCGCAGTCGATGCAGACGCCGTAGGTCTGGGCATGCATGCGCGCCAAAGCCTGTTCGATGTCGCCCATCTCCGTCGCGTCCCGTCGCTGATCCGCGGCCTGCACTTCATCCAACACCTCGGCCGAGGCCGCGTCCTTCGTGTCGTGCACCTCGGCACCGGTCGCGACGTCCGCCGACCACGGCGCCGATCGCCGTCTGAGTACCTCATACCGGGTGCGCAGCTGCCGGCTGAGGTCGGCGATCTGCTGCTTGCTCAAGTTCGGTGTTTGCATGGGCGTCTCGTTGTTCTTACGGTGGTTGGGCATATTCGAGCACGCTCCGTCCAGGATGAGGTTGACCCAGATCAGGCGTACCCGCCGGAGGGGATTGATCTGCATCAAGACCGGAGCTCGCCCGACAGGCTATGTTCTGGGATCATGAGTAGCCGATCCGCGGAGGCCCCATGCCCGTGCAGAACGTCGAGATCGCCGAGCTTTTCGACCGCTACGCCGACCTCCTGGACATCGAGGACGCCAACCCTTTCCGGGTGCGGGCCTACCGCAATGCCGCCCGGGTCATCGGCGGCGATTCGCGCAGCATGGCCGATCTCCTCGCCGAGGGGCGCGACCTCACGGAACTCCCGGGGATCGGCAAGGACCTGGCCGCCAAGATCGCGGTGATCGTCAGGACCGGGCGGCTGCCGCAACTGGAGGAAGTGGAGAAACGCACGCCGCGGGCCCTGAGCGAACTCATGCAGCTGCCGGGGCTGGGCCCCAAGCGCGTGAAGCTGCTATACCGCGAGTTGAAGATCCGCAGCCACGAGGACCTGCTGCGCGCCGCCCGCAGCGGCAAGCTGGCGGCGCTCCCCGGCTTCGGCGCCAAAACCGTGCAGAAGATCATGGCGGGACTCACGCAGGCCGTCTCCGGCCCGAAGCGCGTCAAGCTCGCGGATGCCGAGCAACTCGCGACCCCGCTGGTCGCCTACCTGAAGAAGATCCCCGGCGTGGAGACCGTGGATGTCGCCGGCAGCCTGCGCCGCCGCCAGGAGACCGTCGGCGACCTGGACATCCTCGTGATCTCCGCCAGGAGCACGGAGGTGATGCGGCGCTTCGTCCGCTACGACGGCGTCGCCGAGGTGCTGTCCCAGGGCGACACCCGCTCGTCGGTGCGCCTGCGTTCCGGCTTGCAGGTGGACGTGCGGGTGGTGCCGCAGGTGAGCTACGGCGCGGCGCTGTATTACTTCACGGGTTCCAAGGCCCACAACATCGCCGTGCGCAAGCTGGCCGCGGGCAGGAAGCTCAAGATAAACGAATACGGCGTCTATCGCGGCGCCAAGCGCATCGCCGGGCGTAGCGAGACCGAGCTGTTCCGCACCCTAGGCATGGAATATGTCCCCCCGGAGCTGCGCGAGAACCGCGGCGAGATCGAGGCCGCCCGCAGGGGGCGGCTGCCGCACCTCGTCACCCTCGAAGACATCCGCGGCGACCTGCACAGCCATACCCGCGAGACCGACGGCCGCGACAGCCTGGAGAGGATGGCCGCCGCGGCCAAGGCCCGCGGCTACGAGTACCTGGCTGTCACCGACCATTCGCGCCACGTCACCGTGGCGCACGGCATGGATGCGAAGCGCCTCCTCGCCCAGGTCGCGGCGATCGACGGGCTGAACGCCCGCCTCAAGGGCCTGCGCCTGCTGAAGTCCGTGGAGGTGGACATCCTCGACGACGGCGGGCTCGACATGCCCGACGCCGTGCTCAGGGAACTGGACCTCGTGATCGGCGCGGTCCACTACAAGTTCGACCTGCCACGCGCCAAACAGACCCGCCGGCTGCTGAATGCCATGGACAACCGCTACCTGAACATCCTGGCCCATCCCAGCGGCCGCCTCATCGGGGCGCGCGCGCCCATGGACTACGATTTCGAGCGCGTGCTGCGCGGCGCCAAGGAGCGCGGCTGCTACCTGGAGGTGGACTCCCAGCCAGAGCGGCTGGACCTGGACGACCTGCACTGCAAGCTGGCGAAGGACATGCGCGTCAAGGTCGCCATCTCCAGCGACGCCCACAGCGCCGATGGCCTCGCGCTGATGCGCTTCGGCGTGGACCAGGCGCGCCGCGGCTGGCTCGAGCCCGGTGACGTGCTCAATACCCTCCCCCTGCACCGGCTGCTGGCGGCCCTGAAGCGCTAATCCCGCCCTGCCGAAGGGCGTCAATTGATCTAAGTCAGTGCCGCCAGCGCCGGCGGGCCATAGGCTGGAACCCACTATCTATCGGGACGCCGCCATGGAAACCACCAAGCTGCTTTTCACCACGGGCCACATCGGCAAACTGGCGCTGAAGAACCGCCTCATCATGGCTCCCATGGTGCGCAACTACGCCGACGAGCACGGGCGCATGACCGCACGCTACCTGGCCCACCTGGAGCGGATCGCCCAGGGTGGGGTCGGCGCCATGATCCTGGAGGCCAGCTTCGTCAGCCCCGAGGGCCGCGGTTTCCGCAACGAACTGGGGCTGCACAGTGACGCGGTCATCTCCGGACTGCACGAAGCGGTGAAGATCGCCCACGACAACGGCGCGCGCATCGGCATCCAGCTGTACCACGCAGGCCGCCAGACCACCTCGAAAGTCTCCGGCGAGCAGCCGGTGGCGCCCTCCGCGATCCCCTGCCCGTTGCTGCAGGAACTGCCGCGCATGCTGGACCGGGCGGAGATCCACGCGCTGGTGCGCGCCTACGGCAACGCCGCGCGCCGCGCCAAGGAGGCGGGGATGGATTTCGTGGAGATCCATGCCGCCCACGGCTACCTCATCACCCAGTTCCTGTCGCCGTTCAGCAACCGCCGTCCGGACAACTACGGCGGCAGCGTCGAGAACCGCCGCCGCTTCCTCGACGAGATCATCGATGCGGTGCGCAAGGAGACCGGCGGCGACTTTCCGGTGACGGCGCGCATCTCCGCCGACGAGATGGTGCCCGGCGGGCTCACCGCTGCCGACAGCGTAGATCTGGCGCTCTGGCTCGAAAGCAAGGGCATCGCCGCCGTGCATGTCTCCGTCGGCAACTATGGCTCGTACACCGCCGGGCAGATGATCCCGCCCATGGCGATCAAGGATGCGCCCCTGGTGCCATACGCCACGCGCATCAAGCGGGCGGTCCGCATTCCGGTGATCACCGTGGGCAAGTTGCATACTCCCGCCCTCGCCGAATCCGTGCTCCAGGACGGCGAGGCGGACTTCATCGCCCTCGGCCGCGAACTCCTCGCCGATCCGGACTGGCCGCGCAAGGCCCAGGAGGATCTGGCCGATGAGATCCATCACTGCATCGCCTGCAACCAGGGCTGCATCAGCCGCCTGTTCGATCAGCGCGACGTCTGGTGCACCGTCAACCCCGCCTGCGGGCGCGAGCAGCAGTTCGCGGAGCTCCGGCAGGAGGGCGGCGGCCGCAAGGTACTGGTCGCCGGCGCCGGGCCCGCCGGCATGACGGCGGCCCGGTACGCCGCCCGGGCCGGCTTCCACGTCATCCTCTGCGATGCCGCCGAGGCGGTGGGCGGGCAGTTGCATGCCGCGGCGGCCGCGCCGTACCGCACGGGTTGGGCCGAACTCATGCGCGACCTGCGACATGAGATGAAGGTGTTGGGGGTGGACGTGCGCCTCAAGACGCGGGTGGACAAGAAGCTGGTGTTGCGCGAGCAGCCCTATGCCGTGATCGTCGCCACCGGCGCGCTACCCAATCGTCCCGACATCCCCGGCATAGGCGAGATCAATGTCATCACCGCGCGCGACGTGCTGGAGGGCAACAAACTGGCATTCGGCTCGGTGCTGGTGGTGGGCGGCGGCTGTGCCGGCGCCCAGACCGCCGAGTTCCTCGCCGTCAAGGGCCATGCCGTCACCATCGTCGAAGCCGAGGGGGACATCGCGGCGGATGCCCCGCTCGACGAGCGCACCCTGCTGCTCGGCAGACTCAAGAACCTGGGGGTCAAGATCATGACCCACACGCGTCTGCTCAGCATCGATCTCGATGCCATCAACCTGCAGTCCGGCGGAGAGATATTCGGACTCGCCGCCGACACGGTGGTCCTGTGCCTGGGCTCCTATCCCGTCCATAGGCTCGAGACGGAGATCATGGAACGGGTGCCGCACGTGTTCACGGTCGGCGACGCCGTCAAGGCACGCAAGGTGACCGACGCCACCCTGGAGGGCGCCCTGGCGGCGCTCGGCCTGGCGCGCCACTCGGCGGACAAGGAGATCAAGCCGGCCAAGGCCGTCTGAAGGAGGTGCGTCATGCGTGAACTGGGCGGCATCAGCCGGCACATCTGGGAAAGCAGGTACCGCTACCGGCGCGACGGCCGTTGGATGGACGCGGACCTCGACGATACCTGGTGGCGCGTGGCGCGGGCATTGGCGCAACCCGAGGGCGCGAAACGCGACGCTTACGCGCGCCGCTTCCACGACGAACTGCTGGCGGATTTCATCTTCCTGCCCGGCGGCCGCATCCTGGCGGGCGCCGGCACCGAGCACCGCGTCACCTTGTTCAACTGCTTCGTCATGGGCGTCATCCCGGACTCCATGGACGGCATCTTCCAGGCGCTGCGCGAGTCGGCGTTGACGCTGCAGCACGGCGGCGGCATCGGCATGGATTTTTCCGCGCTCCGCCCGGCCGGATGGCCGGCCGCGAGCGGCGGCAACACCGCCTCCGGACCGGTCTCGTTCATGCGTGTCTGGAACGAGATGGCAGGAACCCTGCAGTCGCTCGGCCAGCGGCGCAGCGCCATGATGGCGACGCTGCGCTGCGACCACCCCGACATCCTGCAGTTCGTGGACGCCAAGCACGCCGGCGGCCTGGAGAACTTCAACCTCTCGGTGCAGTGCACCGATGAATTCGTGCACGCCGTGGAGAACGACGCCGACTGGGCGCTGGTGTTCCCGGCGGACGCCTGGCCGGCCGCAGCGGGAGCCGGCGCGGCGCAGCTGAAGCGACGCTGGCCCGGCCGCGAAGGCCTGGTGAGCTGCCGCGTGAGCAAGGTGCTGCCCGCCCGGGAACTGTGGGACGCATTGGCCACCGCCGCGGCCGCCCACGGCGACCCCGGGATGCTGTTCGTGGACCGCATCAACCGGGAGAACAATCTCTGGTACGACGAGTACATCACCGCCACCAATCCCTGCGGTGAAGTGCCCCTGCCGGCCCACGGCGCCTGCAACCTCGGCTCCTTCAACCTGGCGGCCCTGGTCAGCCGCCCGTTCGCGCCCGACGCCGAATTCGACCTGGCGCGTCTCAGAAGGTGCGTGCCCCTCGCGGTGCGCATGCTGGACAACGCCATCGATGTCTCGCGGTTCCCATTGCCCGCCCAGGCCGAGCGCGTGCGCCGCAGCCGGCGCATCGGCCTCGGCGTCACCGGCCTCGCCGACGCCCTCATCATGCTCGGGCTGCGCTACGACTCCCCCTCCGGGCGCGACTTCGCTGCGCGCGTGTTCCGCACGCTGCGCGACGAGGCCTACCGCGCCTCGGTGGAGCTGGCCATGGAGCGCGGCCGCTTCCCCGCCTTCGATGCGGAGGACTACCTCTCCGGACCGTTCATCCAGCGCCTGCCGGACGACATCAGCGGCGCGATCACCGTCCACGGCCTGCGCAACAGCCACCTCCTGGCACAGGCGCCGGCGGGCACCATCAGCCTGCTGGCGGGCAACGTCTCCAGCGGCATCGAACCGGTGTTCGATTTCAAGGTGCGCCGCCGCATGCGCGGCCTGGGCGAACAGGAACTGACCGACTATGCCTGGCGCGTGTGGGAGGAGCTGTACGGCGATGCACCGCTGCCTTCGGCCTGCGTCACCCTCTCGGAGATTTCGCCCTCGGCGCAGCTCGCGATGCTCGGAGCCATCCAGCCCTACGTGGACGGCGCCATCGCCAAGACCGTGGCCCTGCCGGCCGCCGCCGACGGCGGCGCGGCGGCGGCGGCCTTCCATCAGGCCTACGGCTTGGGGCTCAGGGGTTGCGCGGTGTTCGCCCCCAGTGCCGCGCAGGGCGTGATCCACGGCGCCGGCGAACGGGCGGCCGCATGACCTGGATCAATGCATGCCGCCTGCGCGGCGCCTAACTTTGACGTGAAACATCGGCTAAACATGGAATCGAGAGGAGGATCAGCCATGAGCAACATCACCCGTTATCAACCCCGCGACTTCTTCCGGGAGATGTCCGACCAGATGAACCGGCTGATGAGCGGCCGGCTGGACACGCTGCTGCTGCCGGAGGAGACCGGGTTCGCCGAGAACGACTGGCTGCCGGCGGTAGACATCAAGGAAGAGGCCGACAAGTTCCTGGTGCGCGCCGACCTGCCGGGCGTGGACGCCAAGGACATCGACGTCAGCCTCGAGAACGGCGTGCTCGCCATCAGCGGCAAGCGCGAATCCGAGGTCAAGGATGAGAAAGACGGTTATCGCCGCGTGGAACGCATGTACGGTGAATTCCATCGCCACTTCACGTTGCCGGATTCGGCGGATCCGGAGAAGGTATCCGCCAAGTGCGACAAGGGCGTGCTTGAGGTCACCATCGGCAAGAGTGAGGCACGCAAGCCCAAGCGCATCTCCGTGAAGGCATCTTGACGTACGGGCGCGCGTGGCGCTCCCGCGCGCGCCATCCTGCGGTCGCAGCTGTGGAGGGCATGCCATGATATCCGTGAAACTCGACGTGGACCTCATCTGCCCCGAATGCGGCGAACACAACCTGTTCCCGCACGCCATCCTGGCCGCGGGGAAACTGGTGGGCTGCGAACATTGCGGCGCGGAGCTTGAACTCAGCCACTACCGTGAAAGCGCCGATGAACCTGCCGTCTGGCGGCTCGAAAGCACCCTGCCCGATGAACCCGGGAAACGGGTAAGCTGAACCATGCCGGCCATCCTCATAGTCGCCGGCGATCGCGGCAGAGCCAGGCTCTTCAGCCTGGAGCGGGATACCGACGAGATGCGCGAACTGGGCGACCTGGTGAATCCGACCGTGCACCTGCACGAGCGCCTGCTTTCGGGCGACCGCCAAGGCCGGGGTTTCAGCCGCACCCATGGCAGCCGCGTCACCTTGGGGAAATCGCATCCGCACAAGCGCCTGAGTTCGATAAAGTTCGCCCGCGAGGTCGCGGAAGCGATGCACGGCTATTGCGCACAGCACAAATACCTGCACATATACCTCCTGGCGGACCCGGAATTCATCGGCCTACTGCGGCCGCAGTTGGCGGCGAAGGAACTGACCGGCGATCTGCGGGTCATAGCGAAGAACGTCACCCGGAGCGACCCCGCGACCATCCGCAGCTACCTTCCGGAGCACCTTTGGAAAACCGCGCTGAGTGGCGCCGGCGCCTGATACGACTCCAGAGAAAGGGAACAGACATGCGCACAAGAATGACTCTGAGCCTCGCCCTCATCGCGGCACTGGGCCTCGTCTTCGCGGCCTGTGCCTCGACGCCGTCCGATACGGGCCAGTTGGAAGTGAAGAACCTCCAGGCGCAGGTGGGCGACCTGTCCCGGCAGCTCGCCGCGTTGCAACGGGCCCAGCCCGCCGATCAGCCGGCCGAAATGGACGGCTATTGGGACATGCTCAAGAAGCAGCTCCAGTACGCCCGCAACCTGCCCGGGGTGGAATCCCACAGCTGCAAGGACTGGATGCTGGTGGATCCGATGATCGCCGGGAGCGAACCGGCGCGGGCCATCAAGCCCTGTCCGACGGTCCACGACAGCGGGCCGGTGCTGGGCTGGGAGCTGCCCGCGAACCTCACTCCACACCTGTTCGGGCTCATGATGCAGCAACAGCTCGGCCCGATCAGCGCGCAGGTCGACGCCATCGCCGCCGAGAACGACCCCGTCAAACGCACCGATCTCTATCGACGGCTCTACGAGACGCGCTACCAGGACATACAGACGGTGCTGGGGCGTGACTGGATGTGGACGCCGCGGGACGCATCAACGTTACCCGAGCCCAACAGCCTGGGCGCCGAGCTGCTGGTGAGCTACTGCTCCCAGTGCCACAACGCGCCGTCGCCCAGCCTGCACACCCAGGCCGAATGGATGGCCATCACGCACAAGATGCACGACATCATCGGCACCCAGTCGCAGGCGCAGGTGATGGAGATACGCATGCCGTCGCAGGATGAGTTCAGCCTGATCGTGAACTACCTCGAGTTCCACGCCCACGCGGCGCCGTGAACCGCGCGCCGCGCCCTCAGAAGAACACGTAGGCCAGGGACAGCGCCGTGAGCAGCGTGAGCCAGGCGCAGGCCGGCAACACGCTGCGGCTGCGCGCCAGGCTCAGCGCATAAACCGCCTTGAGCAGGTTGTTGCTCGCGGCCGCGAGCACCACCGCGTCGGCCGCCATGCGCAGGCTGATTTCCAGGTGGCCCGTCAGCACCGACAGCACGAAGGGATCGATGTCGGTGACACCCACGACCAACGCCATGATATGCAGGCCCGCGGCGCTGTAATGCCCCACCATGTATTGGGTGGCGGTGGCGAACAACACGAACAAGAGCGCGAACAGCAGCGCCGCGTTGAACTCCAGGGGATGCCCCTCCACGACCCGCGGCTTGGGTTCCCGCGTGCGTTCGCGCAATCGGGTCAAGGCGAAGGCCGCGGCCATGGACAGCAGCGCTCCGATGCCGAGCGGCAAGGCGAGCACGAAGAGGGAAGCCGGTGCCAGCAGCGCCGTCAGCACCAGCAGCCGCACG
>Ga0187815_10001353_pt1 | contig 11561 bp, 8 predicted proteins | sample NC_S_5_FD_132962 | JGI IMG/M metagenome (GOLD analysis project Ga0187815, IMG submission 132962) | Wetland sediment microbial communities from Neuse River Estuary, North Carolina, USA - ASW-S_5 | ecosystem: Environmental > Aquatic > Freshwater > Wetlands > Sediment | place: USA: North Carolina...
AGGAGTATCTTGCGCTCCGGCAGGTCTAGCTCCAGCGGCTGGCGCGAGTCGCGGCCGCGCTTGAGCACTTCATAGCCCGCCCAGAGCGGCTTCAGGACCGTTTCGAGGATCGGCCGCGTTACGTCGTCGGGCGCGCCGTCGATCGCCGCCTGCGCCTGGCTGTAGGCCAGACGCGCGGCCGAGCGCATCATGATGCGGTGGAAGGAGTGCCGGATCTTGCGGCCATCGGCCGTGAAGGTCATGCGCACAGCCAGGGCAGGGCGATCCACCCCGCCTTTCAGCGAGCAAAGATCGTTGGAGATACGCTCCGGCAGCATCGGCACGACCCGATCCGGGAAATAGACCGAGTTGCCGCGCTTCAACGCTTCGCGATCGAGCGCCGAGCCCGAACGCACATAGGCCGCAACGTCTGCGATAGCGACGATGGCGACGATGCCGCCGGGGTTCCTCTCGTCGGTGTCCAACTCGGCATAGACCGCGTCATCGTAATCCTTGGCGTCGACCGGATCGATCGTCACCAGCGGTATGTCCCGCCAGTCCTCGCGATGCGCCATCGTGGCGGGCTTGGCCGCATCCGCGTCCGCGATCACTTCGGACGGAAATACGTGCGGGATGTCGTGCGCGTGGATGGCGATCATGGAAACCGCCTTCTCGCTTGCCAGTGAGCCGACGACATTCAGCACCTTGGCGCGCGGCAGGCCGTAGCGCGGAGCGCGCTGGGGCAGAACTTCGACGAGATCGCCATTTTCCGCGCCGTTGCGGAATTCGCCTTCCACGACCAGTTCGGGCTGGCGCCGCTCCACCGGCTCGATGCGGAACGTGCCGTCATGCAGGATGCGGAAGACGCCGAGCACCGCATCGTTGCGCTTCTCGAATATCTTCATCACGCGGGCGGTGTAGGCAGGACCGGTCTTGCCCTGGGTTGCGAAGGTTTTGGCCAGCACGCGGTCGCCGATACCCGGCGTGGGGCCATTGCGCGAAACCTTGATCGCCACCACGATGGGCGGGGCGTTTTCAGGCTGGTCGGAGGCGCGCGCCAGCAACCCGCCGTCCTCGTCGCGCGCGAAAATGTCGAGCACGGTTACCGGGGGCAGTGAGCCGGGCCGCACGAGGCGCTTGCGGTCCTTCTCCAGCAAACCCTCGTCCTGAAGCTGGGACAGCATGTCCTTGAGCCAGATACGGCTTTCGCCCTTGATGGAGAACGCCTTGGCGATGTCGCGCTTGCCGCTCTTGTCCGGGTTCTCGGTGATGAAGCGCAATATGTCGTCGCGCGTCGGCAGAAAGTCGCGCGATCTGGCTCCGGGGCGGACAGTCTCGGACGAGCCGGCCTTTTCGCCGGCGGCTTTCCGCCCGGAGAGTTTCTTGGCCAAAGGGATTTATTCCTCTTTCTTCTTTGCCGCAGCTTTCTTGCCGGCGGCTTTCGCGGCGGGCTTCTTCGCCGTCGAGGCCTTGGCGCGCGCGGGCTTCTTGCCGCCGCCCTTGGCCTCTTTTTCGGAGATCAGCACCAGCGCTTCTTCCATGGTCACGCTGGCAGGGTCCTTGCCCTTTGGCAGGGTGGCGTTGATCTTGCCGTAGTTGACATAGGGGCCGTAGCGACCGTCTCGCACCGCTACGGCTCCGCCGTCCGGATGGTCGCCGAGTTCCTTCAGCGCCGCTGGCGTGCCGCCATTGCGGCCTCTGCCCTTGGACTGCTTTTCCGCCAGCACCGAGACAGCGCGGTTGAGGCCGATCGAGAACACGTCCTCGATGCTCTCGAGATTGGCATAGGTGCCGTCATGCAGCACGAACGGTCCATAGCGCCCGAGGCCGGCGGAGATCATCTTGCCGCTCTCGGGATGCTTGCCCACGTCGCGCGGCAGTGAAAGCAGCGCCACGGCCTTTTCGTGGTCTATAGTTGCCGGCGTCCAGCCCTTGGGCAGGCTGGAGCGTTTGGCTTCCTTGCCTTCGCCGCGCTGGATATAGGGGCCGAAGCGGCCGCTGCGCAGCGTGATTTCCTCGCTGGTGTAAGGATCCTTGCCGAGCGATTTCGTGCCGTCCTCTAGGCCGGCTGAATCCTCACCATTGCCGTTGACGCCGTCGCCGAGTTGGCGGGTGTAGCCGCATTCCGGATAGTTGGAGCAGCCGACGAAGGCACCGTACTTGCCGAGCTTCAGCGACAGGTTGCCGGAGCCGCATTTCGGGCAGATGCGCGGGTTCGAGCCGTCCTCGCGCTCGGGGAAGACGAGCGGGGCAAGCACTTCGTTGAGTGCATCGAGCACGTCGGTGACGCGCAATTCCTTGATGTCGTCGACGGACGCCGAAAAATCCCTCCAGAAGTCGCGCAGCACGTCCTTCCAGGCGAGCTTGCCGTCGGAGATCTCGTCGAGCTTTTCCTCCAGATCGGCGGTGAAGTCGTATTCGACATATTTTTCGAAGAAGCTTTCGAGGAAAGCCGACAGAAGCCGCCCCTTGGACTGCGGCACGAGACGGCGCTTGTCGATCTCGACATAGCCGCGGTCTTCCAGCGTCTTCAGGATCGCCGTGTAGGTGGACGGGCGGCCGATGCCCAGCTCTTCCATCTTCTTGATGAGCGAAGCTTCCGAGTAGCGCGGCGGCGGCTCGGTGGTGTGCTGGGTGGCGAGGATCTTGTCGCGGGCAAGCGCTTCGTCCGCACGGATTTCGGGCAGGCGCTTGTCGTCCTCGTCTTGTGAATCCTCGTCGCGCTGCTCGGTATAGGCGGCGATGAAGCCGTCGAAGCGGATGACGGAACCCACCGCACGCAAACCGGCAATACGAGAGCCGTTGATCGCCTCGATCTCGACCGTCGTGCGCTCGATCTCGGCCGGCTGCATCTGACTGGCGATGGCGCGCTTCCAGATCATCTCGTAGAGCCGCGCCTGGTCGGCGTCGAGATGCGGACGCATTGCGGCCGGCGTGCGCGAGAAATCGGTCGGGCGAATGGCCTCGTGGGCTTCCTGCGCGTTCTTGGCCTTCACCGAATAGTAGCGCGGCTTCTCCGGCAGGTATTTTTCGCCGAACTCCTTCGCGATCGCCGAGCGTGCAGCCGAGATCGCCTCGGGCGCCATCTGTACGCCGTCGGTTCGCATATAGGTGATGAGGCCTGCGGTCTCGCCCCCGATATCCATGCCTTCATACAGCCGCTGGGCGATCTGCATGGTGCGCACGGCCGAGAAGCCGAGGCGCGAGGAGGCGGCCTGCTGCAGCGTGGAAGTGGTAAAGGGCGGCGCGGGGTTGCGCTTGGTCGGCTTGGCTTCCACCGACAACGCCTTGAAGCTGGCGCCTTCCAGCATCGCCTTGATGTCGTCGGCTTGCGTCTGCGAGGAAATGTCGAGCTTCTGCAGCTTCTTGCCTTCGAAGGCCGTCAGCCGCGCCTCGAAGCTGTCCGCGCGCGGCGTGTCGAGGATGGCGGCGATCTGCCAGTAGTCCTCGCGCACGAAGCGCTCGATCTCGGCCTCGCGGTCGCTCACCAGCCGCAGCGCCACCGACTGCACGCGGCCGGCCGAGCGCGCGCCCGGCAGCTTGCGCCACAGCACCGGCGAGAGCGTGAAGCCGACGAGATAGTCGAGCGCGCGGCGGGCCAGATAGGCGTCCACCAGCGGCGCATCGATTTCGCGCGGGTTGGCCATGGCATCGAGCACGGACTGTTTGGTGATGGCGTTGAAGACCACGCGCTTCACCGGCTTGTCCTTCAGCGCACGCTTTTGCCGCAGCACTTCCAGCACATGCCAGGAGATGGCTTCACCCTCGCGATCAGGGTCGGTGGCGAGGATAAGGCCGTCGGCATCCTTCACCGCCTTGGCGATTTCGGAGAGCCGCTTGGAGGAGGGGCCATCGACTTCCCAGGACATCGAGAAGTCGTCATCAGGTTTGACCGAGCCATCCTTGGCGGGCAGATCGCGGACATGGCCGTAGGAGGCCAGAACCTTGTAGTTCCGTCCCAGATACTTGTTGATCGTTTTGGCCTTGGCCGGAGATTCGACGACGACAACGTCCATGTCTGTTCATATTTCCAAAGATCGGCGCCGAACGGTAGCGGCGCGCAACGGATAAATTTGTCAACTGGCTCGTCACATGGCTGCGGTTTTCCAATCGGTCAAGGGGCGGACGGCAAAAACGCCCCGTGCGTCTACGACGCATCTTTTCCGCGAGCATGCAAACTGATTGCAATTCAGGGTATATTACATATACTTTATGTTATCAGGGGTTGCGTAAAGTTAGTGTTCTATCCATCCTTCGTTCTTGCCGATCCCATCGCCGGAAACCGGGAGTTGTTGCCCATGCGGCAGTCCTTTACAACGAGACGAACCGATACCCTCGACTATATGCAGTCCATGCTTGGCGAATTGCGAACCATGGCGGAGGCCGAACGCTGCGATATGCTGACCTACCTTATCGAGATGGCCTATGTCGAAGCCAGCGACATCATCCGGGGCGAGCGGCCGTCACGGGTCCAGCAGGACAAGCGACACCGCGCCTCCTGAATGGCGCTCCAGCCGGCCGGCAAGGTCGAGCTCCAGCAGAATCATGAAAACCTGTGCCGGATGAAGTCCGGTGTGACGAATGATCTCGTCCACCCCAACGGGAACCGGCCCGAGTGCTTCCAGAACGAGATACCTGTCGTCGTCGCCCGGCGGGGGCGTTGCAGAAAAATCCGGTGGCTCGTCGAAGGAAGCCGGAAGAGGAAGCGCAGTGCCGGTCAACGGCGCGAGCGCCGACATGATGTCGCTCGCTTCCGTGACGAGGATCGCCCCGTCCTTGAGCAAGCCGTTGGCGCCCGCCGCACGGGGATCGAGCGGCGAGCCGGGAACCGCGAAGACCAGCCGGCCCATTTCGCCCGCAAGCCGCGCGCTGATGAGCGAGCCCGAGCGCTTGGCTGCCTCGACCACGACCAGCCCGAGTGTCATGCCGGCGACGATGCGGTTGCGGCGCGGAAAGTCCTGCGCGCGCGGCTCCCAGCCGAACGGCATTTCGGAGACGATGGCGCCGCCGTTCGAAGCGATGTCTTCCATCAGTCCAACATTCTCGCGCGGGTAGGGCTGATCGAGACCTCCGGCAAGGACGCCCACGGTTCCGGTCGCGAGACTGCCCTGATGCGATGCGGTGTCGATGCCGCGCGCGAGGCCCGAAACGATCGAATAGCCTTCTCGTCCGAGTTCGGCGGCAAGCGCGCGCGCCATTTTTATCCCTGCCAGCGAAGCATTGCGGGCACCGACGATGGCGACCGCCGGAAGGCCGAAGACGGCGCCTGTTCCCTTCACTGCCAGCAAGGGCGGCGGGTTGTCCATGCGCCGCAGCAAGGGCGGATAATCGAGCTCGCCGATGCAGACGAAGCGCGCTCCGTTGCGCCGCGCCACTTCCATTTCTGCCTCCGCCTCGGCCGTGGAAGGAATGCGCGCGATGCGGTTGGCGCCACCGGAAATCATCAACTCCGGCAGCATTTCTATGGCGGTCTCGGCCGAGCCGAAGCGGTTTATGAGGTCGCGAAAGCTGGCTGGCCCGACATTCGGAGTGCGGATGAGCCGTAGCCAGTTCAAACGCTGCCGGTCACTGAGGCGGGAACCGGCAGCCCGGTTCATCCGTTGGCCCCTATGCGCGACTCGGTGCCTGCCAGCAGCCGAGAGATGTTTGCGTGATGCTTTATGAAGACGATCACGCTCATGACCGCAAACAGGGCGGCGGTGTCATGGTGCCCGAGGAAATAAAGCGCGACGGGCACGGCAATCGCCGCGACGAGTGCCGCGAGCGACGAATAGCGCGTGAGGAAAGCAATCAGCAGCCACACGACGGCGAACACCAGCGCGCCCTGCCAGGCAAGGCCGATCAGGACACCGAGATAGGTGGCCACGCCCTTGCCGCCCTTGAAGCCGAGCCAGACCGGGAAGAGATGACCGAGAAAGGCGCCAAAACCCGCCAGCAGCGCGGCTTCGGGCGCATAAAGCCCCGCCAGCAGAACGGCGGCCGTTCCCTTGAGGGCATCGAGCACGAGGGTCAGCGCGGCAAGTTTCTTGTTGCCGGTGCGCAGCACGTTGGTAGCGCCGATATTGCCCGAGCCGATCTTGCGCACGTCGCCGAGGCCGGCCGCGCGCGTCACCAACAGCCCGAACGGGATAGAGCCGAGCAGATAGCCGAACACCAGCGCTGCAAAGAGAATGGGCAGCGGAAGCTGCCACGTCAAAGAAGTCATTCAGTTCCCCCTCGGAGCTGTTCGACAGTCTCCGACTACATTGAAAACACTGTGCGGCCCGCAACCATCGTTTGCAAGACCCTGCCTTGCAGCCGCGCGCCTTCGAAACAGGTATTCTTCGAGCGCGACCGGATGGATTGTTCCTGCACGATCCAGGGCTCGTCGAGGTCGACCACGGCAAGATCGGCGCTCGCGCCCGGCTTCAGCGTGCCGCCCGGCAGGCCGAACAGTTTTGCCGGCGCGGTCGAAAGCACCTCGATGAGGCGCAGAAGCGGAATTTCGCCGTTGTGGTGCAGCCGAAGCGCGACAGCCAGCAGCGTCTCCAGCCCGATCGCGCCATCGGCGGCGTCTGAGAAGGGCAGGCGCTTGGTGTCGACGTCCTGCGGATCGTGCGAGGACACGACAATGTCCACCGTGCCGTCGCGCACCGCCGCGATCATCGCCTGGCGGTCGTCCTCGTTGCGCAGCGGCGGCGACAGCTTGAAGAAGGTGCGATATTCGCCGACGTCGTTCTCGTTGAGCGACAGATGGTTGATCGACACGCCGGCGGTGACATTGGCCCCGTCCGCCTTGGCGCGGGCAACGGCTGCTGCCGACAGGCCGGTGGAGATCTTGGCGGCGTGGTAGCAGCCACGCGTCAGCCGCGCCAGCAACAGGTCGCGCTCCAGCGGGATTGCTTCTGCCTCACGCGGAATGCCGGACAGGCCGAGCCAGCTTGCATAGAGCCCTTCGTTCATCACGCCTGAGCCCGCCAGGTGCGGGTCCAGCGTCTCGTGGGCGACCACGGCGCCGAAGTCGCGCGCATAGGTCAGCGCCCGGCGCATGGTCAGCGAGTTGGCGATGGTATGACGGCCATCGGTAAAGGCGACCGCACCGGCCTCGCGCAGCAGGCCGAATTCCGTCATCTCGCGGCCTTCGAGGCCCTTGGTGACGGCGGCGGCTGGAAAAACGTTGACGTGAGCGGTGTCACGCGCGGTGCGCAGCACGAATTCCACCAGCGCCACATTGTCGATCACCGGGTCGGTGTCCGGCATCATGACGATGGAGGTGACGCCGCCGGCAGCAGCCGCAAGGCTGGCCGAGGCAATGGTTTCGCGATGCTCGGCGCCCGGTTCGCCGATGAAGACGCGGCCGTCCACCAATCCGGGAATGACGGTCTTGCCGGCGCAATCGATGATCTTCGCCCCTTCCGGCGCGCCCTGGTTCAGCGCATCGGCACCGGCCGCGATGATGGTCTTGCCGTCGACGATGACGCTGCCGATCTCGTCCAGGCCGCGCGAGGGATCGACGATGCGGGCCTGCTGGAAGATGGTGACGCTCATGCCCGGCCTCCGTCCTGGTTGCGGCGCGGATCGAGCAGCGCCTCCATCACGGCCATGCGCACGGCCACACCCATCTCCACCTGTTCCTGGATCACGCTCTGCGGACCGTCGGCAATCTCGGAGGCGATCTCCACGCCGCGATTCATCGGGCCGGGGTGCATCACCAGCGCGTCGGGCTTCGCCGCCTTCAGCTTTTCGGCATCGAGGCCGAAGTATCGGAAATATTCGCGCACCGAAGGCACGAAAGCGCCTTCCATGCGCTCGCGCTGCAGGCGCAGCATCATCACCACGTCGGCGCCCTTCAGGCCTTCGGCCATGTTGGGACAGACCTCCACGGCCATCTGCGCGATGCCGGAGGGCAGAAGCGTGGAAGGCGCCACCACGCGCACCCGCGCGCCCATGGCGTTGAGCAGCAGGATGTTGGAGCGCGCCACGCGCGAATGCAGAATGTCGCCGCAGATCGCGACGGTCAGCCCCGCGAGCCTGCCCTTGGCGCGGCGGATGGTCAGCGCGTCGAGCAGGGCCTGCGTGGGATGCTCATGCGCGCCGTCGCCCGCATTGACGACCGAGCAGCCGACCTTCTGGGCCAGAAGCGCCGCGGCACCCGCCGAGGCGTGGCGGATGATGAGGATATCGGGACGCATGGCGTTCAGCGTCATCGCCGTGTCGATCAGCGTCTCGCCCTTCTTCACCGAAGAGCTTGCCACCGACATGTTCATGACATCCGCGCCCAGCCGCTTGCCGGCGAGCTCGAACGAGGATTGCGTGCGGGTGGAGGCCTCGTAGAAGAGGTTGATCTGTGTGCGTCCCCGCAAGCTCGTCGTCTTCTTCTCGTTCTGGCGCGAGATCGCCACCGCGGCGTCGGCGCGGTCGAGAAGCAATTCTATGTCGATGGGGGAAAGGTCGCGTATGCCAAGCAAGTGGCGGTGGGGGTAAAGCGGCAGGGCTGAAACATCGGTCATCTTAAAGCCGTCCTATAGGCCCGCAGGCGGATGGCCGCAAGCGCCGGAACGGGACGAGCGCCTTATTTCCGGGGATTTTCATCGTGTGGTAAGGAACGTGGGGAGTATAAAGCGTTGGGCAGCCTTCGGATTCGCATCGTGCTCCGAAGAAGAACATTATCCAGGGATAGCGCGTGAGCGACGAGGTAACGAACCAATCTCCGCCGTTGACCGGCGGCAATGCCTGGCGGGGCGACCCTTTGCTGGTGCAGCTTGCCGAGGATTTCTCCGATCCGGTGCGCAAGGACCTCGACAATGTCGGCCGTTTCGTGCTCAGCGCCGAAGCGCAGGATCTCGCCCGCCTCGCCAACACCGAGACGCCGAAACTGCGCACGCATGACCGGCAGGGCCGGCGGCTCGACATAGTCGAGTATCACCCGGCCTACCATGCGCTGCTGCGCAGGTCGGTTGCCACCGGCCTGCACTCTTCCATCTGGGAAAACGGTGCGCAGGAAACCGGCCGCCGACACCAGGCGCGGGCAGCCCGCTACTACCTGACTGCGCAGCTCGAAACCGGGCATCTGTGCCCCATCACCATGACCAGCGCCTCGCTGGCCGCGCTGATGGCGAGCCCGAAGCTGTTTCGCGAATGGGCGCCGCGCGTCACTGCGCGCAAATACGACCAGGCCCAGAAGCCGCCGGTGGAAAAGACCGGCCTGACGCTGGGCATGGGCATGACCGAGAAGCAAGGCGGCACGGATGTGCGCGCCAACACCACGCGGGCCGAGCGCGCAGGCAGCGGCTTTTATCGTCTCACCGGCCACAAATGGTTCATGTCGGCACCGATGTCGGACGCCTTCCTGGTACTGGCGCAGGCGCGCGAAGGGCTTTCATGCTTCCTCGTGCCACGCATTCTGGGCGACGGCAATGGCAACGGCTTCCGCTTCCAGCGTCTGAAGGACAAGCTCGGCAACCGCTCCAATGCCTCGTCCGAGGTGGAATTCGCCAACGCCATCGGCGAGATGGTCGGCGAGCCGGGGCAGGGCGTGAAGACCATCATGGACATGGTGACGCTGACGCGGCTGGACTGCGCCATCGCCTCGTCGGGCATTATGCGCGCGGGGCTGTCGGAGGCGGTCAACCACACGCGCCACCGGCAGGTCTTCGGCGCCAATCTGGCGGACCAGCCGCTGATGCAGCGCGTTCTGGCCGATATGGCGCTGGATGTGGCTGGCGCCACGGCCCTTTCCTTCCGGCTGGCGCGCTCGTTTGACGAGGCCGCGGTTAATCGCGGCGAGGCGGCTTTCGCCCGTGTCATGACGCCGGTGGTGAAATACTGGGTCTGCAAGATCGCGCCGTCGCTGCTTTACGAAGCGATGGAGTGCATGGGCGGCAACGGCTATGTCGAGGAATTGCCGCTGGCGCGCTACTACCGCGAGGCTCCCGTCAATGCGATCTGGGAAGGCTCCGGCAACGTCATGGCGCTCGACGTGCTGCGGGTTCTCAGCCGGGCACCGGGCCTGTTCGACGAGGTGCTGGCCGGGCTCGAGCAGGATCTCGGCGTGGGCGGTCCCGGCACGACAAGCGTGCTGCGCGCCGCGCTGCAGGTGGCGTCCTCCGACGAAGGCTCTGCGCGCATCCTCACCGAGCAACTGGCGCTCTCTGCCGCTGCCGCCGAATTAAAGCGCATGGGGGCGGGGCGCATTGCCGATGCCTTCATCGAAACGCGGCTGGCCGGCCAGTGGCGCGGCACCTATGGCATGCTGGACGCACGCCACGATGCACGCATGATCATCGATACGCTCTATCCCGTGATCTGAGTGGCGACGGCCAGAACGGCCGGTATGGTCAGGAACGACGCGACCGTCTGCACGGTGGTGACGGCGGCGTAGAGCTCGGCGTCGCCCCCGAGCTGGCGGGCGAGCAGATAGCCGTTCATGGCCGTCGGCACGGCCGCGCACAGCGCCAGATAGGAAAGCTGCTCTCCCGTGACGCCGAAGGCGATCGCGGCCCCGATCAGCAGGGTTGGGAACAGCATCAGCTTCAGCACGACCGGCAGGATGAGCGCCACGCGCGGCCGCCACAGGTCGCCGAGCCGCAGGCCGGCGCCGATCGCCAGAAGGCCCATGCCCAGCGCGGCGTTGCCGATCAGGCCGAGCGTCTGGTTGAGCGGCCCGTAGAGATGGAACGGCAGGCAGCGGAACAGGATCGCCGCCAGCGAGCCGAGGATCATCGGATTGACCGCCATGTCCCGCCCGATCTTGCGCCAGTTGGTGGCGTGGTTGGCGAAGCGGGTCACCAGAAACACCGTCATCAAATTGATCGGGATGATGATAATCGCCATGACCAGCGCCACCACGGCCATGCCGGCGGGCGGAAAGATCTTTTGCGCGATTGCCAGCGCCATGAAACTGTTCCAGCGCACCGCCGTCTGGAAGATCGAGGAGAACTCGCTTCGCCGCACCAGGCCGCTACGGTCCAGCAAGGGCCACAGGCCGCAGGTAACGGTCACCATCGCGATCAGGGCGACGGCCAGTGCCATCATCATGGCATCGAGTTCCAGACCGGCGAAATCCGCGTTGTAGATCGTGATGAAGAGCAGCGCCGGATAAAGGAACCAGTAGCCGACCTGCTCCAGGCCGAGCCATGCCCCTGGATCGATGAGGGGCAAGCGCCGCAAAAGATTGCCGCCAAGAATGAGCAGGAAGATCGGGAGAATGCTCTCGAATGCTGCGAGCATGGCTTGCCCTGACTGTGAGGAGGGACGTCGAAGGAGTTGAAAGTGGCCTATAGAGCCTATGTCTTCCGGAAAGCAATGAGCCAGTTCGGGTCATTAAGGTTAACAAATGGTTTCCATTGCGATGGAGGCGCTTCAGGCCCAGTGTCGGAATCCGCGGCCAGGAGAACCATGCGCACAGGTTTCGACCCATCTTCGACTTCCGGTGAAACGACGCCAGACGCGTCGCGGAGGATGATCGCGCGCGTCGGGCGCTGCCCGGGAGAGAACCGCTGATGCGCTATGTACTCATCCTCTGGGCCGCGCCGCTGGTGCTCTTCTGGGGCTGGTTCGGCTTGTCGTTCTATGACATGAACTTCGGCTATGTGATGTTGTCG
>Ga0187815_10001354_pt1 | contig 11557 bp, 9 predicted proteins | sample NC_S_5_FD_132962 | JGI IMG/M metagenome (GOLD analysis project Ga0187815, IMG submission 132962) | Wetland sediment microbial communities from Neuse River Estuary, North Carolina, USA - ASW-S_5 | ecosystem: Environmental > Aquatic > Freshwater > Wetlands > Sediment | place: USA: North Carolina...
CGGCGCATCGGCACCACCGACGACATCGCCAGCGGCGTGCTGTTCGCCCTGACCAACACCTTCCTCACCGGCCAGACGCTGCACATCGACGGCGGCGAACCGCTGACCTGACCCACCTGTGGGCTGATGACGGCAGATTTGAAGCGAGGCGATTGATGTGACAGCGACGATCAGTGACACGTCGCCAAGAGCCCTCGGGAAGGCTGCGCCAGGGCTGCGGTCGGCCGCCGGTGAGGTCAGGTACGAGCGTGCGGCGGAGCAGAAGGTTGTCCGCGACCTGCTGCGGCGCGCTCAGCAAGGGCGTGGCGGTGTGCTGCTGGTGGAGGGGGAGCCGGGCGTGGGCAAGTCCCTGCTGCTGCGGGAGGCTGCCGACGAGGCAGCGGCGCACGGCTTTTCGCTGGCCGTGGGAGCGGCGGACCGGCTGGGCCGGGCGATCCCGTTCTTTGCCCTGCGCGCGGCCCTGCCGGAACCGTTCACTCAGCTCACCACCGGTAGCCATCACGACTTGCCGAACGCCACCGCCTGGTGGATCAGCCGGCTGCGCGCGCACCTGGAACAGCGGGCCACGGCCAATCCGGTCCTGGTATGCCTGGATGACCTGCAGTGGGCCAGCCCGGTCACGCTGGCTGCCTTGCGGACGCTGCCACGGGAACTGAAATGGCATCCGGTCGCGTGGGTCCTGGCCGGGTGCAGCACCGCGCAGCACGACACGGACCACCTGTTCGGCCTCCTGGAGAAGGACGGTGCCGCTCGGATCGGCTTGGGCCCGCTCGGTGACGACGCGGTGGCCGACCTGATCACTGACGCCTTCGGTGCGCCGCCGGACCAGAGCTTGCTGGCCCTGGCCGCCGGGGCGGCCGGGAACCCCTGGCTGCTCGCCGAGCTGGTCCGCGGCCTGGCCGACGACAACTCCGTCGAGGTCACCGGCGACCGTGCCATGCTGGTCTCGGCGCGGCTGCCCGAGCCGATGCGCCGCCTCGCGCAGCGGCGGCTCGCAGGCCTGAGCGAGCGAGCCCGGCACCTGCTGATGACCGCCGCGGTGCTCGGCCCCTCGTTCCGCCTTGAGGACGCCGCGGAGATGCTCGGTGAAACCCCGGCCGCGCTGCTGCCCACCGTCGAGGAAGCGATGGGCGCCGGGATCATGGCCGCCGCAGGGAACACGTTCTCGTATCGGCACCAGCTCCTAGGGCGCGCGGTCTGCGAGGTGATCCCGCAGCCAGCGCGGAAGGCGCTGCACCGCCAGTACGGCCAGATCCTGCTGGGCCGTGGAGAATCGGCGGCCCTGGCCGCCGGTCACCTGCTGCAGGCCGTGCATCCCGGCGACCCGGCCTCACTGGCCGACCTGGACGCCGCGGCGGCGCGGACCCTGCGTTCGGCTCCGCAGACAGCGGCCGACCTGGCGCTGGGCGCGCTGGAGCTGACCCCTCCGGCCGGCCCGGCCGCGCTGTCCCGCGCGGTGGCGGCCGCCGAGGCGCTGGCCGCGGCCGGCCGGCTGGACCAGGCCGCCCGGACCGCCCAGCACACTCTGGCCAAGCCGCTGCCCCCCGTCGCAGAGGCCCGGCTGCGGTGCGCCCTGTCGTCGGTGCTGTGCGCCCGCGGCCAGGCCCGGGATGCTGCCGCCGAAGCCAGGAAGGCCCTGGCCCAGCCGCAGCTGCCGCGCGACCTGAAAGACCAGGCCACGGCCGCGCACCTGCAGGCCCTGGCCGGGTTGCACGACGAGCTCGCCGGGTCGGCGGCCGGCGCTATCCTCGCCGACCCGAGCCAGCATGACAGCCATGCCGCCGCTGCGGCCCTGGTCGCCAGCGCGGTCGTCAGCTGGGACAACGGCCAGGTCAGCGAAGGGCTCGCCCTGTTGCGTGACGCCGCTCGCGGGGGCACCGGGATGTCGCCCGATGCTCGCGATGTCCAGCCACTGCTGGCGCTCGCCGCCGCGCTGGTCGACCTGCGCCAGCTCGACGAAGCGGACGAAATCCTGCGCGCCATGGACCGCCAGACGCTGCACGGCATCCCGGCCCAGGCGGCGCTGTCCATCCTGGACGCGCGGATCCACTTGGTCGCCGGCCGGCTGCCGGACGCGGAGGCGGCGGGCCTCGCCGCCCTGGCCAGTGCCGAGACCCTGGGGGCGCACGGGTACGCCGCGGTCGCGCACTGCGTGCTCGGCTTGATAGCGCTGCGCCGCGGTGACATCACCGCCGCGGCTCACCACATCGCCTGTCGGCCCGAAGCGACGCCGCATTTCCCCGGCCTGTACGCGCGCGCCGAGACCACCATCGGCCAGGCTCAGCTCAGCGAGGCGCGCGACGGCGCCGCCGCCGCCATCGGCCACATCCGCCAGGTTTGCGCCGACCTCCCCATACTGCGCGGGCTCCTCCTGGGAGATCCCACCGCCGCAGCCTGGATGGTGCGCACCGCATTGGCCGCGGGCGACACCGGGCTGGCCGCCGCCGCCGCCCGCACCGCCGGAACCCTTGCCGCCGGCAATTCCGGGTACCCGGCCATCACCGCCGCCGCGGCGCACAGTCTCGGCCTAGTCGGCCGGGACCCGGTCCGCCTAGCCGAGGCCGCCGCTCAGCATCCCGACCCGTGGGCCAAGGCCTCGGCGGCAGAAGACCTCGGCGTCCTGCACGCCCGGCAGGCGGACCAGGAGCGTGCGATCCAGCACCTCACCCAGGCCATACACGGCTACCAGCTCATCGGCGCGGCCGCCGACACGGCCCGCGTCCGGCGTCGGCTGCGCAAACTCGGCGTGCGCCGCCGCCACTGGACGCAATCGGCTCGTAGGCCCGTCAGCGGATGGGGAAGCCTGACGCAGGCCGAACGCACCGCGTCCGAGCTGGTCGCCCAGGGACTGAACAACCGGCAGATCGCAGGCCGGATGTACGTCAGCGTCAACACCGTGGCCTTCCACATGCGCCAGATATTCCGCAAGCTCGATATCGGCTCACGGGTCGAACTCGCCCGCATCGTCATCCAGCAAACTGAGCCCGCCCCCGCGGGCCATCACGACTTTGGGAGGACCCGATGACCCATGTGGTGTGGGACCACGTGACCCGTGATGACGTGGTGCGCGCGATGCAGGAGTACGACCGGCTGGGGCCGGAAGGCTTCTTCTCCGCGCACGGCTTCGGCCCGACCACGACCTATGACCTGGTCTGGGACGAACGCCGTTACCCGCCGAAGGCCATCTTGGGCACGGCTTATGAGCTCGCCACGGGCCAGCGTCTTGCCTCCGGTGATTTCGAGGGCGGGAAGACCGGCGCCGTAGCCGTGCTCGGAAAGCTAGGGTTCACCGTTCAGCACAAGTCCTGACCCAGAGTCCGTAACTCCCAAATGGCGGGCGCACAAGCCACCGTTCGTTCGGTCATAAGAAGTTCTTTCTCCGAACGGACGGTGGTGCTTTGTTCCGCGAACCGGTGGGCCAGCCCAGGCCCAGCCCAGGCCCCACAGGTTAGGTTGCCGAATTCGTTGAATCCCGGTGTCGGCGCAGCCACGGGTCGCGCCAACTCGGGTGGCCGGTGACCAGCCTGTCCGCGCTGGCCGGGCCCCAGGATCCCGGCTTGTACGGCTCCACCTGGGGCGGTGCGTCCAACAGGGGCTGGACGATGCGCCAGGTCTCCTCGACGCTGTCCTCCCGGGTGAACAGGCCCGAGTCCCCCTTAAGGGCGTCACCGAGAAGCCGTTCGTAGGGCAGCGGCGCCTCGCCGAGCTCCTCGGCGAAGATCAGCGACAGGTCCACCGTCCGTGTGGCCTGGGCGCCCGGTTGCTTCGCCTGCACGACCAGGGCGACACCCGCGTCAGGATCGATCCTGAGCACGAGCTCGTCCGGATCCGGCGCGAACGCCGGCGCGAACGCCAGCCTGGGCGGCCGCTTGAAGATGACCCGTATCTCGGTGGCGCGCTCGGCGAGGAGCTTGCCCGCCCGGATGTGGAACGGGACGCCCGCCCAGCGCCAGTTGTCGATCTCGAGCCGCAGCGCGGCGAAGGTCTCGGTCGCCGAATCAGGGCGCACCCCCGGCACGGCCAGGTACCCCTCGTACTGGCCGCGGACGTAGTGGTTCGGGTCCACCGGGGGAATGGCCCGGAACACCTCGACCCGCTTGTCTCGCAGCCCGTCAGCGTCGGCGACACTCGGCGGCTCGGACGCGAACAGCCCGATGAGCTGGAGCAGGTGGTTCTGCACGACGTCGCGGAGCGCCCCGACCGGGTCGTAGAAGCTGCCCCTGTCCTGCACGCCGAAGTCTTCGGCCATGGTGATCTGCACGCTCTGCACCCGGTCGCGATTCCACAGCGGCTCGAAAATGGAGTTGCCGAACCGGAGGAACAAGATGTCCAGGGACGGTTCCTTGCCGAGAAAGTGGTCAACCCGGAGGATCTGCCGCTCGTCCAGGAGCCTGTGCAGCTCGGCGTTGAGCATCCGCGCTGAGGCCAGGTCACGGCCGAACGGCTTTTCGACCGCGACCCTCGCCCGCCCCGTGAGGTTGGCGCGGGCCAGGCCTTCAACGATGCGGCCGAACAGCCACGGCGGGGTCTCCAGGTAGAAGACCGGCGTGCGGAAGGCTGCGATGGCCCGGGCGAGGCGGTTGTAGGTCTTCACGTCCCCGTAGTCGCCCGAGACCATGGACAGGCGTTCCGCCAAACGCTGGAACACATGCTCATCGATGGCCTCGCCGGTGTCCTGGATGGCGCGCCGCGCGTGATCCCGCAGGGTCGTGGCGGACCAGTCGCTGCGGGCTACCCCGATGATCGGGCAGTACAGCAGCCGGCGGCGCTCCAGGCGGTACAGCGACCGGAAGGTCATTTTCCTCGCGAGATCTCCCGTGATGCCGAAGATCACCAGGACATCCGCGGCTGTGCTCGCTGGCGCCGACATGTGGATGCCCGCCTACTGCTTCTTCTCGGCGTGGCCGCCGAATTCGCTGCGCATGGCCGAGAGGATCTTGTCGGTGAACTCGCCCAGGCCGCGCGACTCGAACCGCTCGAGCAGCGCCGTCGCGATGGTCGTGGCCGGAACGCCCTCCTCTACCGCGGCGAGCACCGTCCACCGGCCCTCGCCGGAGTCGGAGACCCGCCCGGCGAAGTCGTCAAGCTCGGGTGAGCGCGCGAACGCGTCGGCGGCCAGGTCGACCAGCCACGACCCCACGACCGATCCGCGCCGCCAGACCTCGGCGACCTCGGCCACGTCGATGTCGTACTGGTAAGCCTCGGGATCCCGCAGCGGGGTGGTCTCGGCGTCGGCGACCGGGGATCCCCGGCCGACGTTGGCGTGCTTGATGATGCTCAGGCCCTCGGCGATCGAGGCCATCATCCCGTACTCGACTCCGTTGTGGACCATCTTCACGAAGTGCCCGGCGCCGTTCGGGCCGCAGTGCAGGTACCCGTCGGGAGCGGTGCCGTCGGTCCGAGTCCGGCTCGGCGTGGGCGATGCGCTCGCCCGCCCGGGCGCGATGGTCTTGAAGATCGGGTCGAGCCTGCGCACGACTTCCGCCTCGCCGCCGATCATCAGGCAAAAGCCGCGGTCGAGCCCCCATACCCCGCCGCTGGTCCCGACGTCGACATAGTGGATGCCGGCCGCCCGCAGCGCCGCGGCACGGGTCATATCGTCGCGGTAGTAGGAGTTGCCGCCGTCAATCACGACGTCGTCGGGGTCGAGCAGCGGGACGAGCGCTTCCAGCGTGGACCCCACGACCCCCGCCGGGACCATGATCCAGATGTTCCGCGGGCGGCCGAGCTTGCACACCAACTCCCCGAAGGAGTTGGCCCCGTCCGCACCATCGGTCTCGAGTGAGGCCACCACGGCGGGGGTGCGGTCGTAGGCGACGCAGCTGTGCCCGTCGCGCATCAGCCGCCGCACGAGGTTCGACCCCATCCGGCCCAGCCCGATCATGCCGAGCTGCATCGGCTTGTCAGTCGCCATGTTCCCGCTCCTTAGCCGACAGTTCCTCCGGCGCGGTCGCCACGCGATCGCGCGCCACCTCCACCGTGGAGCCCCGGCAGACGGGGAGGATTTCCCGCCTCCCGGGGCGTGGGTGTGCTCAGCTGACGGCGATGCCGCCAGAGCCTGCGGCGACCGGCGCCGCAGTGACCTGGGTCAGCGAGCCGTCTCCGGCGATGGTGACGCTGTTCGGGTCGGTGCCGCCGGAGCTGGTCGTGCCGATCAGCCGCAGGCCCCCCGGGGTGGCCGCGAACGCCGAGACCGAGTTGCTGCCCGCGTTGACGTTGACCACGACCCGGCCGCCGCGGGATACGGCGATCGAATGCCCCGATCCCAGTGCCCCGCCGGTGCCGCCGGTCGGGTATGTCCCGGCCGGGGTCAGCGACCCGTCGCCGGCCCGGGTGTAGGCCTCGATCGCATTGCCGGCGGGCGAGTTCGTCATGGTGTACACCGCGCCCGCGGGGCCCGGGCCGTCGGCGGCCCGAGCCGGGCCGGCCGCGGCTGTCACTGCACCGGCCGCCGTGAGGCCAAGCACGGCCGCGCCCGCGGCCAGCGCTCTCCGCTTATTCACCTGTACGTTGCTCCTTACTTCGGGTCTCCTTCCGGATCAGGCTGGCCGTTTCCGCCGGGCGTTCACACCCTCAAGCCGGATAGTTGCTCATTAGCAACCGTCCCCTGGGCAGAGAAATTAATTTTTCCGAGCGGACCGGGGTTGCTTGTTTCCGCGTCCCGGTCGCCTTCGAGGGACGATGCGAAGCCGTCAGCCTTGACGGTGCGCTCTTGCGCAGGTAAAGGCGATCCTCCATACGCGGGCGCGCCGAGAAATTGGCCACCCAAAATGGGCCTGGCGCCCGCAGATATCAGCAGAGGGAAAAGAGGATCAGAACGTGAATGGCAATATCTCTGAATCGTTGCGGGCGAGGAATCGCGCGCCGGTAGCGTTGCTCGTGGCGGCGCTGGCCGCGGTCGCGTCGCTGGGCCTGGCCGGGCCCGCTTCGGCCGCGCCCGCCACGTCGGCCACCGCTGAGGCGGCGGCCCAGATCCCGGCTGAGGCCACCGGGCTGGGACAGCTCAGCGGCCTGCTGCCGCGGAACAAGCTGACCCTGCAAAGCGCCATCGAGGTCAACCTCAGCCAGGAGTACGTGCGGCTCCCGCTGTACCCCGGGATCGCCTATGCCGGCACTCCCCATGCCGAGACGGTCTGGTACATCCTGGAGGACGCCTCCACCGAGGGCGCCGCGGACGACCTGGGCGTGAACTACGCGCCCAAGCTGGCCAACATCGGCATCTCCTGCCCGGCGTGCGTGCAGACGGTCACCCTGATCAACCCGTCGCCGGAGCAGAACCATTTCGGCCCGGCTCCGATCAGCTTCGCGGGCGCGCCGGACTTCAGCCCCACCCGCATCGCGGTCCCCGGGCCGGACGGGTTCCCGCTGGCCAAGTTCCAGCCCGGCGCGGTGGCCGGCCCCGGGTACAGCCCGTTCATCCGGATCGCCGGCTCGGACACGGTGTACAACGCGCCGATCGTGGCCACCGGTGACGGCCCGTTCGACGTGGTGAACCACACCAACACCGCGGACCGGGTGCTCGGCATCCACATCGGCAGCTCCCCGGCGGACTCGCCGTCCGGGGCGTTCCAGGAATCGTGGGTGGACATGCTGTTCGTCAAGGGCTTCGACGCCGGCCAGCCGATCGTGTACCTGTCCACCGACGCCGGCCAGCCGCTGACCGCGGTGCTGGAGCGGTCCACGTACGTGCCCGCGCTCAACGACGCCTCGTGCAACGGCTGCGACGACTTCCTCGGCTCGGCCCGCGAGCGGCTGTTCGGCTTCGTCAACGGGCAGACCGGCGTGAACAACACGCAGGCCCAGGGGTTCCAGCACCTCGCCGAGGACGGCCCGGTTTCCGAGAACGCCGACCAGAACAACACCGCGTTCATCAACGCCCTGCGCTACGGCGGTGACATCCTGAACGTATTCGGGGACTTCCCGACCCTGACCGACCCGCGGCACGCCGACGCCTACAGCCCGCTGTGGGACGCTCAACTCGGCATGTGGACCGCCAAGGCGATCAGCGAAGGCCTCGATAAGCGGCAGGTCGACGAGAACCAGGTCCTGAACCTGGCCTTCAGCCAGCCCGACCTGCTGACCGGGGTCAACCCGGCCACCGGCCAGCCCCAGCTGTACGGCTCGGTCGGGGTCGACATCAACTGCGCGGTCATCGGCTATACCGCCCAGGCCCCCACCGTCAACCTGGCTCCTAACCTCCCTGGCTCCCAGTTCCCGCCTAGGTAACGGGGCGCCACCGCAACTGGCCCGCGGGCACGCCAGCGCGTACCCGCGGGCCTTTGCGGCTCCGCTACCTGCCACGACGACCCGGACGTGGTAGCCAAGGTCTCCCGCGGCCCCGGCCAGGCCATGGTCGCCAATGGGAGTTCACCGCTCTACCGGACGGTTAAACCGTGATTTCATCTCGTAAGAGAGGCGCTGCCGCTGGCACGGGAGGCGCTGCCCGGTAAACCGGAGGCGCGGAGGCCGTAGAGGCGGCGGGGCGGTGCCTGACGCGCCAGGAGACGCGAGGCGCAAAGCGGTCCGGCGACATCTGGAGAGCGCCCTGAGGTATCGCGGTCGGCCTTGTTCGGCGGCCGCCAGGACGAAAGCTCGTCGTAAGGCGTGTAGCGCGCGTCAATCGCCCGCGTACGGCGGATCGCGTCTTCGAGTCGAGCTCGCGCTTTCCAGCACTCCTCACGGCGCCATGTATTCGCCGGACACGCGACCGCGATTGCTCACGCTGGCGTTCGAGAAGCGGACCTCGATCGCCGCGGGCCAGCACCGCGGCGATCAAGGGCTCCGGCCATGCCTGCGGCGACCACGACGACGTCGCGATGGTTCGCTCGCAGAGGTGTCATGCCGCCGTGGGCATACGCGGCGTCAAGTCGTATCAAGACGGCGTGGGCCCCCCAGTCGTGCCGCCAGCTTTCGCAGCCCGGAGGCTCATCAGCAGGTCGCCGATTTCGCTTCTCGCTGAGGCTGGCCGCGTGGCATCACATGGGGTCTTGGCCGGGCTGGCCCATGGACATGGGGTCTTCGTCGGGCTGGCCCATGGACATGGGGTCTTCGTCGGGCTGGCCCATGGACATGGGGTCTTCGTCGGGCTGGCCCATGGACATGGATTCTTCGTGTGACATTTCCGTCTTCCTTTACTTGTCGGTGTACTCGTGGGCATGCGGGCCATTGCCTTATCCTGCTGCCGGGATAAGGCGCGATCCGGTTGGCTCAGGCTGGCCAGTCCGGTCAGGTCGGTACCGATGGCGCCATGGGCTCGAACGAACACCATCAGCACGCTGCCGCAGGTCCGGCAGCGCACCACGGTGCCGGGAGCCTGCCGGTAGACGACCAGTTCGGCTACCGGCCTGCTGGCCCCGCACGTCGCGCAGGTGCTGCGCGCGGTGGTCATCTCCGTGCCGAAGACGTCGATCAGCAGCCCGCCGATCGCGTTACCGTCCAGCGCGTCCATCAGCGTCCTCCCGTCGCCCCAAACCGTTCGGTCTTCACCCGCTCCGGGGGGTAGCCGAGGCCGACCAGGCCGGCCGCGGCGGTCTCCACGAAACTGGTGGGCCCGCAGATGAAGGCCAGCGGGCCGTCCTCGGCGGCCCAGGCCGCCTGGGTCAGCAGCGCCTGGTCGATCCGGCCGGTGTGGCCGGTCCAGCCCGGCGGCTGGCTGCGAGTCAGGGTGAAGAACACCTGCGACCCGTCGTGATCCTGGTCAAGCTCACCGCGATAGATCACGTCGGGCAGCGTGCGGGCCGAGTACAGCAGCCGGGCCGGAACGTCACTGCCAGAGCGCCGACGGTGCCGCAGGATGGCCCGCAGCGGGACGACGCCCGACCCGCCGGCCAGCAGCATCAGCGGGCCCCCGTCGCCGGGTTCCCAGACGAAGTAGCCGCCGATAGGGCCGCGCAGCTCCAGCTCGTCTCCGGCGCGGAGGTCCTCGGTGAGGTAGGGCGAGACCTCGCCGCCCTCAAGCCGCTCCACCGTGATGGCTACCGGCTCACCCGGTGCCGAGGCGATCGAGTACGACCGCTCGGCCGTGTAGCCGTCATCCGCGGTCAGCCGCACGTCCAGGTGCTGGCCGGCCCGATGACCGAGCCAGTCCGGCGGGTCCAGCTCGATGGTGACCACAGAATCGGTCTCCCGGGTCACCGAGGTCACCTTCGCGACCTGCCAGGTCAATCGCCCGCGTACCGCTGTTCTTTCCATGGGTCTCCGTAGATGTGGTAGCCGTAGGACTCCCAGAAACCCGGCGCGTCGTGATCGCGCAGCTCCAGGCCGCGCACCCACTTGGCGCTCTTCCAGAAGTACAGGTGCGGCACGAGCAGCCGGGCCGGGCCGCCGTGCTCGGGTGGCAGCGGGCCGCCGTCGTAGTCGAACGCCACCCACGCCTTGCCGCCGGCGACGTCGTCGGCGGGCAGGTTCGTGGTGTAGCCGCCGGCGCAGAACGGCGGGGCTTAGGGAGCGTCGTGCCCAGCCGCTTCCAGCAGGGTGTCCACCGGCACCCCCCGCCACTGGGTCCCGAGCTTCGACCAGCGGGTGACGCAGTGGATGTCGACCGTGACGGTCTCGGCCGGAAGCGCCTGGAATTCCGCCCACGTCCAGGACTTCTTCGTCTCGCCGCCCTGCGTGATGGAAAACGTCCAGTCCTCCAGCGGGGTGTGCGGCGTCGGGCCAGCGGACAGAACCGGGAATCCCTCGATCGTGTGCTGACCCGGCGGCACCCGTTCCCCCTGTCCGGCCTGGTCGTTGCTCAGGTGATGGAAACCACGCGAGACGGGGCTCATGACAGTCAGTTCCTCTCCGTCAGCGGTCCGTTCCGGGCCACGAACTCACCCTGGCTGCGTCGCTAGGAGCTCACACCGTCAAAAGCGCTAGTCCCTCATGGCGCCTTGTCCCTGGGGTGCAGGACTATCCGCCTTGACGGTGCGGTCGCTCCAGGCCTGGCCAGACTCGGACCATGAACGGACCGGCGGACAGCGCGTACGACGTGATCGTGCTCGGGGCGGGGCCGGTCGGGCAGACCGTCGCCACGCGAGCGGGCGCGGCCGGGCTGAGCGTGGCGGCGGTGGAACGGGAACTGGTCGGGGCGAGTGCGCCTACTGGGCGTGCGTCCCCAGCAAGGCGATGCTGCGGCCGGTCGCGGCGGTGGCCGATGCCCGGCGGGTCGCGGGGGCGCGCCAGGAGGTCACCGGGACGGCAGACGCCTCGGCGGTGTTCGCCCGCCGCGTCAAAGTATGTGGTCGGCTGGAACGACGAGGGGCAGGCCAGCTGGCTCAAGAGCACAGGTACCGAACTGATCCGGGGCACGGCCGGCTGGACGGCCCCCGCCGGCGTACGGATCGGTGCCAAGGTCACCGCGGTGCGCCGCGCGTGCGCCACCGGACCGGTCACCCTGACCCTGGAAGAGGGCGATGAGCTGGAGGCCGACAAGGTGCTGTTCGCGACCGGGGGAGTGGAAGAACTAATCCACTCGGCCACCATCGCCATGGCCGCTCAGGTCCCCGTCAGCCGTCTCTGGCACGCCGTGCCTTGCTTCCCCATCGATCACCAAAGTCTGGCTGCGCCTGCTCGA
>Ga0187815_10001357_pt1 | contig 11553 bp, 8 predicted proteins | sample NC_S_5_FD_132962 | JGI IMG/M metagenome (GOLD analysis project Ga0187815, IMG submission 132962) | Wetland sediment microbial communities from Neuse River Estuary, North Carolina, USA - ASW-S_5 | ecosystem: Environmental > Aquatic > Freshwater > Wetlands > Sediment | place: USA: North Carolina...
CATGGGTCGGCTGCCTTCGTTGGTTTGGTCGCCTTGAAGACTGCGCCATGCGCGCACCTCTTGCCACCACAGATGACCGCCAAACGTTTGATCTGGCTCGATCATTCGTGGGGAAACCTCAGACCCCGGTTGGCACTTGCCGTCCATCCATGGACGGCAAGTGCGCGAGGCGGCGCCGGGCTTTTCGAGCGGGCTCCTGCCCGCGCGAAAAGGCGAGTCCATCCGTGGACTCGCCCGCTGCGCGGCCTGATCGTCCCCGCCTCACCGCCGCCCAGGGGCCCCGGAAAAGCAGGCGCGCATCGTGCGCGCCAGAAGCCAACGCGCGGCGAGCTTGTAGGGCTTCGCTTTGCTCTGGCCGTTGCTTCTGCGCGCCGGGAGCGCGCTGCATTACCCGGGGCCCCTATGGCGCGGCGAGCGGGTGGAGGAAAGTCCGCAGGATGGCCGGCAGGGATGCCGGCCAGTTTTCCGCCGGCACACGGAGGTGCCGTCGGAAAACCCCGCCAACCGCCCGCGCACCCGCAGGGCAGGATGCCCGGAGGGCGCGCCATCGGGGTGCCGTTTCTCTTTGGTTCCTTTCTCTTGACTCCGGGCATCCTGCCCTCCGCCCTGCGGGCCAGCTCCGCTGTTCGCCGCCGCTCCTGCGGCGGCGTGGACATGCAAAGAGAAAGAAACTCGGGCCGCGGCAGCAGCACAGAAACCGCTCTGTCGCTTGCCCAAATGCAGATGATCAAATGCAAATGATCAAGCCAAAAAGCGGAGCCACCCACCGCATGCAAGGAAGCCATCAAGCCGCTTGCGCCAGCGCCATTGGGCGCGCGCCAGCGCCGATCACTTCTCCGCGCGATCGAACCGCCGGATGAACTCCCGCACCTGCGGATAGACCACCTCGCGCCAGCGCCGGCCGCTGAAGATGCCGTAGTGGCCGGCGCCCTCGATCACCCGGTGGGCGCGGCGCTTCGCCGGGATGCTGCTGCACAGGTCGTGTGCGGCCTGGGTCTGGCCGAGGCCGGAGATGTCGTCCAGCTCGCCCTCCACGGTGAGCAGGGCGCTCTGGGTGATCGCGGCGGGGTTCACCCGCTCGCCGCGCACGTCCCACAGCCCGCGCGGCAGCAGGGACTGCTGGAACACGGTGGCGATGGTGTCGAGGTAGAACTCCGCCGGCAGGTCGAGCACGGCGTTGTATTCGTCGTAGAACTTGCGGTGCGCCTCGGCGTCGTCCAGGTCGCCGCGCAGCAGGTTCTGGTAGAAGTCCCAGTGCGAGCTGAGGTGGCGGCCGGGGTTCATCGCGATGAAGCCGGCGTGCTGCAGGAAGCCCGGGTACACCTCGCGGCCGCGGCCGGGGTAGTTCGGCGGCACGGTGTGGATCACGTTGCCCTTGAACCAGGCCAGCGGCTGGGTGGTGGCGAGGTTGTTGACGCTGGTGGGGCTGCGCCGCGGGTCGATCGGACCGCCCATCATGGTGAGGCTGCGCGGCGTGGCCTCGCCGCGCGCGGCCATCAGCGACACCGCCGCGAGCACCGGCACGGTGGGCTGGCACACCGAGATCACGTGCAGCGACTCGGCGCCGATGTGGCGGATGAAGCGCTCGATCAGCGCCACATAGTCGTCCAGCCCGAACGGGCCGGCATCGGTCGGCACCATGCGCGCGTCGACCCAGTCGGTGACGTAGACCTTGTGCTCGCGCAGCAGCGTGCGCACGGTGTCGCGCAGCAGCGTGGCGTGGTGGCCGGACAGCGGCGCTACCACCAGCACCACCGGGTCGCTCTTCATCGTTTCGATGGTGGCGGGGTCGTCGCTGAAACGCTTGAAGCGCTTCAGCTGGCAGAACGGCGTGTTCAGCGCCACGCGCTCGATCACCGCGATCTCGTAGCCGTGCGCGTCGACCTGGTGGATGCCGAAGACGGGCTTTTCGTAGTCCTTGCCGAGGCGATGGATCAGCTCGTAGCCGGCAGCCAGGCGCTGGGTGCCGGGCCATGGCGCGAACGGGTTGTTCGCATCGCTGAGCATCTGCGCACTGGCGTCGGCGAAATGGCTGAGCGGGCCGAGGAAGGCGCGTTGCCACTCGTGGATCTGATAGAGCATGAGGCGACCGGCGTTGGCGAAATACACCTCATCTTAGCGCTGTTCAAACTATTTGTGTTGCGTTGCCGCAAGTGCGATCGCCAAGGCGATCAAGGGCTTGGACTCGGCGGGCGCCCCACGACCTGCTCAATCCATGCGGCGCAACTCGGTATCGGCGGCGAGGTCGTGCAGCGCGCGGCGGCGCGGATCGAACAGCGCCACGGCGAACCACAGCGCCCATGCTCCCAGCACCGTCCACAGCGTCGCGCGCAGGCCGATCGCCGGTTCCAGCGCCAGCAGCAGCAGGGGCGCGGCGGCGACCAGCACGCGGATCACGGCCTGCTGCAGGCTGATCGCGCCGCCGTCGTCGCGGCTCACCCGGATGCGCCACGGCCGCATGCCCACGGTCTGCCCGCCGCGCCGCCACGACGCGACGAAGTAGGCCGCCACCACCACGCCTTGCAGCATCTGGTACCAGAGCGGGATCACCGTGCGTGCGCCGGTTTCGATCAGGTGGCCGCCGGTGGCGAGCTGGCATAGCAGGCCTACCACCATCACGATCGCCACTACGATCAGCAGGTCGTAGACCAGCGCTGTCAGGCGGCGCCACAGCGGGCAGGGCAAGTTGGCGGTGATGGTCATCGCTTGCACTCGCGGCGCGCGATGCCCAGCATCGTGCGCATGAACAGGAAGGAAGACATTCCCCGCAGTATCGCCGAAGCCGATGCCGCCAGCATCGAGGCCTTCATCGAGCGCGTGTGGTCGGAGGATGGTCTGGCCGACCGCACGCTGGAGGCCTATCGCCGCGATCTCGAAGCGCTGGCGCGCTGGCTGGCCGGACGCGGCCGCTCGCTGCGCGACGCGCGGCGCGAGGAGATTTCCGCCTATCACGGTTCGCAGCCGGCGGCCGTGCGCTCGATGGCGCGGCGGCAGTCGGCGTTCCGCCGCTACTACGCATTCTGCGCGCGCGAAACGCCGGGTTTCGAAGATCCCACCCTGCTGATTGAGCGGCCGCGCATGCCGCGCAGCCTGCCCAAGGCGCTGGCCGAGCGCGAGATCGAGGCACTGCTGAACGCGCCGGATACGGATGGCACGCTGGGCCTGCGCGATCGCGCGATGCTGGAGCTGATGTACGCCTCGGGCCTGCGCGTGTCCGAGCTGGTGGAACTGCCGCTCGCCGCGCTCAATCCGCGCCAGGGCGTGCTGCGCGTCACCGGCAAGGGCGGCAAGGATCGGCTGGTGCCGGTGGGCGAACTGGCGCTGGGCTATATCGAGAGCTACCTCGCCGTGGCACGCCCCGTGCTGGCCAAGGGGCGCCAGCCCGCAGCGCTGTTCCTCAGCAAGCGCGGCGAGGGCATGACGCGGCAGATGTTCTGGACCCTGGTGAAGCGCTACGCGCTCAAGGTCGGCATCCAGGCCAAGCGCATCTCGCCGCACGTGCTCAGGCACTCCTTCGCCACCCATCTGCTCAATCACGGCGCCGACCTGCGCGCACTGCAGATGCTGCTGGGCCACAGCGCGCTCAGCACCACCCAGATCTACACCCTGGTGGCGAAAGAGGGCCTGAAGCGGCTGCATGCGCAGCACCATCCGCGCGGCTGAGCTGAGCACCGGGTTCATAACCGATCCGGCCGGCTGTGCGAAAATCGGTGCAAGGCCGATCCCCCGGTCATCGAGGTGCACGATGTTGAAAAAGCTGTTGCTGGCCGTGTGCGTCAGCGGATTCGCCCTGGCCGCCTGCGCGGCCGACCACGCCGCCACCGCTGCTCCGGCAGCCGATGCGCCGGCGTCGTCCGGCGCGGTGCTCGGCAACGGTGTTGATGCCGCCGCACTTAAACTGGTGCAGCAGTCGCTGGCGAAGCTGGCGCCGGGCGTGGAAGTGGACGTGGTGAACCGCGCGCCGCTGCCCGGCTTCTACCAGGTGATCGCCTCGGGCCAGCTGGTCTACGTGAGCACCGACGGAAAGTACCTACTGAACGGCGACCTGGTCGACCTGGCGGCGAAGAAGAACCTCAACGACGCCGCCTGGGCGACCTACCGCAAGGCCGAGCTGGCCAAGGTGCCGGCTTCCGCGCGCATCGAATTCGCTCCGCCGAACCCGAAGTACCGGGTCACCGTGTTCACCGACGTGTCCTGCCCGTATTGCAAGGTACTGCATGAGCACATCGCCGAGTTCAACAAGGAAGGCATCGCGGTGGACTACCTGGCGTGGCCGCGCCAAGGCGTGACCGACCTGCGCGGCCAGCCCACGCCGATCTACCAGGAAATGGCCGCGGTGTGGTGCGCCGCCGACCGCAAGGCCGCCTTCACCGCCGCGAAGGATGGGCATGCGCTCAAGCCGGCCAGCTGTTCCAACCCGGTGCGCTACGAGTACGAACTGGGCTTGAAGCTGGGCGTCAATGGCACCCCGGCGATCTTCACGCCCAGCGGCCGCCAGGTGGGCGGCTACCTCACCCCGGCGCAGCTGCTGCGGGAGCTGCAGAAGGAAGGTTGAGCGGGCCGGGCAGGGCGTGCTCGCGGGAGCCTGCGCCCGCGGCCATGCCGTGCCGTGCCGTGCTGCAGCATTGACCGGGTGCATCGGCTAGAATGGGCGCTTCCATCGCATGGCGCCGTTCCCCGCATGATCGCACTCGACGGGCAGAACGCCCTTTCGGCCTTCCGCCTCGAACGCCTCAACGCCCGCCTTGACGCCTTGCATCGCGGTATCCGCGTGCAGGCCGCCTGGTACGTGTATTTCCTCGATGCCGCCGCCGCGCCGGAAGGCGCGCTGCGCCAGCGCCTGCTGGAGGTGCTGGAGGCGAAGGACGCCCCGCCTGCGCTGGCCACGCTGTGGGTGGTGCCGCGGCTGGGCACGATCTCGCCGTGGTCGAGCAAGGCCACCGACATCCTGCACGGCGCCGGTTTCCAAGTGCGCCGGGTGGAGCGCGGCACCGCCTGGCAGCTCGCCGGCATGCCCGCGGCCGGCACGCCCGAGCACGCGGCGGTGCTGGCGGTGCTGCACGATGCGATGACGCAGTCGGTGTTGACTTTGCTGGACAAGGCACGGGGCCTGTTCCTCGCCGGCCAGCCCGGCGACCTGGTGCACATCGCGCTGGGCGGCGACGCCCGCGGCGCGCTCGCCAGGGCCAATGCCGAGCTGGGCCTGGCGCTGGCCGACGACGAGATCGACTACCTTGCCGAGCGCTACGCCGAGCTGGGCCGCGATCCCACCGACGCGGAGCTCTTCATGTTCGCCCAGGCGAACTCCGAGCATTGCCGCCACAAGGTGTTCAACGCGAGCTGGACGGTGGACGGCGCCGAACAGGACAAGAGCCTGTTCGCGATGATCAAGAACACCCACCAGCACGCGCCTGCGCATACGCTGTCCGCCTACAAGGACAACGCGGCGGTGATCGAGGGCAGCACCGGCAAGCGCTTCTTCGCCGACGCGAACCACGTGTGGCGCAGCCACGAGGAACAGATCGACTACGCGATCAAGGTGGAGACGCACAACCATCCCACCGCGATCGCGCCCTGGCCCGGCGCGGCCACCGGCGCTGGCGGCGAGATCCGCGACGAGGGCGCCACCGGTCGCGGCGCCAAGCCCAAGGCCGGCCTCACCGGCTTCTCGGTGTCCGACTTGCGCATTCCCGGCCACCCGCAGCCGTGGGAAGTGGAGCGTCCGCTGCCGCCGCGCATGGCCAGCGCGTTCGAGATCATGCGCGACGGCCCGCTCGGCGCCGCCGCGTTCAACAACGAATTCGGACGGCCGTGCCTGGGCGGCTATTTCCGCAGCTACGAGCACGAGACCGGCGAAGTCGGCCTGCGCCGCGGCTACGACAAGCCGATCATGCTGGCCGGCGGCCTCGCCAACATCCGCCACGGCCACGTGCAGAAGCGCGCGGTACAGCCCGGCCACGCGGTGATCGTGCTGGGCGGCCCGGCCATGCTGATCGGCCTGGGCGGCGGCGCCGCCTCGTCGGTGGCTTCGGGTGCTTCCAGCGCCGAACTGGACTTCGCCTCGGTGCAGCGCGACAACGCCGAGATGGAGCGCCGCTGCCAACAGGTGATCGACGCCTGCTGGGCGCGCGGCGAAGCCAACCCCATCGTCAGCATCCACGACGTGGGCGCGGGCGGCCTCTCCAACGCGATCCCGGAAATCCTCAACGACGCCGACGTGGGTGGCGAGATCGATCTGTCGAAAGTGCCCTGCGACGACCCCTCGCTCTCGCCGATGCAGGTGTGGAGCAACGAGTCGCAGGAACGCTACGTGCTGGCCATCGCGCCGGAAAACCTGCCGGAGTTCGAGGCGTATTGCGCGCGCGAGCGCTGTCCCTACGCCGTGGTCGGCACCGCCACCGCCGAGCGCGTGTTGCGTGTCACCGACCCGCGCCGCGATCTCACGGTGATCGACCTGCCGATGGACGTGCTGTTCGGCAAGCCGCCGCGGATGCACCGCGACGCGAAGCGCTGCAAGCCGCGCGTGGACCTGGTGCCCGACCTCACCGGCATCGGCATGGACGAGGCGCTGCTGCGCGTGCTGCGCCTGCCCACCGTGGGCAGCAAGAGCTTCCTGATCAACATCGGCGATCGCACCGTAGGCGGCCTCAACCATCGCGATCCGATGGTGGGCCCGTGGCAGGTGCCGGTGGCCGACTGCGCGGTGACGATGGCCGATTTCGCCGGCTACCGCGGCGAGGCGATGGCAATGGCCGAGCGCGCCCCGGTGGCGCTGCTCAACAGCGCCGATGCCGCGCGGCTGGCGGTGGGCGAGGCGATCACCAACCTCGCCGCTGCGCCGATCGAGAGCCTGAGCGAGATCCGTCTGTCGGCGAACTGGATGGCCGCGGTGAACCACCCCGGCGAGGACGCTGCGTTGTTCGACGCGGTGAAGGCTGTGGGCATGGAGCTATGCCCGCAACTCGACATCTCCATCCCGGTCGGCAAGGACTCGCTGTCCATGCAGACCGTGTGGAAGGACGGCGACACCCCGCAGCGCACGGTGGCGCCGGTGTCGCTGGTGATCACCGGCTTCGCCCGCGTGGATGACGTGCGGCGCACGCTCACGCCGCAGCTGAAGCTCGACCGCGGCGACACCGACCTGTGGCTGCTCGACCTCGGTGCCGGCCGCGACCGCCTCGGCGCTTCGGCGCTGACCCAGGTGTTCAACCGCAGCGGCGGCGTGCCGCCGGACCTGGACGACGCCAGGCGCCTCAAGGCGCTGTTCGAGCTGGTGCAGGAGGCGAACCGCAGCGGCCTGCTGCTGGCCTACCACGACCGTTCCGACGGCGGCGTCATCGTCACCCTGCTGGAGATGGCCTTCGCCGGCCATTGCGGCCTGGAGATCCAGGTCGACGGCTGGGCCGAGGCCACGCTGCGCGCGCTGTTCAACGAGGAGCTGGGCGCCGTGCTGCAGGTGGCGGTGGCGAACCGCGAGGCCTTCGAGGCGCTGCTGGTGAAGCATGACCTCGCCGGCATGAGCTACCGCATCGGCCGGCCCAAGGAGAAGCTGGGCATCAAGCTGTATTCCGGCAGCGATACGCTGTTCAAGTGGAACTGGGGCACCCTATACCGCGCCTGGAACGAGACCAGCCACGCGATGCAGCGGCTGCGCGATAACCCGGCCAGCGCCGACGCCGAGCTGGAGTGGTGGCTGGACGACGCCGATCCGGGCCTCAGCCCCAAGCTCACGTTCGACCCGGCCGAGGACATCGCCGCGCCGCTGATCCACGCGGCGATCGCCGGCGGCACCAAGCCGCGGGTGGCGATCCTGCGCGAGCAGGGCGTCAACGGCCAGGTGGAGATGGCCGCCGCGTTCGCCCGCGCCGGCTTCGAGGCGGTGGACGTGCACATGTCCGACCTCGCCAGCGGGCGGGTGAAGCTGGCCGACTTCCGCGGCTTCGCCGCCTGCGGCGGCTTCTCCTACGGCGACGTGCTGGGCGCCGGCCGCGGCTGGGCCACCTCGATCCTGTACAACGAATACCTGCGCGCCGAGTTCAGCGCGTTCTTCGCGGATCCCTCGAAGTTCGCGCTCGGCGTGTGCAACGGCTGCCAGATGATGAGCCAGCTCAAGGACATCATCCCCGGCGCGCAGCACTGGCCGAAGTTCCTGCGCAATACCTCCGAACAGTACGAGGCGCGCGTGGCCACGCTGGAGGTGCTCGATTCGCCCAGTGTCTTCTTCAAGGGCATGGCCGGTTCACGCATCCCGGTGGCGGTGGCGCATGGCGAAGGCCGCGTGCATTTCCCGAACACCTGCAGCCCGTCCAAGGCGCAGGCAGCGTTGCGCTTCGTGGACAACCGCGGCAAGCCCACCGAGCACTTCCCGCTCAACCCGAACGGCTCGCCCGGCGGCCTCGCCGGCTTCACCGCCGCCGATGGCCGCGTGACCATCCTGATGCCGCATCCGGAGCGCGTGTTCCGCAGCGTGCAGATGAGCTGGGCGCCGGAAGCCTGGGGCGAGGATTCGCCCTGGATGCGCATGTTCCGCAACGCGCGGGTGTGGTGCGGCTGAGGCTGTCTGCGCCGGGACGCCGGTGGCCGGCATGGCTGCCGGCGCTCGCCTGGTTGCTGTTGCTGGCCGGGCTGCCGTGGTGGCTGGACCTGCCGCTGCTCGCGGCCTGCGCGCTGGCGCTGCTGTGGCGTGCGGGGCCGCTGCAGGGGCAGGCCCGATTGTTGCGGCGCGGCCTGCGCTGGGGGCTGCCGGGCCTGCTGCTGGCGATCCTGCGTGCGTCCGGTGGCGATGCGCTGGCCTGGCTGCTGACCCTGCTGGCCGCGCTGGCCGGCTTCTCGTTGCTGGTGCTGCTGGAGAACTGGCTGGATCGCGGCCGGCCGCGCGAACCCTCGCCGGCCGCCGCGGGCGAATGGCCCGAACTGGCGATGGCGCCGATCGGGCCGGCCGCCGTCATCATCGAACTGCAGCCGCCGCAGTGGCACGGGCTGGAGGAAGGAGTGGCCGATCCCTTGGGCGGCGAACTCGGCTGGCATGACGGCGCGCTGCAGCTGGCCGACGGCAGCCAGGTCGGCGGCGTGGAACCGTGCTGCGACTTCGCCGCCGATGGCCGCTGGCTAGCGCTGCCGCTGGTGGGGCAGCGTGGCCTGCTGCTGCTGGATCGGCGGCATGATCGCCGGCATCGCCTGCGCGGCTGGCAGCTGGCGGGCTGGTACGAGGGCCAGCCGTGGCTGAGCCGCGACGAAGAGCGCGCACCCCTCACCCTTGCGCACGTGCTGGGGCGCGACGAGGACGATTGAGTCGCCGTCATCCTGCGGCTCGCCATGGATTCTACGCACATGCCTCACGTCCGCTGCCGCATACTTGCGCCGTGAATACACCTTTCGCTTCCCCGTCGCTGCCGCTCAGCGTGATCGTGGTGTCCGCCGACAGCGGCCAAGGCTTGCGCGACTGCGTGCGCCGGGTGCTGGCCTGCACCACGCCGCTTGAGCTGCTGCTGATCGACAACGCTTCGGCCGATGGCGTGCCGCAGGCGCTGGCGCGCGCCCATGAACACGAGCCGCGCTTCCGCCTTATCCAGAACCACAGCAACCTCGGCTTCGGCCCTGCGGTGAATCGCGCGGCGGCGGAGGCGGCCGGCCGGCTGCTGCTGGTGCTCAACCCCGACTGCCTGCTGGACCAGGCCAGCCTCGACCGCCTGCTCGCCGTGTTCGCGACCGAGCGGCAAGTCGGCCTGCTCGGCGCCGTGGTCTGCGACGCCCGGGGCGTGCCCGATCCCGCCTCGTACCGGCGCGACCCCTTGTTGCGCCGTGCCCTGGCCAGCCTGTTCGGCGCCCGCGGCGAGCGCGTCGAGGTCGGTGGCGAGGTGCCGGATCACCTGGTCGAGGCCGAAGCGGTGTCCGGCGCACTGATGCTGCTGACGCGCAATTTGTTCGAGCGGCTGGGCGGCTTCGACGAGGGCTATTTCCTGCACTGCGAGGATCTGGACCTGTGCCGCCGCGTGCGCGACGCCGGCTGGCGCGTGCTGCTGGCCGGCGAGGTGCGCGTGCTGCATGGCAAGGGCGGCTCCAGCCGGCATCGCCCGGTGTTCGTGAGCCGCCACAAGCATCGCGGAATGTGGCGCTGGTTCCGCAAGTTCGATCCGGAAGCGCGTAGGCCGCTGGTGGCTGGCACTGTGTGGCTGGGCATCTGGGCACATTTCCTCGCGCAGATCCCCGGCCAGCTGCTGCGCAGGATCAGGAGCGAGTGAAGAGAAGTGAGAACATAAAAAACGCGAAAACCCGCTGCATTGCGCTTTCCTCTCATTCCTCTTCGCACACGCCTCTCCATGACGCCACGCGCCACGACCCTCCCCACGCTCGGCCTGCTGGCGATGACTGCCGTGTGGGGTTCGACGTTCTTCATGATCAAGGACGTCGTGGCACGCATGCCGGTGGCGGACTTTCTCGCCGTGCGCTTCGCCGTCGCCGCGCTGGCGATGCTGGCGTTGTTTCCGCACCACGTCTGGCGGCTGGGCCGCGCGGGCATCGTGCGCGGCCTTGCACTGGGTGTGGTCTACGGCATCGGGCAACTGCTGCAGACCCGCGGCCTGCAGCTGATCGCGCCGAGCGTCAGCGGCTTCGCCACCGGCATGTATGTGGTGTTCACGCCGATCCTGGCAACGCTGCTGCTGCGCCAGCGCATGCCTGGCGTGGTGTGGGTCGCGGTAGCGCTGTCCACGGCCGGCCTCGCGCTGCTCTCGCTCAACGGCGTGTCGGTGGATGCGGGCGTGTGGCTGACGCTGGCCTCGGCGGCGCTGTACGCGCTGCACATCGTGCTGCTGGGGCAATGGTCGCGCCACGGCGAGTCGTTCGGCCTGTCGGCGTTGCAGATGGTCGCCATCGCGCTGGTCTGCCTCGTCGCCACCTTGCCGCACGGCGGGCCGGTGGCGCCGCCGGATCGCACGGTGTGGCTGGCCGTGCTGTATATGGCGTTGATCGCGGGCGCCGGCGCCATGCTGATGCAGACTTGGGCCCAGGCGCACCTGCCGGCCACCCGCGCCGCAATCGTGATGACCACCGAACCGGTGTTCGCCGCCGCGTTCGCGGTGGCCTTCGGCAGCGACGTATTCGGCTGGCGCATGCTCGCCGGCGGCGCCCTGGTGCTGGGGGCGATGTACCTGGTGGAACTGGCGCCGCGGCGTTCGGCGGCGCTGGCGGCGGAAGCGGGGCATCACGAGGTGTGAGGGGGCAGGCGGCTGTCTGGCCGCTTTTCACTTGCGCATTCGATAGGGTGGTTTCGGACGCCTGCCGCATGTAACAGAGCGGTTTCGTCCACCTGCCGGTGGCGGAGCCACTTCTCTTTGCTGGCCCCAGTACTGTCCGGTTAATCCCCGAATAGAATCAATTGCTTGCAAGCATCGCTCGATTCGATGTGTGGTTCGGCGGTGGAAAACAGCGTGTTTAGCGGGGTTTTCTCGAATAACGTCACACTCAGAATCTGTAGAAGTTCGTAGGGAGAGGCCGGGCTGTTCCAGCGCTTCTTGAGCAATGCGATCAGCGCATAGACGGCCAGCGCGACCC
>Ga0187815_10001358_pt1 | contig 11539 bp, 6 predicted proteins | sample NC_S_5_FD_132962 | JGI IMG/M metagenome (GOLD analysis project Ga0187815, IMG submission 132962) | Wetland sediment microbial communities from Neuse River Estuary, North Carolina, USA - ASW-S_5 | ecosystem: Environmental > Aquatic > Freshwater > Wetlands > Sediment | place: USA: North Carolina...
CAGGCCGCAGCCGGCGTGCCCGTCCGGATGGCGTTGATCGCATTGCTGATGGAGAAAGCCGCCGGCAGATCCGTCCGTCCGCGGCCGCTCGAGGAGCCGATTCGTTTCAAAGCCGAGCCACCGCCGCGATGCTCCAATCCGAACTGCATCACGCGATTCGAGGGTGCCTACCTGGCTCCGCGATTCACGCTTCCGCGCACCGCAAATGCCACGCTACTCGCGCTGAAGTGCGGCTTCTGCGAACGCGAACTGAAGAGCGATTACGTCGGTCACGCGCGATCGCATCGCTACTATCGCTTTGACGAAAACCTGCAAGGCTATGTCCGCCAATGGATCGAAGAGGGCTCGCTGGCTGTATTCGACAGCGTGAAGCAGGCCGAAGAAGGCGGCTACGAGCCCTACCGGCGCGGCCCGCAGCGCGAAATTATGAATGAAGAAGAGGTCGCTCGTGCGATCGAATCGCTCGCCGACCAGGTGATTGCCGACGTTCACGATGTGCCCGGAGTGTCGATTGTGGGCGTCGTCAGTCGAGGTGCGTTACTCGCGCTTCGGCTGCGCGACCTGATCGGATCAAAGACCGGAGTTCTTCCTCCGTGCGCGGCGCTCGATGCGTACCAACCGGCTGACGCGATGCATCCGATCGATGACGCCGCGAATTTCAACGTCGAAGACCGCACGATAATCCTGGTCGACGACGTGATTAACAGCGGCTGGACCGCGCAACGCGCGATGGCGGCAATCTGGCAGCGCGGGCGTCCGGCTGCGGTCAAACTGGCGGTCCTGATCGATCGCGGGCACCGGGCTGTGCCGATTCGGCCAAACTATGTCGGCAAGAATATTCCGACCGCGCGCAACGAGCGCGTGCAGGTGCGTTTGGCCTCTGACGGCGCCGATGCGAAAAGCAAATCGCACGATCGCGTGATGCTCTATTCAATCGTCGAAGCGCTGAAAGAACCCGAGGCGGCGCATTGAACTCGATCCTGCTCAGAGGAGGACGGGTGATCGATCCCGCGAGCGCAATCGATGGACAGTATGACTTGCTGGTGCGCGACGGCGAGATTGCAGCGGTGGAGCGCGCGCCCACTGGGATGAATTTGCAGGCGGCGAGCATAGTTGACGTGAGCGGATGCTGGATCGTGCCCGGCCTGATCGATCCGCATGTACACCTCCGCGACCCCGGGTTTCCGGAAAAGGAAACGATTCTGACCGGTTTGCGGGCTGCCGCGGCAGGCGGTTTCACTACGGTTGCGGCGATGGCGAACACGTCGCCTGTCAACGACAGTCCCGCAATTACGCGCTACATGCTCGAGCGCGCCACGGCAGCCCATTCTGCCCAGCTGGTGCCGGTTTCGGCGGTCACCCAAGGGCTCGGCGGGCTCGCGCCGGTGGATTTTGCCGCGATGGTTGAAGCGGGTGCGCGATTGTTTTCCGACGATGGAATGCCGATCGACGATCCGCTGATCCTGTCGCGCGCGCTGGATGAAGCCAGGCGGCTTGGATATGCGGTGGCGCTGCATGAAGAGGATCGCGCGCTGTCATGCGGTGGAGCGCTGAACGCCGGCGCGGTGGCCGAGCATCTGGGCGTCAGCGGCTATGCGGATTCGGCGGAATCGCAACGCGTGCGCCGTGATCTGGCGATAGCAATCGGCGCGGAAGCGGCGGTTCATGTCGCCCACGTCTCCACGGCCGAGTCGCTCGAACTCATCCGCGCGGCGCGCCGCCATGGCGCGCAAGTCACCTGCGAGGCGACGCCCCATCATTTCACGTTGGACGAAAGCGCCGCGCTGACCTGGGGGCCGAACGCGAAGATCAACCCTCCGCTGCGCGATCGCGACGATGTCGAAGCGCTTCGTGCGGCGATTCGCGACGGCACCGTTGATATGATCGCGACCGACCATGCGCCGCACGATCCGAAATCGAAACGGATGGATCTACTCGGCGCCTTTTTCGGTCCGGGGCGCCAGGCGGCGCGTCTCGAGCACGACACAGCCGAGATATTCGCGCACGCGGCAAACGGGGTCGTAGGTCTCGAGACGTCGCTCGGACTGGCGCTCGAATTGGTGCATCGATCCTTGATCGAACCGGCGCGCATGGTCGAGATGATGTCGCTCAAGCCCGCCGCACTGCTGCGGTTGGAACGGGGTACGCTGGCGCTTGGCGCGGCCGCGGACATCACGGTGATCGATCCAAATCTCGAGTGGACCGTTGCGCCGGAAAAGTTTCTGTCAAAGAGCCGTAACACTCCGTTCGCGGGGATGCGGCTGAAGGGTAGGGCGGTGCTGACTATCGTTGCGGGCCAAATCGTTTTCGACGCGAGAAAGGGGTAGCGGATCGATGAGCAAGGAACGCGCAGCGGTACTGGCGCTGGCCGACGGGCGAATTTTCCGCGGCCGCGCTTTCGGCGCGGTGGGCGAGGCCGTGGGCGAAGTGGTCTTCAACACCGCGATGACCGGCTACCAGGAAGTGCTGACTGACCCGTCATACAAGGGTCAATTGGTCTGCATGACTTATCCGGAAATCGGCAACGTCGGAATCAACGCCGAGGACGCAGAGTCGCGCCGCGTGTACGTGGAGGGGTTCATCGTCAGGGAATATTGGCAGCGGCCGTCGAACTGGCGCTCGGAGATGGCGCTTGGAAACTACCTGGAAGCGGCGGGCGTGGTCGGTATCGAGGGTATCGACACGCGAGCGCTGGTCCGTCATTTGCGCACCCGCGGCGCGCAGGAAGCGGTGATATCGAGCGTCGATCTGGACGCCGAGTCGCTGGTGCGCAAGGCCAAGGCGTCGCCGGGAATGGTCGGCCGCGATCTCGTGAAAGAGGTTAGCTGCGCCGAGGCTTACGATTGGGACTTCGGAGATTGGAAATTGGGCAGCGGTTACGTCCGCATCAGCCACGAAGCGGCGCGCGATGCGCCCACGATTGTCGCGCTCGACTACGGAATCAAGCTGAACATTCTCCGCCGGCTGGTCGGCACCGGCTTTCGCGTCAAGGTGATCCCGGCGGTGTCGAGCGCAGCGCAGATACTCGCGCACAACCCCGACGGCGTTTTCCTGTCGAACGGACCTGGCGACCCTGCGGCGCTGTCGTACGCTTACAGAGCCATCGCGGGCGTGTTGGGCAAAAAACCGATCTTCGGCATCTGCCTCGGTCATCAGTTGCTGGGGCTGGCGCTGGGCGGCAAGACCTACAAGCTCAATTTCGGCCATCATGGCGCGAATCATCCGGTGATGGACTTGCGCACCAGGCGCGTCGAGATCACGTCGCAGAACCATGGCTTCGCGGTCGATGACGAGTCACTGAGAAGGCGCGCCAAGCTCTCGCACCTGAACCTCAACGACAATACCGTCGAAGGCCTGCAGGGAACCGGAGTGCCTTTCTTTTCCGTCCAGTACCATCCCGAAGCCTCGCCGGGTCCGCACGATTCCAGCTACCTGTTTGCGCGATTCAAGAAACTGGTTGAAGCGTTCCCGCGTTACGGCGCCGACGCGCTGGACCGAATCCTTGCGGCCGAGGCATCGGCGCAATGACCGGCTCAATGCATCGACTCGATTCAGCTTCGACACATCGGGATTACCAAGTTGCCGCTGCGTAAAGATTTGAAATCGGTGTTGCTGATTGGCTCGGGGCCAATCGTGATCGGGCAGGCCTGCGAGTTCGATTACTCCGGCACGCAGGCGGTCAAAGCGCTGCGCGAGGAAGGGCTGCGGCTTATCCTGGTGAATTCGAACCCGGCGACAATCATGACCGATCCGGAACTGGCCGATCGCACCTATATAGAGCCGATGACGGTGCCGGTGCTGACCAAGATTATCGAGCGCGAACGTCCGGACGCACTGCTGCCGACGGTTGGCGGGCAGACCGCGCTCAACCTGGCGATAGAGCTTGCGGAGGCAGGGGTACTCGATCGATTCAACTGCGAACTTATCGGGGCGAAGCTCGGAGCGATCAAGAAGGCCGAGGATCGCGACCTGTTCAAGCAGGCGATGCTGAAGATCGGGCTGGCGGTGCCGCGTTCGGCGATCGCGCGCTCGGCGGGCGACGCCGAGCGGGTGCTGGGCGAGCTGGGCCTGCCTGTGATCATTCGGCCGTCGCGAACCCTGGGCGGAACCGGAGGTTCGATCGCGCGTGCGGCCGACGACTATCGCGCCAAGGTAATGCACGGACTCGAACAATCGCCGAGCCACGAAGTGCTGATCGAGCAATCGGTCGAAGGGTGGAAGGAATTCGAGCTGGAGGTGATGCGCGACACGGCGGACAACGTCGTGATCATCTGCTCGATCGAGAATCTGGATCCGATGGGCGTGCATACGGGCGACTCGATAACGGTTGCACCCGCCCAGACGCTGACCGACAAGGAATATCAGATCATGCGCGACGCGGCGATCCGGATCATCCGCGAGATCGGCGTCGATACGGGCGGCTCGAACATTCAGTTTGCGATCGAACCGGGAACGGGACGGATGGTCGTGATCGAGATGAACCCGCGCGTGTCGCGCAGTTCGGCGCTGGCGTCGAAGGCGACCGGATTTCCAATCGCAAAGATCGCGGCGCGGCTGGCGGTGGGCTACCGGCTTGACGAGATTCCCAACGACATCACGCGCATGACGCCGTCCTGCTTCGAGCCGACGATCGATTACGTCGTGACCAAGATTCCGCGCTTCACCTTCGAGAAGTTTCGCGCCGCCGCCGACGAGCTGGGGCCGCAGATGAAGTCGGTCGGTGAGGCGATGGCGATCGGGCGGACCTTCAAGGAGTCGCTGCAGAAGGCGCTCCGCTCGCTGGAAATAGGCTCGCAGGGGCTGGAGAGCGCGCTCCCAGAGCCGGCGGGCGCTCATGCGCTGGCGCAGATCCGCGCTCAAGTCGCGACCCCGAGCAGCCATCGCCTCTACCATCTGGCCGACGCTTTACGGCTGGGGATGACCCGGGCGGAAGTTCACCAGTTGAGCAAGATCGATCCGTGGTTTATCGACGCAGTCGCGGAGCTCGTGGCGGAGGAAAAGCGCGTCGCGCGCGAGCCGCTCAGCGCGGCGTACTTCCGGGAATTCAAGCCGATGGGGTTTTCCGATCGGCGAATCGCGGAGCTGCGCGGGATCGATGAAGCGGCGGTGGCGGCGGCGCGGCGCGAAGCGGGAGTAGTCCCGGTCTTCAAATCGGTAGACACCTGCGGCGCGGAATTCGAAGCGTTCACGCCCTACCTCTACTCGACTTACGAGGGCGAGGACGAGGCGCCGCCGACTGCGCGCAAAAAGGTGATCATCCTCGGCGGCGGGCCGAACCGCATAGGGCAGGGCATCGAGTTCGACTACTGCTGCGTGCACGCGAGCATGGCGCTCAAGCAGGGCGGCTTCGAAACGATCATGGTCAACTGCAACCCGGAGACCGTCTCGACCGATTACGACATCTCCGATCGCCTGTACTTCGAGCCCCTGACGTTCGAGGACGTGATGGCGATTGCGGAGCGCGAAAAGCCGGTCGGCGTAATCGTGCAGTTCGGCGGGCAGACGCCGCTCAAGCTCGCGGTGCCGCTGGAGCGGGCGGGTGTGCCGATTCTGGGGACGAGTCCGGATGCGATCGACCGCGCCGAAGACCGGGAGCGATTTAACGCGATGGTGGCGCGGCTCGGGCTGCGCCAGCCCGAGGGAGTGTTGGCGCGCGGACTGGAGGACGCGATCGCTGGCGCATCCAAGGTCGGCTACCCGGTGCTGATCAGGCCGTCGTACGTGCTGGGCGGCCGCGCGATGGAGGTGATCCCGAACGAAAACGAGCTGCGCCGATACGTGATGCAGGCTCTGCAAGCCTCCGAGCGCCATCCGCTGTTGATCGATCGCTACTTGCAAGGAGCTATCGAAGTGGACGTGGACGCTATCGCCGACGCCGAGACGGTCGTAGTCGGCGGAATAATGGAGCACGTCGAGCACGCCGGGATTCATTCGGGGGACAGCGCGTGCGCGATCCCACCGACGACGCTGAGCGCCGCGCTCCAGCAGGAGCTGATCGCGCAGACCAAAATGCTGGCGCGCGAACTCGGCGTAATCGGGTTGATCAATATTCAGTATGCGATTCACGAGGGCAAGGTTTTTATCCTGGAAGTCAACCCGCGCGCGTCGCGCACGATTCCGTTCGTCAGCAAGGCGATTGGCGTGCCGCTGGCCAAATACGCGGCGCTGGTGATGGCGGGGAAGAAGCTCAGCGAGCTGGGCTTCACAACCGAACGCGTGCCGGCTCACGTCGCGGTCAAGGAGTCGGTGTTCCCGTTCGGGCGATTCCCGGGCGTCGATACGATTCTGGGCCCGGAGATGAAATCGACCGGCGAAGTGATGGGAATCGACACGCGGTTCGCGATGGCGTTTGCCAAGGCGGAGCTGGCGGCGTCGTCGAATCTTCCCGACGCCGGGCTGGTCTTCATTAGCGTCCGCGACGAAGACAAGCGATACCTCGAGCCAATAGCGCGCGGGTTGGTTGCGATGGGCTTCGAACTGATCGCGACGCGCGGCACCGCGAATCATATTCGAAATCTCGGCCTCAAGTGCGAGCGCGTCAACAAGGTGCTCGAAGGCAGCCCGCATATAGTGGACGCAATGAAGGCTGGGCGGATCGCGATGGTCGTCAACACGCCCGACGCCAGCGGCACCAGGGATTCGTTCTCGATTCGGCGCACCGCCCTGGAACTTCGGCTGCCGTATTTCACGACGATGGCGGGAGCGAAGGCGGCGGTCGAGGGAATCTTCGCGCTCAAGGAGGGACCCTTCGAAGTGCGCGCGCTGCAAGATTACCATCGGGATTAGCAGGGCAATAGGGCGGATGCAGGGCGCGCTTGAAATCAGCAGCCCGGTCGCCACGATGGCGGGGATCGGTCCGAAGCGCGCGGCAGCTCTGGAAGCGCGCGGGGTCGTTACTGCGGGCGATCTCATTTTTCATTTGCCGGCGCGTTACCAGGACTGGCGCGAGCGCACGCCGGCTCAAGATCTGCGCGCCGGGAACATGGTGGTTGTTGAAGGCGACCTCGGCAAAATTTCCGAGCGGCCGATGCGCGGCTCGCGGTGGCGTCGGCTCGCGTCGGGATGGCTCAACGTCGGCGGCAGGCAAATCCGGGTCGTTTGGTTCAACCTGCCCGCTTATATGCGCGGCTATCTTCCCGGCGGCCAGCGCGTATTGGTGCGCGGGCGAGTCGCGGCCGGGCCCGACGGCGGAATCGAAATAGTGCAGCCGGAGTTGCATCCGCTGTCGGATGGTGAGCCGAAGCCGATTCGCCCCGTTTACCGCATCCCTTCGATGGTCGGGCAACGGCTGTTCGCGAGCCTGGTCGCGCGCGCGCTGGTCGAAACGGGCAACTCGATTCGCGGAGCGATCCCGGACGAAGTGCGCGGCGAGATACCGCCGGTTCGCGAGGCGCTGAGCTACCTCCACGATCCGCCGCCCGATGCCGACTTCGATGCCTTGGCGAACGGAGAATCGCGCGGCCATCTGGCGCTCGCGTTCGATGAGCTGTTCGCTTTCGAGTTGGCCCTTTCGATCGAACGCATCCGCAGTGCGCGCCGCGCTGGAATAGCGCTCGATGGAGCGCGGACGCTTAGCGCGAGGATGACGGATGGGCTGCCGTTCAAGCTGACCGGATCGCAGTCGCACGCGATCGAGGAAATCGGCGCCGACCTTGCTCGTCCGAATCAGATGAACCGGATGTTGATGGGCGACGTCGGCAGCGGCAAGACCCTGGTTGCATTCTGGACGATGCTCCGCGCGATCGAATGCGGGCATCAGGCCGCGATGATGGCGCCGACGGAACTGCTCGCGGAGCAGCACTGGCGCGGATTCGTGCGCGCCTGCGGACGGCTTAACGTGCCGAGCGCGCTCCTCACGGGGAGCGTGACCGGTGTGGCGCGCAGCGAGATTTTGCGCGGGCTTTCAAGCGGTGAAATCGGGGCCGTGTTTGGAACGCATGCGCTGATACAAGAGCGGGTGCAAATGCGCGGACTCGCGCTTGGCGTTATCGACGAGCAGCATCGATTCGGCGTTTTCGATCGCGCGAAAATGAAAGCGCTGGGGCCGAAGGCCAATCTGCTGATGATGACGGCCACGCCGATTCCGCGAAGCCTGGCGATGAGCCTGTTCGCGAATCTCGACGTATCGTTTCTCGACGAGCTGCCGGCGGGACGCACGCCGATCGCAACCGAAATTTACGCTGAAAAGGATATCGCGCGGGTCCACGACGTGCTGCGCGCCGAGATCGACGGCGGCGGACGCGCGTACTACGTGGTCCCGTTCATCGAGGGCGACGAAGATGAATCCAAGTCGGTATCCGCGACGGCGGCCCGCCTCAAGCGGGACGCTCTGCGCGGCGCGAGAGTCGGGATGATGCACGGCAGGATGCGCGCAGCCGAAAAGGAAGAAATGGTGCGTGAATTTCGCGACGGCGCGATCGACGTCCTGGTCTGCACGACGGTGGTCGAAGTCGGAATCGACGTGCCCGAGGCGACGATAATCGTCGTGATCGCCGCGGAGCGCTACGGCCTGGCGCAATTGCATCAGCTGCGCGGCAGGGTGGGGCGCGGCGAGAAACCGTCGCGATGTTGCCTGGTGGCCTCCAGCGACGTGGACGAGCCGGCATTGGAGCGCCTGGCGGTCATGCGCGAAAGCACGACGGGCGCGGAGGTCGCCGACGCCGACTTGCGCCTGCGCGGCCCGGGCGACTTGCTCGGCGCGCGGCAGACAGGTGCGTTACCGCTGCGCTTCGTTCATCTGATCCGCGACCTTGGCATGATCGAGCGCGCGCGCAAGATGGCTGACGACTGGATCCGGCGCGATCCGTCGCTGGCGAGCCCCGAATCACAAGGCGCGCGGCTGGCGGTGAGAAAAATGCTCGCGCTAGGGTTCAGCCTCGGCGACGTAGGGTAGGGCGCGGCAAACTCATTGATCGGATGAGGTGGCGGAAGGCTCGATGCGCGCCGTGACGCCGCCGGATTCGATCGCGCTGGCGTTCCAGACGGCGGGCGCGAGAGTGTCGAAATAATTCGCGCCCTGTCCGATCACGATCAGCACCGCCTTCGCGCGGGTATCGATTCGATGCGCGGTGGAATCGCCCAGCAAGCGATCGAGCAGAGTCTGATAGACGACGGCGAAGTGGGCGGCAGTTTGTTCGTCGCTAAACGCGAGCATCCAGATCACGTTCACGTCGCGGCTCTGCTGGAGCACGACCATGCGATCCGCGGCCCATCGCGAGGCGAGTCCGGCTTCGCTGGACTGTTTGCCCAGATTGCGCTGGAGGATCACGCGCAAGAGCAGCTCGCCGTAAGTATCATCGTCGGCTTTTTTCCAGCCGTTCATGATTTGGTCGTAGCCGGAAAGCTCGATTCGCGGCTGGGCTGCGGCGTGATCGAAGTACAGCGCGGGATGCAGAATCTGGTGGCTCGACTGGGGCGGGTTGCGATAGAGCGCGTCAACTGCAGCCCATCCGCCACGGCGATAAGCCTCGCCGACGAAGCGGACGCCCTCGGAATACTGGAACAACAGCGGAGCGCTTAGGCCCTCGGGCGTGTCGGGCGCCTCGGCGGCGAGCGCTTGTGGGAGGTTCTTGAGATTGTCGGCCAGCGCGTCAGCGGTGCTGTCGTCCATCCTGCCCAGCGCATAGGCGAAACCGGCCAGCGTCGCATCGCCCTCTGCGACCGACTTGAGCGCCAGTGTGCGATCGTCGTCGTCCTTCACTTTATCAAGGCTCGATTCGAGCGCGAAATTCTGATCCTGCAGCGCGTGCGTCAGTTCATGCGCCAGCAGCATCTCGCCCACGACGTCGCGCTGAATCATGAATTGAGCCGCGCTGTTCCAGATGCCCAGATCGACGCCGCCTTCGACCAGAACCATTTCCTTGCCGTGCGGGTCGTAAAAGCCTGCCACCTCGCTCTTGAGCAGCTTGAGCGATTCGGCCTTTAGATCGATCTCCGGGGGAAACAGCCCGGTAAGCGCACCGGCGACGGCGTCGACTTGGAGCTGGTTGTCGCCGTAGTCGCGCATCAGGTCGGCCTCCATCATTGCCTCGGCCTGGTCCGGGGATTTGACGACCAGCGGGACCGGCTGCTTGAAGCGAAGCTGGCGAAGGTCCTGGATGCCGGCCTCGATTTTTTCAGCCTGCTGCGAATTAATCCGATCACCGTTGACCAGCGAGTAGGCGCATCCCCATAGAACGGCCAGGGCCGTGACAGCGCATATTGGCCAGCAGAGCCGTCGTGCGAAGTAGATGGCGCGGCTAATCATTCGGTGACGATCACGACAGGAAGTCCAAATCTGGCTGAGTCGGCCGCGCGCGCCTCCGCATCGGAGCGGGTCGCGAAGGCGCCCATACGCACACGGTAATAGCGGCGATGGCCGGCATCAAGCTGATCGATATGAACGTCGGCGTAGTAGGCCGCCAATTTGCTTCGCAGCTGCTCGGCGTTCCGTCGCTCGGAGAATGAACCGATCTGGACCCAGTAGCGCAGCGGAGCGCCAACTTCGCGAGAGCCGGCCGGCTTGCTGATCAACGAAATACGAACCCGCGCCGTGCCATGGTCGAGCATTCCGATCATTTGCGCTGCCTTATGCGAGAGATCGATCTTGCGGTCCTTCAGGAACGGTCCGCGGTCCGTGATCGTCACTTCGACGGAGCGGCCGTTGTCGAGATTCGTAACCATCACGCGGCTGCCCAACGGGAACGCGATGGAGGCCGCGGTAAGTTCCTCCTGGCGGTAAACCGAGCCGTCCGCGTTTTTGTGACCGTTGAATCCCGGCCCGTACCATGACGCCATCCCGATTACCTGGGGCGTCGGAGTTGGCTGCGGTACGGGGGCCGGCGGCGCCAGCGGAGGACTCGGAACCTGGGCGGGACGGTAAAGTGAGCAGGCGGCGAATAGCGCGCTCATTGCGATCGTCAGAGCGATCCGGCGGATAGCGCCGCAGGTTCGATTTCCAGACACGTCGATCAAACCACGGCAGATTATAAGAATGCGCCCGGCCCTATTGTAAGAAGGCCCCTGTTCGCGGCGCCGGGCTGCGCGATGTTGACCGATGTCGACCGGGGCGCTTCGAGACCCGTCGATGGCGTGGTAGCATCTCGGATATTGAACGCAACCACGGGATAAGGGCCGCGATGCTGCGGACGAGGCAGGAGCTGGAGGAAATAGAGTCGCGCACGCTGGCGCCGTATGCGATGGCGTCGCGGGCCAGTCGGGGCCGTCGCTTCCCCGAGCCCGAGCATCGGATCCGTACCGTCTTTGCGCGCGACCGCGACCGCGTCATTCATTCGGCCGCGTTTCGACGCCTCGAATACAAAACCCAGGTCTTTGTCAACCACGAAGGCGATTACTACCGCACGCGGCTGACTCATACGCTCGAAGCCGCGCAAATCGCGCGCACCGTGGCGCGGGCGCTAGGCCTCAATGAGGAACTTGCCGAGGCCGTCGCTCTGGCCCACGACCTGGGGCACACCCCGTTCGGCCACGCCGGCGAGAAAGCGCTCAACGAGCTGATGGCGCCGTATGGCGGCTTCGATCACAACGCGCAGAGCTTGCG
>Ga0187815_10001359_pt1 | contig 11538 bp, 12 predicted proteins | sample NC_S_5_FD_132962 | JGI IMG/M metagenome (GOLD analysis project Ga0187815, IMG submission 132962) | Wetland sediment microbial communities from Neuse River Estuary, North Carolina, USA - ASW-S_5 | ecosystem: Environmental > Aquatic > Freshwater > Wetlands > Sediment | place: USA: North Carolina...
GAGGCCGACCGGCTGCGGCAGGCGCTGCTGACCTCGATCTCGCACGATCTGAAGACGCCGCTGGCGGCGATCATGGGTGCCGCCGGAACGCTGAAGGAGTTTGCGGCCGCGCTCGACAAGTCGACCACGGAGGAGCTGCTGGGCACCGTTCTGGACGAGGCCGAGCGGCTCAATCGCTTCATCGCCAACCTGCTCGACATGACCCGGCTGGAATCGGGCGCGATCACGCCCGGCTTCGGCATGCACGATCTCAACGAGATTGTCGGCAGCGCGCTGTCGCGGGCCAAGAAAATCCTCGCGGGGCACCGGATCGAGGTCGATTTGCCGGCGAACCTGCCGATGCTGCGCCTTGACCCGGTGCTGTTTGAGCAGGTGCTGTTCAACCTGTTCGACAATGCCGCGAAATACTCTCCCGCCGGCTCGCGCATCCGGGTGCAGGCCTTTGCGGGCGAGCGGAGCGTGACCTTGCAGGTGCTGGACGAGGGGCCGGGCATCCCGCCGGACGAGCTCGAGGACATTTTCGGCAAGTTCACCCGCGCCCGCAAGGGCGACAGCGTGCCGGCCGGCACGGGGCTCGGCCTCGCCATCTGCCGCGGCTTCGTGGAAGCCATGGGCGGAACCATCACCGCCGGCAACCGCATCGACCGCAAGGGCGCCATCTTCACCATCCGCATGAAACTGCCGTCGGCGCAGACGGCAAGCAGGGATATCCCATGAACGCGCCCGCGATAAAAATCCTGGTCGTCGATGACGAGCAGCCGATCCGCAAACTGCTGCGGGCGGGGCTTGCGACGCAGGGCTATGCCATCGTCGATGCGCCGAACGGCAGGACGGCGCTGGAGGAGATGGTCAACGGCGCGCCCGATCTGGTGGTGCTGGACCTCGGCCTGCCCGACATTCCGGGCCAGGATCTCCTGAAGCGCTGGCGGGGGGAGGGCAGTTCGGTTCCGATCGTCATCCTGTCGAGCCGCACCGACGAGGCCGGCATCGTGGAGGCGCTGGACCTCGGCGCCGACGACTATGTGACGAAACCTTTCGGCGTGAACGAGCTCATCGCGCGCATCCGCGTGGCGCTGCGTCACCGGCTGCAGCAGCAGGGCGAAAAGCCGCTGTTCCAGACCGGCGCGCTGTCGGTCGATCTGGTGCGGCGCATCGTTCGCCGCGACGGCGCGGAGATAAAGCTGTCGCCGAAGGAATACGACATATTGCGCACGCTGGTGCAGCATGCGGGCAAGGTGCTGACCCACAATTTCCTGATGAAGCAGGTGTGGGGCGAGGTGCAGGACGTGCAATATTTAAGGGTCTATGTGCGCCAGCTGCGCCAGAAGATCGAGCCGGACCCGGAGCAGCCGCGCTACATCCGCACCGAAACCGGGGTCGGCTACAGGCTGAGCGAAGCAGACTGAGCGGCCGCGAACTTGCGAAGAGACGTCGAAGGCGTCTCTTGCCCGCAGGCGGCACGCGCCGCCGAAAGGACGGGGAGAGCATGATCCCGAAAAGTTGCAGACCTTTCGGACAAGACCTTCAAGAACAGAAGCTTGGAGCGAGATGGCGGTTCAAGAACAAGTCGTCTCGCTCTAGATGACGATGGTCGTTATGGAGGCCGCAACCAGAAGGGCTGCGATGAACAGCAGGGCGCCATAGATCGGGGGCTTGCCGAACAGCACGGCAAAGGCGGAGCCCCAAACGACGATCGCCGCCGCCAGCGCGTACAGGAAGGCCGGCTTGTTGCTCCAGAAGATGCCGAACGCCATCAATCCGCCGACGATCAGCGCCCCGAACAGCAGCATTATCGATAGTGCGAATTTCTCGACCGAATCCATTGCGCGTCCTCTCGTCGTTGCGGCTGAATGTGCCGGATCACGACGGCTTGAGCAATGCTTGTATGAACAGCAATCGGCGGATTTTGTGGACCAGCGCCCGGGCCGGGCGGAGAATGGCGGAGAAGGAGGGATTCGAACCCCCGATAGGCTTGCACCTATGCCGCATTTCGAGTGCGGTGCATTCAACCACTCTGCCACTTCTCCGCATCTGTGGTTGGGCCGTTACCGGCGCGGGGCACTAGATAACGAGTCGCGTTCCGCTACACAAGGCCCCTTGATGACTTATTTGTGCGTCACCTTGACTTCATTCGGGCATTCGGTTACACGCGCACAGTTCCGGCGTGGGTCCTTGCCTGTGCCGGTTTCATTTTGAACCCCAAGACTGACAAAAAGACGACCCGAACGCGTCCGCGTTCAAAGAGGTCGGACCGAACAGCGAAAGGCAAAAAATGTTCGCAGTCATCAAGACGGGTGGCAAGCAGTATCGCGTTGCCGCCAACGACGTCATCACCGTCGGCAAGCTCGCCGGCAATGCTGGCGACGTGATTGAAATCGCCGAAGTCCTCGCAGTGGGCAACGGTGCGGACGTCTCGATCGGCGCGCCCTTCGTGGAAGGCGCCACCGTGACGGTGGAAGTGGTCGAGCAGGGCCGCGCCGCAACCGTCATCGCATTCAAGAAGCGTCGCCGCCAGAACTCGCGCCGCAAGCGCGGCCATCGTCAGCACGAGACCGTCATCCGGATCTCGGAGATCCTGACGGCTGGCGCCAAGCCTGCCAAGAAGGCCGCGCCGAAGAAGGCTGCAGCCGCGGCGGAAAAAGAGTAAGTTCGAGGACTGAAGGAGTAAACCAATGGCACATAAGAAAGCTGGCGGTTCGTCGCGTAACGGTCGCGACTCGGAATCCAAGCGCCTCGGCGTGAAGAAGTTCGGCGGCGAAGCAGTCGTTCCGGGCAACATCATCATTCGCCAACGCGGCACCAAGTGGCACCCCGGCACGAACGTCGGCATGGGCACTGACCATACCCTTTTTGCGCTCGAGGCCGGTGCGGTTGCTTTCCGCAAGAAAGCCAACGGCCGAACCTACGTATCGGTTAATCCGATTACCGAAGCCGCGGAGTAGCCGGTTCCGCACCATAACACCGGCGCCCCATCTCGGGACCGGTGTCTGGTAGAATCCAGAAAAGGATCAGGGGAGATGGGTCGCCAGCTCCCCTTTTTCATTGCCTGGAGGATACTTGAATGGTTGCCGAAACGGAGGACTTCGAAGACGAAAGTCTGGTCATAGATTGCCCGGTGCTTGTCACCGAGCGGCTGGTGCTGCGCCCGCCGCATGAGGACGACATCGCCGAACTGGCGACGCTCGCCCACAATCCGCGCGTCGCCGAAATGCTCTCGCGCATGCCTCACCCTTACGGAGAGGCGGAGGCGCGCGCGTTTCTCGACCGCGCGACGCTGTCTCGCCTGGCCGGCGCCGTCTATGCGGTGACGCTTGCCGAAACCGGCGCCTTCGTCGGCTGCGCGGGGCTCAACGCCACCGAGCGCGGGCTGGAGCTGGGCTACTGGATGGGCGAGCCCTACTGGCGGCGCGGCTATGCGACGGAATCGGCGCACGCGCTGGTCGATCTCGCCTTCCGGGCCACGAACATCAACGTGCTGCATGCCTCCTGCCGGGTCATCAATCCGGCCTCGCGGCGGGTCATCCACAAATGCGGCTTCCAGTATGCCGGGCAGGGCATGCTGAACTCGCTCGTCGCCGGCAAGGTGCCGGTCGAGCGCTACCGCCTCGACCGCAAGACCTGGGTGAGCCTCAGAACATGGGCGCGCCTTTGACGAACGGATGAGGGGACATGCCAGGCGGCTGTCCCCTCATTTCAATTCATGGGGCGTGCGCGGCGCGCAGGCGGGCTCTCTCCTGCATGCGAAGATTTGACGTCGCACTCGCGGACGCTTTGCGCTAGAGCAGGGCGCGACAGAACAGACAGCAACGAAAAGCCAGTTCCGATGAAATTCCTCGACCAGGCCAAAGTCTATATCCGTTCCGGCGACGGGGGCGCCGGCAGCGTCTCGTTCCGCCGCGAAAAATTCATCGAGTTCGGCGGCCCGGACGGCGGCGATGGCGGCCGTGGCGGCGACGTGTGGCTGGAGGCGGTCGACGGGCTGAACACGCTCATCGACTATCGCTACCAGCAGCATTTCAAGGCCAAGACCGGCATTCACGGCATGGGCCGGAACATGACCGGCGCCAAGGGCGCCGATGTCACGCTGAAGGTGCCGGTCGGCACGCAGGTCTATGAAGAGGACAACGAGACGCTGATTTGCGACCTGACCCAGGTCGGCCAGCGCTTCCGCCTGGCGGCCGGCGGCAATGGCGGCTTCGGCAACCAGCATTTCAAGACCTCGACCAACCAGGCGCCGCGCCGTGCCAATCCCGGCCTGCCCGGCGAGGAAATGTGGGTCTGGCTCAGGCTGAAGCTGATCGCCGATGCAGGACTGGTGGGTCTGCCCAATGCCGGCAAGTCGACCTTCCTGGCGGCAGTCACGGCCGCCAAGCCAAAGATCGCCGATTATCCCTTCACCACGCTGCATCCGGGCCTTGGCGTGGCGCGCATCGATGCGCGCGAATTCGTCATCGCCGACATTCCGGGCCTGATCGAGGGCGCGCATGAGGGCGTCGGCATCGGCGACCGCTTCCTTGGCCATGTCGAGCGCACGCGCGTGCTCTTGCATCTGGTCTCGGCGCAGGAGGAAAATCCGGGCAAGGTCTACAAGACCGTGCGCGGCGAGCTGGAGGCCTATGGCAACGGCCTTGCAGAAAAGCCGGAGATCGTGGCGCTGAGTCAGGTCGATACGCTTGATGCCGATGCCCGCAAGAAGAAGCTCGCTTCGCTGAAGCGGGCGGCTGGCACGACGCCTTTCCTGCTCTCCGCCGTTACCGGCGAAGGCGTTGAGGCGGTGCTGCGCGCGCTGATGGCAGAGGTTCAGGCGGCGCGCACGGAAGAAGAGCCGGCAGTGGCCGACGAGCGGTGGCAGAGGTAGGAAACCGCTCATGAGCCTGCAGCCGCTGAAGAAATACAAGCGCATCACCGTCAAGATCGGCTCGGCGCTGCTGGTCGACCGCTCGACCGGGCTGAAGCGCGACTGGCTGGCCTCGATTGCCGATGACATCGCCGCGCTTTCCGAGGCAGGCTGCGAGGTACTCGTGGTGTCCTCGGGCGCCATCGCGCTCGGCCGCACCATTCTGGGCCTTGGCAAGCGGGCGCTGAAGCTGGAGGAAAGCCAGGCTTCTGCCGCCGTCGGCCAGATCGCGCTTGCCGGCGCATGGTCGGACGAGCTTGGCCGCAACGGGTTGAAATCCGGCCAGGTGCTGGTGACGCTCGGCGACACCGAGGAGCGCCGCCGCTACCTCAATGCGCGCGCCACCATCTCGACGCTGCTCAAGATGAAGGCGGTGCCGGTCATCAACGAGAACGACACGGTGGCCACCAGCGAAATCCGCTATGGCGACAATGACCGCCTCGCCGCGCGCGTGGCGACCATGATGGGCGCGGATTTGCTGGTCCTGCTCTCCGACATTGACGGGCTCTATACAGCGCCGCCGGCGTTTGACCCCTCGGCAAAATTCATTCCGCTGGTGGAGCGGATCACGCCCGATATCGAGGCGATGGCAGGTGCCGCGGCCTCGGAGCTGTCACGCGGCGGGATGAGGACAAAACTCGACGCCGGCAAGATCGCCACGGCCGCCGGCACGGCCATGATCATCACCGCCGGTACGCGGCTGAGCCCGCTCGGCGCCATCGATCGCGGCGAACGCGCCACCTTCTTCAAGCCGAGTGCCCATCCGGTGAAGGGCTACAAGACCTGGATCGCTGGCCAGCTCGAGCCGGCGGGCCGGCTGGCGGTCGATGCGGGCGCGGTGGGCGCGCTGCTGTCGGGCAAATCGCTGCTGCCGGCCGGCGTCAAAAGGGTCGAAGGCAATTTCTCGCGCGGCGACACGGTGGCGATCGTCAGCCCCGAGGGCCGCGAGATCGCGCGCGGGCTGGTTGCCTATGACGCGGCGGATGCCGTAAGGATCGCGGGGTTGAAGACCAACGAGATCGCCGATGTGCTAGGCTATGAGGCGCGCTCGGCGATGATCCATCGCGACGACCTGGTGGTGAGCCATGTCGAAGCGGCGCAGGCGGAAGGGTGAGCCATGCTGATGGCAAGTGACAAATCCGGGCAGGACACGGTCGCGCTGATGGCAGCGCTTGGCCGCAAGGCGCGCGCCGCCGCCCGACCACTTGCCACCGCCGGCGCCGACCGCAAGCGCGAGGCGCTGCTTGCCATGGCCGACGCCATTCTGCGGGGCGAAGACAAGATTCTTGCAGCCAATGCCGTCGACGTGAAGAACGGCGAGCAATCGGGCCTGAGCGGCTCCTTCATGGACCGGCTGAAGCTCGATCCGAAGCGCATCCGCGACATGGCCGATGGCGTTCGCGCGATTGCCGAACTCAAGGACCCGGTGGGCGAGGTGACGGCCGAATGGGATCGTCCCAACGGCTTGCATATCGAACGCGTGCGCACGCCGCTCGGCGTCATCGGCGTCATCTATGAGAGCCGGCCGAACGTGACGGCGGACGCCGGCGCGCTGTGCCTCAAGGCCGGCAACCCGGTGATCCTGCGCGGCGGCTCGGATTCGCTCAATTCCTCGGCGGCCATCCATGCCTGCCTGGTCGAAGGGCTGCGCGAAGCCGGTCTGCCGGAAGATGCGATCCAGCTCGTGCCGACCACGGATCGCGCCGCCGTCGGCGAGATGCTGAAAGGCCTGGCGGGCAATCTCGACGTGATCGTGCCGCGCGGCGGCAGGAGCCTCGTGGAGCGCGTGCAGAACGAGGCGCGCGTGCCGGTCTTCGCGCATCTGGAAGGCATCTGCCATCTCTATATCGACAAGTCCGCCGATCTCGACATGGCGGTGAAGATCGCCGTCAACGCCAAGATGCGCCGTACCGGCATCTGCGGCGCGGCCGAGACGCTGCTGGTCGATCGGGCGGCTGCGGCCACGCATCTGGTGCCGGTGCTGGAGGCACTGCGCCAGGCCGGCTGCGAAATCCATGCCGATGAAGAGGTGCTGAAGGCCTTTGCCGATGCCAAGCCGGCCACCGACGCCGACTGGGTGACGGAATATCTCGACGCCATCATCTCGGCGAAACTGGTGGACGGCGTTGCCGGCGCCATCGAGCATATCGAGACTTTTTCCTCGCATCACACCGAGGCCATCGTTGCCGAGGATGCGGCGGCCGTGGAGCGCTTCTTCAACGAGATCGACTCGGCGATCCTGCTGCACAACGCCTCGACCCAGTTCGCCGACGGCGGCGAGTTCGGCATGGGGGCGGAGATCGGCATCGCCACCGGCAAGATGCATGCGCGCGGGCCGGTCGGCGTCGAGCAGCTCACCTCCTTCAAATACCGCGTGCGCGGAGCGGGGCAGGTGCGGCCGTGAAATTAGCCGATCGGTCCTAGGGTGCGGCTCTCTCAGTTCGATCCCCACTCCGGTTTGCTTCGCAAACCACCATTCCGGGGCGAGCCACGGGTCTCGCCCGTCCTTCGGCCCCCCCGATCGACGGGGGGAGAGGAAACGCCGTCCGCCAGCCTGGCGCCCTTCCTCTCCTTTTTTGAGGGGGAGAGATGTCGAGCGGAGCGAGGCGGAGTGGGGGTAAGCCGGACCATATGCCATTGCTTCTCCCAAAAAAGAGGAGATCGGCAACTTTGCCGCCTTGCTTTCTTTTGTTGCGTCGATAGTTGGGCGGTGCCGCGCTATGGCGTAGTCTCTGCGCTTGTGGGAGAGCAGGCCGGCAGGCCAGAGGGGGATGCCTGACATCGTGCATTTGGGGGTCGACCAGAAATATCTGCGCATGCCGCATGCCGAGAAGGGCATGCAGGTGGGTCTGTTCGGCGGCTCGTTCAACCCGCCGCATGCCGGCCATGCGCTGGTGGCGGAAATCGCCATGCGCAGGCTGCGGCTCGACCAGCTCTGGTGGATGGTCACGCCCGGCAACCCGTTGAAGAACACCAATCACCTTGCCCCGCTCGCTGATCGCATCCGGCTTTCGGAGGCGATCACGCGCGATCCGCGCATGAAGGTGACTGCCTTCGAGGCGAGCTACCATGTGCGCTACACCGCCGACACGCTGGCGCTGATCAAGGCGCGCAACCCCGGTGTCGATTTCGTCTGGATCATGGGGGCCGACAATCTGCGCGATTTCCACCGCTGGCAGCGCTGGCGCCAGATCGCCATGACCTTTCCCATCGCCGTCATCGACCGGCCGGGCGCGACGCTGTCGTTCCTGTCGTCCGTGATGGCGAAAACCTTCGGTTACGCGCGCGTGGACGAGTCGGCCGCGCCGCGCCTGGCGCGCATGCGGGCGCCGGCCTGGACCTTCCTCCACGGCCGCCGTTCATGGCTTTCCTCCACCGACATCCGCAACGGCGCAAAGCGCTGAGCGGAAGCGAAAGAGAATGTTGCGGCACGGAGAAAAGCTGTGACCGGCAAATTTTGCCGGAAGGGTTGAAAGCGCAATAGTCGCGACCCAATTGGGAGTCTTCCGGCGCCGCCGGGAGCCGTCTTGAAAGTGTCGCGCGACTCTGCCTATTTATTGGGTGTCCGGCACATCAAGCTGGATGCTCGCTTGTTCTTGTTTCGAAAGGAAAGACACTGAGAACAGCACTACGGAAGAAGGCAAACATCATGCCTTCGCTGGCCGGGATGGACGGACTTGATGCCGTGTCCCGCGCCCTCGAAACGGTCCTTGCCAGTCTGGAAGACTCCAAGGCGGAAAACATCGTCCCCATCAATCTCATCGGTAAATCGAGCCTCGCCGACCATATGGTCGTCGCCTCGGGCCGTTCGCATCGTCACGTTGCGGCGGTGGCCGATCACCTGCTCAAGGCGCTCAAGGATGCCGGTCTCGGCTCCGCCCGCGTCGAAGGGCTGGAATCGGCGGACTGGGTGCTGATCGATTCGGGCGACGTCATCGTCCACGTCTTCCGGCCGGAGGTTCGCGACTTCTACAATCTCGAAAAGATGTGGCTGGCGCCGGATCTCGAGGAAGAGACGGTACATTAGGGCATGATCCTGAAGAGTCGCAGACTTTTCGGGCAGGATCATGCTTCAAGAAAAAAAGCTTAGAGCGAGTTGACGGTCAGGGACAGGTCATCTCGCCCAAGCGAACCGTTTCGCCGGGCAGGACAGGATGAAGATTGCCGTACATGCCGTGGGCCGGATGAAGGCCGGCCCCGAGAAGGAATTGGTCGAGCGCTATTTCGATCGTTTCGCCAAGAGCGGCCCGGCAATCGGCCTGGAATTCGCCGGCGTCGTCGAGACGCCGGAAAGCCGCGCGCAGGGGGTGGCCGAGCGCAAGCGCGAGGAAGCGCAGAAGCTGCAGGCGCAGCTTGGCTCCGGCGCGGCTTTGATCCTGCTCGACGAGCGCGGCAAGAACATCTCCTCCGAGGATTTCGCCAACAGGCTCGCCGTCCTGCGCGACGGCGGCCAGCGCAATCTGGTCATCGCCATCGGCGGGCCGGACGGCCATGACGCAGCCTTGCGCGAAAGCGCGGCGCTGACGCTGTCGTTCGGGGCGCTGACCTGGCCGCACCAGATCGTGCGCATCATGCTGGCCGAGCAGCTCTATCGCGCCGCGACCATTCTTTCGGGCCATCCCTATCACCGCGCCTGAGCACGATGCCGGTCCGATTTCCGACGCATTTGCCGACTTTTTTCGTCCCGCGGCAGCCCGCCGCAATATGGTTGATGGTTCGTTAAGAAGCGGCCGCTAAGGTCGAGGCCGAAACGTGCGGCGCGTCGGAATGTCGAGAATGAAGGTCAGCAGGACAGGGTTCGGGCGATCATGCCTCGGCATGATCGCTGCGGCTTTGCTTGCCACCCTCAGCCTTGCAGGCGCGCGCGCCGAGGAGCCGGCCCCCGCCGGCGAAACCGCGGCCGACCCTGCGGCGGCTCTCGTCGCCACCAAGGCCGAGCGGCAGGCCGAATATGAGCAGGTTTCGAAGGAAATCACCATCTCCGCCGAGCGCATGTCTTCGCTGCAGGCCGATGTGGCCAAGGTGAAGAAGGATTATGCGAGCATAACCGCGGCGCTGATCCAGTCGGCCAAGACCGAAAAGAAGCTCAGCCAGGACATCGACGACATCACCACCCGGCTGGAGGGGCTCAAGGAGCAGCGGGAAGGCATCCACAATTCGCTGATGGCGCGGCGCGGCGTGCTGGCCGAGGTGCTGGGCGCGCTGCAGCGCATGGGGCTCAACCCGCCGCCGGCGATCCTGGTGAAGCCGGAGGATGCGCTGTCTTCGGTGCGCAGCGCCATCCTGCTGGGCGCGGTGGTGCCGGAACTGCGCGAGCAGACCGAGGTCCTGATGGCGGACCTGAAGGAGATGTCGCGCGTCACCGCCTCCATCGAGGCCGAGCGCCAGAAGCTTGTCACGTCCGTCGGCGAGCAGTTGGCCGAAAAGAAGCGGCTCACTTTGCTTCAGGAGGAAAAGCAGCGGCTGCAGGCCGAGGCCGAATCGGCGCTTGCGGAAGAAAAGATGAAGGCGGAGGATCTGGCCGCGCGCGCCACCAGCCTGAAGGACCTCATCGCCGCGCTGGAAAAGCAGGCCGAGAAGACCCGTGCCGAGGCTTCAAAGGAAACGGAGGACGGCAGGCGCGCCCGCGAGGCCGAGCTTGCCGCCTTGCCCGAGGCCAACCGGCTGATGGCGGCGGCGCCCTTCTCGGCGCTGCGCGGCCAGATCGCGCTGCCGGTCACCGGGCGCATCAACCGGCGTTTCGGCGAGAAGGACGATATTGGCGGCGTGATGCTCGGCGACACGGTTGCGACACAATCGGGCGCCATCGTGACCGCGCCGGCCGATGCCAGCGTCTTGTACGCTGGACCCTTTCGGTCATATGGACAACTCTTGATCCTGAACGCGGGCGGCGGTTATCATGTCGTTCTGGCGGGCATGAGCAGAATCAGCGTCTCGCTGGGTCAGTCCGTCCTTGCAGGCGAACCGATCGGCGCGATGGGGGAAGCCAGGGTGGCGAGCACCTCTGCGGCTCCGAATGGAAACACTGGTCCGGAACTCTATATTGAGTTCCGCAAGGATGGAAAACCCGTCGATCCGACCCCGTGGTGGGCGGAGCGTCTTTCTGGAAGGACAGAAAATGGTACGTAAGTTGTCGCTTCTGCTAGCTGGTGCGTTGATGGGCGCATCCGCCATGACGCTCGTCTATGGCGTGCCCGGCTCCACGGCGAATGCGGCGAGCTCCGAGACCTACCGGCAACTGGCGATCTTCGGCGACATCTTCGAGCGTGTGCGCGCGCAATATGTGACGCCGCCCGACGAGAAGGCCCTCGTCGAGAGCGCCATCAACGGCATGCTCACCTCGCTCGATCCGCATTCCTCCTACATGAACGCCGAAGCCGCCAAGGACATGCGCGTTCAGACCAAGGGCGAGTTCGGCGGCCTCGGCATCGAGGTCACCATGGAAAATGACCTCGTCAAGGTGATCAGCCCGATGGACGACACGCCCGCCGCCAAGGCCGGCGTGCTGGCGGGCGACTACATCTCCAAGATCGACGGCGATGAAGTGCGCGGCATGACGCTGAACGACGCCGTCGACAAGATGCGCGGCCTCGTCAATACCCCGATCAAGCTGACTATCCTGCGCCAGGGCGCCGACAAGC
>Ga0187815_10001360_pt1 | contig 11532 bp, 9 predicted proteins | sample NC_S_5_FD_132962 | JGI IMG/M metagenome (GOLD analysis project Ga0187815, IMG submission 132962) | Wetland sediment microbial communities from Neuse River Estuary, North Carolina, USA - ASW-S_5 | ecosystem: Environmental > Aquatic > Freshwater > Wetlands > Sediment | place: USA: North Carolina...
AACGCCTATCTGGAAGACTATGCGCAGTTGGCCGGCGCGATGCTCGACGCCTACGAAGCGTCGCTCGACGCGAAATATCTGGCACACGCGCGCGCGCTCGCCGATGTGATCCTCGAGCGGTTTATCGACAAGGAAAAGGGCGGATTCTTTTTCACCTCGGACGATCACGAAGCACTGATCACCCGCTCGAAACCGGCTTTCGACGGCTCGACGCCGTCGGGCAACAGCGCGGCTGTGATGGCGCTGCTCAGGCTGCACGCCTGCACCGGCGAGGAGCGCTACCGGGTCGAGGCGGAGCGGACGCTCAAGCTGTTTGGGGAATTTATCGAAAAGCAGCCGTTCGGGTTCTCTCACATGCTCGAAGCGGTGGATCTTTATGAGCGCGGCCCGACCGAAGTCGTGATTGTCGGTGGCCGCAGCTCTCCTGAACTGCAGGAATGGATCGAGCGGCTCGGCCTCGTCTATGTTCCCAATCTTGCGCTCTTCGTTGCGGACCAGACCGATGGCGCCGCGCAAACCGGCTTCATCCCGGAGCAGGTGCGCGACAAGCGCCAAATCGACGGTCATCTGACTGCTTACGTATGCCGCGAGCATACGTGCTCGCCGCCGATTACGACGTTCGAAGATCTGCAAAAGGAATTGAACGACTAGCTCCGGGCGATGGACCGCGATGCGCGCGACCTTACCGCGGCTGGCGCGAAGCCGACGCCGCGTTTCCCGCCGATAGTCGTAAACCGCGCGGCCCGCGGTCCGGGATCGCGGCTGCGCGTTGTGCTGCTCAACGCGGCAGGCGGGCGGCGGCTGCGCGAGATCGCGGCATGTCTCAAGCGTCCGCCACTCAAGGGCGCCGATGTGATCCTGCTATGCGAGGTCAATTCAAACGTTGAGGGAACGAAGCGCTCGCCCGTCAGCGACCTCGCGCGCGAACTCGCCGAGAGCCTCGAGATGAGCTGTGCTTATGTTCCCGAGTTCGGCGTGAGGCCCCCGGGCGCCGACAGCGAAATCGTCTCGTACATGGGCAGTGCGATCCTGAGCGCCGCGCCGTTCGAGGACGTGGTTGCCGTCACGATGCATAACCCGCGCGCGCCGGCACCGTGGTGGCCAAGACTCAAGCGGCGCGGGGTACTTATCGGCACGCCAGCCGGGTTGGTCGCCAGAGTGAACTTCGGTGGCGAGGAGTTAACCGTCGGCGTTGCGCATCTGCACAGCCGCTGCACGCCGGCCGAGCGCGCACGCCAGATGGCTAGTTACCTGGAGTCATTCCCGGTGGAAGGGCGCGCGATTTTCGGCGGCGACCTGAATACGACGACCACTGAGCTGTCAAGCTGGCCGCTGATGTTGGCAACGGCGCGCCAAATAATCACCAATCGCCGCCGGTTCCGCCGACCGATGGCATACGAGCCCTTGTTCGAGCTTCTGCGGGCGCGTGGACTCGAGATCGAGGGCGCCAACGTCGTCGATCGCGCAACTTTTACTTATTCCGGCCTGATTCCGCGATCGATTAGGCCAAAGCTTGATTGGCTCGCAGTCCGCGGCCTTCGTCCGATCGCGGGAACGGCGGCGGTCGTCCCCCCGCGGTCTTCGATTTTGCGCCGACGCGCCTCGGATCATGATTTCGTGACGGTCGACATCGAACTCAACCGGGGCGCGCGCTGCTGAAATCCTTCCGCATTGCGGGATGACCTGACTAGAATTGCGCGGCTTGTCACAAGGAGGCGCACGCGATGGCATCGTTCAACGGGCTCGGCATGCACATGGGTAATCTCGCGATTCTTTCAGGCGCAGAGAGCCGCTCGATCAGTGCCGAGAATCCCACCGGTGAAAAGGGCAAGGGCGCGATGGCGCTCCCCGACCCGGTCAAAAGTCCGGCGCGAAAGCTGGGCCGTGGATGGAAGGTGGCGCCGTACGTCGTCATCGAGCCGGGGGAAGTGAAAGTGCTGGCCGATATCGCTGGTGCGGGCGCGATTGCGCAAATCTGGATGACGCCGACGGGGCCGTGGCGCGCGAGCATCATGCGGATTTATTGGGATGGTTCACCGGCGCCGTCGGTAGAATGCCCGGTCGGCGATTTTTTCGCGTGCGGATGGAACAAGTACGCGCAGGTTTCGTCGTTGGCGGTTTGTGTGAATCCCGGCAGCGCGTTCAACTGCTATTGGGAAATGCCTTTTCGCAAGCGCTGTCGGATCACCATGACCAATACTGCGGACGCGGCAATGATACTGTTCTATCAGATCAACTATGTGCTGACCGAAGTGCCTGCTGACGCGGCGTACTTCCATGCGCAGTTTCGGCGCGTGAATCCGCTCCCATATAAGGAGGTTTACACGATTGTCGACGGAATCACCGGGCGCGGGCAATACGTTGGTACGTACATGGCATGGGGGGTTCACAACAGTGGATGGTGGGGCGAAGGGGAGGTGAAGTTTTTCATCGATGGCGACACGGAATTTCCGACCATCTGCGGCACCGGCACCGAGGATTACTTTTGCGGCTCGTACAATTTCGACGTGGGCAAGGAAAACGGAGGCTATCGCGAGTTCACGACGCCCTACTCGGGACTAGCGCAAGTGATTCGGCCCGACGGCCTGTACGCGTCGCAGCAGAGATTTGGAATGTACCGCTGGCATATCGTGGATCCAGTCAGGTTCAGGCGCAATTTGCGAGTGACGATTCAGGCGCTCGGATGGCTTGGCGATCCGCGCAAGGGTGCGGAGTTCCTCCCGCTGCAGGACGATATCGCGTCGGTGGCCTACTGGTATCAGACGCTGCCGGCAGCGGAATTTCCGCCGCTGCCCGCGCCGGATTATCTGCGGATCGTGTAGGGGCTTCGTCTTTCGTTGTTCTACGCAATCTCCGGCGGCGGAGCGAGCGCACCGCGTGCTCTTTCGTAAGCGGCGGCCACGCGTATTACTTCGGACTCTCCGAACGGACGGCCGATCACCTGCATCGCAACAGGCAGTCCCTCAGGCGAAAGGCCGGTGGGAACCGCCAGCGCGGGTTGACCGGTAGAATTGAAGGGCTGCGTGAAGCGCAGGATCGCGCCGACCACATCCACCCGGTCTTCGCCCGCTTCGAGGATTTGGGTGGTGCCGATTTTGGGCGCGACGATGGCACTGGCCGGTGCTACCAGCACGTCGCGATCGGCCAGCGCCGCCAGCGACTCGGCCAGCGTGCGCGCACGGGCGCGCTGGGCGCGGATGTAGCTGGTGGCGGTCGTCATCATTCCGCCCTCGAGTAGGCGGCGAACGTCGTCGCCGTAGTCCTGGGGACGCGTGCGCATCCAAGCTTCGTGAATCTCGAGCGCCTCGGCCCAGGTGATGATGCCGTTCATGATGCCGGCCATCGGGAGCGAGGGAATCGTTACCGCGTCAACGGTCGCGCCGAGCGATCGCAGCGTGTCGAGCGCGGCGTTGAACGAGTGCGCGACGCTGTCGCTCAATCCGTCGTTAAGTTCGCGAATTACGCCGATGCGCATGCCGGAGATCGAGCCGTCGAGGCCGGCTGAGAAATCAGGGATGCGCTCGCGGCTGGCGGTGGAATCGTTGCGGTCGGCGCCCGCGATTATTTGCAGCATCATCGCGGCGTCGCGAACCGTGCGCGTGATCGGGCCCACGTGATCGAGCGTGTAGGCCAGCGGCAGGACGCCGTAGCGGCTGACGCGGCTCCAGGTCGGCTTCAGCCCGACGCATCCGCAGAGCGCTGCGGGAATCCGAATCGATCCGCCGGTATCGGTGCCGATGGCGGCGGCGGCGCTGCGCGCGACGATCGCCGCGGCCGAGCCGCCGCTCGAGCCGCCCGGGATTCGGTCGAGCGCGTAGGGATTGCGGACGATTCCCCAGTGCGGATTCGACGACGTGATGCCGTAGGCGAACTCGTGCAGGTTGAGTTTGCCGAGCAGCACGGCGCCGGCGCGCTTGAGGCGGGTCCACACGGTCGCGTCGTGATCGGGTTCGAAATCGGCAAGGACTTTCGAGCCGCCGGTGGTGCGAATCCCCTTGGTGTAAACGAGATCCTTGAGCGCGATCGGAACGCCGTGGAATGGTCCGCGCCATTTTCCGGCGGCGATTTCGGCCTCGGCTTTTTTCGCCGCCTTGCGCGCGATCGTGTCGGTGACGGTGATATAGGCGCGAAGCGATCCGTCGGTTTGTTCGATTCGGCCGAGGTACGCCTCGGCCAGTTCGACCGGTGAAATGTCGCGCGCGCGCAGCTTGCCGGACAGGGTAGCTACATCGAAGTCGAGTAGTTCCTGAAATGGAATCGACATCGCAATAAAATCCTCGAGATTACGACTTGCTTTTGGCAACGCGGGTCGCTTCCGCCAACAGCACCGGGTAGCCGAAAGGCGGCTCGATCCCGCCAAGACCGATCGACGGCAGGTGCCCGGCCAGCGTCAGCATCGCGCCCGCACTGTGCGCGATCGCATTCGCGTCGGCGTCGGAGATTTCGTAGCCGTAGAGATCGCGCATCACTCGTTGGACGGTTTCGCCTGTAATCAGTGGCATGGTGTCGCTCCGATTCGGACTATTCCAATTTGCGCGCCGCTTCGGTTATCAACTCGCACACACGCGGCGCGTCTTCAAGCGCGATCAGCCGGTAGCACTCGGGCCATCCGATCCAATCCGGCGGGACCGAAGGGTTCGTGAACGGCAGATATTTCAATTGATGAATCTGGTCGCTCGGAGCGCGTAATTCTATATCGCGGTAGATGAGCCGCAGGCGGAGTTGCCGAGCGTTCAGCCGGTCAAGCAGAACGGCCGCCATCTCCGGCTCTCCGAGGCCCGACATGATGATCACGCGTTGATTGGTGACGCCGTAAAAGGTGTTCGACAGATAGGTATGCAAGACGATCGCTTCCGCAATCAGAACCCCGGCCACGATTGCGAGCAGAATCGAATTGGTGTCGGCACGCTCGGCCAGGCCGGGGGCGAGCGGCAACGAACGCATCGCAAGCGCGGCGATTCCAACCAGTATGATCGCGCCCGCGCGCCATCGCAGAGCGCTCGTATCATGCGGGCGTCCGCACCAGAGCAGCTCCTCGCCCGCGAGCAGATGCGGTTTGACGACGGCAGCCGCCTCAGGATCCATCGATCACTTGACGATGCGGGCGGCGTGCAGAGCGGCGATTTTTTCGGCCGAGTAGCCGAGGTACTCGCGGAGGATCTCGTCGGTGTGCTCGCCAAGCGTCGGCGCGGCACGGTCGATGGTGCCGGGGGTCGCGGAAAACCTGGTCAGCATTCCGGTTTGCTTCACGCGGCCCCATTGCGAATGCACCAACTCGGCGATCAGGCCGTTGGCGAGGACCTGCGGATCGTCAAACAATTCACGAAAATGATTTACCCGCGTGGCCGGGATGGCGGACTTTCTCAAAGCTGCGAGTGCGTCGGCGCGATCGAGCTTGGCAAATTGCTCCGCGAGCGCCGTCGCGAGCGCTCCCTCGTTCGGTTCCGCCGCGGCCGCATCCCAGTTGGCATTCGGCAGCCCCGGCAGGATAGCCAGTAGCGCGTTCCACTGAGTCTCGTCGGTCAGCGAGATGAACAGCCACTGGCCGTCGCGGCAAGCGTAGGCGCGCGAAAGCGCCGACCGCCCGCGATTCTCGGGGCTGCCATTCTCCATGTCCTGCCTGCCCGGATAAAACACGAACTCGCCGGCCTGAAAAGCCATCGCGGCTTGCAGCAGCGAGGTTTCGCACAACTGGCCGCGGCCAGTAAGCTCGCGCGCACGAAGCGCGAGCACGCATCCGAACGCCGAGAGCATCGCAGCGCCGTAATCGCAAATCGCGCAAGTCAGGTACACCGGATGTCCGTGGTGGCCGCCCTGCGCAGCCATCACTCCCGAGCGCGCCTGCAACAGGGGATCGAACCCGGGCTGGTTGTGCTCGGGCCCGCGATTTCCGAACCCGTTGAGCGACATATAGATGATGCGCGGGTTGCGCGCCGCCAGGCTGTCGTAATCGAAGCCGAACTTGCGCATCCGGCCCGGGCGCAGATTCTCGACCACGATGTCGGCCTGGTCGGCGAGCCCGTGGATGATTTCGCGGCCTTCGGCGGTCGCAAGATTGACCGAGATACCGCGTTTGCCCTGGTTCCAGCCGAGGAAGCCGAAACCGAAATGGCGAAACGAATCGCCCTCGAGGCTTTCGATCTTGATAACCCTGGCGCCGAGTTGCGCGAGTATCATCGGGCCGTAAGAGCCCGCGATGTAGCTGGCGAAGTCGAGCACGGTGACGCCATCGAGCGGCGGCCGTTCAGCGGGGCGCAGATCCCGCTCAGGCGAGGTGTCGCGCTTTGGCTCTGCAAGCCATTGCAGCGCCGCGCGGTCGTCGCCGGCCGCGGGAGCGGCGCCGGCGATTTCACCGGGAGTGCCGCCCAGGAACACTGGCAGGCCCATCTGAATCGTGCGGCCGAGAGCGGGATCGTCGATTTCAACCCGCATCGCGAGCGCGCGCGTCTGTGGGTGATCGATGAACTCGTGGCGGGTCATCACCGGGGCGCACGGGACGTCGCATTCGCGCAGGATGCTTAGCCATTCGTCGCGCGTCCTGGTGCGAATGATCGGCTCGATGATGTCCTTGAGCGATTGCCAGTGCTCGGGCGGGATCCCCCACGGTGCATTTTCGAAGCGCGGGTCGCCCACCAGTTCGGGGCGATCGATGGCGATCGCGAACTTGCCCCAGAAGGTCGCGTTGCCGCACGCGGCAAACAGGTATTTGCCGTCGGCGGCCTCAAACAAACGATAAACCGGAATCGGGCCGAGGGGATCCAGCGGCCCGCGATGCTGAAAGAGATTGATCATTGCTTCGTGACTTAAGATTCCGCCGGTTTGGAGCGAGAACGCGCCGGCCAGAATCGAGACTTCCACCGCCTGTCCCGCTCGATTCGCACCGCGCGCCAGGATCGCAGCGACCGCCGCAGTCGCCGCCATCACGCCCGCCGAATAACTTGCCGCCGGAAAAACCAGCGCGATGGGATTGCCGCTGCGCGCCCACTGGCTCCCGGTAATTCCGCCGCGGGCAGCCACGAGGTCGTCGTTGGCGTCGAAGTCGGCGTCGGGGCCACGGCTGCCCAGCGCAGGCACGCCGAGCGCAATCGCCCGCGGATTTATGCGGCTAATCGACTCGGGATCGAGTTTCAGTTGCTTGAGCCGGGCCGGCGTGAAGCCGGTGATTACTATATCGGCCCATCGAATCAGGTCCGCGAGCCGAGCCTGCGATGCGTGATCGTCGAGATCCAGCTCGAGCGCACGCTTGGAGCGGTTGAGGACCTGGAAGTGCGGCGTGCCGCGCTCGCGCGAACCGCCTGGTGGCTCGATCTTGATGGCGCGCGCGCCGTTTTCTGCCAGTAGCATCGCGGCGTATGCGGCGCCCAGATTGGAGTCGAATTCAACGATATTGATTCCGTCGAGTGCTTTATTGCCCATTGAAAATTGCCAAGCGCGGCTTTGGGAATTGGATTGTCGTTGAGCGGGGGCGAGAAATGCAAACGATCGGGCCAAAGCGCTATTATGCGCGGAAATCCGGCTCGAGGAGGATGAATTCAAAGCGCGGACACGCCGGGTTCATTCTCCCTTAATGTCCGGTGCATAGCTTTTGCGCGCCCGGCTCAATCCGTGCAACGGTGCACGACTAACCTTGAGGCAAGATCAAGCGATGCTCAAACGACGACTAATCCTGGCCCTTTTCGTAATCCTGGCGCTCGCTGGGGTCGGCGGCTCCGCATTTGCCGACATGTTAATCAATGGCGCCGGCGCGACGTTCCCGTACCCGATCTATTCCAAATGGTTCGACGTTTACGCGAAAGAAAACCCGGGCATCAAGTTCAACTACCAATCGATCGGTTCGGGCGGCGGCATCCGGATGCTCTCGAATCGCACCGTCGATATTGGCGCGAGCGACGCGCCGATGACCGATCAGCAGCTTTCCGAAGCGCCGGGGAAAATTCTGCACTTTCCCTCGGTGATGGGCGCGGACGTGATCGCGTACAACCTTCCCGGATTTACCGGCACGATGCGCCTGACGGGTCCGGTAATCGCGGATATTTTCTCGGGCAAAATAACCAAATGGGACGACGACAAGATCAAGGCGCTGAATCCGGGCGCGTCGATCCCGTCGCAGGACATCGTCGTATGCCACCGCTCCGATGGCAGCGGCACGACGTATATTTTCGTCGATTACTTGTCGAAGATCAGCCCCAGCTGGGCGTCGGACGTGGGTAGAGGAACCTCGGTCAAGTGGCCGGTCGGACTCGGCGGCAAGGGCAACGAGGGCGTGACGGCGCTGGTTCAGCAAACGCCAGGCGCGATCGGGTATATCGAGCTGATCTACGCGCTCAACAACCACATTCCATACGCCGTATTGCAAAACAAGGCGGGCAACTGGGTGCAGGCAAGCCTCGATGGCGTAACCGCGGCGGCGGCGTCGGTGGCGGGCAACATGCCGGCCGACTTCCGCGTGTCGATCACGGACGCACCGGGCGCCCAGGCGTATCCGATCTCGTCATTTACCTGGCTGCTGGTTTATCAGAAGCAGGCGAGCAAGGAGGTTGGCGACCAGGTGGTGAAGTTCCTGCACTGGGCGCTGACCGAGGGACAAAAGTACGCGCCGGAACTCAAGTACGCGCCGCTGCCGGCCGAAGTCGTGCAGAGAGAAGAGGCGCAGATTCAGCAGGTTCAGATTCCGTAACGGGATAGCGCAAGCACAGGGGGGCGCGGGCGTCGGGGCAATCGCGGGTATCGCAACTTGCGCCACGCGGCGTGGTAAGATCCCGCTTGACGTGGCCGACAAGGTAATTTACCTGCGCGAAAAGCCGGCATCACCGGCCGATGAGCGCAACTTCAAGATCAAGTACGCCGAGCTGCTCAATCCCGCCCAGCTAGCTGCCGTGACGCATCGCGACGGCCCGCTACTGGTCGTTGCGGGGGCGGGATCGGGCAAGACGCGCACGCTGATCTATCGCGTCGCGCGGCTGATCGAGAGCGGGGTGGCTCCCGGCGCAATTCTGCTGTTGACATTTACCCGTCGCGCGGCGCAGGAGATGTTGCGCCGTGCCGAGCAGCTGGTGGGAGATCGCGCGGGCGCCGTCGCGGGCGGCACGTTTCATTCCTTCGCCAACAACGTTTTGCGCCGGATGGGTGCGCCGATCGGCCTCAAGCCCAACTTCACCATACTGGATCGCTCCGACATGGAAGACGTGGTCAACCTGTTGCGGACGCGGATGGGACTGGCGTCGCGCGAGCGCCGGTTCCCGAAGAAAAGCACGATTGCCGAGGCGATCAGCATGGCGCGCAACAAGCGGCGCGCGCTCGAGGAGGAAATCGAGATTGATTTTCCGCATCTCGGCGAGCATCAGAGCGAAATTCTCGAGCTGGCGAAAAATTACGAGAGCTACAAGCGCGAGCGCGGCCTGCTCGACTACGACGACCTGCTGTATCGGCTCGCCGAGCTGCTCGAACAGCACGAGAACGTGCGGCGCCGGCTCGCGGACAGCTACCGCTACATCATGATCGACGAGTACCAGGACACCAACCTGATTCAGGCCGAGCTGGTGGGCCTGCTCGCGATGAATCATCGCAACGTGATGGCGGTGGGCGACGATGCGCAGTCGATCTATTCGTTTCGCGGCGCCAACTTCCGCAACATCATGGATTTCCCGGCGATTTTTCCCGGCGCGAAGATCGTCAAGCTCGAACAGAACTACCGCTCGATCCAGGGAATCCTCGACGTCGCCAACGACGTGATTTCACGCGCCGGCGAGAAGTACACCAAGGCTTTGTTCACGCAGCGCGAGGGCGGCTTTAGGCCTTTCCTGGTGCGCGCGCAGGACGAACACATGCAGTCGCGATTCGTCGCCCAGCGCATCCTGGAGCTGCGCGAAGAGGGGGTCGAACTCGGCGAGATCGCGGTGCTGTTCCGCTCCAGTTTTCACTCCTTCGATCTGGAACTCGAACTCCAGCGCCGCGACATCCCGTTTATCAAGCGCGGCGGCTTCAAGTTCATCGAAACCGCGCATATCAAGGACGTGCTGGCGCATCTGCGCGTCATCGCCAATCCGGCGGACGCCGTGTCGTGGCTGCGCGTGCTCACGCTGGTCAAGGGAATCGGGCATCGCACGGCCGAGCGGACGATCGAAGCGCTGATCGCCGCCGATGACCCGGCGGCCGCGCTGGCGAAGCTTGCCGGCCAAGCCCGCGGCGGCGCAGACAGCGGCCTCAAGCGGCTTGGCGCGCTGCTGGCGGAATTGCGCAGCGGTGAGAAACGGCCGCCCGAACAAATCGCGATCACGCTCGAATACTATCTGCCGGTGATGCGCGAGACGTACGCCGACGACTACCCCAAGCGCGAGCGCGACCTCGAACATTTTCAGAATCTTACCGAGCGCTACAAGAGCCTCGAACAGATGCTGGCCGACATGGCGCTGGAACCGCCCAGCGACTCACTCGACGGTGTGCTCGCGACGGATTCCGAAGACGAACGCCTCACGCTCAGCACGATTCACTCGGCCAAGGGGCTCGAATGGAAGGTCGTGTTCCTGATCTGGGCGGCAGACGGACGCTTTCCGGGACCGCAAAGCGTGGGCGATGACGAAATCGAGGAGGAGCGGCGCCTGATGTACGTCGCGAGCACGCGCGCGCGCGACGAGCTGTACCTGTCGTATCCGATATATATGTTCGACCGCAGCTTCGGCTTCGTGATGGGCCGTGTGTCGCGCTTTCTGGAAGACGTCCCCGCCGAGCTCCTCCAGACCGCCACCCTGCAAGAGTCCGAAGAGTCTTAATGATGAGAGGGCGGTTACGATGAATGATACGGTCGATTTGGGCAGGCCGGCCGCTCTGGACGCAATCGAGCGTGACACCACGACGGTTGGATTCACGATGATCAGCGAAAGCCGAACCGGCGCGCTGCTTCGCACGCTCGCAGCCTCGAAGCCGGGCGGCGCGCTGCTGGAGCTCGGCACCGGAACGGGCGCATCCACGGCTTGGATTCTCGACGGCATGGACTCAGGATCGACGCTGCTCACGGTCGATGGCGAAGCAAGGTTCCTCGAGATTGCGCAGCGCCATCTCGGGCATGACCGTCGCGTCACCTTCCGCGTCGGGGACGGTGCGTCGCTGCTGCGAGAATTACGCGAGCGGCAGTTCGATTTGATTTTCGCCGATACATGGCCGGGCAAGTTCGACCACCTCGAAGACGCGCTCGTGCTGCTGCGCCCCGGTGGTCTTTATGTTATCGACGACCTCCTGCCGCAGCCGAATTGGCCCCACGATCACGCGCCTAAGGTGGCTGCACTTGTCGCTCAACTCGAACATGACCGGCGGCTCGTGTTGTGCAAGCTGTGCTGGTCGTCGGGAATCATCATCGCCGCGCTCCGCGCACAGACGTGACGCGCCGACGAGCCGGCGGGTAGCTCGCCGCGGGACCTACTCGCCGATCACCTTGATCAGGACGCGCTTGGGGCGCCGCCCGTCGAACTCGCCGTAGAAGATCTGTTCCCAGGGACCGAAGTCGAGCTTGCCGGCAGTGATCGCGACTACCACCTC
>Ga0187815_10001362_pt1 | contig 11523 bp, 13 predicted proteins | sample NC_S_5_FD_132962 | JGI IMG/M metagenome (GOLD analysis project Ga0187815, IMG submission 132962) | Wetland sediment microbial communities from Neuse River Estuary, North Carolina, USA - ASW-S_5 | ecosystem: Environmental > Aquatic > Freshwater > Wetlands > Sediment | place: USA: North Carolina...
AATATCTCGTTGTGTACCGCCCCGGCTCGGGCGTCAGGGCGATCGACTTTGTTGATGACGACTATCGGGCGGAGCCCGCGCCGCAGCGCCTTCGCGACGACGAACTTGGTCTGCGGCATCGGGCCCTCGGCGGCGTCGACCAGCACAAGGACGCCGTCGACCATGCTGAGGATGCGCTCGACCTCGCCGCCGAAATCGGAATGACCGGGGGTGTCGACGATGTTAATCCGCACGTCGTGTCCGTGGGCGCGCCACACCACCGAGGTGCATTTGGCCAGGATCGTAATGCCGCGCTCGCGCTCCAGCTCGTTCGAATCGAGCGCCCGCTCGGCGACCTGCTGGTTGGCGCGGAACGAACCGCTCTGGCGCAGCAACTGATCGACCAGCGTCGTCTTGCCGTGATCGACATGCGCAATGATCGCGATGTTACGGATATCCATCCCAGAAATCTTTGCTACCCCATCCTATTCGTCATGGCCGGGCATGACCCGGCCATCCACCAGCGGACACCGCGCGCCGCTGTGCAGATGGCCGGGTCAAGCCCGGCCATGACGAGTAGATAGGATCAAAATGTGAGAATTCGATGACGTGGGCCTAAATAAGCCCCGCCGCCTTGACAAGCCCGGACAGCGCGGTCTCGGGCCGCGCGCCGACATGGCTGATGATTTCCGAGGCGCACAGGCTGCCGATTGCGCCGCACTTGGGGAGGGGCAGGCCCTGGGTCAGGCCGTAAAGAAACCCTGCGGCATAAAGGTCGCCCGCTCCGGTCGTGTCGACGACTCGCGCCACCGGGACCGCGGTGACGCTGTATTCCGCGCTGTCGGCCAGGACGACGCTGCCCGCCGCGCTGCGGGTCAGGACCGCGACCGCGACATGGCCGCGCACCGCCGCCGCGGCCGCGGCAAAGTCATCGGTCTCGTACAGCGAGCAGATCTCCGCCTCGTTGGCGAACAGGATGTCGACCTCGCCGGCCACGAGCTCGCGGAACGCCGCGCGATGCCGCCCCACGCAGAACGGATCTGAGAGGCTGAGCGCGACCTGGTGCCCGGCGCGGTGAGCGATCCCCGCCGCCGCGCGGAACGCCTCCTGCGCCCGCGGCGGGTCGAAAAGATAGCCTTCGAGATAGGTGATCCGCGCCGCGGCGATCAGCGTCGGGTCGATGTCCTCGGGTCCGAGTTCGACGCAGGCGCCGAGATAGGTGGCCATCGTGCGCTGCCCGTCCGGCGTGGCGAGGATCAGGCAACGCGCCGTGCCCGGCCCGGTGGTCGCCGCCGGAGTGTCGAAGCGCACCCCCATCGACGTGAGGTCGTGGCGAAACACCGCACCGAGCAAATCCTCGCGCACCTTGCCGATATAACCGCCGGTACCGCCGAGCGAGGCGATCCCGGCCATCGTGTTGCCGACCGAGCCGCCCGAGCTCTCGATCGCCGGCCCCATCGCGCGATACAGCGAATCGGCGCGCTCGGCGTCGATCAGTGTCATCGCCCCTGGTGCCAGACCCTGCCTGGCGATAAACCGCTCGTCGGCATGCGTGATCACGTCGACGATCGCGTTGCCGATGCCGACGACATCAATGACGGCAGAACTCATCCGCAGATCCCCACCTGCTCGGGCGCAAGGGCGGCGGAGTATAGGGGCATTGCGCGAGCCCACAAGGCGCGCTAGCCGGGTGTGATGGTCATTTGCGGACCGACGCGTCGGGTTTATCCACTCGCTTTGCCATTGCCCCGGGATAAATTTTTTGTCTTCCTCGGTCTGAGCGGATATCTTTTCGGCCGCGAGTATTTCGAGGTGGTCGCGTTGAGACGACTCGACGGAGCGGCGATCCGGCCGGTGTGCCAACGCGTCGCGGGGCATTTGCCTTGCGTCGGGATGGCGCGCCGCTTCGAGGGCTTGCGGCGCATCGAGCCGTATCTCCTGGCCTCATGACCCTGTCGGGAAGGTCGCTCATCCCTGCAGCATTTCGATGGAACGCCCCCTTCATGTTCAGTCGCAAAAGACCGGGAACAGAGGATCAGAAGATGTCGGACGCGCCTGATGATCTGGGTATTCCGATGAAACCCGCCCGTTCGTCAGGGCAGCCGGCCTCTCTCCTTGGTCGGACATCGGCGCCGCTGCCGCCGCGCACTGCCGAGCCAGCGCGGCCGCCGGCAGAGGCCCCGCGACCCGCGGAAGCCGCCGCTCGCCCGGTACCGGCGCCGGCACAGCGGCGCAACGATGCCGATTTGCGCAGGCTCATCGTTGGCCGCGAGATCTCGCTGTCCGGCGAGATCACCTCCTGCGACAAGCTGATCGTCGAAGGCAGCGTCGAAGCCAATCTGCAGAACTGCCACGATGTCGACATCGCCGAATCAGGGCTGTTCAAAGGTTCGGCGACGATCGACGAGATCGATGTGCGCGGGCGCTTTGAAGGCAATCTGGTCGTCCGCAAGCGGCTCTTCATCCGCGCCACGGGTCGCGTTTCCGGCACGATTCGCTATGGCCAGATCGAGATCGAGTGCGGCGGCCAGATCTCCGGCGACATCCAGGCGCAATCGGGCGAGGAGGCAATCGCCGAACCGTCCGCCGCGCGCGTCGCGTTCTGACGACACTCCCTATCGGCGGATTAGCCAAACGCGTCCTTGATTCGCGCCCAGTCCTCGATCGCGCGTTCTTCGCCCGGGGTGATCGGGATCACCAGCTGATTCCACCCGGCGGCGCGCAGCGCTTCGACGCGCTGCTTCAATTCCTGCTCCGTGGCGGTGAAGGTGGCGCGCCGGATCAGCTCGGCGGTGACGAACGGGCGCTCCTCGGGTTTGACGAAGACGAAATGCCCGCGATGGTTCTGGAGGTAGCGCGCATCGGGCGGCGTGAAGTGCCGCGCCATTTCGACATAGCCGGCGATCGCCTCGGCAATGCCCTCCTCGGGCACCTTCATCGTGTTCTGCCAGCCTTGCTGCTCGACATCGGCGGCGCGATGCAACAGCGTCGCGGCGCGCGGACCGGCCTGGGCGACCGCGCGTGGGCTGTCGGCCGGTTCGCCCGGGCCGAGCACGCAGCCGCACGCCCAGGCAGTGGCATAAAGCTCGCCAGCCGGGCGGCCCGCCGCTTGCCAGGCCTCCTTCATCCCCTGGATCGCGCCGAGAGCGCCATCGACATCCTGGATGAAGCATTTCCAGCGGGCATTGAGCCGGGCGGTCAGCGCCTGCGATTTCGGGCCATAGGCGGAGATGTGGAGCGGGATCGGGTCGGCGGTGTTGAACAGGCCGATCTCTGGGTTGAGAAAACGGATCTTGCGGCGCTTGCCCTCGATCGCGGTCTCGACCGTCTCGCCTGCCAATAGCGCGTAGACGACCCGGATATACTCCTCCATATCGGCAAGCTTCATCGCGCCGAGCCCCATCGCGCGGCGCGCCGAAAACCCGGTGCCGACCCCGAAATCGATCCGCCCCGGCGCCAGCCCGTTGAGCGTGGCAAACGCGTTCGCGGTGACCGCGGCGATCCGGTTCGAGGGTACCAGGACGCCAGTACCGAGGCGAATGCGGGAGGTCTTCATCGCCGCAGCCGCCATCGCGACAAAACAATCGGCGGTGATCATCTGCGTATCGAAGAACCAGGCGTGGGTGAACCCCAGCTCTTCGGCGCGCTGCGCCAGCTTCCACGAATCGCTCGACGTGGCGATGCCGATGCCAAAATCCATGGAGTGCCCTCTCTCTTGTGAACCTACAGGCGCAACGCGGCGGCTCTGTCACTCGAAACCGATCGCAAGCGCGATCTGCCGGCGAATGGCGACAAGTTGCTCTGGCAAGATGCTTGAGCGGGTGGGTGTTATCCGGCTCATCGAGTTTGTCGTGACGCAATGCGAGAGCGCGTAGCAGCGCTTGGTACATCCGTTTTCGGGCGTTGGCTCAATCAGCAGTGCAAGATCGCCCACAACGAAATCGCTATCGTCCGACAGCGGGACCAGGATGACGTTCGGGTATGAGGGAGCGAACAACTCGCCGTCTTCAACGACAATCGCCGGGCGCAGTTTGTTCGGCTCTTTCGGCAGCGCGTCCCGCCAATCCACCAACACAATCTGCCCGGGAGCAAAACCCGCCAAGGCTCACCACCCTTCCATCCGCGGTGTGCCCCAGAACTCGTAGAACTCCTTGGCCTCGGGGTTACTCGCCACATACCGGCCGACCGCTTCGCTTTGCTCGCGGATTCGCTTGCGCTTCACCTGCCGGGCAGCTTCCTTGGCGATTTGGCGCAGGAGCGTCGCGAGGCCGATGTTGCGCGAGCGCGCTTCAGCTTCGAGAGTTTCTCGAACCTCGTCATCGAGCCTGATGGAAACCGGAGCGGACATGGGAGCGCGACCCTTTGACGTAGTGCCATCACGCACTACATAGACGTAGCTGCCTGCGCCTTCAAGCCTCACACATTGAAGCGGAAATGCATGACGTCGCCGTCCTGGACGACGTAATCGGCGCCTTCAAGGCGCATCTTGCCGGCATCCTTGGCGCCCTGCTCGCCGCCGCAAGCGACAAAATCGGCATAGGGGATGGTCTCGGCCCGGATGAAGCCCCGCTCGAAATCGGTATGGATGACCGCGGCCGCCTGCGGCGCCTTGGTGCCGCGGGTCACCGTCCAGGCGCGCGACTCCTTGGGACCGGCCGTGAAATAGGTGATCAGGTCGAGCAGCGAATAGCCGGTGCGGATCACCCGGTCGAGGCCGGTCTCTTCGAGACCGAGCGTGGCGAGAAATTCACGCCGCTCCGCGAGATCGGCAAGCACGGCGAGCTCAGCCTCGATCGCCGCCGAGACTGTCACTGTCTGGGCGCCCTGCGCGGCGGCGTAGTCGGCAACCCGGCGGCTCGACACATTGCCGGTCGCGGCGGCGCTCTCGTCGACATTGGCGATGTAGAGCACCGGCTTGGCGGTCAGCAATTGCAGCAGCTTCAGCTGACCCTGCTGCTCAGGCGCCAAGGCGACGCTGCGCGCCGGCCGGCCCTCCTGCAGCCCGGCCAGGATCGGTTCGATGACGGCAAGCTGGGCCTTCGCCTCGCGGTCCCCGCCGCGGGCACGCTTCTGCGCCGCGACGAGACGCCGCTCGAGGCTGTCGAGATCCGCCAGCATCAATTCGGTCTCGACCGTCTCCGCGTCGCGGATCGGATCGACCGAACCTTCGACATGGACGACATTGTCGTCGTCGAAACAGCGCAGGATGTGCGCGATCGCATCGACCTCGCGCAAATGGCCGAGAAACTGGTTGCCGAGCCCCTGCCCTTTCGAGGCGCCGCGCACCAGCCCGGCGATATCGACGAATTCGAGCTGGGTCGGCACGATCTTCGCCGACTTGGCGAGGCGGGCGCACACATCGAGGCGCTCATCGGGCACCGCGACCCGGCCGACATTGGCCTCACGGGTGGAAAACGGATATTTCGTCGCCTCGGCCGCCTGGGTCGCAGTCAGCGCGTTGAACAGCGCCGACTTGCCGACATTCGGCAGGCCGACGATCCCACAATTGAAACCCATGATCCTCTCACCGGCCACCAGCGTCATGACCGGGCTTGGCCCCGGTCATCCACGAAACCGCCGCGAGGTTGAAACGTGGATGGCCGGAACAAAGCCCGGCCATGAACGAGCTATGTAGGCTCAGCGCCCGGGGAAATCCAGGGGCCCGGCTCGGCTTCGGCCGCAAGAGCTTGGCGATCCCTCTCAATGCTAATACCGGTAGGTACCGGCGCGGCACCACTCTATTGGTAGTAGGTCAGTCGCTTCCGTCGCTAAATTGTCATCGCCGTGTGATACCGCTGAGGCACAGACCAAGGGGGGATGATGGCCTCGCAAACCAAGCCTGACACACTCGTATCGAAGCCCGCGATGGCGCGCATTGCCGTGGTCAGCCGTCGGATTCGGCGCGGACGCGAGAAACGCCTCAAACGCGATTTTCCGCCGATCCGACCTCTCGCCGAACCGGCGCCGCCGGCCGCGTCAGGACCGGACCTTGTGCGCATCGCCGTATTGGCCATGGAGGGCCTGGGCCACGCGTCGCTGCGCGCCGCTTTTACCGGGAAGGAAGTTCGCGTAGCCGTGCCGGATGCGGCAACCGCCGCGATATTCCGGGCGGCGATCTCAGAGACCGCGCGGACGCGGTCAACCGATCGCCTCATCCGAATTGTGATCGATTAAGTCTGCTCCGGCGATTCGCAGCGAGCCGAGCGCGCGCCATGCGGCTGTTTACAGATCGGCCCCGACCAACACCGAGACCTTTGCGGGTCTTGTGGGTATTGCAGGCGTCTCGAACAGATCGCCGGACCCGTTCTCCGCCCATCTGATGATCGCCAGGCGCCCGTCGAAATGCTCGACCAGGGCCGTGCAGCTCTCCACCCAGTCGCCGTCGTTGCAGTACAGGACACCGCCCAGATCCCGGATCTCCGCATGATGGATGTGGCCGCAAACCACGCCATCGAAGTCGCGGCGGCGCGCCTCGTCCGCCAGCGCATCGGCGAACGATCCGATGTATTGTACGGCGTTCTTGACCTTCAATTTCAGAAAAGCCGACAGCGACCAATAGTCGTAGCCGAAGGCCCGCCGCATCTTGTTGAAGTGGTGATTCACCCATAAAGCCAGCGTATAGGCGCCATCGCCGAGCAATGCCAGCCAGCGGGCATTCTTGACGATCAGATCGTAGTGATCGCCGTGGATGATCAGCAGCCGGCGGCCATCCGCGGTGACATGCACCGCCTCCTCGAGCACCTCGACCCCACCGAATTGCAGGAGCGCATAATCGCGCAGCCACTCGTCGTGGTTTCCCGGGACGTAGACGACGCGGGTGCCATGGCGCACCTTGCGCAGCAGCTTTTGCACGATGTCATTGTGCGTCTGCGGCCAGTACCAGGATTTGCGCAATCGCCAGCCATCGACGATATCGCCGACCAGATAAATCGTCCGGGCATCATTGCAGCGCAGGAAATCGAGCAGAAACTCGGCCTTGCACCCCCGCGTCCCCAAATGAATGTCCGATATCCAGATCGCACGGTAGCGACGATGATCGACGTCGCGCATCACGGCATCCTCTCCGGGCAATCCCGAAGCAACATCTAGCAGAAGTATGTTACAATTTTTTGCCACTCAAGATCTGGTGACCGATCCCGCCATCGTCGCGAAATTGTCATCAAAACCCGGTAGCTATCGCGCCACCAACGAGGTTATCGGGCGAACAGAATTATGATCGTCGCGCAGTGGGCTGCCGGGTTTTGTGCGATGGCGATCAGTATTCATTTGGCGACTGTCGCGATCGCCTGGTTCCGCTGTCGCCGCCGCGACGCGCCCTCCCCGATCTCGGGCGCCCCGCCGATCACCCTGCTGCGGCCGGTCTGCGGCACCGAGCCGTTTGTCGCGGAAACCCTGGGTTCGAGCTTTCAGCTCGACTATGCGTCATACGAAATCATCTTCTGCATCGCACGAGAAGATGATCCGGTCGTGCCGATCGTGCTGGGCCTGATTGACAGCAATCCGAAGGTGCCGGCAAAGCTGTTGATCGGCGATGACCGCGTCAGCGCCAATCCCAAGCTCAATAACCTCCTCAAGGGCTGGGCGGCGGCGCAGCATCGCTGGATTGTCATTGCCGACAGCAATGTGGTGCTGGCGCGCGATTCGCTGCAGCGGCTGCTGGGGCGCTGGCGCGGCGATACTGGCGTCGTCTGTTCGATGCCGCTCGCCTCGCGGCCGGGGAATTTCTGGGCCGAACTCGAATGCGCGTTTCTCAATACCCTTCAAGCGCGCTTCCAGTATGTCAGCGAGGCCCTCGGCTTCGGCTTCGCTCAGGGCAAAACCATGCTGTTCCGGCGCGATCTCGTCGAGCGCGCCGGCGGCATCCGTACACTCGCGGCCGAGACCGCCGAGGATGCCGCCACCACCAAGATGGTTCGCGCGCTGGGCCGGCACGTGCATCTCGTCGACACGCCATTCGATCAGCCGCTCGGTCGGCGCAGCGCCTCTGAGGTGTGGGCGCGGCAACTGCGCTGGGCGCGACTTCGGCGAATGAGCTTTCCCGCGCTGTTCCTTCCGGAAGTTCTGATGGGGAGCGCTCTGCCGAGCCTCGCCGTCGTCGCCGCCGCATCGTACTACGGCGTGAGCTGGCCAGCAGCGCTCGCCGGGTTCCTTGTCCTCTGGTTCGGCGCCGAGGCGGTGCTGGCGTGGGCCGTGGGCTGGCGGTTGTCGCCGCGTATGGCGGTGGCGCTGGTCGTCCGCGACCTGTTGCTGCCGATCCTCTGGGTGGCGGCCTGGATCGGCGACGATTTCGTTTGGCGCGGCACCGGGATGCGCGCGCAGCGGGGCGTCGATCTATCGGAAAGCCCGGAATTCGCGGGCTTCGCCCGCCGCCGCTATCGGACGAAGTTGGCGATGCTGCCGGCCAGGAAGCATAGCGAGCCGATCAGATAGAGGATGTTGGTCAGATTGCTCATGGCGTTCCCTCGTCGTCATCGAGATCCGGCGGGGCGAAGCGACGGGCCACCTCGCTCATGAACGCATCGGGCGCGCCCTCGAGCAACCAGGGGATCGTCTCGGCTACCGCATCGACCAGCGGCTCGACCCAGAGCCGCATCTCCTCCGCGGTGAAGTTCATCAGCACATAGGGGTGCACCAGCTCCTTGATCCCGGGATGGCCGATGCCGATTCGGATGCGCCAATAATCCGGCCCGATCATCGCATCGATCGAGCGCAGGCCGTTGTGGCCGGCATTGCCGCCGCCGCGCTTGACCCTGACCTTGCCCGGCCGCAGATCGAGCTCGTCGTGGATCACCACGATCGCGCCCGGCGCGATCTTGTAGAAGCTCATCGCCGCCAGCACCGACTCGCCGGATGCGTTCATGAAGGTCTGCGGGCACAGCAGGAGGCGGCGCTCCCCGCCGATCACGCCCTCCGACAGCTCGCCCTTGAAGCGGCTGCGGAACGCCGGGAAGCCATAGCGGCGGGCGATCGCCGCGACCGCCATGAAGCCGATATTGTGCCGGTTGCGGGCATGGCGGCTGCCCGGATTGCCGAGGCCGACGACGAGGCGCATCGCCGCGCCGGAGCTGCGAGGTTACGCCGCCGGCGTTGCCGCCGCCGGTGCTGCCGGCTCTTCGGTTGGCGGCGCCGCGGCCGCCACCGCCGCGGTCGCGGCGGCCTGGGCCGCCTCCTCCTTCACCGCCGAGGACGCGGCGATGCTGGCGATCGTGAAGTCGCGTCGCCGGATCACCGGGCGCGCGCCGGGCGGCATCTCGACCGCGCCGCTATGGATGCTGTCGCCGATGTCGAGCCCGTCGAGATCGACGACGACCCGCTCGGGGATATTGTCGACCGAGCAGATCATCTCGATACCGTGGCGCACGACATTGAGGATGCCGCCGCGGCGCAGCCCGACCGAGCGCTCGTGATTGATGAATGCGACCGGAACCATGACGGTGACCTGCGCACCCGCTCCGACCCGCATGAAATCCACGTGCAGCGGCGCATCGCTGATCGGATGGTACTGGACATCGCGCGGCAAGGTTCGATGCGTCGTCCCGTCGACGCTGACATCGACAAGCGTCGCGAAGAAGCCCGGGCGCGCGACGACCCGGGCCAACTCGCGGGGTTCGAGACTGATCAGCAGCGGCTCCTGCTTGTCGCCATAGACGATCCCCGGAACGCGCCCGCCGCGGCGCGTCGCCCGGGCGGCACCCTTGCCGGCGCGAGGGCGCGGCTCGGCCTTGAGGTTGATGATCTCCGGCATGAACTTCCTGCTCCTTCATCGCGAAACCAGCGGGGCTGCCCGACGCCATAGGAAGCGTCGGATTCGCTCGCGCTGATGTCGCAGTCAATCAAATAGGCTCGAAACCGAACGTTCCTCGCTGATCCGCCGGATCGCCTCGGCGATCAACGGAGCGATCGTCAGCTGCCGGATGTTTTGCGACACCCGCACCGCCTCGGTCGCGACGATGCTGTCGGTCAGCACCAGCATCTTGATCGGCGAGGCGGCGACCCGCGCCACCGCGCCGCCCGACAGCACCCCGTGCGTGACATAGGAATAGACGCCTTCGGCGCCGCTGTCGACCAGCGCCTGAGCGGCGTTGCACAGCGTGCCGGCGCTGTCGACGATATCGTCGACCAGGATGCAGCGCCGGCCCTCAACATCGCCGATGATGTTCATGACCTCGGAGACCCCGGCGCGCTCGCGGCGCTTGTCGATGATCGCCAGATCGGCATCGACCCGGCGCGCGATCTGGCGGGCGCGAAACACCCCGCCGACATCGGGCGACACGATGACGAGGTCGGCCCCCGCGTGGTTTTCCCGGATGTCCTTCACCAGCACCGGCTCGGCGTAGAGATTGTCGGTCGGGATGTCGAAAAAGCCCTGGATCTGCCCGGCATGGAGATCCAGGGTCAGCACGCGGTCGGTGCCGGCGGTGGTGATCAGATTAGCCACGAGCTTTGCCGAGATCGGCGTGCGCGACCCGGATTTGCGGTCCTGCCGGGCATAGCCATAATAGGGTATGACCGCCGTCACCCGCCGCGCCGAGGCGCGCTTCAGCGCGTCGAGCGTGACCAAGAGCTCCATCAGATGATCGTTTGCCGGATAGGAGGTCGATTGGATGACGAAAACATCCTCGCCGCGCACGTTCTCGTGGATCTCGACAAACACCTCCATGTCGGAAAACCGCCGCACGCTGGCCCTGGTGAGCGGCTGTCCGAGATAGGCGGAGATCGCCTCGGCGAGCGGGCGATTGCTGTTGCAGGTCAGAATTTTCATCGGCCGGCAGAGGAAGCGGCGGCCTCGGGCCCGATCCCGCGGCGGCACGCGCGGATCGTTGTAACAAACCCGCGCGGCCGAAGCAATCCGAGCCCGCGGCGCGCGAGCGGCCGGCGAAATTCGCCGCTCGCCCCCCGCCGCCAATGCCGGATAATAGCGAGCCCAGTGCTGACCCGGAGCCCCGCGCAATGACCATCCCCGCCCCTTACGAGCGCTTTGAAGGCGAGGTGCTGCCCGAGTGGATCGACTACAACGGGCATATGAACCTCGCCTATTACACCGTGCTGTTCGACTACGCGACCGACCTCCTATTCGATGAGCTCGGGCTCGGCCTCGACTATCGCCGCACCACCCAGCAGGGCACCTTCGTCGCCGAGACGCATAACCTTTACGAGCGGGAGCTTCTGGTCGGCGCGCGGGTCCGCGTCGCGACGCAGATCGTCGCGGCGGACGAAAAACGGCTGCATCTCGCCCACGAGATGTTCGCGCTAGAGGGCGGCTACCGCGCCGCCACCCAGGAGCTGATGTTTCTGCACGTCGATCTCGCGGCCCGCCGGGTGAGCCCGTTTCCCGAGGATTTGCGCCGACGGGTTGCCGCCGCTGCCGCGGCGCATGCCGTTCTGCCCCGGCCCGATTGGGTCGGCCGCCGGATCGAGATGCCACAGCGAAATTAAGGCCGGTCCGCGGCCATCCCGGCCGCGGTCCCAAAACCGCTGCGCCGCTATTTATCCTCCATGATCCAGATGCCGTTCCAGTTCTCCGACGGCGGGTCCTCGCTGTAA
>Ga0187815_10001363_pt1 | contig 11521 bp, 17 predicted proteins | sample NC_S_5_FD_132962 | JGI IMG/M metagenome (GOLD analysis project Ga0187815, IMG submission 132962) | Wetland sediment microbial communities from Neuse River Estuary, North Carolina, USA - ASW-S_5 | ecosystem: Environmental > Aquatic > Freshwater > Wetlands > Sediment | place: USA: North Carolina...
AACCAGCAATCGTCCGTAACCGCGTGATCGCGGATGCAGTAGCGCCGCGCCTCGGCGAAGGCGGCGTCGGTCATCTGGTACATGCCGACGGAGGTCGAGGCCGGCGCATAGATGCCGAAGGGGTTCCACGAAAACCGCCAGCGCCAATATGTGCGCGCGACGGGATTGCCGTCGCTTTCGACTTCGGCCAGCGCCGCCAGCAGTTCGGGCGAGATATCCTTCGTCGAATAGCGGCGGAAGAGATCGCCGTAATCGCGCCACGCATCGTCCGGCGTCTTGGCGAGCGTGCCGCCGAGCGGAAAGAACAACTCGGTCGGCTTGCGGACGACGTGGTACGCGAGATTGACCGACGAGAAGACCGCGAGGGCCGCGGCGACGGCGATTCCGATGCGCACGGCGCGCGGCAGTGCTCCGAACTTGCGCCAGGCGCGGCGCGCGTGTTTCCACCAGCGCTCGATCCGGCGGCGGAAAGCGCGCCAATCGCGCCAGAATTGCCGATTGCGCAGCGGAACGCGGCCGGCCCGCGGTGAAGCCATGGGTGAAGAGGCTAGAAACGGCCTTGGGCTTTTTCGTGGCGGCGGCGCGACAGCGGCGGCGATTAGCGGGCTCACACCCGGCCGGCAGGGTTGGCTAGATCGACCCGGCGACCGTGCTGTACGTGGTTTTCAGCTTGCCGCCGACCGCCGAGAGCGCGGAGACGATCACGACCGCGACGAGCGCGGCGAGGAGGCCATATTCGATGGCGGTGGCGCCAGCGTCGTCCCGGATCAGCGATCGAATCAAACGCAACATATTGCGGCCATCAATCAACGCACGACCGACAGTTTCGGTCGCGCACGCCCGAATTGCAACGAATGATGGCCGAACCGAGCGAGCCGCCGCCGCGCAGCGGCCAGCCGGATTCAGGCGGCCTAGGCCTTCTTCAACCACATGCGGTCGAGGCTGTAGGCGCCCGGGCCGGTGACGTAGACGAACAACAGCGCGCCGAGAATGGCGAGGTTCTTGGAGAAATTGGTGTACTGAATCTGCTGCGCCGGCGGCGTGTATTGCCAATAGCGGTGCGCGGCCGCCGTCGCGATCAGCACGTAGACGATGCCGAGGAGCGCGCCGTAGCGCGTCCAGACCCCGAAGACCAGCGAGACGATGAGGAGCCACTCGACGATCTGGGCGACGAGACTGCAGACCGCGGGCGCGAAAAAGCCGAGGCTTCCGAGGTAACCCGGGCTTGGCCCGCCGACCCAGACAGTCATCAGGAACAGCAAGGCGATCAGCACCCGCCCGATCAACAAGAACGTGTCGTTCATGGCTTTCCCCCTTGGTTCGGTTTTGCTGCACGCGTTCGGCAAACACACGGCGCGGATCAAGGAACCCGGGCCGCGCACGCGGGCGGCGCATCATTCCGACAGAAGATTCATCGGCCTGAGACCCCCCGGCGATGCGGCCAGCGTAGCGGCAAACCCGAGTCGGACAAAACGCTTTCCCGCTGCGCCGTTGAAATGCCGCAAAACCGTATCAAGAATGCGGCAACTGCAAGGACGGACAATGGGCAGCACGTTCCACAGGCTTTTGGGTCTCGCGGTTCTGGCAGGGGCGATGGCCGCGGCCAGCGCAAGCCGGGCCCAATCGCTGCTCGATGCGCCGGTCGCCTACAGCGCGACCCGCACCACCACAGTCGACGGACGAACCTATGTCGGGACCGTGCATCACGTCGCCGGCAAGGAGCAGCAGGAGGAGACGCTGTTCGGCATGGAAGACGCGTTCATCCTCGACGGCAATAGAGACAAGGGATGGCTCGTCGTGCCGGCGCTCAGAAGCTTCGTCGCGTTTCCGTTTCCGCCGATGATGATCGTGCTGGCCAGCGCGACGTTGAGGAAAACGCGCGTCGGCGACGATATCGTGGACGGGATCGCGACCACCAAATACGCGATCCACACGCGGGCGAGCGACGGCACGGTGGCCGACGGCTTCGCCTGGTTCAGCCGGCGCGGCGTGCTGATGAAGCTGCAAGGCAGCGTGACCGCGCGCCAGGGCCATCGCACGACCGTGGCCATGGTGCTGCACGGGGTGAAGGAGACGCCGCAGGACGCGGCGCTGTTCGTGCCGCCCGAAGACTACACGCAGCTGCCGGCCGAGGCGCTGCAGCCGCTGCTCGGCAGGCCGCCGGAATGACGCGGCTGGCGCGCGCAAACGGCCGGGAATCCGGCCCCCCTTACGCTTGCCCTTGCGGCGGCCCATATTGCGCCTATGGCAACGTTCGACCTTAACGGTTCGCTCTCACCGGCCGAATTCGAGTCCCTTCGGGAATTGTCCAAGGGACTTGGGTGGCAAACCATACCCGCACAGCATTCGGCGAAGCTGCTCAGCCTCGGCTATGCCAGGGAAGCCGTCGGCGGCCTGATCATCACCGACCTCGGCCAATCGCGGCTGATAGACGGCGGCTAGGCACCGGCGGCGACGCCGATGTCCGTCGCGCGACGGGGTTGACCGGGCCGGGCTGAACCGCCTAGCGATCAGCCGGGCTTGGCGTACTTCGCGACGCCGGTGAAATCGATCAGGACGCAGCGCTTGTCGCCGACGATCCAGGCATCGTGGCCGGGCGGCATGTGGAACGCATCGCCGGCGCGGTATTCGACCTCGGCGCCGTCGTCCATCTTCACCACCATTTTGCCTTCCAGCACATAGCCGGTGTGTTCGTTTTGGCACGAGGGCGTTCCGACGATCGGCTTGACGTGTTGCGACCAGCGCCAGCCGGGCTCGAACACGCCGCGGCCGACGGTGTGACTGCCGACGGTGACGATTTCGACCTTGCCCTTGCCATCCTTGAAGGCGCGCGTTTCATCGGGTTTGTCGAGGTGCTTGCGCTCAAGCTTGCCAGCCATTTCGTGTCCTCCATGATTTGTCGTTGTGCATGCGGCGAATTCGTTCACACGATCAACCATTCGCAGGCGCTTGATCATCAAAGCGCTTGAGTCCGTGGAAGCGCAAGGGCCGCCACCGGCAGCGTCCTTGTCGGGATACACCCGGCTCTCTATCGTCGCAGACAACGAGCGAGCGCCACAGCAGCGGGGAGCGTGACAATGCTGGTAGCGACCACTGAGACGGTGGCCGCGCATCGCACCGTCGAAACCAAAGGGCAATGCTTCGGCGTCGTGGTGCGCAGCCGCGGCCTCGGCGGCAACATCATGGCGGGGCTGCGGTCGATCGTCGGCGGCGAGATCTCGGAATATACGGAGATGATCGAGGAAGCGCGGCGTCACGCCATCGACCGGATGGTGCAGAACGCGACGGCGATGGGCGCCAATGCCGTGGTGATGATGCGATTCGACAGCTCTGAGATCGGCAAGTCGATGAGCGAGATCGTCGCCTATGGCACCGCGGTCGTGATCGAGCCGATCGCAGGCTGATCGCCTTGCCGATGCTGCGCGCGGTGCTCGGCACCATCGGGATCGCGGCGCTCGCCGCCGCGGCAATCGTGATTATCCGGGGCGCGCCGCTTCCCTTCGCCGTGTGGCTGCTGGGCATCGGCCTGGTGCTGACCCTGGGCGTGGTGTTCGAGCGCGTGCACTACAAGCGGCTGATGGCGAAGACGCCCGGGCCGGAGTGGGTCGCGACGCCGGAACGCTTTGTCGATCCGACCAGCGGCCGGATGGTGCAGGTCTATACCAAGCCGGAAACCGGCGAGCGGCTTTATGTCGACGCCGGCGCGGCGGCGCAGAACAAGGGGCCTTAAGGCGTTCTCAGGCGCCCACGCGGCCGCAACGGCGCGCGCCAAGGAAGCGGCGGGGCGCGATCGCGCGACGCCTCACGAATTGGCGTGGAGCCGTTCGGCAGCGCGCTTCAGGCGGGACAGCGAGTCAACCGGGCCGGAGGCGAGCTTACGGCGCATCACGAAATGCGCCAGCGCGCCACGCCATCCCGCTGGAAAACCAAAATCGCAGCGATAGGCGACGTGGCAGCGATTGCGTTCGAGCGGAACGCAATTCAGATCTTCGCGAACGGTGACGCCAAACGGCAACCGCACGTGGAGGCCGAGCCGGTAATGGACCGGGTCAATCTCGGCGTACTGCAACGCCACTTTCAGGCGCAGCAACCGGGGGCCGGATTCGCCGTAAACCGTTTGGCCGACCGCCGCAGGACCGGGCGGGTCGATGGCGGCGATGCGGATGTCGAAGACATCGCCCCATCCGGCCGGCGCCGTCAGGAGCATCCATACAACCTCCACCGGCGCATCAACCGCAGCGGTCGGACAGCTCACAGTGCGCATGGGGAGTTTTTAACACGGACGTGCCGCGCACGCGCGGCGTTCGAATCATCGAAGCGGGGCGCGACCTAGGTCGTTTTAATTCGCCGGCGGCGGCGGCACCGATCGATCGCGCGGGCGGTCAAAATACCGCCATTGGGCGAGCGACACGAATGCCCAATGTTTCAGCTTGTCAACCGCCAGACGCCCGACCGCCTCCAACATCGCGGCAGCGCCTTGCTGGTAGCCGCGCCGATAAGAGGCTTCCGGGTCATCGTGCTCGTTCATGGTCAACTCCCAGCGGACATGGCGCGAAGCGGCGTTACGTCTTCCCCACTACGGCTGCTGCTTCGTCCAGCTTGGATCGGGATCGTATTCGGCGATGGCGCGCGCCAGCGTCGCGGTGCGCGGACCGAGGTTCTTCTGATAGACGACGCCGTCGTGATTGACGATGAAGGTCATGATGCCGCTGTCGCCCCATTTCGCCGGATAAGCGACGAGGGCGAAGCCGCCGATCATGTGGCCGTTGACGACGTAGTCCAACGCGCCACCCGGCGCGTGCGGACCCTGCCGCGTGAGGATCTTGTAGTAATAGCCGTGATAAGGCTGCGGCCGATGCGGCTGCGCCGTTTCGCCCTTTGCCGCCGGACCATAGCCTTGCGCGCGCGCGTCGGCGACGAGCGGGCCGATCGGGCTTTCGGGCTCGCCCGCCGCAGCCGGCCAATAAAGCCCGTCGTGTTTGCCCGGACTGCTCATGAAGTGCTGCGCGTATTCGCGCAAGCCGTCGGCCTGGCGGTCGGCGCTAGCGTAGTCGAGCTGCGCATCGACATAGGCGCGGACGACCTGGATGGCGCTCAGCTCGTTGCGGCCGATGCGGCGGTTGAGGATTTCCTGCGCGCCGGCCTTGGTGTCGAAGCGCCAGGAGGCACCGCGTTTGACGAGGGGTATCGGGAACGGCCATTCGTTCTGGCCGATGACAAGGATCGCCTTGGCGTCGCCTTGCAGCTCGATCGTGTGCGACGCGTCGTAGGCGGCGGCGAACTGCGCGCGGCCATGCTGATCGGCAACGCGATCACCGGAATAGACCAGCTTGCGGCCGCCCGAGCCGAGGATGCCGACAAGGGCGCGAGCGTCGTCGGCGTGCGCCGCGGCGGCCAAGGCCGCGGCCGCCGCATCGGGCGACGGGAAATCGCGCGGGCCGGCGGCGAGACTGACGGCGGACAGACTGACCACCAGCAGCAGCGAAGCGGCGAGACGGAGGACGGTGCGTTTGGCGAAGCTCATCGGTGCTGTTGTCCTCCACCTTGCTGTCCGCCCTGCGGCGGCGCGGGATGCGGCGGCGGAGCGGCACTGCGTTGCGGCGCCGGTGCGGGCGCGGCCCGTTGCGGCGCCGGCGCGGCACGCGCAGGCGGCGCCGCCACCGGCGTCTGGCGGCTTTGCTGGCCGCGCTGCGAAAAAGCGCGCGCGTCGGGTCCGGGCGCGGCCGGCTGGAACACGCTTTGCGGCGCCGGCGCGGCGGGCCTGAAGACTTGCGGCTGCGGCGCGGGCCGCGCCACCGGTTGCGCTTGCGGACGCGCGGCTTGCTGCGTTTGCGGCGTTGGCGCGGAAGGCCGAGTCACTTGGGGCTGCGCCTGCGGTGTCGACGGCCGGGCGGAGGGTTGCGCTGGCGGACGCGCCGCCTGTTGGGTTTGCGGCGTCGGTGCGGCAGGCCGGGTCGCTTGCGGCTGCTGCGTCGGTCGCGCACCCGGTTGCGCCGACGGACGCGCCGCCTGCTGGGTTTGCGGCGTCGGCGCGGCAGGCCGGGTCGCTTGCGGCTGCGGCGCCGGCCGCGCACCCGGTTGCGCCGACGGACGCGCCTGCTGCGTGGGCCGTGCCGCCTGCGGCGCCGCGGCGCCCTGGGGCGGCGCATAGCCGCGGAAATCGCGCCGCGTGTCTGGCGCCGGACCGGGCAACGGACGCTGATACTGAGCGCGGGTCGCCGGATCGCGATACGGCACGGCGCCGCGCCGCGACGGATCGTGGCGCCAAACGTCGGTGGTCACGGGCGGTCGGCCGCGGTTGATGTGGTTGAAGCGATCGCGATCGATGTCGATGCGGCGATGATCCCAATCGAAGTGATCCCAGCCCCAGAGCGGCACGACGATGGCGATGCCGATGCCGAAAAAGAGCCCCGACACGGCGTAGCCGGGCGGCGGCGGAATGTAGACCGGCGGATATTCGGGATAGGGCCAGGTGCCGTAAACGACATCGGGATTGTAAGCCGGCACGTAGACCACGTCCGGGTTGGCCGGAACGATGACGATGGTGCCGTCGGCCTGCACCGCGACGGTTTCCTGCGGCGTCGAGACCAGCGTGCCGGCGGCGCGCGCCGCCGCGCGCAGGCGCTGAACCGCGGCCATGACGTCGTCAGGCTGCGCCAGGAAGGCGTCGCCGAGCTGCTGCATCCAGTCGAGGCGGCTGTCCATCATCTTGAGGACTTGGGGAAACGGTACCAGCGACTTGACGCTCGGATCCCACGGCTGCTGGTCGAGCGCCGCGGCCATATTGTCGCCGCGCAGGCGCGCGTTGGCCGGGTCCTGTATCCAGCGGTCGGCGGCGATGACATCGAGCGGATATGTCGCCGCCATCAACACCTGCGCCAGCAGCGCATCGGGATAGAGCGCGACCGGCGCGAGCATCTGATCGAGCTGTTGCGGCGCGAAGACCGCCGCGGTTTGCGGCGGCGCGTTCGGCGGCGGCGGATAGCCCTGCGCGACCGCCGGAACGGGCGCGACGGCGATCAACCAAGCCAGCAGCAGAGGGAAAAGGCGCACCATGATCGGCTCGCAGCCTCCCAGTCGCGGCGGTTCCGTGCCTTGATACAGATCAAGGGACCGGCGCCGGCAGATTCTATAAGGAATTGTCGCCGTCACAGACAGGGCGCCGGAGAACACATCATGGTGAGCTGGATCGCCCGCATCGTGCTGATCGTCGCCGGCATCGCTGCGGGCGCAGTGGCGGCGGAGACCGAGCCCTGGTTCCACACGCTACAGCTGGCGATCGCCGTGCTGCTGGTCGTGCTGATCGTGTTCGTGATCGCGTTCTGGCCGGCAAGCTGGACGGCGACATTGAACCGGCTGTGGAAGCGGTAAGGCGAGGCAACATCCCCTCGTCCTGCCAGCTCCCGGCAAGCGCAGCGCGGCTTCAAACGCCGGTTACTTGCCCAGCTTTTTCGCCTGGGTTTCGAGCGAGTGAGATTTCTGGCGCTGCATCGCCTTGGCCGAGAGCTTGCGCATCAACGTCGGGTTCTTGAGCCGCGTGTCCTGGCCCTTCACCGGGTTCTGAATCGCCTCTTCGAGCGAGTGCGCCCATTTCCATTCCTCGCGCGGCCGCGCCTTTTGCCCGGGCGCGAGCTGATCGAGGCCCCAGAATATCTCGAGCCGGTGATTGTCGGGATCGCGGAACTCGACGGCGATCTGCACGCCGGCGCGGCGGCGGCCCTCGAAGTCGATCGGGATCTTGTGCTCTTCGAGATGAGCGCGCGCCGCCAGCACCTCGTCGAGGGTCGCGACTTCGAAGGCGATGTGGTTGAGCTCGTAGTTGTCGTTCGGCTTGTCCTTCTGCATCGATCCGACCAGCGCCAACGAGTGGTGATCGGGCCCGCAGCGCAGGAACGCCATGCCGCCCGGCGCCATGTCGGACGTATAGATGTCGGACACTTCGAGGCCCATGATCTCGGTATAGAATTTGATCGAGCGCTCGAGATCGGCGCAGTTGATGACGATGTGGCCGAGCTTGCCGATCTTGAACGGCAGGCTCTTGGGCTTGACGTAATGCCGCTTGAGTTCTTCGACCTTGGCCAGATCGAGCGCCATGATGCGCCTCTCCTATCCCCCGTGCGCGCGAACTGTAGCGCCGGGCGAGGGCGGAGTCAGCAGGGGCCGGCCCTGAAATTAGGCCACGACCGCTGCCAGTTCGGTTGACGCCAACTTAAGCTAATCCGGCCTTCGTCTCGAACGCCGTACGGCTCATAAATCCGATTGCCGAGCGCCTGCATTTCAAGTTTTAGAAGCGCCCGATGAATGGCTCGACTCTGATGCTCGGTCGACATACCCTGTTTTCATCGGCGGCGACCAACATGGGCTTCCCGCTGACTGAGAGAGGCGCCTGCCTCCGGAAGAGAAGTTGCGCGCACTCCCGCTCTCCTTACGCGAAAGGAGATCATATGCGCACCCACGTCGAACCGCTGCCCGCAGCGCGCTGCCACCACTGCCGCGGTGAGTTACGACTCAAGCAGGTGGTTGAGTCAGTCGACCCCGCCCTTGATTTGGACGTAGAGATATTCGTCTGCGTAAAGTGCGGCCGTGAGCAGAAGTGCATCGTGAGCCATAACCACTATGAGCCACATCTCAAGACCCCTTAGCCAAACGACCACCTTCTCTGCGCCTCGACCGTTCATTAGCGCAAAAGCAATAGAGACATCCGTGCGCGCGAACTGCAGCGCCCCGCACTGGCGAAGTGAGCAGGTTGGGACTACAAGCGTCATACCCGCGCAAGCGGGAATCCAGGGCAATGGCTCGTCGCCCGCTCCTGGACTCCCCAACAATATTCATTCCAACGCGCGATACATCACGAGCGAGTCGACCAGGCCAAGACGCGGATGGCGGAAGGCGTTGGGCAGGCGCCCGACGGTACCGAAGCCGCAGCGCTCCCAGAGCTGAATCGCGCGCTCGTTGGTGGCGACGACGAAGTTGAACTGCATGGCGCGGAAGCCGCGCGCCCGCGCGGTGTCGAGCGAGTGCACGCACATGGCGCGCGCGACGCCGCGACCGGCGGCTTCGGCGGCGGTGATGTAGCCGCAATTGGCGACATGCGCGCCGCCGCCGCGCTGGTTCGCCTGCAGGTAATAGGTGCCGACGATAGCGCCATTGTCTTCAGCGACGAAAACCTCATGCTCCGGTGCACACCAATAGGCCAGCGCCTGGTCCCGGCTCCAATCGCGCGGCAGCGCGTAGGTTTCGCCGGCGGCGATCACCGGACCGATGATGCGCCAGATTGCGTCGTCGTCGCGCGCGGTCGCCGGACGGATCTGCATGGCGCCAGTCTGGCGTTCGCCGCGACGGATGGAAAGCACGGCCAATACCAGAAATTGGACACTGAGCGCGCGGCGCCGAAAATCCCTTAACAACCGGCGCGATCAAATGTTACGACAATACAACCGGTATCAAATGATACCGCCGCCCGTTCGCGAGGAGACGCCGGTGGTTGGGGCCGAGATTCAAGCGCAGCGACGGCCTGGCGAAACGCCGCGCCGGCTGCCGGCGTTCGAGTGCGGCAAAGCGCAACGGACCCGCGCTGCATGACCGGGAAGGAGAAGGACCGGCACCGCGCCAACTGGCTGCTGGCCGCCGTGCCGGCCGCCGAGCTGACGCGGCTGATGCCGCACATGGAAATCGTGCCGCTGCGGCCGCACGCCATTTTGATCGATGCCGGCGCGCCGCTGCGTTACGCGTACTTTCCCCATGGCGGCGTCATCTGCCTGATGGCTGCACTACGCAAAGGTGTGGCCGAGACCGCAACCATTGGCGCCGAAGGGTTCGTGGGCTTCACCGCCATACTCGGCGGCAGGACGAGCAGCCAACGAGCGCTGGTGCAAATGGGCGGAACGGCGTCGCGGCTGCCGACCGACGTGCTTGTGAGCGCCGCGCGGCGCAATCCGGCGCTGCGCAATCTGTTGCTCGGGTACGTGCGCTTCTTCCTGGTGCAGGTGCTGCAATCGGTTGCCTGCAACGGATTGCATTCGGTTCGCCAGCGTTGCGCGCGCTGGTTGTTGATGGCGCACGACCGCGCCGGCACCGAGACCTTCGGCCTCACCCATCAATTCTTGGCTGACGTGCTCGGCGTACAGCGTCCCAGCGTCACCCTGGTGGCGCGCTCGCTGCAGCAGGCGGGCCTGATCGATTACCGCCGCGGCACGATGACCATCACCGATCGCAGGCGACTCGAAGGCGCGGCGTGCGAATGCTACGGAATTGTGCGCCGCGCGCTCGACGAAATACAGACGCGGCCCGCGCCGCCACGGCGGACACGCCATCGCACCTAGTTGTGTAATAATCCTTACACAGTATAGTCTATAACGTTGCGGCCGAACGACCAGCGTGGGGGTCCGCGCTATCGACCGCCGTTAGGTAGGCCACCTCTGAGCAACCCGTGGGAATTGACGATGCGCCGCGCGGACGCGCGTGTGACAAACGTCCGCTGCATCGACTGCGCTTTGCGCCGCAAGCGCCTGTTCCGGCCGCTGAGCGGCGATGAGCTGACAGCGATCCAGGCGATGAAGCAGCAACATCTCACGGTTTCCGCCGGCACCGACGTCGTGCGAAGCGGCGAACCCGTGCGCATCTGCTACACGTTGTTCGACGGCTGGGCGGCGCGATATCACCAGCTCAAATCCGGCGCGCGCCAGATCCTCGATGTGGTGCTCCCGGGCGATGCGATCGCGCTCGATTCCGTGCTGCTCGGCGCCGGTACGCATTCGGTTCACGCTCTGACTCTGGCAAGCTTCTGTGCGCTCGACGGCAAGCAGCTGGTGGCGCTGCTCGAGAATGAGCCGGCGTTCGCCGCCGACGTGCTGCGCACGCAGCTCGAAAACGAGCGGCGGGCCGACGCGCGGCTCACCATGGTCGGGCGGCTGAACGCCGAGGAGCGTGTTGGGTATTTCCTGGTTGAGACCTTCGAACGGCTACGCCGGCGCGGCCTGACGGACGCGACACAGTGCGCCTTTCCGTTGCGGCGCGCCGACATTGCCGACGCCGTGGGGTTGTCGAAGGTCCACGCCATGCGTGCCCTGCGCGCACTGCACGCACACGGCCTCGCGGACGTCAGCAAAGGCAGTTTGACGATCACCGATCCGGCGCAGCTTGCCGCCCATGTCGGCTTTGTGCCGCTACCGACGACGCGCCGGGCCATCCTGTAGCCATGCATCCCCGAACCGCCGCGGCTCCACGACAATCCTGAACGTGATCGGCAATAGACACCGACGAGCGCCGCAGCGCGCTTGCGCTGGAGCCGGCGCCAGCGCACGGTGACAGCGGGGAAAGGAATGGCCGACGACGAATTTGCGTTGCTCGCGCCAGGCGCCGACTTGCCGCCGTGCGACAAGCGGATCGGCGATCTTTACCGCTATTGGCTGTCGATCCGGCCATCGCCCGCCCTGCTTCCAGGGCGGCGGAATTTCCATCCGACCGATATTCCACGATTGCTACAATGGATTTGGCTGGTCGACGTGCAGCATGCGCCGCT
>Ga0187815_10001364_pt1 | contig 11518 bp, 7 predicted proteins | sample NC_S_5_FD_132962 | JGI IMG/M metagenome (GOLD analysis project Ga0187815, IMG submission 132962) | Wetland sediment microbial communities from Neuse River Estuary, North Carolina, USA - ASW-S_5 | ecosystem: Environmental > Aquatic > Freshwater > Wetlands > Sediment | place: USA: North Carolina...
CGGGCCGAGCAGGAGCGGTTCTTCCTCGACCTGCAGAAGGCGATAGACCATCTCGATCACGCGCCGGCCGGCTTCTTCTCCGCCGATCAGGAAGGCCGCATCACCTATGTCAACGCCACGCTGGCGGAGTGGCTGGGCATCGATCTCGCCAGCTTCACGCCGGGAGCCATCACCCTGCACGACATCATCGCCGGCGACGGCATGGCGCTGGTGCAGTCGGTCAAGGCCGATCCGGGCACGACGCGCAATGCCATCATCGACCTCGATCTGGCGACCGTGACGGGCGAGGCGTTGCCGGTGCGCTTCATGCACCGCGTTTCGGCGAGCCGCGAGGGAATGAGCGGGCCGAGCCGCACCATCGTTCTCAACCGTACGCAGGGCGAGGATGCATCAGCCGAACTAAGGGCTTCCGAGGTTCGCTTCACGCGCTTCTTCAACTCCACGCCAATGGCGATTGCCGGCGTGGACAAGGACGGTCGGCTGCTGCGCACCAACGCGCCGTTCCTGTCGCTGTTTTCGTCCGTCGTGGATCGCGACGCCGTTGACCGCCGGGTGCGTCTGGAGACCGTCGTCCACGAGCGCGACCGGCCGGCACTGGCGGCGGCGCTCGAACGGGCGCGGCAGCGCCAGGCCGACATCGCGCCCATCGAGACCGTGCTGCCCGACAATGAGGAGCGGCACCTGCGCGTCTATGTCAACGCCGTTGCTGACGGCGCGGGCGCGGAAGGAGCCGAGGAGGCCGCGATCGTCTATGCCGTCGAAACGACCGAGCAGAAGGCGCTTGAGGGGCAAATGGCCCAGAGCCAGAAGATGCAGGCCGTAGGCCAGCTCGCGGGCGGCATCGCGCACGACTTCAACAACGTGCTGACGGCCATCATCATGTCGTCGGACCTGCTTTTGACCAACCATCGGCCGTCCGATCCGTCCTTCCCGGACATCATGAACATCAAGCAGAACGCCAACCGCGCCGCCTCGCTGGTGCGACAGCTTCTGGCCTTCTCGCGCAAGCAGACGCTGCGGCCGGAGGTGCTGAACCTGACCGACGTGCTGGCGGATCTGCGCATGCTGCTTGCGCGCCTCGTCGGAAACGCCATCAAGCTGAAGGTCGATCATGGCCGCGACCTGTGGCCGGTGAAGGCCGATGTCGGCCAGTTCGAGCAGGTGATCGTCAACCTTACGGTCAATGCGCGCGACGCGATGCCCGACGGCGGCGAACTGACCATCCGCACGAAAAACGTCACCGCCGACGAATGCGCAGCCTATGGCTACCGTGAGCTGGTCGCGGCCGACTATGTGGCGGTCGAAGTCGAGGACAGCGGCACCGGCATCGCGCCGGACGTGCTGAAGAAGGTGTTCGAGCCGTTCTTCACCACCAAGGAGGTGGGCAAGGGCACGGGCCTTGGTCTGTCCATGGTCTACGGCATCGTCAAGCAGACGGGCGGCTTCATCTATTGCGATTCCGAGGTGGGCAGGGGAACCGTGTTCCGCATTTTCCTGCCGCGTCATGTCGCAGCGGCGCAGCCTGCCGCCGAAGCCGGGGCGCCGCATGCCGCTCCGGCGCAAGCCAACGGTGCCGCCCCGGTGAAGGCGCCCGAAGCCGCGCGCGATCTTTCCGGCTCGGCCACCGTGCTGCTGGTGGAGGACGAGGACGCGGTGCGCATGGGCGGCATGCGCGCGCTGACCTCGCGCGGCTACACCGTGCATGAGGCTTCTTCCGGCGTGGAAGCGCTGGAAGTCTTCGATGAGCTGGAGGGCAAGATCGACATCGTCGTTTCCGACGTGGTCATGCCGGAGATGGACGGCCCGACGCTGCTGGGCGAGTTGCGCAAGCGCCAGCCGGACATCAAGTTCATCTTCGTTTCCGGCTATGCGGAGGACGCATTCGCCAAGAACCTGCCCGCCGACGCGCAGTTCGGCTTCCTGCCGAAGCCGTTCTCGCTGAAACAGCTCGCGACGGTCGTGAAGGAAGTTTTGGAGAAATAGCGGGTCGCCGGCGCTCGAGGCTAGGCCGCGCCAGCCGCGCGCGGCCTTGCGCAATGGTGAGGCGGCATCCTATTTATCGGAAGAAACCACAATCGCTGATTCTGTCCGGCCGTCGCCGGAACCCCATCCTGACAAAGGGACGCCTTGATGAGAGACCCCATAGAGACCGCAATGAACCTCGTGCCGATGGTCGTGGAGCAGACCAATCGCGGCGAGCGCGCCTACGACATTTTCTCGCGGCTTCTCAAGGAGCGCATCATCTTCATCACCGGCCCGGTGGAAGACGGCATGGCGACGCTGGTCTGCGCGCAGCTTCTGTTCCTCGAGGCGGAGAACCCGAAGAAGGAAATCTCGCTCTATATCAATTCGCCGGGCGGCGTGGTGACGAGCGGCATGGCGATCTATGACACCATGCAGTTCATCAAGCCGGCCGTTTCCACGCTCTGCATCGGCCAGGCCGCGTCCATGGGCTCGCTGCTGCTTTGCGCTGGCCACAAGGACATGCGCTTTGCCACGCCGAACGCGCGCATCATGGTTCACCAGCCTTCCGGCGGGTTCCAGGGCCAGGCTTCGGACATCGAGCGTCACGCGCAGGACATCATCAAGCTGAAGCGCCGCCTCAACGAGGTGTATGTCAAGCACACTGGCAAGGACTATGACACGATCGAGCGCACGCTCGACCGCGACCACTTCATGTCGGCCGACGAGGCGCAGGCCTTCGGTCTCATCGACAAGGTGATCTCGTCGCGCGAAGCGGTGGAAGCGCCCGAGGCCGCACCGACGAAGTGATGGGACGGTCCTCCGAAGAGAGTATGACGCAGTTTTGACTCCGCCTGCAGCATTTCGGTCACAATTAACTGTTTCCTCGACGGGGGCCGCAGCCTGCGTTAAGTCTATATTGAGCTTCGGCGGCTTAGCTTCCAAACGGGGGCTCCGCCGGTCGATGCATCGTTTTCCTGCGTTGGTAGTTATGGAAGGCGATGCAGACGTCTGCGCGTCGGCAAGGCGGAGTACCGCCACAATATGTTTGGGTTCAGCCAGAATACCGGCCGGGCAGCACTGAAAGGGACTTGGATAACATGAGCAAGGTCAGCAACGGCGGCGACTCCAAGAATACGCTCTATTGCTCGTTCTGCGGCAAGAGCCAGCACGAAGTGCGCAAGCTGATCGCCGGTCCTACCGTTTTCATTTGCGACGAGTGCGTCGAGCTTTGCATGGACATCATCCGCGAGGAGAACAAGACCTCGATGGTGAAGTCGCGCGAAGGCGTGCCTACTCCGCAGGAAATTCTCAAGGTTCTGGACGATTATGTGATCGGCCAGCCTTACGCGAAGCGCGTTCTGTCGGTTGCCGTGCACAACCACTACAAGCGCCTTGCCCACGCTTCGAAGAACAACGACGTCGAACTGGCCAAGTCGAACATCCTGCTGATCGGTCCCACCGGCTGCGGCAAGACGCTTCTGGCGCAGACGCTTGCCCGCATCATCGACGTGCCCTTCACCATGGCCGACGCGACCACGCTCACCGAGGCGGGCTATGTCGGCGAGGACGTGGAGAACATCATTCTCAAGCTGCTGCAGGCGGCCGACTACAATGTCGAGCGCGCGCAGCGCGGCATCGTCTACATCGACGAGATCGACAAGATCAGCCGCAAGTCCGACAATCCGTCGATCACGCGTGACGTGTCGGGCGAGGGCGTGCAGCAGGCGCTGCTGAAGATCATGGAGGGCACGGTTGCCTCGGTTCCGCCGCAGGGCGGCCGCAAGCACCCGCAGCAGGAGTTCCTGCAGGTGGACACGGCCAACATACTGTTCATCTGCGGCGGCGCGTTTGCCGGCCTCGACAAGATCATCTCCGACCGCGGCCGCAAGACCTCGATCGGCTTCGGCGCGACGGTTGCCTCGCCGGAGGATCGCCGCACGGGCGAGTTGTTCCGTCAGGTCGAGCCCGAAGACCTGCTGAAGTTCGGCCTCATCCCCGAATTCGTCGGCCGTCTGCCGGTTCTGGCGACGCTGGAGGATCTCGACGAGCCGGCGCTGGTGCAGATCCTGACCGAGCCGAAGAACGCGCTGGTCAAGCAGTATCAGCGCCTGTTCGAGATGGAGAATGTGGAGCTGACGTTCCATGAGAACGCGCTTTCGGCCATCGCCAAGCGCGCCATCGAGCGCAAGACCGGCGCGCGCGGCCTGCGTTCCATCATGGAGGCGATCCTGCTGGACACCATGTTCGAGCTTCCGGCGCTCGAGGGCGTGCAGGAAGTCGTGATCTCGGAAGACGTGGTCACGGGCAGCGCACGGCCGCTCTACATCTATTCCGAGCAGAAAGAGAAGAAGGGCAACGTCAGCGCCTGAAATGGCGCCGCAAGCTCCTGAAACGTCGAACGGCGCCGCAAGGCGCCGTTCGCCTGTCGCAAGTTGCTGTTCTTTCGATCAATCTGTCTCTTATGGATGTAACGGGCAGACACGGATTTGTGCATCGCCCTTGATCTTTGTTTGCCGGGCATCCACCTAACAGCGTGAAGGCCGTGGCTGAATTCCGTGCTGAAAGCTTCTGAAACAGAGGTAGGCGGGACGGTGCGCGGCCGTTAATATGAGAATCGCGGTTGGCTAAGATGCGGCTGCGATATGAAAGGTTGGACAATGGCCAAAGTAACCAGGTCTTCCGGCGACAACGTCTTCGCAGTGCTCCCACTGCGCGACATCGTTGTGTTCCCGCATATGATCGTGCCGCTCTTCGTGGGGCGCGAAAAGTCGATCAAGGCGCTGGAAGAGGTGATGGGCGCGGAAAAGCAGATCCTGCTTGCGACCCAGATGAACGCAGCCGACGACGATCCGGAGCCCGACGCCATCTACGATATCGGCACGCTCGCCAACGTTCTGCAGCTTCTGAAGCTGCCGGACGGCACGGTGAAGGTGCTGGTCGAGGGCGCTTCGCGTGCGAAGATCGAGGGTTTCACCGAGCGCACCGATTTCCATGAAGCCACCGCCGCCGTGCTCATCGAGCCGGAAGAGGAGGAAATCGAGATCGAAGCGCTGGCCCGCTCCGTCGTGGCCGACTTCGAAAACTATGTGAAGCTCAACAAGAAGATTTCGCCCGAGGTGGTCGGCGCGGCCAGCCAGATCGACGACTATTCCAAGCTCGCCGATACGGTCGCCTCGCATCTCGCGATCAAGATCCCCGAGAAGCAGGAAATGCTGGGCACCCTTTCGGTGCGCGAGCGGCTTGAGAAGGCCATGGGCTTCATGGAAGCCGAGATTTCCGTTCTGCAGGTGGAGAAGCGCATCCGCAGCCGCGTCAAGCGGCAGATGGAGAAGACGCAGCGCGAGTACTACCTCAACGAGCAGATGAAGGCGATCCAGAAGGAGCTCGGCGAGGGCGAGGATGGCCGCGACGAGGCCGCCGAACTCGAGGCGCGCATCAAGAAGACGAAGCTCTCCAAGGAGGCCCGCGAGAAGGCGGAAGCCGAGCTGAAGAAGCTGCGTTCGATGTCGCCGATGTCGGCCGAGTCCACCGTCGTCCGCAACTACCTCGACTGGCTGCTGTCGATCCCGTGGGGCAGGAGCTCCAAGGTCAAGCATGACCTGAAGCTTGCCCAGGAGGTGCTGGATCACGACCATTACGGTCTCGACAAGGTCAAGGACCGCATCGTCGAGTATCTCGCCGTCCAGAGCCGGCAGAAGAAGCTGAAGGGGCCGATCCTGTGCCTCGTCGGCCCTCCCGGCGTCGGCAAGACCTCGCTCGGCAAGTCGATCGCCAAGGCGACCGGACGTGAGTTCGTGCGCATGGCGCTGGGCGGCGTGCGCGACGAGGCCGAGATCCGCGGCCACCGGCGCACCTATATCGGCTCGATGCCCGGCAAGGTCATCCAGTCGATGAAGAAGGCCCAGAAGTCCAACCCGCTCTTCCTGCTCGACGAGATCGACAAGATGGGCCAGGACTTTCGTGGCGATCCCTCGTCGGCGCTGCTGGAGGTGCTCGATCCGGAACAGAACGCGTCCTTCATGGACCACTATCTGGAGGTCGAGTACGATCTTTCGAGCGTCATGTTCGTGACGACCGCCAATACGCTGAACATCCCCGCGCCCTTGATGGACCGCATGGAGATCATCCGTATCGCCGGTTACACCGAGGACGAAAAGGTCGAGATCGCCAAGCGTCACCTCATGCCGAAGGTGGTTCGCGATCACGCGCTGCAGCCGAAGGAGTTCTCGGTCAGCGAAGACGCCATCCGCGGGGTCATCCAGACCTACACGCGGGAAGCCGGCGTCCGTAGCCTGGAGCGCGAGCTGATGAAGCTCGGGCGCAAGGCCGTGACCGAGATCATCCGGACCAAGAAGAAGTCGGTGAAGATCACGCCCGAGAACCTTCCCGATTATCTCGGCGTGCCGCGCTTCCGCTTCGGCCAGGCCGAGCTTGAGGATCAGGTCGGTGTCGTCACCGGTCTGGCATGGACCGAGGTCGGCGGCGAGTTGCTGACGATCGAGGGCGTCATGATGCCCGGCAAGGGCAGGATGACGGTCACCGGCAACCTGCGCGAGGTGATGAAGGAATCGATCTCCGCCGCGGCTTCCTATGTCCGCAGCCGGGCCATCGATTTCGGCATCGAGCCGCCGCTGTTCGACAAGCGCGACATCCACGTGCACGTGCCGGAAGGCGCCACGCCCAAGGATGGTCCGTCGGCCGGCGTCGCCATGGCGACCGCCATCGTCTCGGTGCTGACCGGCATTCCGGTGCATGCCGATGTGGCGATGACGGGCGAGATCACGCTGCGGGGCAGGGTGCTGCCGATCGGCGGTCTGAAGGAGAAGCTGCTCGCGGCTCTTCGCGGAGGCATCAAGAAGGTGCTGATCCCGGAAGAAAACGCCAAGGATCTGGCGGAGATTCCGGACAATGTGAAGAGCGGCCTGGAGATCATCCCCGTCAGCCGTGTCGGCGAGGTGCTCAACCATGCGCTGGTGCGGATGCCCGAGGCGATCGAATGGGTGGAGCCCAGGGAAGCTTCCGCTTCCAAGGCGGATGCAGCCGACGAAGCGGCCAAGACGCTCGCTCACTGAGGGGTGCCCCCCCGAAAAGTTGCAGACTTTTTGGGCAAGATCACGCTCCAGGAGCAGAAGTTTGGAGCGAGGCGTTTCAACGAGAAGTCGTCTCGCTTCAAGGGCAGCCGCTTCCAATTGTGGCAAGAATGGAGAAAGCCGGGCCTCGCGCCCGGCTTTTTCGTTGAAAACCGCGGAAAACCAAGGGGTACAAGGTTTTTCCAGCTTGGTTGTGGCGCGGGTTCTTTCTAAAGTCCGATCCCTGCCGGTTGAGTCTTATGTCCCCGGTTTTCTCATGGAAGGAAGTTTTGATGAACAAGAACGAATTGGTGTCCGCTGTCGCCGAAGCCGCGAAGCTCTCCAAGGGTGATGCGCAGTCCGCCGTTGAAGCAGTGTTTTCCGTGATCACCGGCGAATTGAAGAAGGGCGGCGACGTTCGTCTCGTCGGCTTCGGCAATTTCACCGTGTCGAAGCGCGCCGCTTCGACCGGCCGCAACCCGCAGACGGGTGCGGAAGTCCAGATTCCTGCTCGCACGGTTCCGAAGTTCACGGCCGGCAAGGGCCTCAAGGATGCCGTCAACTAAGCTGCCTGAAATCAGGACAGTTAGCGAAAAGCCGGGCGTCTTCTCCCGGCTTTTCTTTTTGGGTGCTGCCGGTATGCGTTGCAGGGCGTTCTGTTTTCGGGGCGGCTGCAGCCCGCTTTACCAGCCATAGCCGCGCGGGCAACGAGCCACATAGCGGTGACCGTAGCGGTCGCGATAGAAGCAGCGACCCCGCTCGCTCGCCCGTCCGATGAGAGCGCCTGCGGTTGCGCCGATGGCGCCGCCGACGATCGCTCCGCCCACATCATTGGATACGGCACCGCCGATAAGCGCTCCCGTGGTGCCTCCGATGACCGCTCCTTGTTCCGTGGGGGTGCAGCCAGCGACTGCCGCCGTGGCGGTCATAGCAATCAGAATTTTCCGCATTCTCTTGCTCCCTCAAAAAAGTAATCAACCCTTATCAACACTTCGGGAGGGCGATTTGTTCCTTCGGCCGTGCTCGCATCGCGTCGCGCATGAGGATGGCGGGCAAGGAGCGGCGCGTTTCGTCGGAGGGGGAGGACCGGCAAAATCACCGCACGCGAACTCACTTTGTGTCGTCGGGTGTCTTTTTGAAAAGGCCGAGCAGGTCGATCGGCAGTGGGAACACCACCGTCGACGAGCGTTCGCCGGAGATGTCGTGCAGTGCCTCGAAATAGCGCAACTGCATCGCCTGCGGCTCCTTGGCCAGCATCTTGCCGGCCTCGACCAGCTTTTGCGCGGCCTGCTGTTCGCCGTCGGCATTGATCACCTTGGCGCGGCGCAGCCGCTCGGCTTCGGCCTGTTTGGCGATTGCCCGGACCATGCTTTCGTTGAGGTCGACATGCTTGATCTCGACATTGGTCACCTTGATGCCCCAGGCGTCGGTCTGCTGGTCGAGGATTTCCTGGATGTCGGCGTTGAGCTTGTCGCGTTCGGCCAGCATCTCGTCGAGCTCATGTTTGCCGAGTACCGAGCGCACCGTCGTCTGCGCAAGCTGGCTGGTCGCGGCCATGTAGTCTTCGACCCGGATGATCGCACGTTCGGGATCGACGATGCGGAAATAGAGCACCGCATTGACCTTCACCGACACGTTGTCGCGCGAGATCACGTCCTGCGGCGGCACGTCCTGCACCACCACGCGCAGGTCGACCCTTACCATCTGCTGGACGAAGGGAATGAGGATGATGAGCCCCGGTCCCTTCACGCCCGTGAAGCGGCCGAGTGTGAAGACGACGCCGCGCTCATATTCCCGCAGAATGCGGATAGTGGCGGACAGGAACAGCGCGATGACGATGGCGAGTGCCAGATAGACCACATAGATGGCGATCATTGCAGTCCTCCATTGCTTGTCTGTCGCGACACACGGCGTCGGATCATCAGGACGAGATCCTTGACGCCCACCACTTCGGCGCTGTCGCCGGGAGCAAGAGGTTCGTCGGCCTTTGCCCGCCAGCGTTCGCCCTGCGCGAACACATGGCCTTCACCGCCCGACCAGTCGATGACCTCGACGGGCAAGCCGTTCATCGCCTGCGCGCCGACGCGTGAAGGCCTTTTGCGCGCCGCCCACAGATAGGTGCCGGACAGCAACGCCAGGCCGAGCGTCACGGCGGCGGCAAGGCCGATGACGACCCACGATACTTCAAATCCGGGACCCCGCACCCTGAGCAGCATGGCCGCCCCCAGGAGGAACGCGACAACACCTCCGAGGCCAAGCACGACCGTGGGGTTGAAGGCCTCCATGATGAGGAACGCGATACCGAGCAGCATCAGCATCAGGCCGGCATAGTTGATTGGCAGAAGATCGAGCGCATAAAGCCCGAGCAACAGGGCCAGGGTGCCGATGGCGCCAGGCGCCACCATGCCGGGGCTCGAAAATTCGAAGACGAGGCCGTAGAGACCGACCAGAATCAGGATGATGGCCACGTTCGGATCGGTGATGACGGACAAAAGCCGGATCAGCCAGCCCGGCTGCAGCGTCTCCACCGTCAGGTCTTTCGTCGCCAGCACGTCCTGCTTGCCAGCCACATCGACCGTGCGCCCGTTTGCCTGCCGCAGCAGATCGGCGGGGTTTTGCGCGATGATCTCGATGACATGCTGCTGCAGGGCGGCACCGGCGGAGAGGTTGGCTGCCTCGCGCACCGCCTTTTCCGCCCAGTCGGCATTGCGTCCGCGCAGTTCCGCGAGCGAGCGGATGAAGGCAACCGCGTCATTGGTCACCTTGGCCGTCATCGTGTCGCTCGACGATTTGGGCTCGTTCTTCTGGCTTCCGCCTTCGCCGCCGGGCAGGGGAGAGGGAGGGCCGCCGAGTTCTATCGGCGTGGCCGAACCCAGATTGGTGCCGGGCGCCATCGCCGCCAGATGGGTCGCATAGAGGATATAGGTGCCGGCGCTTGCCGCATGGGCGCCTGATGGCGCGACATAGCCGATGACGGGAACGGGCGACGCCAGGATATCGGCGATCATCTCGCGCATGGAAGTGGCCAGCCCGCCCGGCGTGTTCAACTCGAGGATGACGACCTCGGCGTTGCGCGCGACCGCCGTGGCCAGGCCTTCCTTCAACTGGCGTGCGCTGGCCGGCCCGATGGCTCCATCCACGTCGATGATCAAAGCCAGCTTCGCCCGGCCGCCCGCCTCCCCCGTTGAGGAGAGGGGAGCAAAGGCCGCAGCGGCCGCGAGAGCCAAAGCAAGAAGGGCCATACGCGCGATTTTCACGCTCAAAGCTCCATATGAGGAAAGATATGGGCTCGATTTCGCCGAATTCCATGAGGCAGCACTTGCCTGTCTTAAGCGCGCCGGCGCGTCTCCTCGAACCGTGCCGACGGAGGACATTGCAAATCGCGCCGGTCATGGACCATCATGGGCCATGATGAACGCGCCTTCACAACGCCCTGCGTTGACCGGCGTCGAAGCGGCACGCGCGCTGCTGCTCGACGGGCTGGAGGCGGTTGCGCCCATCGATGTGCCGCTCGCCGAAGCCTTGGGCTGCGTCGCGGCCGAAATGCCGCCATTGGCCGAGCCTGTGCCTTCGGCCGACGAGGCCGCGATGGATGGCTGGGCTTTCGCCTCGGCCGATCTCGTGGGCGCCTCGTCCTATTCGCCGGCCATGCCGCCCGGTGAGGCGCGCTGGGTCGAAGCCGGCCAGCCTATGCCGCGAGGTTGCGACTGTGTCATCGAGCCCGGGGAGGTCGAGGCGGTCGGGGGGCAGATGCTGGTGCTTGCCGAAGCGGTGCCGGGGCAGGGCGTCCGCCGCACCGGGCAGGATATCACGGCCGGCCAGCCGCTCGTCGCCACTGGTAGCGTGATTTCCCCCTTCGATCTGTTGCTTGCCCGTTGCGCCGGCGTGAAGCGCCTTCCGGCGCGGCGGCCCTCGTTGCGGCTCATCGACATCGCGGCCAGCGACGGCGGCACGGTCACGACCGAGCTGATCGCGGATCTGGCGCGCGCGGCGGGCGCAATGTCGTCGGGCTGGGAAACCGTGGCCCGCGATGCGGTCTCCATCGCCGCCGCGCTCGATGTGGAACCGGCCGATCTCATCCTGCTCGTCGGCGGCACGGGACTTGGACGACACGACAAAACGGCAATTGCGCTGGCCGAGCGCGGCGCGCTTTCGGCGCATGGCATCGCATTGGAGCCGGGGCGCAACGCGGTAGTCGGCCGGCTCGGGCGCGTGCCGGTGATCGCGCTGCCCGGCGCGCCGGACGAGGCGCTTGCCGTCTGGCTAACGCTTGGGCTGCCGGTGCTCGACCGCCTGTCTGGCCGCCTGCCGCGCAAGGGGCTCATCTTGCCGCTGGCGCGCAAGATTGCCTCCATCGTCGGCATCACGGAACTGGTGCTGCTGAAGCGGGAGCAGGCGGCTTGGCAGCCGCTCGCCACCGGCGCGCTGCCGCTGCACCGCATCGCGCAAGCCGACGCCTGGCTGGCCGTTTCCGCCGACAGCGA
>Ga0187815_10001365_pt1 | contig 11514 bp, 6 predicted proteins | sample NC_S_5_FD_132962 | JGI IMG/M metagenome (GOLD analysis project Ga0187815, IMG submission 132962) | Wetland sediment microbial communities from Neuse River Estuary, North Carolina, USA - ASW-S_5 | ecosystem: Environmental > Aquatic > Freshwater > Wetlands > Sediment | place: USA: North Carolina...
CGCATTGGTGTGCTGATAAACCTTACTCAAGTCGCCGGGCGGGTCCCCGCTGGTCTCCACGAGTCCGAGCGGGGCCGCGACCTCATGCGAGCGTCCTGATCCCGCGCTTGGGCCTCTCGGGTCGCGCCCGTTGCGGAACGCGGGGATCCCGAGGCAACCTGCCACGCATCGCGAACGTCTAGGGACCGGTTCCCGGGGTCCTTCGGGTCGGCGGCTCCGTCCTTCCTTTAGGCGCTCGGGGTTCGCGGAGGGCGTTTCTGCCTCGACATCCCTCCCCCGCGGAGCATCCTCGCCACGAGCGCCACGAGGAGGGCGATGCCGACCGCGGCGAAAGCGACGTAAGCCAGGTTCGCGGTCCCATCAACGGCCGGCGAAAGGACGGTCGGCGACCCCGAGGCGGGAGTGAAGGTCACGTTGACCGTGCTGGGACCCCCCAGCACGACGATCTGCCCGCTAGAGTCGCCTTCGAGAACGAATCCCGGGACGGCGGAGAGGGCGTACGGGTAAGTCCCGTTCATTTCGGGGAGCGAGAGCGTGGAGCGGTTCGAAACGAACGCGGTTCCCGCAACTGTGACCGTCCAAGAGGTCCCCCCGGGGAGTCCTTCTTCCTCGAACGTGATACCGTAGGTGAGGGGCGCGAAGAGCGCGGTCAGGTTCCCGGGCCCGCCGTCGACGCCCACCGAGGCGCGGCCCGCCTCCCAACGCGTATCGGCGGACGAGAACGACACCTCAAACGTGCCGTTCGGAAGGCGCAGTAGGAGGAACGGGCCCGACCCGCCGACCGACTCCCCGTTGCTGGCGTTCGCCCACCACGGGGCTCCTGCAGGAAGACCCACCTCGGTCACGTTGACCCTGTAGGTCTCGGGCGACGCGGAAGCGAAACGGACCTCGACGTCCGAGGCGGTGCCTGCCACGACGACCGAACCGTGGGACGGGGAAGGCGTGAACCCGGGAATCGCCGCCACCTCGAACGGGTACGTGCCGTTCGGTTCCCACACCGAGATCTGGTCTGAGGACGAGAAGAACGTCCCGTTCTCCACCCGGACAGACCATGTCGTCCCGACCGGGAGGCCCAGCTCGGCGAAAGAGACCCGATAGGTCCCAGGAGCGACCGGGGTGAAGGTCACGGAAAGGTCGTCGGGCCGACCCTGGACGGAGAACCGGCCTGCGTCAGGGAAGGGAGTCCAGCTCGCGTTGGCCGAGGTCAGCGCGTAGTCATAGGTTCCGTTTGGTTCGGCGAACGAGATCGAGCGGTTCGTAGAGTTGAACGTCGGTCCGCCGGTCAGGCTCACCCACCACAGGGTGCCGGTCGGAAGGCCGCTCTCCTCCCAGGCGATAGGATAGGTGGTCTCGACGAACGACGCGGCCTCGGATAGGGACGCACCGCTCACGGTGAAGTTTCCGCCGGCGGGGCTAGGGCGGAAGGTCGGGTCCGATACTCCGAGCGTGTAGGAGTACGTCCCGTTCGGCTCAGAGAAGGTGAGGTTCGATCGCGTCGAGGAAACGCTCTCCCCGCCGGTGAGGTTCACCCACCATTCGGTGTCCGGGGGAAGGCCGGATTCGGTGATCGTGACGGGCCAGGGGGGCGGGGTAGTGCCGGAGAAGTTCTGGAGGACTTGAAGGAACCCCGGTTCGTCGGCGAGCGCCCACCAGACGTAGATGGAGCGGACGGACTGGTTTAGGGCGAACCGGATGTCGGAGACGGTCACGGAGGCGTTCACTGCGTTCCCACCGGATCCGACCGAGATCTGGGTGGTGAGTCGGCCGAGGGAAACGCTATCGTTGGAAAACTGGGTTTCGAGCTTGCCGATCGCCAGGGGCCACTTAGAAAGGTTCCCGTAATCCTGGGTCTCCACCTTCATGAGGTCGGCCGTCCGAGCGATCGCTGCGTAGTCCCAGTTGTACTTCTGAAGGTCGGATTCCCGGAGGGGGCGGCCGGAAGGATAGGCGATCGCGAGCCGGCCAAACTGGTGGCAGATCGCGGTGGCGTTCTGGTAGTAGCTGAGCGCCGTCGAAAAATTCCAGGTCCAGTTAGGGAAGAACGCGGGGTCGGGTTCGTAGTCGATGGTGAGACCCCGGAAGAGCGGGGAAAGTTCTTGGGAGGCGATGCGGACGCTGCCGAGGCTTTCGACCCGGGCGGTCAGGAGGATTCCCGAGGGAAGGCGCGCGGCGAGTTGGCTCGCCCACGAGTTCAGCGTGGAGATGTCGGGGGTGCCGTTGGCCAGGGCTCGGCCGAGGTCCACGGTGTCCCCCGACTCGAGGTACGGCAGGGCCGGGCCCAGGAGTTCGCGGACCCCCTCCAAGTTGTACACTTCGACGGTGAACGTGACGGGACCGTTCTGGGTCGCCACGGAGACGTTCCCCGACTGGGATGCAAGCTCAGGATGGGGGACCGGGCTAACGAGCAGCAGAACGACAGCCAGGATCAGGGTGGCGGTCCCAAGAGACGCTCGAGTTCGGAGGTGCCGGAGTGTTCGCCGTTGAGGCAGTGCGTCGAGGGTTGCCCGACGCGGTGACCCCCGACCGAGCGGCCCGCTAACCGACCCCGGCGGACGCACTCCGGCCGCAGCATCGCTCGAGCGATCCCGAGAGGGTTTCCGGACATCAAGGTCACGACTTGCCTTGCCCTTTCGCCGTAGCGCCGGAGCACCCGGCCACGCCGCTACCCCGAACCGAGGCCGACCGGTACTCGGTCGCCCAGGACGGCCGGAACGAGAAACACCATGCGAAGTACCCACCGCTACCCGCGGACCCTCGGTCCGACTGGGAGGATGAGGAAGAGGAATGCGCATTAATCCGCATTGATACGTGTCGGCCTCCTTTTAATCCTTTTCCAAGCCCGGTCCGAACCCGCGGAGCGGGTCGGGCGCCGGTACCGCTTTCGTGTCGGGAAGATTGCGCGGTCCTCAATGCCGAGCCCGCCCGAATACCCGCGCATCGCGGTCGGCGTCGCGCGATGGGTTCCACACTGGCCCGTGACGTCCGAAGCGAGCCGTTCGCCAGTTTCCGACGTGCGAGGGTCCGTATCGTCGCCGCCGCGTCCGTGACGGTCCGTGGGGCGAGGGCACCCCGCATCCCGAGAGGGCATGATTCCCAACCTCGAAGCTCTTCGAGCCCAGCCACACGCTATGGATTCGAGTCTTCGAGACGGCGCACTCCGGGTCCGCACGAACAGGTCGGCGACGTCAACCGCCGGCGCCGCTGGATTCCCGAGAGATCGGGCAGATCGAATCCGCAAGACCTCGGGGTCGTGAGAGCGGAGGCGGTTCCTGACCCTCGAGCCAGGCTCGAAGTTGTTCGGTGACGGGCCGGAAATCCTCGAACGGGTAGCACCGGATCCCACGGCTCTGGCAGTACGCGAGGAGCCGGCGGCGCGCGAACACGATGTCCGCGACTTCGGCGGCGAATCGGTCCGTGCTGCCGTCGCCGACAAAGATCGTCCGTTCGGCGAGGGGGAGGGGTCCTGTGATTGCTTGCGCCTTGCAGATCCCGCACTGGCGGCAGACCGGGTGGCCGTGCGGATGTTCCACCCGCAACCGGTCGTCGGCCGAACGGTGGGCCGTGTCTGACAGGAACGGCAGTGTAAGACCCTCGCGCTCGAGAACCGCCTTGATGTAGAAATCGAGCCCACCCGAGAGAACGACCGTCGGGACGGCATGGGTCGTCAACAGGTCGATCAGTTCGCGCGCTCCCACGCGCAAGGGGATCTCCCGGACGACGAACTCGGTCATAGCTTCGACTTGGTCCCACGGCAGCAAGGCGGCCTGAAGTTCCCAGGCCTGCCGCAGGGTAAGCTCGCCGCGGTGAAGCTGCTCGTCCACTTCATGGGCAACCCGCGCGCCCCCGTCGGCAAACCGCTCGACGAGCACGACCGCGACGTTCGGCTCCACGAGCGTGCCATCGAAGTCGAGGAAGAGTCGGTAGGGAGGTCGGGAGGCAGTCCGGTCGCCCGCGGGGTGGGCCGGAATGGTTCGGAGTTCCATCGGGGGTATCCTTGGTGGAGGACAGGGCCAAACTCGGGACCGCAAAAGCGTTACTACGTCGGGGTCTTTTCGTTTGAGGCCCGTCGGGGGTGCCATCGAGGACGCCGACGTCGCCCGCTGTACGGTTCCCGGTTCACTATTTATATAAGCTCCGGTCCGGGAAAGCGGCAGCAAGAATTGCCCCTGCCCCGATTCGGCCCGCCAGTGCGGGGCGGAGGCGGCATGACCTCATCGAGAATCGATACAGTGCAGTCGCCATGGTGTAGAGCTTCGGCGTTCGCCTCCCGGCGTAAGGCGGTCGCGCTCGTCTTCCTACTGGCGGTGCTTCTGATCGTACCCCTCCTACCGGTGGCCTCTGCAGTCCTGTCTCCACCCCCCGTTCTCGTGCGCTCCGCGACGGCGCCGACGACGGCTACGTCGACCACCCTATTCCCGACCCCGATCCACCATGTCTTTGTGATCTTCCTCGAGAACGCCGACCGGTCGGCCGTGCTCGCCCACGGACCCTTCGAACGGTACCTCGCGCGCACCTATGCCCAGGCGGCGAACGTCTACGGGGCCTGCCACCCTTCGGCCCCCAACTACCTCGCGGCTACCTCGGGAGAGACCTTGCAATGCGGGTCGGATGGCTACAACGTCTACTCCGACGGCAACCTCGGCACGCTCCTCGGGAACGCGGGAATCACGAACTGGGCGGGTTACATGGAGAGCATGCCGACCCCGTGCGACACTTCGAACGCGCGGCTCTACGCGGTCCATCACGATCCGTTCTTGTACTACGCGAACATCGTCGACAACCGGACGTTTTGCGACCAGCATGTGGTCGGACTCAACGTCCTGAACCAGCAGCTCGCGAACGGGACGCCGCCGTCGTTCGCGTGGATCACGCCGAACGACGACGATAACGGGCACAACACGAGCGTGGCCTACGCGGACCACTGGCTGGACGGATTCCTCAGCCCCCTCATCAACACGACCTGGTTCAACTCGTCGGTCTTCTTCGTGGCGTACGACGAGGGCGCGAAGTCCTCGCGTCTGGGGTATAACGGAACGGACGGTGGGAACATCTACTTCGCGGCGGTCAGTCCTTTTGCGAGGCCAGGATTCACCCTGACCACGGACTCGACCGACTACAACCTGCTCTCGACCATCGAGTGGCTGCTCGGCCTCGGTAGCACCGGTCACAACGACGGGACCTCAGCGTTCCCCGCGCTCCGCTCGTTGTTCAATTTCACCACGACCCTACCCCCGGGAGAGTATCCGGTCTCGGGCACGGTCCGCTCGCCGAACGGGAGCGCGCTCGCCGGAGCTGAGGTTGTGGCCAACGGCTCGACGGGCTCGGCGGCCGCGACCACGAACGCGAGCGGAGGGTTCTCCCTGGCCCTTCCGAACGGAACGTTCGAGCTCATTGCCTCCGCGCCGGGACTCGTGGCGGTCGTGCCGAACGTCGCCGTCGGGGGCGGGCCCGTCAAGCTCGGGAACATCACCCTCGGCCCGCCGCATTATGCGGTCGTGGGCCGGGTGACGAACGCGGATTCGGGAGCAGCAATTCCGAACGCGACCGTGACTGTTTCGAACTCCTCCGGGCCCGCGAGGACCGCGACGAACGCGACCGGGGGTTTCTCCCTCTCCCTCCCGAACGGGACGTTCGAGGTCTCCGTCTCGGCGGCCGGGTTCTCGCCGACGACGAGGAACGTCACAGTCGCCGGCGCCCCGATCGATATCGGGAACCTGTCGCTCGGCTCGTTAACCTTCCCGGCATGGGGACGGGTTACGAGCTCGGCCTCGGGAGCGGCCATCGCGAACGCCTCGGTGAATGCCACGACCCTTGCGACATCCCTGAACGCGGCGACGAACGCGAGCGGAGGGTTCTCCTTCTCCCTCCCGAACGGGACCTATGAGATGATGGTGTCCGCGCCCGGGTTCCTCCCGAGATCGACGAACCTCACCGTCGCGGGGGCTCCGATCGACCTTGGGAACATCTCCCTTCAACCCCGGACCTACCGAGTCGACGGATCGGTCGTGAGCTCCGACTTGAGCCTGGCCATCCCGAACGCGACCGTGAACGTGTCGACCGATCCAGCGCCTACCCGCGGAACGACGAACGCGAGCGGAGAGTTCACGATCGAAGTTCCCCCCGGATCCTACCGGGTCACGGTCTCTGCGACCGGGTATGTTACGGCCAATGAATCGCTCCTCGTCGGTTCCCCCAATGTCTCGGTCGTCTATACGTTGGTTCCCGTTCAGGTCTACAATTACACCGGCACCGTCGTCCAAGCCGAGACCGGAGCCCCGATTGTCAACGCCACGATCGTGCTCGTTACTTCGGTGGGGAACCGCACGTTCCAATCCAGCCCGAACGGGTCGTTTTCCCTCTCGCTTCCCAACGGCAGCTATCAGTTGGTCGTCAAGGCGCCGGGCTTCTCCGATTCGGTGGTTCTGCTCAACGTGTCGGGAACCCCCGATAGCGCGTTAACGATCGGCCTCACGTTCGGGCGGGGCTCGGTGCTGCCCTTGGGTCTTGTGGTAGCGATCGGGGCGGGCGCTGTGGGTTCGGCGGTCGCCGTCGTGCGGCACACCGCGGCGCGCCGCGGGTCGCTCCGGCGTTGGACGCTCAGGAGTCTCCGAAGGCGGATCCGCGGACGACTCGGCCGTTAGGTCGGCCCCGACCGAGAGATTTCCAACGCGCGTTGGGTCGACGGGTTCCCCGCCGGCGCCTCCCCGAAGGGGAGGCCGGGGTGGGCACAAGGAGAAGGGTCGAGCCGTGCCGCGAGTCCTTCTCCCGGGCGGTGGGAGGTCGCGGGCGGCGACGGGAGCATCGAACGGACGGGCGAACGGGGCGTTTCAGCGAACGGCCGTACGACCTCATTGGAATTTTGGTAGCGGCGATCGCTCGTGCGCTGGAACCGACATTCCACCCACCCCCGGGTCTCCACCGGGCTGAGCTTGAGCACCCGGACGAACGTCCGGTCCCCCTCCGTGCGAAACGCGAGCGTTCCTTCGGTGGCCTCGAGCAGGGTCGTCACCGCGGGATCTGCCGGCCGAAGATGCGCGAGCGAGAACAGAGTAAGGGCGGGGTAGCGTCGGAGGATGGCAGCGGCGTTTCGGACGAAGGCCACGCCCCCGCCGGCTTGAATCGCAGAAGACAGGCCCAGGAACCCGACGCAGAACCCCCCGGGGGAGCGGCGTCCCGCCTCTTCGCTCGCCGCGCGAAGGGCCCGAAGGAGCTGGACGTGGTCGCCCGGCCCCGAGATCGGGGACGGTCCCGGGGAACGCCTTCGGCCGGACGCGTCGACCCAGAGAACCCGCCCCTCCCGGTCGTGCTCGGTGAAGCCGGGGCGGAGTCGCTCCATCAATTCCGCCACTTCGGTCACCGATGAAGCGGCCGTGACCACGACGACCGGCTCGCCGCGCTGTAGGGCCACGTTCAGGGTCATCGCGACCACCGTGTCGGGGCCGGGTCCATCGTACGTCCAGAGCGTGGCCTGTCCTCGGCGTGGGAGTCCGCCCAGGAGCAGCACGTCGAGCCAGCCGAACCCGGTGCTCACCACGTCCGGCCAGCGGCTCCGTCCGGGCATCGTCGGAGCGGGCAGCATCGGCCGCTCTCCCGCCGGGGCGGCCGAGGCCGAGTCACCCCGCCGGGCCCAGTGCGGGATCCGAAACGACAGCGACAAGAAGCGGCCAAGCCGACGGGCCACGACCTGAGGACCGGTCGCGGTATCGGGGCTCAGGAGAGCCCCGGCGACCTGGTAGAGGACCGCGCCGAGGAACAGCGCGCCCGAAGTGAGGTAGAGCGTCCCGTACTCGCCTTGGACCGGAAGGCCCACGATGAGCGCGATGGGCACCGGCAGAAGGGACGCGGCGAGGGCGACGAAGGAGGCCGGGGTGCGGCGCGGTGCCGGGAACTTGAGCGCAAGCAGAGGAGCCGAAATGCCGAGGAGGCTCAAAGCAAAGAACCCGGGCGTAGCGGAGAGTGCCAACGCCGTTCCCCAGGACAGCGCGGCCAGGACGAACGTCACGAGGCCGGCCATCAGCGCAAGGGGTCCGACGAGCCCCACGAGCGCGTACGGGGAGCCGGATGGTGCGGGCCAGAGGAGTCGGACCGCGATCAGAACGAGGGAGAGGTAGATCCCGGCGACCAGGGGGCCGGCGAGGTACGCCACAGACCCCGGTGAGCCCGCGGACAAGTGGACAACGACCTGCCGATCGGAAAGTAGGAGCAGGGCGTCGAAGAGGAGGATTGCCGATACCACCGTCGTGTGAAATCGCGGAGACCCGACCAACCCACTCCCCCGCGAAGGGCGTTCGTCCCCCGACGGAGAGCCCGAGGACGGGCCGGGCCTCCCACCCCCCGTTCCTCGTTGCGGCGCCGGTGAGAACCACGACTTTCCGGCCATATCTTGAGCCGGTTACGACCCCTGGACTGTTCTGAGAAAGCCGGTTACTTAATGATGCGCTTCCGCAGGAGACGGTCGACGGTCGCCGGCGGCGTCGAAGGCCCGCCTCGCCGTCCTCCCGGAGCGTCCTCTGCGGGTGCCACGGTAGGGTCGCCACCGTGGGGCAGCGTTCGTCGAGATCGAGCCGATAGGCCCCCAATCTCGTGTCCCGACCACGGCGCAAGCCGCCAGCGAAGACCAAATCCGCCGACCGCGACGGCAAGGGGCTTTAACGTCTTGCTGCTGAGCAAGAGAGGTATCTCATGATTCCCTCACCACACGGAGGGCGCTTGGTCGATCGTCTGGTCAGCGAGCCGGAGCTCCAGCGCCGAGAGGAGGAGTTCCACGACCTTCCGAAGATCGCCCCGTTCATCGACCAAGTGTATGACGCCGAGAAGATCGGACTCGGTGCCTACAGTCCTCTCGAAGGGTTCGCCGACCGCAGCACCCTAGAGTCGATCCTCACAACGAACCGGCTTCCGAACGGTCTTCCTTGGACCATCCCGATTCTGTTGGCACCGACCGGGCCCGACAACGATGCGGTGGTCGCCCAAGTGCGGGCCGGAGACGACGTGGGGCTCCTCGACAGCTCGGGCAGGCTCTTCGCGCTCCTGCATCTCGAGGAGAAGTTCCGCTGGGACCGGGCCCGGGTGGCTCAGGTCGTGTACGCCACGACCGATCCCAAGCATCCGAACGTGGCGGACCTCCTGGCCGCCGGCGAGACCGCGCTGGGTGGGAAGATCGACCTTCTCCGACGGCTGGACCTGCCGACGGGCAGGCTCGAGCTATCGCCGGCCGAGACCCGGGCGGAGTTCGCGCGCCGGGGATGGAAGAATGTCGCGGGCTACCAGACGCGGAACGTTCCGCACACGGCCCACGAGTACCTGCAGCGATGCACCCTCGAGCGAGAGGACGTCGACGGGCTGCTGGTTCATCCCGTCCTGGGCCGTCTGAAGAAAGGGGATTACCGTCCTGAGGTCATTCTCGAAGCCTACCAGGTGTTGGTCCAGAACTACTATCCTCAGGACCGGGTCCTGCTCGCGGCCCTTAGCATCACGATGCGCTACGGGGGTCCCAAGGCGGCGCTCTTCCTCGCGATCATCCGGAAGAACTTCGGTTGTGGGTCCTACATCGTAGGGCGCGACCAGGCCGGCGTGGGCACCTACTACGACCCGTACGCCTGCCAGCAGATCTTCGACGAATACCCGATCGATGTCCAGCCCCTCAAGTTCTCAGCCACGTTCTTCTGCCGTGATTGCGGGTGGATGGCCACGTCCCGGACCTGCGCCCACCCGGTCGACCGGCGTCTCGACACGAGCCAGACCCGCATCCGGGAGTCCTTGCGCAACGGCGAAGCACTTCCGATGGAAATCATCCGGCCCGAGGTCGCGAAGGTTCTGGCCCGCGGCGACGTGCTGCTGACCGAATGAGCCCTTGGGACGGCCGAACGGGCTCGTGGGCGAAGTTCGCCCGACGCACTCGCTTTCCGCCGGCTTCTCGGAACGGATGACCGGTCGGCTGGCCCTGCGCCCGCGGTGCTAGGGCGGAGCCCTTCCCGCCGCGGACCCGCCGGGTTGCGGTCCGCGGCGGAGCCGCACCGCGTAAGCAGTTGAACTCGCGGAAGGTCCGGGGTCGGGGAAAGGTCGAAACCCACAATAGGTTCCTCGCCTCGGTGGCCGCCGTGGAGAAAGTCGGCGTCGTGGTCGTCGGCGCCGGGCTCGCCGGTACGTCTGCGGCCTATGCCGCGGCTCGGGCGGGCGCCCAGGTCGTCCTGGTCGAACGGGGGGCCCGGCCGGGTTCCAAGAACGTCTCGGGCGGTCTGCTCTATACGCACGCCCTCACTCGCCTCTTTCCGGACTTCTGGGAAGAGCAGCCGAGCCCGGTCGAGCGCGCGATCTCCCGCAACGTCCTGACGTTCCTCACCCCGACGCAGGCGACTTCGGTCGACTTCTACGACCAGAGCTTCGCGCAGCCCCCGTACAACTCGTTCTCCGTACTTCGAGCGACCCTCGACCCCTGGCTCGCCGGCAAGGCCGAGGCCGCCGGGGCGACCCCGGTCTATGGGGCGCGGGTCGACGGCCTGGTCCGGGAGGGGGGCCGCGTAGTGGGGATCCGCCTCGGTGAAGAGGAACTCCGCGCCGACGTGGTCGTTCTCGCAGAAGGGTTCAATTCGCTCGCCGCCCGGGAGGCGACGCTCGAACCGGACGTACCGCCAGAGACGGTCGGCATCGGCGTGAAGCAGGTCATCGGCCTTCCCGCCGGCGAGGTCGAGCGCCGGTTCCAGCTGCGGGGGATCGAAGGGTTCCAGATGACCGCCACCGGCCTCCCCGCCGGGGTCGAAGGGGGCGGGTTCCTCTACACGAACCGCGACTCGCTGTCGATCGGCCTGATCCTGAACCTGAAGTCCGCCGTCGAGCACGGCGTGGCGATGTACGAGGTGCTCGAGGAGTTCAAGCAGCACCCCCTTCTCTCGCGATACCTCGACGGGGGAACGCTCCTGGAGTACAGCGGCTGCATCGTCAACGAGGGCGGACTTCCGGCCGTTCCGTTCCTGAGCGGGGACGGCTACCTCCTCGCGGGCTCGGGAGCCCAGCTGTTCCTCAACGTCGGCCTCAGCCTGCGGGGGATGGACTTCGCGATCGAGTCCGGGCGGGTCGCGGGGGAAGTGGCCGCGGAGGCGAGCCGCGCGGCCGACGGTTCGGCCGCCTTCTTGGGACGATACCGCCAGCGGCTCGAAACCTCGTTCGTCCTGCGGGATCTCGCGACGCACCGTCACTATCCGAAGGTCTTCGCGAACTCCCGCCTGTACGGCCTCTACCCCCAGATGATCGCGACGCTCCTCCACCGGGCCTACTTCGTTGACGGCTCCGACCGGGGGCACCTGAACGCGGTCCTTCGTTCGGTCCGGCAGGGACGCGTCTCGAACCTGACGCTCGCCCGCGACCTGTGGAAAGCGATGCGGACCCTCTAGCGGGAACCGCGGGGCTCGCTCAGCCGAACCGGCCGTTCACGTAGTTCTCGGTCAGCTTCTCGACCGGATGCTGGAAGACCTGCTCGGTCCGACCGGTCTCCACGAGCTTGCCCAGATAGAGGAA
>Ga0187815_10001366_pt1 | contig 11510 bp, 8 predicted proteins | sample NC_S_5_FD_132962 | JGI IMG/M metagenome (GOLD analysis project Ga0187815, IMG submission 132962) | Wetland sediment microbial communities from Neuse River Estuary, North Carolina, USA - ASW-S_5 | ecosystem: Environmental > Aquatic > Freshwater > Wetlands > Sediment | place: USA: North Carolina...
CCAGTCGAATTCGAGGCCTCTTTTGCGAGCTAGGATTGTTCATGCTGCCGGCTGTTCATCGAAGTTGGCTGTTCAGAAGCTGTGAATGAATCACCGCTGGATGCCGAGCATGCGAGATTTTGTTCGGATCCTTGCTCCTCCAAAGCAGCACCGGCCAGAAAATCGGCGCAGATCATTTCGAGCAGGTACCCCCGAGATTTGTCGCTGCCGAGCATCAGTGCCGCGATTTCGAGCGCCCGCTCGACCACCGGCAACTGGCTCTTGAAGAGCCGGAAAAAGATGACGTCCGAGGGCTCGGTTTCCTTGCCAGTCAGGTAGCGGTCGACTTCTCGCTTGAACTCTTCCTTCGGAAGCTCCTTGGCTTTGTGCACCCAGGGTGCACAATCGAACCCGGTCCCCTCTCGACGAGCGACTTTCACCAGTTCTCGCGCCTTCGTCCATCCCACCTCACGAAGCTGCCGTTTCGGGATCCGGTTCAGATGCTCGTGAATCGCCAGCAGGTAATAAGCCTTCCGGCGCGATTCGGGGAAGCGCTTTTCCAGGAATTCATCAAAGGACTTTAAATTCTCAAGTCGCCAGTATTGCCCGGCTCGCACCTCACAGAGGTATTGTCCCAGTTCGACGAAACGCTCATCACGCTCGCGCTCCTTGGTCTGTTCCCAGGCCAGTATCTCATCGATCTTCTCGAGAACGATCAAGGCCCGTCGGCGATTCAGTTCGGGAGACACCAGCGTCCGCCCGTCAATCCACAAGTTCGTCCAGCCAATCAAGGTCGCTGGCTCCTGGTTTTCGAATGAGGTTCGCACGGATCAATTCCTGATTGTCGAGACACAGTCCTACATGGGGACAGCTCAGGCATCCGTTCTGAGGAAAACGGATGCCGCTGTGAGAAAGGAACTGCCCCGCTTCGATCTGGCCGATGGTCGCTTCGACGAGGCGACCATACTCGCGGCGCTGCTCTTCGGAAACGGTCGCCTGGAGATACTGAATCTCAGGGTGATTCTTCCGCACGAATACCACCAGCGCCACATCGGAGATTCCGCTCATCCACGAATAACAAATTAGCTGCGGATCCAAAGCCAACAGCCCTTTCGGTTCTTCCGGATAGCGACTCGTCGAGGTCTTCCAATCGAGCAAGCAGCGCTGGCCATCGAGTTCGCCCAAGGCGTCGAGATAAGCAATGAATTGATTTTCCCGGGGAAGCTCTCGGGTCAGCTGCACCTGCAGATCACTCTCGGGATTCTGAATCGTCACGCGATCCTCTTGGGCGAACCTCTCAAGCAGGTGAACTCCCTGGTGGACAAGGCGATCCCAGGACTCTCCTTTCTTGTATTCAAACGGAGTATCTCGAAATACGCCCCATTCCTTGAAGAGCGCCGCCGTGCAGTCGTTTCCCTGGAAATAAGCCGCAAGCGCCTTTTCAAAACAACGCCCGAATACCATCGCCGCGCGCGTCTCTTTCTCTTTCCAGCCATCGAGGTAACGATGCCGATAGCTGCGTGGGCAGTGAAGGTACTGAGCGATCTGTGTGTGGCTATAAGTCATCGCCGTCCCCTTGCTTGTGTGTTCCACCGGCCACTTGGCACGAAAGCTCTTCCCACTCCGCTGCGGGAGCAAAGGCTTCGAGGTTTTGGAAAGACTGACCGTTCAGCGTGAAATGGGATGTCCGAACGACTCCCCGAAGCTTGAGCAGAGCCTGTTCGTCCATTTGATCTCGGCTCAGCAGATCGGAGTCATATCCGAAATCACGCAGGAACCAATTCAGTTTCCAGAGCGCTCGTTCGGTGCAATACAACCGACCCGTGAGGGACCGCCCTGCAAACGGTCCGGGCTCGTGAACGACAAACCGCAGCGATAGGAATGGTTTCTGCGGATGCCAGCGATAGGAAGCCGCATCGACCCGGACCAGGAAGAGGCCTTCGAGAAGATTTTCGCAATCCTGCTGTCGGGAATGCAGACCGGGAATATGTCGGTTCATGGCTTTGCCTCCACCGATTGGGCGTACGAATTCAGTTTGCACACGAGGGCGTCTCGATCTTTCTTCGCCGCGGCTGCGATCTGGGTGACGAAGGATTCAACCAGATCACGGCTGGCTTCTTTGAGCGTTTCCGTGCCACAGAAATCCGCGGCGTATGCCTTTACGAGCGTGGGATCGAGGTTGTGCCGACGGATCAGCAGGCAGAGTTGGTCCCGCAATCGCGGCTGGCCGTTGCTTGAGCCGTTCGATCCGGGATGGCCCTTGGAATGTGGTGTGGCCGCCAGAGGCTTTTGCGGAGCCGAGAACGAGCCGAGCTCTTCGACACTGCACAGGCCAATCCCGTAGGCTTTACGGAGAGCCCTGTTAACGGCTCTGGTTTCTGCCACTCGCATCTCGGCGCCACGGACGAGAGGAGATGTGTTGGACGGATCAGCATCGCCATAACCAACGAAGCCCTTCGATCGGGGAGACTTGAAAACTGTTGCTTTGAAAACCCAGCGGCCAGCCGCGGAATCGCAAAACTTAGTCAGGAGGTTCGTGCTGAGCCCGGAACACTTCCGGCGTTGAGCGATTTGAAGGAGGCCAGAATGTGTTATGTACCATCGCCCATCGAAGAATTGGAGATGGCCGGCTGAAACGGACAAGCGATACATCTCAGTCAGCTCGGTTAATCGTGTGAGTGATTGCCTAGGAAGCTTTCCCCAAACGCGCCGCGCACACCTTGCGTTTGACCGAAGTAGAGCGGCATGACTGAATCTGCGAGTGCTGGGGCGACGACGTCTTCGGTTTTGAATGCTTGATCTGCGTAATGTGTGCATAAATTAGTTCGATCGAACCAACGGTACTTGCGAACTCCTCCTTTTGTTGTGCTGAGAGATTTTGCGTCTCCGCCCTATCATCGAAGAGCTCTCAGCACCTATTCTTGCTAGAGCGGTCTAGTAGCAACTATACTAGAGCGCTCTGGTAAAGTCAAGTGGTTGTTGTCTTTGCTTGCTTTTTTACGCGCCATTTGGCAGTGTCAATCGCGATGGCGAAGAAAAAGAATCCTCACGCAGTTGCGCTCGGACGCTTGGGGGGACTGAAAGGCGGCAAGGCGAGAACCGCGAAGCTCACGCCAGAGGAGCGGCGAGAGCTTGCGCGTAAAGCAGGTCTTGCTCGATGGGCCAAGACCAAGAAATGAAGCCGACCAAACTGGGGGCCGGCAGGTCGTGCAACTGCTCCTACCGTTCCGGGTGCGCGAAGTCACGGACAGGCTGTTCTTATAGGTCTCTCGGCTCACCCGTAGGCCGTGGCGTGCCAGATGCTCGGCACCCAGCATCGGTCCCAAGCCGTCGCAGCGTGGCTGTCGAGGGCGCATTTGACAACCGTCGGGAGGCCGGATATGATAACGGGGTTGTAAGTACGAAGAGGCCGAGAAAATATCAGCCGCGACGAAGTTCTTGTCGCGGCTTTTTTGCTTTATGGCGCTAATTTTGCGGGGCCGCTTCAGGAACACATGCGCGGTGCCCATTTGTGGAGGTTGAAGTCTTTGCCGATGGCGCCAGCACGTTCGTCTCTATCGCAAGCAGGAAGAAAGGCAAGCACGTGGGCATGGAGTTTACTCCCTTTTGAGGGATAAGGAATGGGCACGCCAACGGGACCGCGCACGCCGAGAGGAAAAACGCGATCCAGTCAAAATGCAGCGAAGCACTGGATCGAATCCGGGAGAATCCTAGCGAACGAACAACAGGAGGCTGCGATTCTTCGCCGCGGATTCACGGGAGACTTCAATCCGGACGGTTCGATCGAGAACGAGGTAATCGACGATCTCGTGTTCAATCGTTTGATCAAGCGGCGCATCGACAACGCCTTCACCCGAGAGTTTTCGAAGGCATTCGTCGAAAAAACGGTGGAGCTGCGGGAAAATAGAGAGCGTCCAGTTGCCCAGTTCTGGTTCCGCCTGGCGGGTGTGCAGGGCACACATTCGGTCGAACCAGCGGAGCGGTTGAGCCCTAGCGAATGCATTCCGGCGCTGCAAGGGCTAAGGAAACGGATAGGCGACCGCGGGCCACAGCCGGAAGATTTGGAGCAACTTCGCGCGTGCTATGGCGACCAGCCCACCGAACGCGCGGCTTACCTGATGTGTCTGCTCGCTCGTGTCGCGGCGGACCACACTGCACAGAACAAGGCGCCTCAGAAGACCTGCCAGGAGGAGCTCAAGAAAGAAGTTCTCGACGCGCTTCAGACTGAAATCGAACAGCAAACGATTAGCCGCGAGCTTGCACGGTACCTCTTCAAAATCGAATGCGCTTCACATCTTCAAGAGCCGCCCCGCCCCGCGCTGGAAACGCTTCTGCGCTACCGCGCCGCGAATACACGGGAATTTAAGGACTTGCTGGATAGTCTTGAGCGCATCCGACGTCTGCGCCGGAGCGCGGCTTAGATTCTGCTGTTTGGGCCGCGAGGTGGAAAGGTCTGCCCATAAATACTACATACATAGTCATAGATACCGCTCTGTGATTCCTTGAGCGTGTAGTTTTGCGAAACGAACTGATACATGTACCCTATATTCAATGAGATGAGAATTTACGATAGTGTTGATCACGTCCCATTAAGGCCGGACTTGGCCCGCTGCGGGAGGACAGTCCGATTTCGGTCCAGCTCAAGGGGAGATAAATGGCGCGCCTCCTCACGAGCGACACCCGGCTATCGGATGCGCACGGTGCGGTCAAACGAATCCCGCATTTTGCGAGAGCGCGTGGGCTTCGCGCGCGCTTAGTTGGTGGCTCTCGACTCGATGAATTCCAGCACGCGATCGCCCAGGAAATCGTGTTCCGTGTTCACAGCCAGCATTCCCGATAAATGACCGTGGCCCGGCAGCCAGGCCAGACTCGGTAGACTGCGCTTCTTTTCAAGATGCGCGCGCAAAAGGTCCACATACTGGCGCTTGAAATCAGGCGGATCAAATTCCGAAAGGGTCACCAACAGCGGCACGGAAGACTCGGCCAATCCCGGAAGCGCCGAGCGCTCCGCGTACAGGCTCGCGTCTTCGCCGAAGTAGGCCTTGAAGAGAGGATTCTTGTCCATTGTGTTTGTGTCGTAGAGGCCCGAGACTAGAATCGCGCCCGCAAGCGCGCCGCGGTCCGGACGGTCGAATCGAGTGTGCGCGAGAAATTGGGCGATGTGCGCCGCGCCGGCCGATTGCCCCATCAGAAAAACTTGTTGCGGATCGCCTCCGCGCGCGCCGATATTCGTGCGGATCCACTGCAGCGCGGCCGCGACATCCTCCGATCCCGCCGGCCATGGATGCTTGGGCGCTAGACGATGCGTGATATTCACGCCGACCAGGCCGCGGCGTGCGGCCCATAGGCCGACGTTGTCGTAGAAGGGCATCCCCGGCATGGATTTATCGCCGCCGATGAACCCGCCGCCATGTACAAAGACAAGTACCGGCCGCGCTGCCTTTGCGGCGCCTTTTGCTTGAAACACATTCAGCCGATGGCGCTCGTCGTCGCCGTAGCGGAGATCGCGAATTACCTCAACGTCGGCAAATGGCTCCTTTTCGTGCAGCGGCGCAAAGAGTTTCAAATTTTCGCCGATGATTCCCGGCGTAAACGCGTCTCCGAACTCCCTCAATCTCTTGCAGATCCCGGCCGTAGCTGGAGATTTCGCTTGCGATGCCATGAACCCTCCTCCGCGCACATGACCCGATTCTGCCTCGCGCGGGCACCTTGCAATAATCGACTCGCGCGCATAGTATCCCCACGGCGACGGACAACGCAACATCGGCGCGCAGTCCATAATCAGAGAAGGAGTGCTGCCATGTCGGATTCCACCGTGAAATTTTCTGTCGAGGACCGGCTCGACATCATGGAGCTATTCGCGAAATATGCCTGGGGCATCAACACGGGCGATATCGAGGCTGTCTTGGGCTGTTTTGCTGAGGATGGCTATCTCGACCACTTGTGGCAGGGAAAGCTCGAGGGGCGCGACAAGATCCGCCGCGCATTCGAAGAACTCTGGTATGACCGCCCGAGCTGGTGGTTCGGCCGCCAACATCTCGCGAATCATTTCCTGATCACGCCCGAGGGCGAAGGCGCGCGCGTGAAAGCCTACTTCACGATCGTTCAATTCAACGTCGACTACCGGACGAATTTCGTCTTCGGCATTGGGAACTGGGACAATCTTTGCGTGAAGAGAGACGGCAAGTGGGTCTTCAAGTCGATGTTCATCAATGGCTGGACCGACCGCGACAAAGTGCCGTGGAAGGGCGAGGCGCGCGCCTACAGCGGCCCGCCGGTCACGCGCGTGCACCAGCAGCCCGTGCCCACATCCTCGAAGGGAGATTAGTCGGCGTTCTGCAGACAAACCGGAGTCTGCGTAACAACCGCACTCGTCGCATTGCTCGGGGGAGTAAATAAACGAATGCCGCCCCGTCGGGAACCGACGAGACGGCACTCGTTGGGTGGTGGGGCTCGTTTGCTGAGCGGCGGACGAACGTTTCGTGCTCGCCAGCCACTACCGCTAATTCATTTCGCCCGCGGCACCCTCGCCGCGGACCCGTCAGCTAAAAGAAGAAGTGCACGCCGAACTGAATCAGCCGCGGGTTCACGCTCGTGGCCGTTATGAAATTGCCTGTTGGGAGCCCAAAGTTCCCGACGTTCTCGAAACCGACCGTGCCGAAGTTGGTGCCCTGAGGAGGCGCGAACTGCGGGTGATTGAACGCGTTGTAGAAATCGGACCGGAACTGCATTCGCACACGCTCCGTAATCTGTGTGTTTTTCACGATCGAAATGTCCCAGTTGAATTGTCCAGGCCCCGTCGCGATGCCGACTCCGGAGTTGCCATAGTCCGTCGCCGCAGGGATCTGGAATGGGCCGGGGGGGCCATATCCGGGGTCGCCGTATGGCACCAGCGGCGCTTGGCAGGCGAAGGCCGCTGTGTTGAAGTAGCCGGTCGCGCTGCCGGCAACGTGCGATACCGCGCCGCCGCCATTCTTGAGCTGCCCGTTGCTAAAGTTGGAGCAGATCTCCGCAGTCGTGACGCCCTCGAAGATCAGTTGTTGGTTCGTGCCGTATGCTCCTCCGCTGCCCCCGCCGATGAACGTGAGGGGATTGCCGGTCTGCGCGATCGTCACGCCCGAGACGTTCCAGCCGTTGATGATCGTCTTCGTGATGCCTTCCGCGCCCTTTCCGAAAGGCAAATCGTAGCTGTAGTTCACGACAAAGCGCTGGAAGCGATCGAACGACACCGGACCCCACTGCCCGTGTGCTGGCCCATTCGGTGAAGGCTTTGTCTTAAGAGCTAGGGCATCGTTGATGTTCGCCGAGTTGGAGTAGAAGATATCAGAGAGGTTCTTGTCCCACGTGTATGCCGCCTGCATGGAAAGCCCATGGCCGAACTGATGCCGTACCGTCGCTTGCAGGCTGTTGTAGTTCGAACTGCCGTTGAAATCCGATTCCTGCAGACCGATCGGCTCGTAGCCGAGCACGGGCACACGGAACGAAGCGTTGTTGGCCGTGTTGCAGATCGGGAGGCCTGTGGTTGACCCATCAGTTCCTGCCGGCTGACACAAGCCATAGATATCGGTCGCCGGGGTGATGATCTGCGCCCCGTTCTGGTTGTGATTGTAATCCGTAAGGTTGATTCCCTTGGATCCTACGTATTCCAGTTCCAACACCCACTGCGGTGCGAACTCGTATTGGAGGCCCAGGCTGTACTCCTGCACGAGCGGCGTGTGGATGGCCCTCGAGAGCAGGGGCGTGTTCAAGCCGGAGTTAATTTGGAAGCCGTCGGTTAGCGCGCATTGCGGGGTAAAGAAACCGTAGGGAGCGGGATTGAAGCACGCATTGACAGACTGGTTTGCGGTCAAAGGATTTGCGTACCGGGGCGCGAAGCCAAGGCCATTGTTAACTTGGCCGGCGGGTGGATTGCAACTTGGATCGTTGGGCACGCAGACCAGGGCTACCGGAGCAAAGGGCACCGCCAGGGACGAACCGTAGTACCGAGGGCTCCCAGAACCAAAATCGTATGTTTCGGCATAAGGATAGCCTTGCTCGAAGGCGTGAACCACGCGATCTAATCCGATGCGGTCATAAAAGATCCCGGCTCCGCCGCGAATTACGAGCTTGCCGCCACTCATAGGCTGCCACGCGAATCCCAACCGCGGGGCGAAATTGCTGTACGGCGCATGCGTTTCCAAAGAGTTCCTGTTCCGAGCAAACCCCACACCGGCGGGCGGTTGCCCGTACCCCGCACTAAGAAAGTTGCTTGGCACCACGTATTGCTGAACGCCGGCGGCGGCGCACTCCGGACTCGTGGGTGGCGGGGTCGTGCAGGCCGCGATCTCGGCATTCGACGCCATGCGGTCGAGCCAGACCTGAGTCAGGTGGCCGTACTTATCGGTCAGTTGACCATCGTATTCCCAGCGCAAACCGATGTTGAGGGTCAATCTTGAACTCACCTTCCAATCATCCAAGACATATGCGTTCGTGTTCTTTAGCTGGTAAAAGTGAAGTACTCCCGCCGCATTGGGGCTTCCCGAAGTGGACTTCACGCAAAACAAACATCCCAAGTCAAAAGGGGCACCATTGTTATTGGCGTTGCCAAGAAACCCGCTGTAGCCCAATATGAGTATCAGTCCCTGCTGCAGGCCGGGATCCGCAAGGGGCCAATTCGTCCACTCGTATTCGTAACCCGCGCGGATACTGTGCTTACCGTGTGACCAGGAAATCTGGTCCGCAGCCTGCAATTGGTTCGTCGGGCCCTTGTCGGGCAGCAGGCCCCCAAACATGCTGTATCCGGTCCCCACGTTGAGGAACGACGGCGGCTCGTAAAAGTTTGGAACTTCCGATTGCATTCCCAGTTCATTTGGAGAGCCGCATCCATAGGGAGCAGGTAGTTTGTCTGCGTCCGGGCAACCGCCTGGCGGTACCGCTACGGTCGCCCCGTTAACGTTCTGCTGGAAGGAGACGCGCGCCTCGTTTACAAAGGTGCTGGTCACGAGCGTGGTCAGCTTCGCCACGGCCGCGTGGTTACCGAAAAGGACGTTTTCGGGCGTGCCCGGCAGGTCTCCACCGCCTTGACCTAAGTACGTTGTGTAGGGATTATGGGTGTAAAAGTACTTGGTGCTGAGGGTGTTCTTGCTGTTGAATACGTAGTCGCCGTTAGCTACATACTGGTTCTCTGTGTAGATGGCGGGAATGCTGAAATTGCAGATGCCCGTTGGTACTCCACTTACTTGCGGGCAAAACTGTGGGTCCGAAATAGTGCTTGGTATGTAGTAGTTGTTCGGAACACCCCCGGCAGTAGGGTGTTTTGGAGTACCTGTAGTCAGTTGGAACATTCGAAGCCCAACGATGTTGGTGTCGTTGATGCCCATAGCGGTCGCAAACGCTTCGGCCTGTGCGCTGCAGTTTTTGCTGATACTACTTTTATCGGGAGTGTTCGGAGCAACTCCCAACATAGCTGGGGATGGACAACTGCCGCGTCCATGCGGTCCCTCCGGGTTGCTAACGTCGAAGTAGTTGTTAAGGCCGTTGCCTATATTCGCCCCGAAGTCGCCGCCTTGAGGCGCCACGGCGTTCTTTGAGCGAGTCCCGCGGTAACTAAAAAAGAAAAAGAACTTGTCCTTCTTGATTGGGCCACCTATCGTGCCGCCGAACTGATTTTGGTCAAAAACCTGATGCGGATGCGCCGACGTCTTGTCGTAGAAGAAATCGTCCGCGTTGAGAACCGAATTGCGGAAAAACTCAAACGCCGACCCGTGAAAGTCGTTCGTGCCGGACTTCGTACTGACGTTGACGTTTGCCCCGGGGTTGCGCCCATAGCTCGCGTCGTACGTCGAAGTCTGCACCTTGAATTCCGCGATGGCGTCCGGGCTCGGAACCGGAATTCCAGTGTAGATGGTGCCGTCGTTCGAGCTGCCCGAGTTGGCGATATTGTTGACCGCGACGCCATCCATTTGGAAATTGTTCGAGCCAGGATCGACGCCGTTGGCGCTGATATCTTGCGTGCCCTTGCCCAGCGAGGTTGCGTTGTCCACGCTTGCATTGGTGCCGGCGCTAAGGCTGAGAATCTCGGTGTAGTTGCCGTTGGCCATCGGCAGGGCTTGGATCGTGCTCCCGCTAACGGTGGTTCCGAGGGTCGAGTTCTCGGTTTGAAGCGTCTCGACGTTGGCTTCTACCGTGACGGACTCGCTGACGGCGCCGACTTGCAGCGTCTGGTCCGCCGTAGCGGTCTCAGTCGTGTTCACGGTGACCGAGGGAACCATGGAGGTCTTGAAACCAGCGGCGCTGAACTTCAGGCTGTAGTTCCCGGGCGGCAAAAGGGAGAACTTGTAATCTCCGGCGGGGCCAGTCGTGACGGTACGCGTCTGACCGGTTCCCACGTTCGTCAAAGTCACGGTCGCATTTGGCACCGACCGGTTCGACGGATCGGTGACTGTGCCCGCAATGGCGCCTGTGCCGGCGGATTGCGCCAGCGCTGTCGGCACGCCCAGCAGACAAAGCGCCGCGAGACAGACGAATGCTGAAACAGCAAGCCCAAGCCACGCACGTTGTATACGCATTATTCCCCCCATTTACTTTTTTCGCTGGAAGCTAGCCGCGTTGTCGCAAACACAACGAGCGCCAACCGAGGCGTCAGCCATGTTGTTGACCCGGAACCCTGCCAAAGGACCACCCTTTGAATGGACACACTAAGTACCGAATTGGGTCAGCTTGTCCATTGCTTATTTTGATGGCCTCTATTACCGATTGGGAATATCAGGCCCGTTGGCCCGCTGGGGCCTCGGTTACGCGGAAAAAAGAATGGCGCTTCGCCGGGAACCGACGGAGCGCCATTCATTGGGTGGTGGGGGCTCTTCGATTTCTTGCATAGACAAGCTGGCGAACGCCGTTGGCGTTCGCCAGCTTCTGCCTCAGAAAAGCAGCTTTATTGCAAACTGGATCTCGCGCTGGCTGTTGGGGACTGTGGCATCAATGAAACCATAACCGGGAGTGGGGGTTCCCGTGTCGGCACTGCCGGCGGCGCTATACAGGCTAGCATTCGGCGCTATGAAATCCGTGCGGTTGGCGATGTTGAAGAATTCCGCGCGGAACTGCGCCTGGAGCCGTTCGGTGATTTTCGTATTCTTAAGCAGCGCGAAATCCAAATTGATATTGCGCGGCCCGACGAGCGTATTCCTTCCGGCGTTGCCGAGTGTGCCAGGGGATTCGAGCGTGTAACAAGTATCGCCGGCGTTGGGGTTGAGCCATTCCGGTTCCACAATGTGTGTAAACGGGTTGGTGGTTAGTTTCCTGACGTACGGATTGCAGCCCGGGACGACGTTTGGGCGGGTCGATGCGACGTTATTGTCAAGTCCAGCCTGGTCGAAACCGTCGCTGATGCTGAATGGAGAGCCGCTCTGCGCGGTAAAGATTCCGCTCACCTGCCAGCCCTCGATGAGCCGGTTACCGTGAAAGGGCAACTGGTAGATTACATTCGCGACAAGGTTGTGGCGCAAATCGAACGTGCAGTTGCCGTAATCGTATAGCGGATCGTAAGGATCCTC
>Ga0187815_10001367_pt1 | contig 11508 bp, 10 predicted proteins | sample NC_S_5_FD_132962 | JGI IMG/M metagenome (GOLD analysis project Ga0187815, IMG submission 132962) | Wetland sediment microbial communities from Neuse River Estuary, North Carolina, USA - ASW-S_5 | ecosystem: Environmental > Aquatic > Freshwater > Wetlands > Sediment | place: USA: North Carolina...
TCCAGTGCGAGCGACACAGCCGCCACGTCGAAGAGCTCAAGCGAGTTCGCCAGCAGGCGCCCGCGCTCCGGCGCTCCGCTGATCGAAAGCTGGCGCACGAGTACGTCGTGGAAACTGCGTCCGCTATGGCGCAGCCGCATCGGCAGCAATTCCTCCATCGACGCGGGATCGAGGCGGGCTAGCAGCCCGGCCACCACCACTGCCTTCGCCGGCGCCTCGGACTTGAATATTTCCCTCAAGTGCCGGGCGCACGCGCCGCCCACAGCCTTCGCCAGTTGCACGATACTCTCGCGTTCCGTGCGGCGTCCCGAGCGCGACAACCGCGCCGCCAGATGCTCGCCCGCGCCTTCCGGGACGCGGCTCAGCACAGCCACAAGCCCTTCGGGCATCGCTTCCGCCGTCAGCGCCTCTTCGACGAATTCCGGCAGCCGGTTCTCGACGCCGATGCGCGGCCGCAAACTGTGCGCCCACGTTGGCCGCAGTTCTTCGAGGTCGGCGAGCGAATCGAGCGACTGCTGCATCGCCCGGTAGTAACGCCGCTGTGCCGCCTCCTGGCTCAGCCGCACAAAGGCCGCGCCCAATAGAGTCTGGAGCTCCGGATCCTTCTCCGCCATCAGCTGTTGCCCGATTTGCACAAGCGCATCCTGCAATCTCTGGCTCGCGGCCTTGCTGTAAAGTTCCGCCAGTTGACCCAAACCGATCGCCGCTTTTTTCCGCGCCTGCGCGTCCTTGTTTCGCACGCACGACGCGTACTTCAGCAGGACGTCTCCCGCCATCGCCGATTCGCCGCGCCCGAGCAGCTCTTCCACGTACTGCTGCACGTTTCGCGGTGGAATGCACCACGCCTCGCTCGACGTCAGCACCGCGCGCTTCCCCGATTCCGGCACCGCCGCCCAGAACTGCCGGTCAAGCACGTCCGCGTGCGATTCCATCGAAATTCCCGCGCTATTCATCTTCTCTTCGCGGGCCTTCAGCAGCTTTCGCAACGTCTCAAGCTCGTGGCCCATCTTGTCCAGCATTTGGCGGACGGCGTTCACCCGCACTTCGCCGCGCTGGAAGCGGTCGAGCGCGAAGCGGATCGCCAGATCTTCCGCCAGGCGTAACAGCATCGCCTCGTCCACTCTTGCCGAAGGAGTCTTCGCGGCGACACTTGCAAGCGCCTGCCGCAGGGTCACCTGCGCGTTCTGCGGAAGGTCCGCGATTCTCTGCTGCCAGATCATCGCATCGAGGGGCTTCTGGGAAGTCTTCCCATGCGTCGCCTCGCCAAACTGCGCGAGTAACCGAAGCAAACTATGCATCTGGCCTTCATCGAGCGGCTGGGGCTCAAGGTTTCCCCCGGCGCCAGGGCCCAGGCCAGCGTCAGTGCCCGCAGCTCCGCCTGCCCCACTGCTCACCGCCGCTCCAAATCCGAACCCCAATCCTCCAACGTCGGTCCCGCTTCCAACAACGCCCGTTCCCGCTCCGCCGCTTCCCGTCCCGTGGTCGTACGCGCTTCCTGACCCCGTGCCTGTGCCAGTTCCCGTGCCCGTTCCGGCCCCGCTTCCGCCGTGCGCGCCTTCGGCCGCGGCAATCAGCTGGATCATCTTTTCCGGACTGCGAAACCAGTCTTGAACCCGGTCGGCATCGGCCCCCAGCGTCCTCACCGCTAACTGTGCGGCGACGCGCGCCTCCGAATAACCCGCATCCTCGGCGACAAATCGAATCTCGTTGATCCGGATTCCGCCTGAATTGTTCTTGCCAAAATGCTGCTCCAGCCGCTCGCTCAACGGAGCCACTCGCGGACCGGTTTCCATGAACACCCGCACGAGGTTGGCAAATTCATCGCGCTGGACACCTGCCTGGAAGAAGATGCTGGCCACGCCTGCAGCATTCAGCAAGTCGGCGAAACTGCGTTCGGCAGGGGTCGTTTCGAGCGGAACGCCGTCCAAGAGGAGCTGAGACCCCGAGGCTCCCAAAAGCAGTCCGACATCACCTGAAGTCTCGACGGCTTCTTTGAGTTCGCTCCACGCGGAGTCAAACTGCGACGCCGACCTCGCGTGCTCTAACCCATAGAGCCGGGAGAACTTAAATAGGACGTTCAGGCTGCGTACAAACGCTCGGGCGTTCGGAACTGTCGTCTCAGTCGACACTGATAACTCACCTGGAAGGGGCGCCATCTTACTTGTCTCAATATAAGTGTACTAGAACCAATAGCAGATGAAATGGTACGGAAATACTAGGGTAACGAACGCATCAACTACGCCTGTAGAGGCCTTCCGCTAGGCTGGCAGGAGAATTTCGACCTGAAGTCCCTTGAGCACCGGCCGGACGCGCCGGATCACTTCGCTCGCCCACAGTTTCTCGCTCAACACGACGAGCGATCCGTTTTCAAATGCACAAACCGCGCAGAAGAAATAATTCTGAAAGGCTTTGTCATACGCGTCCACGCCTCGCCGCGCCAGATCGCCCTCGAGGGCAGCATCTTCGGAGGTAACCAAGCCCCCGGCACGCACGCCGAACGTCTCGGCTTGAAAGCGGTCGATCAGCAACTCGAGCGCCTCGGGCTCTGGCGCCGGAATCACGAGTGACCGGGCGCTCGCCTCACGATATGCGATCCCATGGCGATCGCAGAAATCCCGCACCCGGTCGAGATGGCTGAAAAAATCGAGCGCCCACGGTTCCTGCCCCGCCGTCGCGGGCAGCACGCGGCTCCAGATGCGCGCCGCATCCGGCCCGCGGACCGGCTCGCGATTCTCGTCGTTCCCCGACAGCTCGAGCCCCACCGCCTTGATGCCCGGCCCGAGATCGAGCGCTTCGATTTCTAGCAGGTAGCTCACGCTTCGTCGTCTGCCGCGTGGACGAATTTCTTGAACCCCGGAGATTCTTTCCGCACCTCCAGCCAATCGAAGAAGGTATCCGGCGTCTCGAGCCAGATGGCGAACCAGTGCGCGATCTCTTCCTTCTCCTCGCGCTTCTCCGGATCGACTTTATGATTCCGCGCGATCATCTCCGCGCGGCGTCTGCCCAGTCGCGCCACTTCGCGGACACGCTCCGCAGCGCTCTGTTCCCCTTCGATCGCGAATTTACGCAGCAGCTCGTCGAGCCTCACGAGGCACATTTCGGCTTCCTCGAGCGTCGAGAAGTGCAGCAGGTCCGCAAACTCTTCCTCGTAGCGCCCCTCCGTGTCCGCGCGTGTGGACCACACCACTCTCATCCCTGCCTCTTCGAGAACGCTCACGATGTAGTCCGGCGAGGTCTTCCCCTTTTCCCCAAGGTGGGCGATCAACTGTCTCCTAATCTGCTCGATTTCCGCGGGAGTATACCGCGGCGTTCCCAGCCCCTGTGCGGCTTCCAGGATCAGTTCCTTCTTCGTCGAAGACCGCTCGGAGAAATCTTTGTGGGAATGTTCTGCGCTCACGTGTTGCCTCAGTGCTGCGGCTTCTTGGATGCGCCCTCGGCGGACTGCGCGTCGGCATTCAGCCGGCGCCGCAGCAATTTGACGTTGCGATCGTGCTCCGCAAGGGTCTTTGCAAAAAAATGGCCGCCTTTGTCGTTCGCGACAAAATACAGATAATCCGTCACCTCCGGCGCCAGTGCCGCTCGCAGCGACGCCTCCCCGGGATTGGCGATCGGACCCGGCGGCAGGCCCGTGTGCGTATACGTATTGTACGGCGAATCAACCTTCAAATCCTCCGGCTTCACGTCCTTCACAAGCTGTCCTTCGAGCGCCAGCGCGTATTGCACCGTCGGATCGCATTGCAGCGGAACTCTCTTGCGCAAGCGGTTGTAGAACACGCCTGCCACCAGCGGCCGCTCCTCCGGGTCCGGCGTCTCTCGCTCAACAAGCGAGGCCAGCGTCACGATCTGCAGCGGCGTGAGCCCGCCGGGCAGTGTCTGCAGATCGGCCGGCTTGATCGAGTCCCACACTGCCTTGAAATTTTCCACCATCCGTTTTGCGACTTCCTCGCACGAATTGTGCCGCGTGAACTCGTACGTCGACGGAAAGAGGAATCCTTCGAGACTATGCGTTTGTGGCGCGATACCTGAAATCAGCGACGTTTCGTGCGTGGCAGCCAAAAACTGCTCGCGGTCGCAGATCCCTTGCTCCTGAATCTCCTCGGCGATTTCGAAGCTGGTCCATCCCTCCGGCACCAGAATGGTGCGAACGTAGACATGCCCGCGCGCCATCTTCCAGAAAACCTCGCGCGTGTTTACGGGCTGATCGAAATAATATTCGCCCGCTTGAATGGGCCTGCGAAAGTGCCAGTAGCTGAAGAGCGTGAACGCCAGCCGGTTCCGGACGACGTCATCCTCCCGAAGAATCCCGGCGATTTGCCATCGTGACGATCCGTGCGGAATATCGACAAACACCTCTTCCGGCCGGTGCCCGCGGTACGGCCGGCTGATCTGCGAATCGAGCCATCCGGCGCCGGCGCCTATCGCCGCAATCAACAACAGTGCCAGCAGGCCAAGCCGCTTCATGGTCGGCTATACCTTATCCGCCACGGCGCCCCGCGCCGGCGATTGGCGATCGAGGTATTCGCGCAGGAGAATCGCGGCAGCTACGTCATCGAGCGCTGCGCGATCTCTCCTTCGTGGCGATCTCGTTCCGGCCACCGTCTGCTCCGCCTCCCAGCTCGTCAGCCGCTCGTCCAGTAGTTCCACTTCGATGCCCAGCTCCTTCTTGAGCCGCGCCGCAAACCGCGCTGCTTCCTCGGCCATTGGTCCCGCCTCGCCCGTCATGTGCACGGGATGGCCGACGATAATACGCGCCACACCCTGCTCGCGGCAAATCTCGCGCAGGCGCCGGACGTCCTCCGCGCGGTTCTTTCGCGCCAGCGTCTTCAGCGGCTGCGCCGTAAGCCGCAACTCATCCGAGAGGGCAAGGCCGATCCGCTTTCGGCCGTAGTCCAGCGCCAAAATCCGCCGCCTTTCGCGCGCCGGCGCCGCCATCGAACGATTCCCGCCAGTTTCTGGATTCGCCGCCGCCATCTCGATCTGTTTTTATTCTAACGGACGCAGGTTACGGCTGTCTCCCGCGCTCGCCATTTTCCCACGCAGGCCAGAGCCCTTCGGTTTTCATCTCCTGGCTGAGGTTCGTATCCTTCATCAGCTGCTCGATTTCGGGACGCGTGAGCCGCGGTCCAGCCCGCATTTCCGCGTCCGCCAGCGCGTAGGCCGTCACCGCGGCGATTGCGACATTGTGTTTCAATTGCCCGATGTCCACTTTGTCGAACGTATCCGAAGCCGCGTGATAATTCAGAATGTAGTTCGCGGGCCCCTGGTTCGCCACCAGCGTCGGAACGCCCTCGAGCAGGAAATCAAAGTTGTCCGTGTCGACGCCCGCGTCGAGCGTGAAATCCTTCACGCCGAGCGAACGGACCGGATCGAGGTCCGCGCTCACCGTCGCCAGGATGTCTTTTCGTCCGCCCAGCGAATATCCGGTGATCGGTCCATCGCCCGCGTCGAATATCACTGCTGCATCCATGTTATCGAGTTCCGTGCCATGCGCGCTCGCATATGCCCGCGAACCCAGCATCCATTGTTCTTCACCGGTAAACAGCACAAAGCGGATCGACCGACGCGGTACCGACCCCGACGAGTGAATCACCCGGGCCGCGTCGATCAGCATCGCCACGTTGCATCCGTTGTCGAGCGCCCCGGTTCCCAGATCCCACGAATCGAGATGCGCCCCCAGCAGAACGAACTCGTCCGGCTTCTCGCGTCCGCGGATTTCCGCCACCACGTTTTCCGACTCCACCGGGCCGCTCACATGATTCAGCATCTCGAAATGCACGCGGACCTTTTGCCCCGAAGCCAGAAATCGCGCCAGCCGCTCCGCATCCTCCCGCGCCACGATCGCCTGCGCGATCGGCTCCAGCTGCCCGTTGGACGATGACATGTGCCGATACAGCAGCAGGTTGGGGCGTGACGACATCCAGAAGATCGCCGCGGCTCCCGCGGCCTTGGCGCGTTGAATGATCGCCGCATCGGTCAGGTATTCGTTCAGCAGATCGTCCCAGGTTGCGATGATTTTCGTGTGCACCAGCACGATGGCGCCATTCGCGTCCGCGCCCGCCTTCTTGAATCCGGCATCGTCGCCGTCGCCCACATCGATCACGTCTGTGGTGATTCCGCCGTCCGGCGTTGGCGGCGACCATCCCGTCGAAACCAATCGCAGCGGAAACGCCGCGGGCGAAAGCACCTCCGCGTGCGTGTTCCCTTCGCTCCATCCGACCGGAATCATGAATTGTTCGGTGTGGACCTCATCGACGCCCGCGTGGCGAAATGCTTCCACCGCCCAGCTCACGGCGCGATCCGCCTCCGGCGAGCCTGTCACCCGCCCGCCGATGGTGTCCGTCAGGTAGCGGAGATTTTCCTCGAGCGGCGACGGGCCTAGCGCTCGCTGAATCATCGCCGGCGCCAATTCCGCGCACGGCTTCCCGACCGAACACCCTCCCACACCCTGGGGCACCTTCCAGCCGGGCGGCAGGTTGATGGTCCCCGTCTGGCCAAACACGGCCGGCCCTGCCAATAGCATCGCGGCACACGCCAGCAGGAAAAGCCGCCTCTTGGTTTCACGGCTTGGCCGAGTCTGAAACATTCGGTCGATCACGGTCGCATTCCCCCCTGCGCGCGCGATTATAGCGGGTCTCTCCTCCAATGGGAGAACCGAAGAAAAGCCCGCGAAAAGCCTCAGTACCATCAGAACGGCAGAAATTTCTTGCGCCACGAACTTTCTACATAGGATACAGCCTTTGCTGTACCCAGGCTCAGCCCTAAACGTCTCCATTTGAGACGCTTACACAATCGGCCAGGTTTGGCAGTCCAGCTGCCCTCGGCTGCTGCTGCCTCGCAATAAAGTTTACAAATTGAAGGGGCCGGGCCAAATCTTCGGTCTCCCCAAATAGTCTTTAAGCAGTTCCCGTTTGCGAAGCAAACCAGCTCAGTTTGCAGTGTCGCATCAAAGCGAAGTCAAACCAGAGAACATGCCCGCCAGGGCAGAACGGGAAGGTCTACATTGAAGAAAGCGCTTCCGAAGTTCACCCCTCAACCCAAGAAATCAGACCTCAACCAATCCAGCTCCTTTGTTTTTTGCGAACGCTCCAGCGGTTCAGCCCAATTTCGCGCCGAATCCACCGCCGATCTCGATTGCACGGTAGAGCGAATGGCCGGCTTGCTGGCCATGCAGTGCCTTGTCCGCGGCACCGATCCGGACGATTTCGAGATTCTCGTCGCGGCGGAAAGAAGTTTCGCGAGTCGCTTGCAGTCCCGCGCGAAAGAACTCCTCGAAGAGGGCCGCGCGGTCGTGAGCCCTTCCTGTTTGAGCTCGCGCCAGCAGGAAATTCTCCACTCCGTGATCCGCAATCAGGCCAATAAGGAGATCGCTACGAAGCTCAACATCACCGTGCGCACCGTCAAGTTCCACATCTCATCGCTGCTGAGCCGATTCGGCGTCGAAAATCGCGCCGAGTTGGCCCGCCGGGCAGCCGGCTTCCTGCGTCCTGCGATGGACCGCGTGAATCCGGAACCCGCGTCGGAAGGTTCCGGGCGTCGTCCTCTCGGACCAATGGCCGTGGAACGCTCACCCATTCAGATGACGGCCAAGCACCGCAACGCATCATTCGCGCGGCACGTTCTTTCCGCTTAGGATTTGCGCGGGTCGGGATGCGATCCCGGCTCGCGCACCTCTTTCGTCGCTTCTGTTCCTTTACTTCCACTTCAATTTCTTGATATCGACCGTGGGCGCGGGGAATTTCATGTCCATGCTCTCGAGCGTTTCGGTGATGATGTGCGAAACCGCGAGATTGCGGAACCACTTCTTGTTCGACGGAATCACGAACCACGGCGCGTGCGGCGTGCTGCACTTTGCCAGCACGTCTTCATAGGCCCGCGTGTAGTCGTCCCAGAATTTCCGCTCGTCGAAATCGGCCTGCGAAATCTTCCAGCGGCGATCGGGATCTTCGATTCGTTGCTGGAAGCGTTTCTTCTGCTCGTCCTTGCTGATGTGCAGGAAAAATTTCAGAATCTTGATGCGATTCTGGCCCAGGATTTTCTCGAGCTCGTTGATCTGATCGTAGCGCTTCGACCACACATCCTTCGGCACAAGCTCGTGCACGCGCACCACCAGGACATCCTCGTAGACGGAACGGTTGAAAATTCCGATATCGCCGTATTCCGGCACGGCCTTGTGCACGCGCCAAAGATATTCGTGCGACGCTTCCTCTGCCGAAGGCTTCTTAAACGATGTCACGTGGCAGCCCTGCGGATTCACGCCGGACATTACATGCCGGATGGTGCCGTCTTTCCCAGCGGCGTCGCGGCCTTGCAAGACGATCAGCAGCGCGCGCTTGTGCTCGGCGTAAAGAAGGTATTGCAGCTTGTCGAGCTTCTCGATGGCCTTGTCGAGGCTCGCGTTCATCTTGTGGCCCTTGTCCCAGCCGAGCGTGTCTTCGGGATCCCAGTCCGCAAGCCGCATTTTCGTCCCCGGTTTCACTGCCAGCTCTTTGCTGAAGTTCGTCGCCATCGCGCTTCGCGGACCTCCTCTTAGTGTGTCGATTAGAATGGGTGCCCGTCGTTTGTTTTCATGCAATTACGACGATTTCTAATCGCCGCAGTGTCGATTAGAAATGGCGAAAATCGCGGCCCTTCGGCTGATTTTCGCTCGGGCCCACTCGGACTTCGTGGCTTGCGCGCCGACATCCAACGTGGCACATTTCCGAGTGCCGCGCAAGCATGCGCGGATGCTAATCTCAGATTTGAAATTTCAGGATTTCAGATTCAGCCGATGCCGAGACGAATCGCATTTCTGCGAGCCATCAACGTCGGAGGACATTTCGTGACGATGGCGGCGCTGCGCGGCCATTTCGAGAAGCTCGGATTCGACGAGGTCGAGACGTTCATCAACAGCGGCAACGTGATTTTCACCACGACCGCGAAGAACGACGCCGCGCTCGAACGGAAAATCGAAGCGCATCTCGAAAAGGCGATGGGCTACGAGGTGAAGACGTTCCTGCGCAGCGAGGCGGAGATTGCCGCCATCGCGCGCTACAAGCCGTTTGACGAAGCGCGCATGCAGGCTGCTTTGACGCTCAGCGTCGCGTTCCTCGCCGCGCCGCTCGATGCCGCCGCGCAAGAGTTGCTGATGGAGATGCGGACGGACGCCGACGACTTCCACGTCCACGGCCGCGAAATGTATTGGCTCTGCACGCGCAAGCAGACCGAATCGAAATTCTCGAACGCGCGCTTCGAGCGCGTCCTGAAGCTGAGCGCCACCTTTCGCGGCCTAAATACTATCGCCCGGCTTGCGGAGAAATACTCTCGCCGTTAGTTTGTGGGGCGTCGCGGTCCCTCATTCGCATTTACACATTCTTGTCGCGACGATCACACCGCTTGACTGTAAGGCGAAGATAGAGCGAAGATACGCGCAAGGATGGCCAAGCACCTTCAATTCGACAAGATTGGAGCGTGGTCGGAGATCAAGCTGGAGATCCTGTGCAGGACATGAACCGGAATGTTTTTTGGAAAGACCCAGAAGGTGTGGATGAAACGCAGATTCGGAGGATGAATCTGTTTTGGGGTGACGAGTCTTGGAGAGAAGTCGCATACGGAACTACGACGGGCCTGTTCGGGCCCATGGTTGAGAAGGAACCAAACGAAATAATTGCTGAGGCATTTCGGCGCAGGCTCAGGGAAACTGCGGGTTTCAAATGCGTGCCGGAGCCCCTGCCGATGCAGAATTCCAAGGGGGCGATACTCTACTATCTCTTCTTCGCTTCGCAGAATACCACCGCAGAAAAGATCGCTCGCGAAATCTTCTCGAAGTATCGGAGGTAGTGATGGCCCAAGTGTCCGCAATCGAGTGGACGGATGCCACGTGGAATCCGGTCAGGGGGTGCACAAAGATTAGCCCCGGCTGCAAGCACTGCTACGCGGAAACGTTCGCGGAGCGATTCCGCGGAGTCAAACGGCATCCCTACGAGCAAGGTTTCGACTTGCGCTTGGTTCCCGAGAAGCTCGGCGAACCGTTGCGATGGCGTGCGCCAAAGATGGTCTTTGTCAACTCGATGAGCGATCTCTTTCATGATGACGTGCCCGAGGCCTATATCGCGGCGGTCGCGAGGATTATGGTCACAGCGAAATGGCATACCTATCAGGTGCTGACGAAACGATCTGAGCGTCTTCGAGAGCTTCTGAATTCCAGCTTGGCGTTCGCGGCGCGTCAGCCGCATATATGGTGGGGAGTAAGTGTTGAGGATCGAAAGTACGGTCTCCCGCGCATTAACGACTTGCGAAGAGCGAATGCCGAAACTCGCTTTCTTTCCGTCGAGCCTCTTCTCGAAGACATTGGGCAACTCGATCTCGACGGTATTCACTGGGTCATCGTTGGCGGTGAAAGCGGACCAGGCGCAAGACCCTTGGAGAAAGAGTGGGTGCTTTCCGTCCGCGACCAATGCCAGCGTGCAGGAGCGGCCTTCTTCTTCAAGCAGTGGGGCGGTGTTCGCAAGTCCGCGACGGGCAGAAGGCTTGAAGGACGGACCTACGACGAGTTCCCTCCCCGCGTGCGTTATCCGATACTTGCGGCGGAAGATTGTCTTTCGATTGCGGCAACCGTAGAGGCACCGTTTAGAACCAAGGTTTTCGTGACCTGCCCAGCTTCGTAATCGCCCTGCACCGCGCCCGCGTGCGAATCGCGTGGGTGACACGGCCCTGACGGCACGAGATACACAGACAGGATCTTCGGTGCCGCCCGGACGCCCCTACGAGAAAAACCGCCGGCGGGCCCCCGCCTGTGCGAAAGGCTGCGGCGAGGTGTTAGGATACGCGGGGTTGCGCGGGCGATGTGGAGCGAAGGGCGCCGTGCGCGCGGATGAGGAACAAGTGCACAGGCAGGATTGCCTGTGCCACGGGTGATTCGATGCGAGGGAAAATTCTGTTTCGAGTGGGTGTGGCGGCGGGCGCGCTGATCGCGATGGGCATGGTGGCGCTTGCGTCCATCGTTTCTATATCTGCAGCTTCCACGAGCATGGCGACGGCGGCGAATCGCGCGGCTGGGGCGGCTGGGGCAGCGACGAGCGGGTGCGACCGGGCGTGCCTCGATGGGTTCGTCGACCGCTATCTCGATGCGGTCGCCGCAAACGATCCGTCGAAGCTGCCGGTGACGCCGACGGTGAAATTCACCGAAGACGGGCAGCGGCTGAATCTGGGCGAGGGGCTGTGGAACACCGCGACCGGAAAAGGCACGTACAAATTTTACATGGAGGATGTGGCGGCGGGAGAAGCGGGCTTCTTCGGGACGATGCGGGAGGCGGGCCAGCCGGTGATTCTGGCGCTGCGGCTGAAGATCGAGAACGGCAAGATCGCGGAGATCGAGACGATCGTCAATCGCGAGAAGGATGAGGCGGCGAATCTCGAAAAGCGCGGGCATACCGATCCTCTTTTCACGGAAACGATTCCCGCGGCCGAGCGCGCCTCGCGCGCGGAACTGGTGAAAACCGCGAACATGTATTTTTCGGGGATGCAGCTGAA
>Ga0187815_10001368_pt1 | contig 11505 bp, 10 predicted proteins | sample NC_S_5_FD_132962 | JGI IMG/M metagenome (GOLD analysis project Ga0187815, IMG submission 132962) | Wetland sediment microbial communities from Neuse River Estuary, North Carolina, USA - ASW-S_5 | ecosystem: Environmental > Aquatic > Freshwater > Wetlands > Sediment | place: USA: North Carolina...
AGGATTTCTACGCCATCGGCCAGTTCTATGAGGACTTCTCGCAAGTGGCAGATGAGGAAGTGACGAGACTTCTTCATCGGGCGGCTCAGCCCGCAGCTCAGATGGTTGGACAAGACGATCCGCCGGAGACAAGAGGTGGCTTGAACGCGATCCCAAGTGGAACGTCAGAAGGCGGGTGCACGAAGAGCGAGGTTTCCATCGACGTCGAGGGAGCGACGCTGCAAGGCACATTATTTATCCCCAAGGGCGCGAGCGGGCTGGTCCTTTTTGCCCATGGAAGTGGCAGCAGCCGCCATAGTCCGCGAAACCGCTATGTCGCACAGGTGCTTAACTCTCGAGGAATCGCCACTTTGCTATTTGACCTGCTGACTCGCAAAGAAGAGTCGATCGATCAATACACAGGCGAGCTGCGTTTCGACATACCTTTTCTTGCGAAGCGCTTGGTCGATGCAACCCGGTGGATTATGGGTAACCCGGGCACCTCGGACTTTCAACTGGGTTATTTCGGAGCTAGCACGGGAGCGGGCGCCGCGCTTGTGGCGGCGTCACAGATGCCCGAAATCATCTCGGCAGTCGTATCGCGTGGAGGGAGGCCGGATCTCGCGCAAGGCGCTCTCGGCGGTGTTCGCGCCCCGACACTCCTTATCGTCGGAGGGGACGACGAGCCTGTGATCGATATGAACCGGGAAGCGTTGGCGAAGCTTAAATGCCCCGAAAAGAAGTTGGTGATCGTTCCAGGTGCGACCCATCTGTTTGAAGAGCCGGGCACATTGGAAGAAGTAGCGCGTCTCGCAGCGGAGTGGTTCAGCCGCCACCTCGCACGTCCGAACTCCGCTCGGGCACAAGCGGCGAAGGGCCGCGAATAGTGCAAGCCGACTTTAGGTATATGACATGCTGGAGAAGCAGTGGCGAGTTGGGAACATTATTCGCATGGTGCTGATATCGGAGTCCGCGGCTTCGGACGCTCGGCCGAAGAGGCATTTGAGCAAGCCGCAATTGCGCTTACCGCTGTTGTGGCTGACGTTTCCGGTGTGCGCCAGTCAGAGCGGATCGAGATTCATTGCGACGCCCCGGACCTGGAACTTCTGTTGGTAAGCTGGCTCAACACCATCATCTACGAGATGGCAGTGCGGAACATGCTGTTTAGCAGCTACAGCGTGGTTTTGTCGGGACTTTCGCTGACGGGAACGCTCGTCGGGGAAGGCATCGACCCAGAACGCCATCAGCTAGCCGTGGAGGCCAAAGGAGCCACGGTCACGGATCTCAAAGTCGAGTGCGACAGCGCGGGGCGTTGGCTCGCGCAATGCATTGTCGATGTATGAGTCGATTGGAGGGTGGTCATGGATCCCCAAATGCTGACCCGAAAATCCGACTACGAATGGTGGATCGAACCCACCGGGCAGATGCGCGTCCCGAGTATCCTATATGCGAGCAAGCCCTTGATTGAGGGAATGGATGACAAGGTTCGCGAACAGCTGACTAACGTCGCAACACTGCCGGGAATCCAGAGGGCAGCCTATGCCATGCCCGACGCCCATTGGGGCTACGGATTCCCAATCGGCGGCGTCGCCGCTTTTGACCCCAAGGAGGGAGGCGTTATCTCGGCAGGCGGTGTGGGCTTCGACATCTCCTGCGGGGTTCGCGCACTCCGCACCACACTGACAGCGGATCAGCTCGGGCCGATCAAGGCGGAACTAGCGGAGGCACTGTTTGCTGATGTTCCCGCCGGAGTCGGCAGCACAGGAACGATCTCGCTAGGAGAAGCGGAGATGGATCAGATGCTACGTGGCGGCGCACAATGGGCCGTAGCTCGCGGTTATGGCCAAGCGGAGGATCTCGATCGCATCGAAGAGAACGGATGCGCATCGGACGCGAGGCCCGAATTCGTTTCCCACGAGGCCAAGAAACGTCAGGCGCGTGAAATGGGCACGCTGGGGTCGGGGAACCATTATCTGGAGGTCCAGCGAATAGCACAAATCTACGACGCGGCGACGGCCACCGCGTTTGGGCTGCGGCAGGATGAGGTGGTGGTGAGTATTCATTGCGGCTCTCGGGGCCTCGGTCATCAGATTGGAACCGACTATTTGAAAACCATGGTGATCGAGGGATACCGCCCGATTCCGGATCGTGAATTGGCGTGTGCTCCGATTGATTCGGAGTTGGGCCAACACTACATCGGCGCGATGCGCGCTGGCATCAACTGCGCGCTCGCGAACCGCGAGATCATCACGCATTTGGTCCGAGGCGCCTTCCGCGCAGTCATCCCGAGCGCCCAACTCACGCTTCTGTATGATGTTTCCCACAACACCTGCAAGATCGAAAACCACGTAGTGGATGGCGTCGGTCGAGAGCTATTTGTGCACCGCAAAGGTGCGACGCGTAGTTTTGGTCCCGGTCATCCGGATTTGCCTTCCGCGTTCCGCGACACAGGGCAGCCAGTCTTGATCGGAGGAACGATGGGAACCGAATCCTACGTTCTCGTGGGCACGGCTGAAGGCGAGCAACTCGCGTTCTCGTCCGCTTGCCATGGCGCTGGCCGTTCCATGAGCCGCACGCAAGCGACCAAGCGCTGGCGCGGCCGGCAACTGGTGGACGAACTGCGCGAGCACGGGGTGCTGATCCGGACGCGATCCTATCGAGGCGTTGCAGAAGAGGCGCCCGGGGCCTATAAAGACGTCAACGCCGTTGCGGAAGCCGCGGAGTGCGCAAAACTGGCACGTCGGGTGGCTCGTCTCGTTCCAATCGTCTGCGTGAAAGGCTAATGTTTGTGACTTCGGCTTACAGCTGCAATGAAAACACGAATAGGCCTCGACACCCAGAAGTGAAACGAACACCAGGCAAACGAAATGGATTGTGGTAGTGCCATCTGCTATGCGCCGGAGCCAATTGTCGAGGTTCGTGCACAGATTGATTAAGAAGGAAGATGGGGGAAGAGGGAGGCAGCGGCCGGTTGCAAAGTGCTTCCGACGGTAGCGAGCCGGTGCGTCGAAACCTCAGGGCGCGTTCAAGCTTCAGCTTCTTCGCGCTACGGAATAGCCTTGGAAATCCCTGTCGCGGTGCCCGTCTTTCGACATTCCTTTCTTAATTCAGAAGAAGTGATGGGAGCAGTCATCTAGATCGCAGGGGGTCAATGTAAAAGTTAAGAAGCGACCCAAACGGTTTCACGGCGGAAAATACGTGCCATGGTTGTCCGAGGCACTGGTTGCTTTGAGCCGGCGGCCTTGCCTCCGCGGCTAACGCTTTCGGTTCAACCCGTTCCCAATTGCAATTCCTGCTGGGCCGCGCTGCCTCAGCGGATGGGTCCCAGAAAACTGCATCGGAATCGACCTCAACCTGACCGCACGTGATTGCGATCCCAGAGAGTACCGCTCAGAAAACTGGAATTAGCTTGGGAGGCACCAGACTATTTTCCTGGACGCCTTCTGGGCTACGTTCTTATGCCACCTTTCTTCGGTGAAAATGTGGTCCATACCGAAGACTCGACAATAATTGCGAGACAGACAGTGTGTTGAGTACGTCTTTCTTCTCAATCCATCCCCGGCGCGCTGTTTGCACTCCGTACTTCATGAATGCCAAGTGATCCGTTCGATGCGAATCAGTTGAAATCACAATTTTCGCACCGAGCTGTTTTGCCATCCTCAGATGTACATCCCGCAGGTCAAGGCGGTCAGGATAGGCATCACATTCCATGGCGACTCCGTGTTTTGCGGCTGCTCGAAATACTTTCTCCATATCGTATTCGTAGGGATTGCGCTGCAGGATAAGGCGCCCTGTCGGGTGGCCGATGATCTGGGTGTACGGGTTTTCGATGGCAGCTAACAAACGCTCGGTCATCTGCGAGCGGTCCAGATTCATGTAGGAATGAATCGAGGCAACCACGACATCAAGCTGTGCGAGAACTTCATTGTCCAGATCGAGAGAGCCGTCCTTGCGAATGTCTACCTCTACGCCGGCAAGCAGCCGAAGTTTCGGCAAACGTCTTTGCGCAGCGTGAATGCGTTTGATCTGATCGAGCGTGCGCTTTTCGTCCATACCTTTCGCAACAGTCACAGCCTGCGAATGATCTGTCAGCGCTATATACTCGTAGCCAATCTTGAGTGCGGCCTCGGCCATCTCCTCGATCGAGTTTCTTCCATCCGAGGCGGTCGTGTGCATCTGCAGGTCGCCGCGAATATCCGGCAGGGTGACGAGCTTGGGAAGCTTGCCTTGCTCGGCCGCCTCGATTTCACCTGACATTTCACGCAGTTCCGGTTCGATGTATGCGAGCTTCAACTTTTTGTAGATTTCTTCTTCGCTCTTACTTGCGACGACTCTGCCTCCCTTTAGCGTCGTCAGGGCATATTCGTTCAACGTCCAGCCCATTTCGGTAGCTCGCGCCCGGAGAGCAACGTTGTGCTCCTTTGACCCGGTGAAGTAGAGCAACGCCGCTCCGAAGTTCTGCTTCCGCAAAAGCCGCACGTCGACCTGTAAGCCGCTCTTGAGCAGCACGGTAAGCTTGTTCTCCCCGTATGCGACTTTTTCCTTGACTCGCTCGTAACCCAGAATGTGGTCAGCCGTTGCGTCCACATCCTTTTGCTTGTCGCTTCCAGGCTTCATTGTCACAAGTAGATCCACGTCGCCGATGGTTTCTTTTCCGCGCCGAAGAGATCCGGCGGCTATGGCCGAATCAAGAGCTGCCCATTGGCTAATATACGCGATGAGATCCCGTGCTTCGTCGTCAGCAACGTTGATGTGAAACCTTCCCGAGCCGTACAAGTCCTTGAACTGCTGGGCAGCCTTGAGGATGTTCTGCTCGCTCTTCTCGCCAAACCCATGCAGCTTGCGAAGCTTCTGTTGACGAGCGAGAGCCTCCAGCTGAGGAACAGTAGCGACATGGAATTTCTTCCACAGCAGGGCGATCTTTTTCGGACCGAGAGACTGAACTTCAAGCAATTGCAGGATGCTTGGCGGGTATTTTTTAAGCAGACGATGACGCAGAGAGTAGTCGCCTGTACGGAGAATTTCGTGAATGTGGCTGGCAATCCCCTCGCCAATGCCCGGCAATTCCAATAGCTTTGATTCATCCTTGGCAAGATCTTCGATTCGCTCATGCAAGCCATCGAGCAGATCGGCCGCTTTCTCATAACTGCGCCAGCGCCCGAGATCCCCGCCGTCAATCGCAAGCAACTGAGAGGTCTCTCGTAGAATCTGTGCCACCTCTCTGTTTTCCACGTGGATCACTCCCAGAGCAAATCAAAGTCAGGTTCAACGAATGTTGGAGGCGGCCTCCAGATCTGAGACTCGAAGCACAAGATTGGCCCGGTCGGAGTCGCTTGCGGCCGTGCCGTAACCTGCCGTCACGTTAATGCCCTTGGCCGCTAATTTGCCGGCGAAATCTCCTAGACAGCCCGGCGAGTTCTCGATCTCGAGATACAGAACATCTTGCTCCGTATACGGAAGACGCTGATTGTCCAGGACCTGCTCTGCCCTTTGCACATCATCCACAACGATTTGAATGGCCCCCTGGACTCCGAAAGTCGCGCAGTTCATCGCCACGATATTTATCTTGGAATCTCCCAGCAGCTTCGCGATCCGCGCCAGGGTTCCTGGTCGATCTTGGGCAGAAATCGTCAGTTGCTTCGCTCTTGGCATTTTTCGACTCTACGTCCACATATTCCCTTTGTTCACCAGCTAATCGAGTCTTCGCCTACAAACTGCCGCTTTCATTCAGCTGCCCCACTATCCAGTCGGTTTAGCAGACTGTCTGTGATGCGGGTCACGACTTCCTTGATTGCTGGCCGTCAGCCTCTACCAGCTATGCTGCCGTCCCTATGGACCGTTTCTCTAACCGCTTCGATTCGTTGAGAGTAATCCACAGAGCGCATTCGATTTTTCGCCGACGTTTGCCGGGAATGCGATGGAACCAAAAACCCCGAGTTCCCAAACCCCAGCGGACCGTACGGTCGTGGTATGGCACAAGAAACTGCTCTGTAAGCCGGAACTCTCCGTGCTTGTCGACGTCTACGATCATGAGCGCTTACTTAATGAGGGTCGATACGTGGCAATCACTGCTGAAAGAACTGGATAAGGCAGCCAAAGTCTTGAAGCACTCAAAGCTCGGAATCTAATCTCATAAGCTCTCGTCCGCGCTGTGCGCGCGGAACTCCGCGAACAATCACAATCGTCAGCTGGCGCTGAGCCTAAGTTTTTGCTGAATTGCACTGAGATCGGCTTCTAATCGCTTGCTAAAGTTCACTGGATAGGGTGGCGGAATTGATTCTAATCCCCGAAGATGACTGGGCAATCGCTGCAATTCGCTTTGCAAGTGCTTTCGAGACTCTGCCAATTGGATTGGACCGACCGGTTGCCCATGGAGCAAAATTGGCTTTAGCAGCGGTTCACCTGGCAGGGATTCGTCGAATTTTCCAATCACGTCGGCCGTCATTCGTTCATTTTGAGTTTGCCGAAAAACTTGTTTGCGTCCAGGGTATACGAGTTTCTTCGTTGAGAGTTTCAGCCGCCCTTTTCCGCCATATTCCACTAGCTTATAGGCCATGTCGAGTTTGGGTGCATCCGAAATGACCGCAAGTTTTGTTCCCACGCCGAATGCGTTAATCGGTGCATTTGAGCGCAAGAGTTTCTGTATCCCATATTCATCGAGATCGCTTGACGCGAAAATCTGCACACTCTTCAGCCCGGCTTCATCCAGCATCTTGCGGGCACGAACGGCCAACTCCCCGAGGTCACCTGAATCCAGCCGTATGGCTCGAATCCGGAAACGGTCGTGGAGCTTTTGGCTTAATTCAATCACTTTGCGAACTCCTTCGAGCGTGTCGTAAGTGTCCACCAGGAGCGTGGTTTCTGGATAAAGCGCCGCAAAGGACTCGAAGGCAGCTGATTCCAGGTCATGCGCCTGAATATAGCTGTGCGCCATAGTGCCAAAAACCGGAATGCCATACATCTTGCCGGCAAGCACGTTGGAAGTTCCGCCCCCTCCCGCAAGATAAGCAGCGCGCGCAACCCTTAGAGCAGCCTCGGTTCCATGGGATCGCCGGGAGCCGAAATCGATAACGGCGCGGCCTTCAGCTGCGTCCACAACGCGTACAGCTTTGGTTACCGCAATGCTCTGGAAATGGATCTGATTCAGCACGAATGTCTCGACGAGCTGTGCCTCAATGATTGGCGCAATTACCTGCAACAGCGGTTCGTTCGGAAAAACAGGAGTGCCCTCAGGCACAGCATAAACATCCCCGGTGAATCTCAGCGATGCCAGGAACTCTAGAAACTGTTTGTCAAACTCACTACGCACACGAAGATAGTCGAGTTCGTCATCGTTGAAGTGAAAGGAGGTCAAAAAATCCAGGACATCTTCGAATCCAGATGCGATGATAAAATTACGGTTCTGCGGCAGTTTCCGGAAGGCAAGTTCGAATACAGCTTGCTGATGCATGCGCTCGGCGTGATAGGCCCGAGCCATTGTCAGCTCATATAGGTCTGTAAACAGTGCTCTTCGACTGGGCACGCAAGCGTTACTTTCTATCAGTAACAGGGTTGGGAACTGTTTTCGCAGTCGATCCATCTCGGCAGGCAATTCATATCGCCCCCAGATCGATTCCGCCAGCGCATTATACAGGTCTCGAGCATGGCCGATCATAAACTGTGCTTAGGAGACAAGCTCGGTTGCATCGAAATTAGGTTGCAGAATGAGCTGACGGGATTTGGCTTTGCGAAAGACTACGATGAGGTCCTGACGGTTCGCACCGAAGCGGGCGAGCGGCGCTTCGCAATCGAATATGAACGGAGCCCCAAACCCATTCGGTTTACAGGGACGTCGCCGCTTCGCTGAATCGAGAAGCACAGGTGGACCGCGCGCTCTACCTAGTCTGCAATTATGTGCGCAACAAAGCGGTTTCGCGGGCTACGGCGGCTGCTTCCACCGCCATGCGCAAAAAGGACAATCGAATTGGTCTCTCTTGGAAGTCCCAGATGCCTTTCCAGAATCGCGCGACCCGCTTCAATCGCAGTCTCGTTTTCGGTTCCATATTTCTGAAATTTTCGTCCCGGGATCATCGGAACCTCCATTCCGAGACTCTACTTCATTAATGCTTGAAGGTCGCGGTGAGCTTCGCTTCCGCCAAAGCGTGGCCGCGAATGGCGCGCTGCAGTTCGGCCTTCGTAGCGCCGGGAGCGAGTTCCGTCTTTGAGTCCAAGGCATATAGTGTAAAAACATAGCGGTGCGACCTACCCCGTGGAGGGCACGGGCCGTTGTAGCCTAATTTGGCGAAATCATTGCGTCCCTGGTGCGCGCCACTCGATAGCGATCGCTCTTTCGGCAAGGCCTCAGGCAGTTCACGCGCATCCGCCGGAAGGTCATAGAGCAGCCAGTGGACCCAGATGCCCGCCGGGGCGTCGGGGTCTTCCACGATTAGGGCAAAGCTTTCCGTACCTTTCGGCGGATCGCTCCACGTGAGCGCGGGCGACTTGTCGGCGCCGTCGCACGTGAATTCCGTCGGGATGACGTGCTTAGGGAAGGCGCTCGTGCTCAGATGAAAAGCCATGGTCTCCTCCCTCGATCGGATGCCCGCTCGGAGTCAACTCGCGCGTTCGCCTTCGCCGTGCAAGGGATTCGACTGGTGCACATCGCGGCACTCAAAGCAGACGTACTCCTCGCACAAATCGCATTGCTCGACGTGCGAGTCGCAAAACTTCCGTTCGCACTCGACGCATTCCCTGGATGCTAGATGTGAACAACCTGAAGTGGCGCATTTCATGGCGGCTCTCCCAAGCTGCTGGCGCGAGGCGGATCCATTGAAAAAGTGTCAGATGAATTCGGACGCGCCGCCCCGCAAAAACGGGCTTCGAGTTCAGCACCCACACAAACGGGTCGGCATAGTTGCTGGCGATGTTCTTCGTTGAAATGAAACCGCAGTTGTTCAGCGCGGCTCCCCCGCGCTCATACATGAAGCGCGTGCCCATGATCCACAAGCCGCGGCCGGGAGGCGTCCATTTGAACTCCCAAACACGCTCGTAGGCCGCTTCGGTAATGCGGTGCGCTTCCGTCGCGTCCCAAGGCAGACCCTGTTCGAGGCAGTGAACCCGGTAGACCGTCATAATGCCTTCCATGACGCGGCGGCAGGTTTGCCACCACTCTTCGCCGTCTCGGCTATACGTGCGCTTGTAAGTGACCCAGGAAAGCGTTCCGAAGCCCCAGTGAACCGAGTGCTCGCGGTACGGTGCCAGGAACTCCTCGCCTAGCTGAAAAACTCTGTATCGATCCACATCCACGATCATGGATACCTGCTAAAGGAGTTCCCATGCTCGGTTCCATCAGGTCCTTTTTTCATACTACGCAAACGACTCCTGAGGCACCGCCGATTCCTTCTTCTCATCGGGCTCGTCCGTCAAGGTCGCCTCCGCCAGGAGCAGCACACTTGCGACCGAGACTGCATTTTCAAGCGCAATGCGCACAACCTTGGTGGGATCGATGATCCCGGCCTCAACCAAATCGACGTACTGGCATTGCGCCGCATCGAAGCCGTAATTTCCTTTTCCGGAACGCATGCGGTCCACGACCACGCCTCCGTCAACGGTCGAATTCTCCGCAATCTGCCGCGTGGGAGCTTCGAGCGCGCGACGCAGAATCAGCAGGCCGGTACGCTCATCTCCCGTGCAATTTGCCTCTCCGGTCGCCACCGCATCGATGAGGCGCAGAAGCGCCAGACCGCCGCCGGGCACGATTCCTTCGGCCAGCGCCGCTTTCGTCGCGTTGATCGCGTCTTCAATCGCTTCTTTCCGGTTTTTCATCTCGGTTTCGGAAGGTGCCCCAACACGTATCACTGCCACCCCGCCGGCAAGTTTTGCCAGGCGCTCTTGCAGCTTCTCTTTGTCGTAGTCCGAAGTTGTCTTCTCAATTTGCTTGCGGATTTCTGAGCATCGGCCTTCAATCGCGGCCTTCGGTCCCTCTCCGCCCACAATGGTGGTCTTGTCCTTGTCGATCACGATTCGTTTTGCGCGGCCCAGCTCCTTCAATGTGAGGTTTTCAAGTTTGAGTCCGAGTTCCTCGGCGATCAGCTGTCCAGCGGTGAGAATCGCGATATCCTGCAGCATCTCCTTGCGCCGGTCGCCAAATCCGGGGGCTTTGACCGCTGCGGAAAGAAGCGTGCCCCGGACATTGTTCACGACCAGCGTCGCCATTGCCTCACCTTCCACGTCCTCGGCAACAATCAGCAAGGGCTTCGCCGCCTTTGCTACTTGCTCCAGGAACGGCAGCATGTCAAGCATACTCGAGATTCGTTTCTCATGCAGAAGGATCAGAGCATCGTCGAGTACTACCTCCATTTTTTCGGCATCCGTTACGAAGTACGGGGAGATATACCCTCGGTCGAACTGCATACCTTCGACGACCTCGAGAGCCGATTCCGTGGTCTTGGATTCTTCAACCGTAATCACTCCCTCTTTACCAACCTTCTCGTATGCCTCAGCCACAAGTTCTCCAATGCTCGTATCGTTGTGAGCCGAGATCGTAGCGATTTGCTCCTTCTCACGCCGGCTGGCGATAGGACGCGAGAGCTCTTTCAGAGCTCGAACCGCAGATCGCAGGCCTCGGTCGAGTCCGCGTTTCAGATCCACCGCACTGGCGCCGGCGGCCACGTTATGCAACCCCTCAGAAAAAATTGCCTGGCAGAGAATTGCAGCCGTGCTGGTTCCGTCACCTACGGCGTCGCCCGTGCGTTCCGCCGCTTCACGAATCATTTGCGCGCCTAGGTTGGCTTCGGCATCTTTGAGTTCGATCTCTTTCGCAATGGTGATACCATCGTTGCACACGATCGGTTTTCCCCACTTCTTTTGAATGAGCACACACTTCGACTTCGGACCGAGCGTGATCCGGATTGCATCCGTCAGAGTGGTTGCACCGCTTAGGATCTTTTCCCGTGCTGCTGAACGGAACAGTATTTTTTTCGCCGCCATTTCCGCGTCTCCTTCTAAACACACTATTCACGTCGTCGATTCGGGCTGTGAGGTTCGTCACAGTTTATTGGTGCCCGAGATAATGCCTTGCTCGCGACGACTTTCCTCCGTCCCCCTATTCATTACGATGGGGACATTTCTCTTTGAACAGACACCGACAGGCTACCCTGATAATTGTTGAGAGCCTGTCGGATCATCGGAGCTATCGAGACAACAAGGATCTTTCCGACCTCGATCCCCGGAGGAAGAGGGACTGTATCAGTGCAAAATATCTGCTTCACACCGAGCGACCATACGTGCATCCAGGATGTTCCCGTGAAGAGGCCGTGTGTAACCAGGATGTAAATTTCCTGAGCACCGGTTGCTCGCAATTTCTCGCAGGCAGAGACCAGCGTCCCACCCGTGTCAATCATGTCATCGATAATCACCACTTTTGGCCCAACTGCTCGGACTGTTCCACGATGGATGATCCCTTGATCGGTCCGTTTTTTTTCAAAGTACGGGGTCGCACCGCTCGGCATACCAGCCGCTCTCTTCACGGCCTCACAGCGGCCAATC
>Ga0187815_10001369_pt1 | contig 11504 bp, 10 predicted proteins | sample NC_S_5_FD_132962 | JGI IMG/M metagenome (GOLD analysis project Ga0187815, IMG submission 132962) | Wetland sediment microbial communities from Neuse River Estuary, North Carolina, USA - ASW-S_5 | ecosystem: Environmental > Aquatic > Freshwater > Wetlands > Sediment | place: USA: North Carolina...
AACGGGTCAAGGAGCCCCGACGCGACAGATTCGGGATAGGCCTCTGGCACAATCTGGTCGAACCTCTGGTGCCTGTTTATCGCCTTGGTGAGGGCCTGGTTCCCCTTTGGTTGAACGGGGACCAGCTGGGGGTAGGAGTCAACAAGACCAGTTTTCTTGAGGTCCCTGAGTCCCTTCCAAACCCCTGTGAGCAGGCACCCGGATCCCGTGGGGATGAAGATAGCACAGATTTCGTCCCATTCGTGCTGCTCGAAGAGCTCGTACGCGATAGTTTTGGGGCCCTCGACCTGGTAGGGGTTGAAGGGCCCGAAGCTCGGGCATGGATAGTATCCGGAAACTTCAACCGCTCTAAGCATCGCCTGGACCGTGGCGTCCTCGCCCTCTTTCTCCTGCTTGCACCTGAAGATGGCGGCCCCGTAGAGCATAAGCTGCGCGATCTTGCCTATGGCTGCGTCGTCGGGGACGAAGGCGTGGCACCTGATTCCTGCGGCCGCTGAGTACGCGGCGAGGGATGCTGCCGCGTTCCCGCTTGAAGCGATTGCAACGTCCTTCTTGCCAAGTTCGACCGCCTTGGCTATCCCTACCGCCATGGCCCTGTCCTTGAACGAAGCCGTGGGGTTCCTGGTCTCGTCCTTCAGGTAGAGGTTGCTGATTCCGAGCCTCCCCCCGAGCCTCTTGGCGTGGATGAGGGGGGTGTTCCCTTCTCCGAGCTTGACCGCGAACTCCTGCCGCACTGGCAGGAGCTCCTCATATCGCCAGACGTCCCTCAGCTCCCTTGACTTGAGTGAGGCTTTTGTCAGCTTCGCCGAAACGGCGTCGTAGTCGTATTCGACGTCCAGCCTGCCGAAGTCCCTTTTCCTGCACATGACCGGGCTCTCTTCGGGATCGTAGTTAGTCCCACACTTCGAACAGACCAGGCGCTCTACATAGGACAAAGTCCTAGGCTCCTCTGCGTCGCGTCATGGTCCCCCGTCGAGTCCAAAGTTCATCCTAAGATATGATGTCGAACCCTTTCTGGTACTTCCGGAGCTGTTCCACGGTGTATGGGTCGAGCTTCTTGCTCGTCCGGGTCACTGTCTGCTTCTTCTTTATCCCGAACACCTCGGTCGAGAGGTACCTCCCTCCTGAGTCGTTGATCATTGTCGCGACCCTGCCTAGCTCTGGATGCTTCTTGACGAGCTTGACTGCCGCTGACACGTTGCAACCAGAGGATATGCCGCAGAAGATTCCCTCTTCTCTGGTGAGGCGGCGCGTCATCTCGATGGCCTCGTCCGATGTGGTGGTCACCACCCCATCCATCAGGCTGAGGTCGAGGTTCTTCGGGACGAAACCGTCGCCAATGCCCTCGATCTTGTGGGTGCCCCACTTCCCGTGCGCCAGGATGGGGGCCTCGGAGGGCTCAACCGCGTAGAGTTTGACCTTCGGGTTCTTCTCTCTCAGGTATCTCCCTACGCCGGAGAGGACGCCTCCGGTCCCCTGGGATGCGATGAATGCGTCTATCTTTCCTCCAAGCTGGCTCCAGATTTCCGGCCCGGTGCTTCGGTAGTGGGCCGCCGGATTGTCAGGGTTCGAGAACTGGTCGGGGAACCAGTACCTGCCCTTGTTCTTCTTCAGGAGCTCCTCTATCTTCACAAGGCAGAGGTCGACGTCGCTCTCGCCCCCGGGGGTGAGGATCAGTTCTCCACCGAAGGCCTTGATCATCTTCTTGCGCTCGTCGCTCATCCCCTCGGGCATGACTATTGTCACCTTGTACCCCATCCTGGTGCCGATGAAGGTGCATGCGATTCCTGCGTTGCCCGTCGAGCCCTCGAGGATCTCTATGCCAGGCTTGAGGTCCCCCCTCTTGATGGCCCCCAGTATCATCTCCTTGTAGATTCTGTCTTTCAGGCTCTCCGTTGGGTTGAAGAACTCGAGCTTCGCGAAGATCTCCGATTTGAGTTTCTCCGCAGGGGGTATCTTCGAGAGCCTTATTGTCGGGGTGTTCCCGATTATGTCGAGTATTGATTTGTCTTGTGCTGCCAACTAGCGCCACTCTGTGATTATCTGCGCTTGGAGCCCATGACCATGGCCATCACGGCCTTTTGGACGTGCAGCCTGTTTTCCGCCTGCTCGAAGTAGAGGGAGTACTTCGGGCTGTCGATGACCTCATCGGTGGCCTCCTGTCCTCTGTCAGCCGGCCCGCAGTGCATGTACTTCCCCTTGTTGGTCAGGTCCATCATCTCCTGGGTGCATATCCAGTCCTTGAACTTGTTCTGGTACTCCGACGCGCCTTCCTTGTTCACCGTGTTGCTGTATGGCGGGACGAAGCTCTTGGGAGACCATGCCTTGGGGTAGACGAAGTCAGCCCCCTCGAAGGCTTCCTTCATGTCGTTCACGACCTCGAAGCTTCCGCCGTACCTGTCGGCGTTCTCCTCGCACGATTTGATCACGTTGTCCTCCAACTCGAACCCCTTGGGGTGGGCCAGGACGACGTCCATGCCAAACTGGGTGCCGATCAGGACGCAGCTCTGGGGGACGGCGAGGGGCTTGAGACCTCCCGAGTAGGCATAGGACACGACAAATTTCTTCTTCTTGGGTTTCGGGGAGACGTCGGTGATTGCCTTCATGTCCGCCAATGCCTGGAATGGATGGTAGATGTCGTCCTCCATGTTCAGCACAGGGATGTCGGCCCAGCGGGCGAATTCCTGGATTATCTTGTGTCCTCTTCCTATCACCCACTTGGCGGCGTCTCCGTAGCACCTGATGGCTATCGAATCCCCATACCTCGACAGCACTCTCCCCACGTCGGCGATTGCTTCTGTCTGATAGGGGACCATGTCCTCGGGCAAAGTCGGAGTGTAGACATCACTGGGGCTCAGGAAATGAGCGTGTCCGCCAAGCTGGTAGATGCCCGCCTCGAAGGAGTTCCTCGTCCGTAGGGAGCGATTGTAGAATAGCATGAACAGGGTGTCGCCTGGGAGATATGGCGTAGGCGCTCTCTTCCGGAACTTCACCTTCAGGTCCTCGGATGCCTTCAGGACCGAGACCATCCGTTCTTGAGTAAAGTCGTTGGTATTCAAGAAGTCCTTTCCGGCCATCAATCCTACGTAGGAGGGAGATTTCATGACAGGGGGGCCTCGAAATCCTGATTAATACGCGGTTCCCCCAAAGGCTCTGGGCTTGTCGTCCCTAGAACTCTTCGCTCCTACCGACCTCGGCGACGCTATGAAATTCCTAGAGAATGCAGAGGGGAACGTGACTGTCGTTGCAAGTGGGACCGACCTCATACCCCGAATGCGAAAGAGGCAAATTAGCCCCTCTGTGCTGTTGGATATCTCCTCATTTCAACAAGATCTGAGGTACATTCGCCAGTCCGACGGGGTGGTGCGGTTGGGAGCTCTTACCACTCTGGCAGATGTCCTGGAATCCCCGATCTTCAGTGGCAAGCTTTCGATGCTGCACGAAGCCGCCGCGCTGTTCGGGGCTCCTCAAGTTCGAAATGTCGCAACTGTGGGCGGAAACATCTGCTCGGCCACATCTTCAGAGGACCTGATTCCGGTCTTCATGACACTTGGAGCGAACCTGAAGCTGATCAGCTCGGAAGGGGAACGTGTCATCCCCCTGAGCGAATTCATAGTAGGGAAGAGGGCAACGGCGATGAAGCCGTCTGAGATCCTTGCAGAAGTCAATTTTGGGTCACCCGGGGAGCACAGTTGGACAGGGTTCGAGAAGATGGGCCGCCGAAACATGCTCATTATTTCCTTGGTGAATGAGGCGCTTTGCCTTAGCGTGGAGGACGACCTCAATACCGTACGTTCGGCCAAGATTGCCCTCAACAGGGTTTCTGGGCGGGTTCCTGCCCATGCTGAGAAGACCGAGGAGTTCCTCTCCGGGCGTAAACTTTCTGAACAGACAATCGCGCAGGCTCAGAAGGCATTGGCATCGGAACTGGCGCTGACCAGCGACTTCAGGGGCTCGGGTACCTACCGCACCCAGGTGGCGCAGGTGTATCTGAAGAGGCTGCTCCTGAGGTGCCACGAAAAGATTAGAGGTTTGGCATGAGATGACCAAGCGCATTACTACGATGAACATCAATGGAGCAGAGCATTCCATACAGGTTAGTCCATCCGACAGACTCATCGACGTCCTCAGGGACCAGCTTGGACTGAAGTCGGTCAAGGAAGGATGCGGAACGGGGGACTGCGGCATTTGCGCCGTTCTCGTGGACGGGAAGCTTGTGAATAGCTGTCTGATGCTCGCTGCGCAATGCGATGGAAGGAGAGCCGTGACCCTTGAAGGGCTGCTGAATGACTCCGCAATGAAGAGACTCCAGGCAAACTTTGTGACTAACAACGCGGCCCAATGCGGATTCTGCACTCCGGCGATGCTGATGGCATCCTGGGACCTGGCAAGGCACTCGCATGAACCTTCGAACGACGAAATCAAAGTGGCGATCAGCGGAATACTGTGCAGGTGCACGGGCTACTACCAGATTATTGACTCGATTAGAGAGAGCTGCAAGGAGGGAGGGCATTGAGCGAACAGGTCTCTCAGCTCTTGGAGTCGCTCAGAGAGAAGGCAGAGAGAGGCAATCTTCTCTACATAGGGGAGAACATTGCCCGAGTAGACTCGCTGGAGAAAGTTCTCGGGAAGCCAGTGTACACTGCTGACCTAATCCCCAGGGGCACAATATACGCAAAACTCTTCCACTCATCCGTCCCTCATGGAATAATCAAGAGAATGGAGCTGGGGACGGCGAAGGCTCATCCCGGGGTCCTGGGCGTCCTGACTTGGAGGGACATCCCGGGGCTGAACGAATCCTCCGCCGTACTCCCCGACCGCCAACTTTTCTCTGATTCAATAGTGCGCTCCACTGCTGACATCCTTGGCGCCGTCGTCGCCGAGACCCTGCCTTCCGCGACCGATGCAGCTGCGAGAATCAAGATCGATTACGAATCGCTCCCCGCAATCTTTGACCCGCTAGAATCCCTCAAGCCAGACGCGATTAGAATTCACGAGAAAGGAAATGTTGCAAGGCAGATGAAAATCAGGAAGGGAGACGTGCAAGCAGGGTTCACGAAATCAGACTTGATTCTCGAAAAGACATACAGGACCCAATTCCAAGATGCGACGCCTCTGGAGCCCGAGATGGGCCTGGCGATTCCAGAGGACGGCGGAATCAAGGTCATAGGGTCGATGCAGAGTCCTCATCACACACAGGCCGCGGTTGCCAAAGTCCTGAAACTTCCGCCGGAGAAGGTCAGGGTCATTCAAGCGGTCACCGGGGGTGCCTTCGGGCCAAAGTCAGATGAGACTCCCTTCGACGTGTGCTCGGCGGCAGCGCTAGCTGCGATGAAGTATCGCAGGCCCGTCTTCTGCGGCCTCGACAGAGAGGATTCGATGGTCATGCACACCAAGAGGCATCCCTTTGTCATAAGCCACAAGACTGGTGTGACCTCAGACGGCATGCTCCAGGCAGACGAGTCAAAGATCGTGGGAGATACGGGAGCCTACGCTTCACTCGGAGTTTTCGTGATCGTTAGAGCGACTTTCCACACGACGGGAGCTTACGAAATACCCAACGTGAAAGCCGACTCGTACCTCGTGTACACGAACAATACCTACACGGGAAGTCTGAGGGGCTTCGGGGGCCCTCAGGCTCTTTTCGCCATCGAAAGCCAGATCGAGGAATTGGCCCGGAAGTTGGGGATGGACCCCTTGGAGTTCAGACTGAAGAACATGCTCGTGCCCGGAAAGAAGAATGCGACAGGGGCGCTGATGGACGCCAGCTGCGGGCTTCCTCAATGCGTCGAGAAGGTAGTTGCTTCTAGCGACTACCGGAAGAAGGCTGCTCAGTACAGCAATCAGACGGGGAGCGTTAGGAGAGGCCTTGGCATAGCACTGTTGATGCACGGAAATTCCCTTGGGCCCGAGGGAAACGACTACGGCGCAGTCCACATCGAAATCGAGTCAGACGGCGCCATCTCGGTCGGCTCAGGCCTTACCGAGTATGGAACGGGGGCGGTGTCGGGCATGATACAGGTTGCTTCGAGCGTCTTGGGCGTCCCCCTCGACCGTTTCAAGTTGGAGCGCCCGGATACCTCCAAGCACAGAGAAAGCGGTCCCACAGTTGCGTCGAGAGTCGTTGTAATCGGGGGTAACGCGGCATTCAAGGCTGCGGAACAGCTGAAGAGAAAACTGGTGCCTTTGGCTGGGGAAATGCTAAAGGTGAAAGAAGAGGACGTAGTGATTGTTGACGGAATTGCCTTCGACCGCTACAATCCATCAGTCTTGGTTAACTGGGACACTCTGGTTGCTGAGGCATACAGGAGGGGGGTCAAATTGAAAGAGGAGGGTTTCTTCATGGCCCCGGCCGCACCGTGGGACACGGAAGTGGGACAGGGTACCCCCTACGTGCAATATACCTGGGGGGCGCTGGCGACAGAGGTCGAAGTCGATACCGAGACAGGTTACTACAAGGTCGTCGGAGTCCATGCCGCCTACGACGTCGGAAAAGCCGTCAATCCAGGAGGAGTGTTGGGCCAAATCTACGGCGGCACCGTTCAAGGGCTGGGGTACGCAATGATGGAGGAACTCCTCCACAAGGACGGGTTCGTGGTTAACCCCAACCTGGGCGATTACTACATTCCGACCTCGATGGACATTCCAGCCGAATTCAAGGCGTTCATCGTGGAGGTTCCAGGTCCCCTCGGTCCCTTCGGCGCGAAGATAATCGCTGAGCCTCCTATCGTTCTCCCCGGGCCAGCCGTGAGGAACGCAGTCCTGAACGCGACTGGAGTCTCGGTGGACGACCTGCCGGTGACTCCGGAGAAAATCCTGATGGGGGCCCGGCAGAGCCGGTCTTCGCTACCTGCTCGGGCACAGCGGTAAGTGTGAAATGACGTAAATCATAGGCGTCGCTGGAAAAAGCTGCCTCCTCCGAGGTCAGTTCTTCGGCAGGAACGGGGTCACGAACCTTTGGTTGTCAACATCGAATATCCCTTTGTCTGTTATCCTGGCATGCGGGATCACGGAAAGGGCGAGAAGGTTCGGCAGAGGCATGTAGGGATGGTCGAGGACTCCCATTTTCTTGAAGGCACGACGAAGCTGCTCAACTTCCCCTGCAACGTGCTCCAGCGAGCGGTCGGAGATCAGACCTGCAATGGGCAATTTCACCCAGGCCAGGGTCTTCAGGCCGCTGACTGCCGCGATGCCTCCTCTGCTTTGTATGACGAGGTTAGCTGCGGCCTGCATGTCTCTGACATCTGTCCCCACCACTAACAGGTTATGCGAATCGTGGGCAACCGTCGAAGCGACGGCTCCCCTTTGGATCATGTTTCTCACAAACCCGAAGCCTCTCCCTCCGTTCTTCCCGTGCCTTTCGAAGACGAAGACGAGAGCCAATTTGCCAAGGGATGGTTTTCCATCCTTGACATCCAACCTTGCTTTGCTCAGCTTCGTGAGGATCAGCTTGGCGAACGATTCTCCCTTGTCCCCTTCGCTGTCGAATTCGCCGAAGTCAATGGTGTTAACCCGTACTGAACCGTTCATCACCGGAGTGTGAATCTCAAAGTCCTTCTGCTCCAGGCGGTTCAGCTTCATCGTGTTCCTTGAGGCGCCGTCAAACTCTCCCGCGTGAAGGTCAATCAGCATTCTTCCGTTCTTTGCCACCGGCACACCATTGGCAATGACGAGTTGAACGTTGAATTTCTCGAGGTCGTCGAGCAACACCACGTCTGCCAGGCGGCCGGGAGATATGGCGCCCAGCTCATACTTCCTCATGTGCAGCGCGGGCCTTAGTGTCACGCTTCTCACCGCTTCGACGGGGTCCAGGCCAGCTTCGATGAAGGCCCTGCAGACGTAGTCGATATGCCCCAACCTGGCGAGATTGTCCGGGAGCACGTCATCGGTACAAAGTATCAGGTTGTACGGATGAGGTATCCGAGCCAACGCCCGGGCGAACTTTTTCGTGTCAAGGACGTAGGGTCCCCGCAGTTTCACGTACATCCCGAGCCTCAGCTTCTCAAGCATGGACGGCACCGTAAAGTTCTCGTGGTCTGCTTCGGCTCCGGACGTAACGTATGCGTTGAGCTCTAGTCCCGTGAGTAATGGCGCGTGACCGTCTATCACGATCCCGTGTTCCGCTCCGATTTGGAGAATCCGCATCATCTTCTCGCCACCGTTGAGGACCGCAGGGTAGTCCATGACTTCGCCCAGCCCCCAGACTCCGTCCCAGCCCAGCATTTCCTCAATGTCTTCAGCCGTAAGCTCGGCTCCCGCCGTGACCGCAGACGACTCGGGGACGCATGTCGGTACGTAGTAGTAGAGCTTCAGCGGGAGACCTCGGCTGTCATCAACCATTGCCTTGACCCCCCTTTTCCCCATAACATTCGCAATCTCGTGCGGGTCGGCGAAGGCAGCCGTCAGCCCATGCGGGAGTGTCGCGGCAGCGAACTTCGAAGGAGTCACCATGCTGCTCTCGACGTGCAGATGGGAGTCGATGAGTCCTGGAATGGCGACCTTCCCTCTGCCGTCTATCGACCGGGCGGATGGGGGGCACGCCGACGGCTTTCCCACATAGACGATCCTGTCCTTGTAGACTCCGATGGACGCATCCTGCAACTCTCCAGTGAAGACGTTAACCAATGTCGTGTTACGAATTGCGAGTGTAAGCTCTTTCTTTCCCAAGGCGGCCGAAATATAATCGAAACGGGCCGACATTACGGCGTTTTGATGTGGCCTTCTAATAAGAATTAGGACGATTCTCAGTATTTGCTTGAGATTTCATGCGCCTATTCCAGATAGTTCCTTTCCAGCTCTTCCAGGATCGCCTTTACCGAAAACTCTCGCATGTTCAAGGCCTCGGAGATGTTCTCCACCCCCTTGTCGTGCTCGTCGAGTATGTGGAACAAGACCCTCCGCATGTCCAACTCGGCAAGCTTGTTCGCTATCTGCGCTGCCTCCCCCATGGCCTGGTTCCTGATGTCCAGCAGTTCCCCCCGCTCGCTCTCAAGTGCCTCAATTTTCCCGTCCACGTCCCCCAGCACCTCCGAGAGAAGTGAGAGCCTCCGCCGGTCTGCACCGGCTTCTCTCGCTCGGTCAAGGCGCCTTCTGAGCTGAACTACGTCCTGTGTAACCTTCTTGCTTGGCTGGGCTTCAAAAGCCGTCCCCCTTTCAATGAAGACGTTGGGCCCGACATCCATGGTTATGGATATGCCTTTGGCGAGGGAATACTTCTTCCTCGGCGGTCCGGCTTTGCTGGTCTCAGCTGCGTAGGTCACCAGCCCCGCCTGCTCCATTACTCCTAGGTGCTTCGCCACGAGCGGCTGGCCAAGGCCCAGCTCCTTCGAGAGCTGCAGAGCGTAGCATGGCTCCTGGCTGAGCCTCTTGATTATCCTGCGCCTGACCGGGTTCTCGACCACCTGCAGAACGGTATTGAGCTCTTCTTGATTCAAGAGGGTCACTATTAACAAAAAGTAGGGAGGACCCTACTTGAGGTCCACCCTCCTGGATTTGTCCGCGATCTTCGGCACCCTCTTCGGGAGCTTCAGCTCGAGGACTCCGTTCTTCATTGTCCCGCTGACCTTCTCCGACAGGACTTCTTCTGGCAGGGTCAGATATCTGTGGAAGTATGTGCGACTGCTTTCGGTCCGTGTGCCTTCCTTGGTCCTTGTCTCGCTGCTATTGCTCCTGTCTGCCTTGAGTTCGAGGACGTTAGAGTCGATGCGCACTTCCAGATCCTTCTTCTCAAAGCCAGGCAGCTCCGCGGTCACGAGGTAGTGGTCCCCGCGGTCCTGGAAGTCGACGACTGGCTCCTTTCCTCCCATCTCGGTCCATAAGGAACTCATGGCGTTCGGGAAGAGCGGCTCCATGAACTGGTCGAAGGGTCGCATGAACTCTTCGAACACGTGCGGAAGGCCGGACCCTGGTATGGCTAGATCCGTCGAGTCGTTGTTGGGTCTTCGGGACTTGTCTTTGGCGTTGTTGTTGGCCATTCAATTCACCTTTGGTATAATACCTGAGGTAATATACCTATTTAAGACTTGCTTGGCTTGCGGCGACGGAGATGGAGCCCACCGATGTATGGATTCATCGACTCGTGCAGCTTTGCCGCGAATCTGGTCGACATTAGCGCTCTGATGCTGCTCTTCTCGACCGCCTCCGTGACCCCGGAGTCGTAGGGCAGGAGACCAAGAAGGGGCACCCCGAACTCCCGGGCCAGCCTCTGGGCTGCTCCGCCTTTGACAGGCCCATCGCCGCTTTCAGAGCGAATCATGTTTCCCAGCACTCCGACAATCGGCACCCTTCCGGAGCGAAGAATCTCCAGAACCCTGTGGGCTACCGTCGTCGACAGCCTGTCAGGCATGGTGACCACGACTGCCGCCACCTCGTCCTTGGCGATGGAGGTGAGGGCCATCATGATGTCCCCCGTGGCGGGCGGCATGTCAACCACGAGACAGTCAAGTTCCCCCCAATCGGTCAGGGCCAGCATTTCAAGCACGACCTGTCTGGCCCCATGCCCTGTCAGCGGGACGGGTTTTCCTGCTGCGAAGAGATCGACCGACATTATCTCCACCCCTCCTCTTGCCGGCGGCATGAGCCCAGCTTTCCCTTCCTTTGGGAGGGTGTGAGCGTCGAACAGGAGCGCCGACGAGGGGCCGTAGATATCGGCGTCCATGAGGCCAACTTTGAAGCCTGAATCGGCCAGCATGGCAGCCAGGGTAGCCGATACCACGCTCTTGCCAACCCCTCCCTTCCCGCTTAGTACGAGCAGTATCTTCCTTACTTTCTCAAGGCGCTTTCTGATCATGCCTTTCCGGAAGTCTGTTCCCTGATGATCTTCAGGCACCGAGGACCACCTCGATCACTCTGATGCTACGTCCATCTTCTATCTCGAAGTAGCTCTTCGAGCAGGAGGGGCATTTGGCGCAGGAGTTCAGGAGCTCGGGTAGGAAGTGCACCATTTCTCTATCCGAGACTGTCAGCTGCTTGGCCAGGTCTTGGAAGTCCCAGGTTACGCCGCAGCTGATGCACCTGACCCTTGACTTCTCTGGCACAATCATGACCTTGGCATGTTGAAGTGGTGTCCCCCTCGTAAGGTCTGCGAAGAGTTGCCGCAGGAGCTTGGGGTCGAACTGAGCTAACTCGCCAACCCCAATCTTGAAGCGCGTCACTTTTCCTCCCTGTCTGGCCGAAGCGTCGTTGACCGAATCTAATATTCCCTGAATCAGCGCGAGCTCGTGCAATTACGAGTTCCATCCCTGTTCTGGCAAACCCTTAAACAATAACTAATTGCGGCCGCCGACACTTATGTCATCGTCGGAAGATGATGACCGAGTAAAATACGTACGGTATGAAAAAGATAAGGGATATCTTGAATTAAACAAAACATTTCCTGAAGAAAAATACCTCTGGAACGAAGACTTCGCACCAACTCCTGTCAAGATGAGAAAGTGGGGCTCTTGGACATTCTTCGGCATCTGGTTCGGCATGGCTATCGAAGTCGAGTCCTGGGCTCTGGTATC
>Ga0187815_10001371_pt1 | contig 11496 bp, 13 predicted proteins | sample NC_S_5_FD_132962 | JGI IMG/M metagenome (GOLD analysis project Ga0187815, IMG submission 132962) | Wetland sediment microbial communities from Neuse River Estuary, North Carolina, USA - ASW-S_5 | ecosystem: Environmental > Aquatic > Freshwater > Wetlands > Sediment | place: USA: North Carolina...
ATCTGGTCGGCCGCCGCATCGGGCGGCTCGGCACCGGCTTCTATTGCTCGCGCGACTATGCGGCGCGCCGGAAACCTCCGGAGCGGCGCGACGAATGGAAGGGCCACAGCATCGTCGGCTTCGCCGACCGCGCCTCCAACGCCGATCTGGCGCGCTGGAGCGACAACATCACCCGCCAGGGCACCGTGGTGATGCGCTGCTCGTCGCAGGCCGATATGCTCGCCGCCGTGCGCGCGGGGCTGGGCATCTCCGCGCTGTCCTGCTTCGTCGCCGACGCCCATCCCGATCTCGTGCGCGTAGCCCCGCAGAAGCTGATCAGCGTCGCTGACCTCTGGCTGCTGGCGCATCCGGACCTGGTCGATCTTCCCGCCGTACGCGCGGTGATCGGTTTTGTTACGGATTGTGCAAGGGCGGACCGGACACTGCTGCGCGGCTGAGCGCTGCGAGCCGCGCCTAAGCTACTTTGCATGGGGTTGTTTTCGCGCTTTTGGTTCGCGGCAATTCATAAATTGTTAAGGTGAGAACAATCAGCTTGAAGTTGCCGCTGTGAAGCGAAATGGGCACGACAATGCGATTCCTCTTCCTTGGTGTTTTCCTTTGTTCGACTGCATGCGTTTACGCGCAGGATTTCGACTTCAAGGCGATCGAAGCGCAGGCTCTGCTGCTCAAGCCTGAGCGGATCGCCGCCGTCATGTGCCTGTCTGATGTCGTGGATCGCGCCAAGGCGCAGGGTTCGACTGAGGCGGAATTCAAGGAGGCCCTTTCGAAATCCTGCCTCGAGGAGCGCGAAGCGCTGCGCAAGGCCTTGCTCGACCGGCTGGTTCCAGTTCTCGGCATCGAGCCCGGCAAACGCGAAGACGTAGCCGCGTTTGCCTCACAACAATTGTTGATCCCCATCTATAACGAGTTCACGGGCCGATCGCCGTATCGATACAGGCTCAAGGATGCGGAGCGGGCAAAGACCCGCACCCCCGAGGACCTGGCCCTCAACGCAAGCCGGGAAAGTTACGGTGGCTGCCTTGCGGCATTCGCGGCGAACGCCAGAGCCAGCAACGTGTCATCGGACGACTTCCGCAGATCGCTCAACCGCGCCTGTCTCGCGGAAGCCGAGGCCGTTCATCAAGCCGAACTGCGCGTCTGGGATACCTATGCCAGCCCGCCGCCAAATCGTGAGGCTGCGGGGAGGACTGCGATCACGATCGCAAAGACGAACGCGGTACAAGAGTATCTGGCAAAGTCGAGATAGGTGCTGTCATCCCGAGAGCAGCCGCCGGATTAGCTCTTGCCGGGGATCACTCCCTCGCGTTTCTTCAGCACGCGATAATACGCCCACCAGAGATGCGCCGCCGCGCCGCGATAGGGCCGCCAGGGCTCGGCCAGCGGCACCATCTGCTTTGAGGTCGGCCGCTCCTTCAGTCCCAGTCCCAGCTTCACCCCTTCCTGCACCGCAAGGTCGCCCGCAGGCCACGCGTCGCCATGACCGAGGCAGAACAAGAGGTAAATGTCTGCAGTCCAGGGGCCGATGCCGTTCAGCGCGGTCAGCGCGTGGTGCGCGGCGTCGACGTCTTCATTCGCCAGCACCTCGAGATTGAGCCGGTCGGCGGCGAGCTCCTTCGCGATGAATTTCAGCGTCTTGATCTTGGCGGCAGACAGGCCCAGCCGTCCAAGCCGGTCGGCACGCGCCTTGCGGATCGCATCATGATCGAACGGATCGAACGCCGCCGAGAGCCGGCCCCAGATTGCCGCCGCGCTGGCGGTGGAAAGCTGCTGGCCGCAGACGATATGGGCAAGCCCCGCAAAGCCCGGCTCGCGCTGCCGCAACGCCGGCATGCCCGTGCGTTCGAGCACAGGCTTCAGCCGCGGGTCCTGCTTTACCAGCGCGTACATGGCATCTTCGAGGTCGTCTTGGGTTTCGAAGCGGACGAGCATTCTCACACACTCACTCATCGTCATGGCCGGGCTTGTCCCGGCCATCCACGTCTTCCTATTCCGACCACGCGCCGATAGCACTTATAGCAATATGCCGAGGGGTGTGCGCGTGATCTATGTTGCCAGCTGTCGCCAAAGGACGTGGATGGCCGGGACAAGCCCGGCCATGACGAGAAAATAACAAATGCCGCCACCCGTTTTCCGATTTGCGCCGAGCCCGAACGGCTACCTGCATCTCGGCCATGCCTATTCGGCGTTGCTCAATTTCGACATGGCGCGCCGGAGCGGCGGAAGATTTCTGCTGCGCATCGAGGATATCGACGCCACGCGCTGCCGGCCGGAATACGAGGCTGCCATCTACGAAGATCTGGCCTGGCTCGGCATTGCCTGGGAGAGGCCGGTGCGGCGGCAGTCGGAGCATCTTGCGGCCTATCGTGAAGCCATCGACAAGCTGGCGGCTCTAAGTCTGATCTATCCGAGCTTTGAGAGCCGGGCGGAAATCGCGCGGCTGGTGGAAGCCCGCGAGAAAGCTGCGCGGTGGCCGCGCGATCCCGATGGCGCGCCGCTCTATCCCGGCACGGCGAAATCGTTGTCGTCGGTGGCGCGGAAAGAACTGATTGCCTCCGGCGCGCCCTTCGCGGTCAGGCTCGACATGGAAGCGGCGATGGCGCGCGTGGGTCCGCTGGCCTGGACAGAGCAGGGCGAAGGCCCTGCCGGCGAGACCGGAATGGTCACGGCCCGGCCGGGAGCCTGGGGCGACGTGATCCTGGCGCGCAAGGAGACGCCGACCAGCTACCATTTGTCTGTTGTGATCGATGATGCGCTGCAGGGCGTCACGCACGTCGTCCGCGGCGAAGACCTGTTCTGGTCCACGAGCGTGCACCGGCTGCTGCAGCAATTGCTCGGTCTCCCCGAGCCGGCTTACCGGCACCACCGCCTCATCCGCGATGAGGCCGGCCAAAAGCTCTCCAAATCGACGCAGGCGACCGGTTTACGCGAGCTGCGCGCGGCCGGCGCCACGCCGACGAAAATCCGCCAACTTGTGGGCCTGCCGTAGTTTTTCGGGGACCCTGCCGTGACTCCGGCCACTCGGCCGTGTCATGCTGGTTCCGTCCGGGGACGGAGAATCATGGCGGCAAGATCGCGGCCAACGCGCAAGGGCCGGTCGCCGAAAAAGCGGCCAACGAAGAAGCGCGCCGCAAAGCCTGCGGCCAAGTCGGCCGCAAAACCGCGAAAGCGCGGCAAGGCTGCGAAAGCCGGGGTCCCAAGTGCGGCGCCCGGCATGGTAGAGGCCGCGCTGGCCGCTTTCGCGCATGAGGTGCGCACGCCGCTGACCGGCATCCTTGCGATCAGCAACCTGCTCGCCACTTCCGAGCTCGGCGAGCGCGAGCGGCGCTGGGTCGACACCATCAGGGCCGGGGCCGAGCACCTGGCGAGCCTCGCCACCCTGTTCGTCGATGCGGCGCGAAGCCAGGGGACGCATGCCGGCCGGCAGGATCTGTTCGACCTGCGCGCGCTCGCCCGCAGCGCCGGCGATTCGCTGGCCGGGCGGGCGGCAGCCAAGGGCCTGCAGGCTTCGGTCGAGATTTCCAACAAGGTGCCGGCGCTGGTGATCGGCGATTCCGTTCGCCTGCGCGCGGCGCTGGAGAACCTGATCGACAACGCCGTCAAGTTCACCGAGCAGGGCGCGGTTGCCCTGTCGGTGACGCCGGCGCGCGGCGGCAACGGCAAGGCCGGCGTCGCCTTCGCGGTGTCCGACAGCGGCATAGGGCTGACGCTGAAGGAGGTCGAGCGGCTGTTCCGTCCGTTCTCGCAGGCCAATGTCTCGATCACCACGCGCTTTGGCGGTGCCGGGCTCGGGCTGTCGTCGGTCAAGCAGCTCGCGCGCGCCATGGGCGGCGACATCATGGTCGCGCCGCGCAAGGGCGGCGGCACCACCTTCACGCTGATGGTGATGCTGCCACTCGCCAGCACCGCGCAAGCCGCCGACGCCGACGCACCGCAGGCGACGGCAGCGCCGCTGCGTCTGCTCAGCGTCGAGGACAATCCGTTCGGCCGGGTGGTGCTGAATACGATGCTCACCGAACTCGGCCATCAGGCCGAATTCATTGGCCGCGGCGAGGATGTGCCCGAGCGCCTCGCCCAGAGCAGCTTTGACGCGGTGTTGATGGACATGGTGCTGCCCGGCATCGACGGTATCGAGGCGATCAGGCGCATCCGAACGCTCTCGCCGCCGCTGCAGCACATCCCCATCATCGGGGTTTCCGGCCGCGCCGAGGACGAGGCGGCGGCGCGCGCTGCCGGCGCCGACGCCTTCCTGATCAAGCCTGTGAGTCCGCGGGCTTTAGCGACTGCGCTGCTTGAAGCGACACGCCGTGCGGCAGCCGCGACTTGATGATCGCGGCATTGAGTTCACCGCCATAGACAAAGATCGCGGCGATGAAATACAGAAACACCAGCGCGATGATGACCGACGCCAGCCCCGCATACATGGTGACGTAATTGCTGGCGAAGCGCGTCAGATACTGGCCGAACACCATGCCCGAGATCATCGAGGCCACCATGGTGAAGATGATGCCGGGCAGGATCTGCAGGAAGCCGCGGCGGCCTGCCGGCAGCCAGGCATGCAGGATGAACAGCGCCACCGTCAGCACGAAGATGGTGATCCCGTAGCGGGCGTAGAACAGGAGCCGTTCGTTGCTCTCGACGAAAAAGGGAATGAGCCGTCGCGCCGTTTCCAGGATCAGCGGCCCGAGCACGATCAGGAACGCCATCGCCAGCGAGGTGAACGCCGCCACCAGCGTGTAGCCGATCGATTCCAGCCGCAGCCAGTACCAGCGCCGCGGCTCGACCACTGCATAGGCGCGGTTGAGCGCGACCCGCAATGCCTCGACGCCGTTGGAGGCGAAATAGACCGCGAGCGCTGCACCAATGGTCAGGACGCCGGTCCGGGTGGTGGTGAGAACGTCATGGATTTCGCCGGAGATCGCATCGGCGACCCGCTTGGGCCAGACCTGCAGCAGAAGGTCCGCCGCCTGGTCGGCGAGCTCCTTGGAGCCGAAGAAGCCGGCCAGTGCCGTCAGCACGATCAGGAACGGGAACAGCGCCATCAGCGTCGACAGCGCGATATGGCTGGCGATGGCCCAGCCGTCGTCGGCGAGGAAGGTGTAAAACGCATCCTCCGCGACGTGGTAGACGTAGCGAACAGCCTTCACTGCGACCCTGCCTGGTTGAACTGGTAGCCCAGCTACCATCTGATATTATTGAGCTAAAAGCCAGATCGTCATCATGTTCCGCCGCGGTGGCGAACCCTGCAGTGCGGTGTTATGTAGCGGCAATGACTTCTTTTCTCAGTATGATTCTGCTTCCCATTGCGGTCGGCGCCGTGGCGCTGGTCCTGCTGCTCGGCCTCATCAACATGATGAAGGGCGGCTCGCCCAACCGCTCGCAAAGCCTGATGCGGCTGCGCGTGCTGCTGCAATTCGTCGCCATCGTCATCACCATGATCACCGTCTGGGCGATGAGCCATTAGGCCATCAGGGACGTTGATCGCTGACCTCGAAGCCATCTCTCCCTATGGAAGAGGTGGTAACGGACACCGGAGCCAATGAATGGTCGTGCTCAACCGCATCTACACCCGCACCGGCGACGACGGCACCACCGCGCTCGGCAGCGGCGAGCGGCGGCCGAAATATGATCTGCGCGTCGAGGCCTATGGCACGGTCGACGAAACCAACGCCGCGATCGGCGTGGTGCGGCTGCATCTGGCCGAACTGCCCGAGCTCGATCGCATGCTCGGCCTGATCCAGAACGATCTGTTCGACCTCGGCGCCGATCTCGCCGTGCCCCAGCGCGAGGGCAAAGCGGAGCGCCTGCGCGTGCTGTCAAGCCAGGTCGAACGGCTGGAGCGCGACATCGATCGGTTGAACGAGAAGCTCGCGCCGCTGACCTCTTTCATCCTGCCCGGCGGCACACCGGCAGCGGCATGCCTGCATGTCGCCCGCACCATTTGCCGTAGGGCGGAACGGGTGACGGTGGAACTCGCGGCCCAGCCGGACGAACCCGTCAGCGAGGCTGCCATACAATACATGAACCGCCTGTCCGACTTCCTGTTTGTGGCGGCCCGCGCAGCCAATCATAATGGCGCTGGCGATGTGCTCTGGGTGCCGGGCCAGAACCGCTGAAGGGGCGGTACCCGGACTTGCCTTCCGGGCCAATTTCTGGCCTTTCGCGCGTTGACCGGGGGGGACCGGCGCTTTAGGTTCCGCGCCCAAGCATCAATTTCCCCCATATTTGAACGAAAGAAGGATCGATGAAGGTTCTTGTTGCGGTAAAGCGGGTGGTCGATTTCAACGTCAAGGTCCGCGTCAAGAGCGATGGATCGGGCGTTGAACTCGCCAATGTCAAGATGTCGATGAATCCGTTCGACGAAATCGCCGTCGAGGAGGCCCTGCGCCTGAAAGAGGCCGGCAAGGCTACCGAAGTGGTGGTGGTTTCGATCGGACCGCAGCAGGCGTCGGAAACCATCCGCACGGGGCTCGCCATGGGCGCCGACCGCGGCATCCTGGTGAAGGCCGAAGGCAATGTGGAGCCGCTCGCGGTCGCCAAGATCCTCAAGAACGTGGTCGATGCGGAGAAGCCGGGCCTCGTCATTCTCGGCAAGCAGGCGATCGACGATGATAGCAACCAGACCGGCCAGATGCTGGCCGCGCTGCTCGGCTGGTCGCAGGCGACCTTCGCCTCCAAGCTCGAGGTCGATGGCTCCGACTTCAAGGTCACCCGTGAAGTCGACGGCGGCCTGCAGACCGTCAAGCTCAAGGGCCCGGCGATCGTCACCACGGATTTGCGCCTCAACGAGCCGCGCTATGCCTCGCTGCCCAACATCATGAAGGCGAAGAAGAAGCCGATCGACGAGAAGACCGCCGCCGACTTCGGCGTCGACCTCACGCCGCATCTCGAAGTTCTCAAGACCACTGAACCGGCGGGCCGCAAGGCGGGCGTCAAGGTGAAGGACGTCGCCGAACTCGTCGCCAAGCTGAAGACCGAAGCCGGGGTTCTCTGATGACTACGCTCCTCATTGCCGAACACGAAGCCGGCGCCCTCAAGGACGCCACCAACAAGGCACTGACCGCCGCGAGCCAGTTGGGTGCCGACGTGCATGTGCTGGTCGCCGGCGGCGCTGGCGCCAAGGGTGCCGCGGAAGCCGCCGCCAAGCTCAATGGCGTCAAGAAGGTGCTGCTCGCCGAGGGCGAGGCCTATGCGCATGATCTTGCCGAGCCGCTGGCCGCGCTGATCGTCTCGCTCGCCTCCGGTTACGACGCCTTCGTTGCGCCCGCGACCTCGCGCTTCAAGAACGTGATGCCGCGCGTCGCGGCTCTGCTCGACGTCATGCAGGTCTCCGAGATCATCAAGGTCGTCGCGCCCGATACCTTCGAGCGGCCGATCTATGCCGGCAACGCCATCCAGACCGTGAAGTCGAAGGACGCCAAGAAGGTCATCACCGTGCGCACCTCGACCTTCGCCGCGGCCGGCGAGGGCGGCAGCGCGCAGGTCGAGAACGCCGCGGCCGCGGCCGATCCGGGCCTGTCGAGCTTCGTCGGCGAGGAAGTCGCCAAGAGCGACCGCCCCGAACTGACCTCGGCCAAGATCATCGTCTCCGGCGGCCGCGCCATGCAGAGCCGCGAGAATTTTGCTAAATACATCGAGCCGCTCGCCGACAAGCTGGGCGCCGGCGTCGGCGCCTCGCGCGCCGCCGTCGACGCGGGCTATGCGCCGAACGACTGGCAGGTCGGCCAAACCGGCAAGGTGGTGGCGCCGGAGCTCTACATCGCCATCGGCATTTCCGGCGCGATCCAGCATCTGGCCGGCATGAAGGACTCCAAGGTGATCGTCGCGATCAACAAGGACGAAGACGCGCCGATCTTCCAGGTCGCCGATTACGGTTTGGTCGCCGATCTCTACCAGGCGGTTCCGGAACTTACCGGCGAGCTTGCCAAGCTCGGAAAGTAACGATGATTGCACCGGCCGGATGACGAACATCCGGCCGGTGTTTATTTAAGGGGGATGGAAGGGCGCAGTTACCCGCGCCGTTCCGGCAAAAGATCCGGTGGATGAGATGGCGGTGACAGTCAAAAAGATCGGCGTGATCGGCTCGGGCCAGATGGGCAACGGCATTGCCCATGTCGCGGCGCTCGCCGGTTTCGACGTGGTGCTCAGCGACGTCTCGGCCGACCGTGTCAAATCCGCGCTCGCTACCATCAACGGCAACCTGTCACGCCAGGTCGGCAAGGGCACGATCAGCGAGGAGGCGCGTAAGGCGGCGCTTGCGCGCATCACGCCCGTCGAGTCCCTGGACGGCTTTGCCGATTGCGATCTCGTCATCGAGACCGCCGTGGAGAAGGAAGAGGTCAAGCGCAAGATATTTCATGACCTCTGCGCCGTGCTGAAGCCCGAGGCGATCGTCGCCTCCGACACGTCCTCGATCTCGATCACGCGCCTTGCGGCGGCGACCGACCGCCCCGAAAAATTCATCGGCATTCATTTCATGAATCCGGTGCCGCTGATGGAGCTGGTCGAGTTGATCCGCGGCATCGCCACCGACGATTCCACCTTCGAGACGGCCAAGGAATTCGTCGGCAAGCTCGGCAAGCAGGTTGCGGTATCAGAGGATTTCCCCGCCTTCATCGTCAACCGCATCCTGCTGCCGATGATCAACGAGGCGATCTACACGCTTTATGAAGGCGTCGGTAACGTCGAGGCGATCGATGCGGCGATGAAGCTCGGGGCCCACCATCCGATGGGCCCGCTGGAACTCGCCGATTTCATCGGCCTCGATACGTGCCTGTCCATCATGCAGGTGCTGCACGAGGGCCTCGCCGATTCCAAATACCGCCCGTGTCCGTTGCTGGTGAAATACGTCGAAGCCGGCTGGCTCGGCCGCAAGACGCAACGCGGGTTCTACGACTACCGCGGCGACAAGCCGGTCCCGACGCGCTGATCCGTACCTCTACGCAGGCCGTCTCCAGCATTCGTTAACCCTTGCCCGCCTATGGTGCGCCCGCAGGACAAGGGGTACCGTGTATGGACATGATGGCTATGGTTTCCGGCATGCTTGCCATGCAGGCCGGCAACACTCAGGGGCAGATCGCCGCGACCGTCATGAAGAAAAATCTGGATGCGGAGAAATCTGCGATGCAGATCCTGCTCGGCCAGCCCTCCCAGGCCAATCTTGGCCCGGGCGTCGGCGGCTCCCTCGACAGGCTCGTTTAAGAACCCGCCGCTGCGGTCGGCTTCACCGCTGCCTTGATCAGCTTGAGCGCGTCCTCGCTCGCCCATTCGGCGGGGCCGGCGATGGTGCCGATCTCGCAGCCTTGCCCATCCACGAGCACGGAAGTGGGCATCCCCAGCGCCCGGCCTATGCTTTTAAGGTCCTGAAACACCTTGGCTTTTTGGTCGGCGAAGTAACTGAGCTGGGTCAGATTGGCCTCTTTCAGGAAATTCTTGGGCTTCTCGGGATCGCGGGTGTCGATATTGACCGCGACCACCTCAAAGTCCTTGCCGCCGAGCTTGCCCTGCAATTCGTCCAGCGCCGGCATCTCCTTCCGGCAGGGTACGCACCAGGTCGCCCACAGGTTCAACAGCACGGTCTTGCCGCGCCAGTCCGAGAGCTTCCTCGGCTTGCCCTCGGCATCGTCGAAGGCAAGGTCCGGCAGCCGCAAGGGAGCGCTCGCCATGGTCACCGCCGCCACCTCGCCATGGGCGAGCGGAGCAATTCTTTTCGCCGTCTCGACCGCCGTGGTGCAGGCGGTATCGCCCGCCGGGCGCTTCAGCAACGGCAGGCCGTAATACCCGGCAAATCCGATCAGGGCCCCTGCCGCGACCACGCCGATGGCGACCGGCAGGCGGCGCTTGGGGACAGGGCGGGGCGATGGGTTTTCCGGCATATCGTTTGTCTTCCAGGGTCAGATATGGCTATGCAGAGCGTTACGGGCGGCGGCCGCCCGGCGTTTCGCGTACCGGGCCAATTTTGGCAAGACGCACGAATTCACGAATAGGCGACGAGTGAGGTCATGAGCAACAAGATGTGGGGCGGGCGGTTCTCCGATCGCCCCGACGCGATCATGGAGGAAATCAACGTCTCCATCGATGTCGATCGCCACATGTATGCCCAGGACATCGCCGCCTCCAAGGCGCATGCCGCGATGCTGGCCGAGCAGGGCATCATCACCGCTTCCGACGCGAAGAACATCGCCAAGGGCCTCGACACGATTCTGGCCGAGATCGGCAAGGGCGATTTCGACTTCAAGCGTGCGCTGGAAGACATCCATATGAATGTCGAGAGCCGGCTGGCGGAACTGATCGGCCCCGCCGCGGGACGGCTGCACACCGCGCGCTCGCGCAACGACCAGGTCGCCACCGACTTCCGCCTCTACGTCCGCGACACCATCGACGAGACCGATGCCGCGCTCGCTGCGTTCCAGCAGGCGCTGGTGAGCCGCGCGCTCGAGCATGCCGGAACCGTCATGCCCGGCTTCACCCATCTGCAGACCGCGCAGCCCGTGACGTTCGGCCATCATCTGCTCGCCTATGTCGAGATGGCCGCGCGTGACCGCGGCCGCTTTGCCGATGCGCGCAAGCGGCTCAATGAATCGCCGCTGGGCGCTGCGGCGCTTGCCGGCACCTCGTTCCCGATCGATCGTGCGGCGACGGCAAAGGCGCTCGGCTTCGACCGGCCGATGGCCAATTCGCTGGATGCGGTGTCGGATCGCGACTTCGTGCTGGAGACGCTGTCATCAGCCGCGATCTGCGCCATGCACCTGTCGCGCTTTGCCGAGGAAATCGTGGTGTGGACCTCGCCGCTGGTCGGCCTCGTCCGCCTCTCCGACAAGTTCACCACCGGCTCCTCCATCATGCCGCAGAAGCGCAACCCGGATGCGGCGGAACTGGTGCGCGCCAAGACCGGCCGTGTGATCGGCGCGCTCAACGCGCTCCTGATCGTCATGAAGGGCCTGCCGCTCGCCTACCAAAAGGACATGCAGGAGGACAAGCAGGGCGCGATGGAGGCCTTTGCCGCGCTGTCGCTTGCGATTCGCGCCATGACCGGCATGGTGCTCGATCTCGTGCCCGACGAGGCGCGCATGCGGGCGGCAGCGGGCGATGGTTACGCCACCGCCACCGATCTTGCCGACTGGCTGGTCCGCACCCTGAAAATGCCGTTCCGCGAGGCCCACCACGTCACCGGCCGTATCGTCGCGCTGGCCTCCAAGCAGGGGGTAGCGCTGCATGAGCTGCCGCTGAAGGCGATGCAGGAGGTCGAGCCCAGGATCACCACTGAGGCCCTGAAGGTGCTGTCGGTGGATTCCTCGGTGAAAAGCCGCACCTCATTCGGCGGCACCGCTCCGAAGAACGTGGCGGCGCAAGCCAAGGCCTGGGCGAAGCGGCTGGAAAAACAGCGAAAGTAGGGCCTGCCTGGCAAATTTCGCTGGGATTTCATGTTCATCCGCCTCTCGCCATGGCTGAGCAATCTTTGTATGGTGCGGCCCGCATTGGGGATTTCGAAGTGATCAG
>Ga0187815_10001372_pt1 | contig 11480 bp, 6 predicted proteins | sample NC_S_5_FD_132962 | JGI IMG/M metagenome (GOLD analysis project Ga0187815, IMG submission 132962) | Wetland sediment microbial communities from Neuse River Estuary, North Carolina, USA - ASW-S_5 | ecosystem: Environmental > Aquatic > Freshwater > Wetlands > Sediment | place: USA: North Carolina...
AGCGCCGCCCCGGTACGTCGCGCGTCATTCGGACGGACATCGCGGTGCTGTACGTCGGCGACGAGGCGGAGAAGCAGGCGCTGCTCCTCGGCGAGCCCGAGCTCTTCTTCACCACGCCGGCGTATGACGGGCTGCCCCTGGTGATGCTGCGGTTGGCGCAGGTGAGCGTCGAACGTCTCACGGAACTCGTCACCGACGCGTGGCGCATGCGTGCTCCGGAATCGCTCGTCGGTGACCTCGACGACGACGACCCGACCCGTTGAGCCAGACCTGAGCAGAGCATGCCAGCGGGCATCCGGTCTGCGGCTGCTGCTCGTCGCCGCGGCCCCGGCCGGCGGGTCAGCGGGCGCCCGGGCTGGGCGGCTGCCTGATCCGCGGTTGGCCTGGCCGCCGCAGGCAGCGGCCCGACCAACCACGGCACCGGGTCACCCCGGTGAAGGGCTCGGGGCCGAAGCGGCCCCACGTCACGAAGACGGCCAGGGCGAGATATGCCAGGTCGGGCAAGATCGTCACCGTCCTTGCCACGACGGAGGCGCACGGTCGCCGCGCCGGTGAACAGCAACGCCACACAGGTGGCCGTGGCGGGCACCAGCGCCGGCGCGATGCCGAGCACGGCGGGCAGGATCAGGTCCGCCGCCGCCAGGAACTCGAGGGCTCCGACAGCCCTGAGAGCGCCGGGGCTGAAGTCCAGGGCCCATTCCGCCCGTCATCATCCGTGAGCTGATCGAGGCCACGATGTGCTGGCCCGGTCGCGGACTTCGGCTGGATCGCAGTTCCGATGACGGCCACGGCCTGGCTCGCGCCGCGTGCTTCCTACCGCCGTCGCGACGCACTGTGGTGGTTCATCAACCCGGTCGGGCTCCACGTTCTTGTGGTGATCGCTTGGCGGGTGGCCTTCCTGCCGTACCGTGATTGGCCGCCTCGACCCGATTGAGGCATCTCGGATCCGCTGGCAAAGCGATGGTCAACAGGCCGGGTTGTGGCACCTGCCTGGGCAGCGAAGTAGGTGGTGGCGGCCGAACGGTTGATGGATCTCCCGTCGGGCGGTCGCTGGACCGTCCAGCCTTGCCGGAGACGGGGACTGCCTCGGTCGATGATCAGAAAATGTGAGCGATGGTCGACGTGCCGTGCGTCGGAGGGCCGGCGGATGGCCGGTCTGTCCTGGTGGGGCGGAACTGCAGGCCCGGATCGAGGCCGTGCTGCGCCGGACCGCCCGCGCCGCGCCGGCCGAGGCGACGCTGCACTTCGCCGACCTGCGGGTCGACCTCAACGCCCGGCAGGTCTGGCTCTCCGACCCGGAGGTGAACCTGACCCGCAAGGAGTTCGACCTGCTGATGGCGTTGGCCGGGCAGGCGGGCACGGTCGTGTCCCCGCGAACGGCTGCTGATGGACGTAGGGCAGACCACCCGGAAGGCCGGACACACCCTCGACGTCCACGTCGCGGCCCTGCGCGGCAAGCTCGACGACGCCGGCCTGGTGGAGACCGTACGCGGGATGGGCTACCGGCTGCGGCCGAGCTGACGGCACCAGCCGACTCTCAGATCATCCTCAAGAAATCCCGCCCGGTCGACCGCTGGCGGCACGGCTGGCGTGTGCTGTCGCCACCGTGTCATCCCCCCTGTTCTGGAGCTTCTATGAGAGACAGACGGACGACCATTTTCTCCGTCCTGCTCGCCGCGACCCTCGCGGCGACCGTCGCGCCCACATCCAACGCGTCCGCGACCAGCCTCGGCGAGGAACGCTTCCAGCCGAGTGTCACCTACGATCTGTCGGTGACCGACGCCGAGCGCGACGCGATTCACGCGGAAGTCGAGGCGTTGGCTGGACGCGTCAACAGCGCGCGGGCGGGGGACGGCACCTACGACGCGCTCAGTCTGGTCGGGGCGATGCTGGACGGGTCGAGCTACGACTCCATCTCCCGAGGCGGCACGGCCGCGACGGCGTACCCCTTCCCGGTCAGCAACACCGAAGCCAACCAGTACGAGTACGGCCGCAAGGTCGCCAAGCTCGCCTGGGTGGTCAAGCTGGCCACCGACCTGGGTTTCCCGGTGGTCGTCCAACGCCAACCCGACAAGTACGTCTACGCAGAGATCGGTGACCCGGACGCCCCAGAGATGGTCATGGCGTTGAGTCACCTCGACTCGCCGACGGCTTCCGTTTCGCCAGCCCAACTGGCGCGCTGGCGGGACGCCGATGGCAACCTCGGCACTCCTGGTGCGTACCACTCGCCCTATGTCCAGGACGGCTGGGTCTACGGGGCGGGCATCCAGGACGACAGCGGCCCGACGCTGGCGACGCTGCTTGCGGCCAAGGCGCTGCTCGAGGCGGGGTTGCCCCTCGACCGACGCATCCGCATCGTCATGGGAATCTACGAAGACGGCGGTCCCGGCACGCCCTCGACGACGAACACCGCCACCTTCCAGTCCATCCCGTACAACTCGAACCCGAGCTTCTACGACAACTGGGCCTACAAGAACCTCAACCGGGAGGAAATCCCGATTGCGGCCTACACCTCCGACTCGCGGTTCCCGGTCATCGTCGGTAACTCCGGATCGGTGACCCCGTCGGTGTCGATGAGCTTGTCCGCAGACCGTACCAAGGCCTTCCGGCTGACGGATGCCACCGCCGGCGTCACCCTGCGCGAAGGCGACCCGACACTCAAGGACATCGCCTACGGCAGCACCACGCAGATCGCCTCGCGGGCCATTTTCACCCTCGACGTGGCGGGGGCCGGCTCCGCCGAGCGTGACCGATTCGTGTCGGCGATTACCGCTGCCGCGACCACGAAGGGTTGGCTCCCGGCTGCTCCCCGCACCACGCCCAAGGTGCAGACCACGATCACCGGCGACTCGCTCACGCTGGAGATCAACACCGATGTGGCGATGGAGATGCCGACCCCGCAGTACGGCAAGAATGCTGTCGTGTGGGGAATGTTCCTCCTCTCCAAGGGACTCGGCGGATTGGGAATCACGGCCGCCGACATGCAATTGAAGAAGGCTGCCGACGGCATCGCTGACCTGTTCTTCCGGGACGGTGTCGAAGGCGAAGCCTATATCGGCAAGTACATGGGTATCCCGGCGAGCCTGTTGCGCAACCCGAGCAACGGCACGCCGAACCTGACCTTTGCTCTCATGGGTGGCATCAATTCGGAGACCCCGACGAGCTTTTACACGGACTCCTCCGGCAGCCTCAGCATCCCGATGTATGTGCGCAGCATGCACGTCACCGCGGCTGACTCCGGCCAGGCGACGGCGGCGGTCACGGCCGCCTTCCAGGCGAAGGGGTTCACCATCGGCGCCCTTGGCTCGCCCGTCGGCGCCGGGTTGTACGTCACTCACGACAACCCGCTGACGGCTCTTCAGTTCGGGAGCTACCAAGCCTCGATCAACCGCAACCCGGAGGCGTTTGCGGATCCATATGGCCTCAGGGACGTGGTCTATCCGCAGGGCACGACCGGTGGCACCCTGGCCAGCAGTTTCCGCAACAAGATGACCGCCTTCGGCGCCGTCATCCCGGGTAACGAGCGCTGGTGGCACACGGCCAACGAGCGGATGAAGGTCGACTCGGCGGTGCAGATGACCAAGATCATGGCCGATGGCATGCTGGAGATGGCCCGGTACTCCGGGCCCGCCGGTGCCAAGTTCATGTCAGCAAGCATCCCGGGGCTGAACGCCGACCGGGCGGACCTCGACCTGCTCGACGTCACGATCGGAACCTACAAGGACGCGTCGGCCGCTGTCGGCACGAGCCAGTTGGGCACCCAGGCCCTGCTCGGCGCCACCTCGTTCAACATCCCGATGTGGAACGGGCGCGGCAACTCGACCCCGACGGCGTCGGCTTTCGAACTGGGGCACGCCCCGGGAGGGGTCTACTTGCCCCTGACCGACACCGAGTACCTGAACACCACGTACGTGGCGCCGATGCGTCTGGAGTTCAAGGTGGAGCGCGCCGACTACATGTCGGACGCGGCTTGGGCGAAGTTCGTTGCCGGCGGCTACGGCGACTTCCAGTTCAACATTCTCGTCGGCGACGCGGTTGTGCCGCTGGCCGTTCCTGCGGGGCAGAGTGCGGACAAGTACTTCTCCTCGCGCATTTCGGCCAACAACCCCGACGCCATCTACCTGTCGGTCAACCTCGCGATCACCGATGCACCGTATACCGGGGTGGAGGCCATCCTCGCGGATTCCAAGACGGACCTGTACACGGTCAATCCGACGTACTTGGCCTCAAACCCGGATCCGTTCCCCGGGCGCGGGGCCATCGAACAACGGGGCTTCTTCCTGTTCGGTGATGGGCAGAAGAACGCGGAGTTCTCCTCGCCCGACGCGGTTTACGTGACAGTCGCCAACGCGGTCATCGATGCGAAGCCGTCGGCGGTGGTGAAGAAGTTGAAGGGCAACAAGAACGAGTTGACCATCACGGTGAAGCAGACCCACATCGACGGCAGCGAGTCTCCTGTGGCGGCCACGTTCACCATCGACAACAACGCTGCTGGCACCTACACCGTCGGCGATTACAAGGTATACGTCGATACCAAGGGCAACACCCAGGTGCGGTCGATCTCCATCGTGTGACGCGTTTGAACCGGAAGTTCAGCGCAAGCACGAGAGGGCATGCGCGGTGGCAGGATGCCTCGACTCGGGGTCAGCGGCCGCCGAGGTGCGAGGCACATTGACAACGGAGTGGAGCCATTGCCGTCGGTAGTGGTTCCACTCCGTTGTGCGCCATTGGGCGTGGCTGTTCCTGTGGGTGCAACGTCCATCCACACGAACCGAAGTCCGCTACACCACCACCGGGGCCACCAAGAAAGCCACCCGCTACTACACCCACACCGACCAACCAATCGCCATCCGCACCGGCACCGGCCTCAGCTGGATAACCAGCGACCACCACGGCACCGCCGAACTCACCATCAACGCCACCACCCTCGCCGTCGCCAAACGCCGCACGCCCCCTTACGGCCCTGTCGGAGGAACTGACGTCCGTCAAGCACCCGGCGCTCGGGTGAGGGCACGGGCCTGCACATTTGGGAGCCCGACCGCATCGAAGATGTCTTGGCCGGACTGCTCGCCGATGAAGAGAACGTGGCCCGCAGCGCCGGCCCCCGATCGTCGCCCGCCGTAGCCACTCGAAGGGGCGGAAAGCCTCTGCTGCGGCAGGGCCGATCTCGGCCATGAGGGGGAAGGTTCTGGACAGGGCATTCAGAGCCAAGGCGGCCGAAGCCCAAGCGGCCTTCGTCCTGGGATAGCGCGTGCCCGCTTCAGGCCGCGTGTGATTTGATCTACGCACTCATCTCGGCGCGGCAGCGCACTGTGCCGGGCGGGGCCAACGCGCGGACAGCGGCGCAGATCTGTACCTGTGTGCTCAACGTTGTCGGGCTCAGCAACCTGTCTACGGAAAACGCAGGGTGAACTGATCTTTCAGTCGGGGTCGCTCGGTTTCCATTCATCCATCGTGAGTATCAGTTGGGTGCACGAGGACACCTCCGGGCAGGTGCTCTCGTGGGCGATGCCCCGGTCGTCGGCGACAACGGTCATCCGGTACTTGGGCGGGTAGGCCAGGCTGACGCAGTTCGGATTCTGGAAGCAGCGATCCTTCCCGGGCCGGGCGCCTACCTGCTGAAGCCGTTCGGAGAAGGCGATCAGTGCCGCCGGCCCCGATACGTTCGGCGCGACGTAGAAGCGCGTCCAGTACGGCTTGCCGGTGGGATATTTGGCCTCCACCGTGTCCGCCGTCCGCCATCCGTCCGGCAGGGTGATCCTGTCGAGGGCGGCGTACGCGGCGTCGTTGCGCTGCGCAGCGGGCCGGTATGAGAAGTACCAATAGCTCCCGACGATGAGGGCGAGAACCAAAACGGCTCCGGCCGGGATGATCCACTGGCTTCGGGTCTTGATGGCGCGCTCCACGACGTCGGACGGTCTCCGGCGCACGCAGTATTCCTCATCGGTCCTTCGCCGTGGGGGCAGCTGTGGCGCATGAGCCGTACCGAGCACTACAGAGGTTGAAAGGCTGAGGCTTGGTCGGTCAGGTTCTCTCGGGGCGAGGGTCATGCCGGTCTGGGCGAGGACGGTGGGGGTGCCGGCCCTGGTCGTGCGGCGGGTCCTGGACGAGCAGGTGCCCCCCGCGTCGGGCGGTGATGGACCTGCTCCGTACCGCTGTCGCCGCCGCGGACGGGGTGGTCGCCCGTCCTGGTGAAGTGGTCGCCGACTATCCGCGGCTGAAGAAGCTGGTGGCGCGACTGCCCGTAGAGCAGCGGGAGGAGGTTCTGGCGTCGGAGCCGGTGCGTACGACGCTGCTGGACCCACGGCGCGCCCGGCCCGGGACCTGCTGGAACACCTGCTCGACGGCATCGCCTCGTGTCGACTGCTGCATGCCGAGTACGCCGGCGGCGACCTCGACGGCGCAGAGTTCGACAACGACGGCGACCTCGACGGTGGATTCACGGACAGCAGTTCAGAAGGGGACGGCGCAGGTAGCGATGCGACGGGTTCGCCGCGCTGGTCCGCTTCGAGGCGGAGGCGACGCGCGACCGTCTGAGCTGAGCGGACGACAGACGCGAGCCGCGTAGGCGTGCGGGGCGGCGCCTGACGCAGATCCGCATTGGTCACCGAACCGACGCGGTAGCCGACCCCTCAGACTCGGCGCAGTTCGTGAACGGCGAAATGCAGGTCGACCTCGTTGCCGGGCTGGAACCACAGCCCTCGGCGCCACGCCGGCAGCGACGATTCTGGCCCTTGCCGCGGCTTCTACTCGGCGCGGAAGCTCGGCCAGACCATCAGGGGAAGCAGTGTCCTTCCCAGTAGCGGCGTACGGCGGTGATATGCGCGCGCGTCGTGGCGGTATGCTGAGCCGCCTCGCAAACGGCGCAGGAGGGAACTTTCGGTGCGTCAGACGATTCGGCAGAGCCGCCTTGTCGCGATCTCGGTGACGTTGGGCGTTGTCGGCGTCGCTGGGTGCACCGCCGATGGCGACACCACCCAGGCCAGCGGTGGACCTGGGTCCGCGCCAGGGGTGAGCTCGACGCCGGATGGTCCGTATCGGGCTGCGTCGAATCTTTGTGATGTCATTGACGCTTCGCCTCTGAAGTCCACCAACGCGCCGTTGGCGGCCGCCGGCACGCACAGCGAATCCGCGGGCGCGGGCCGGGCGAGCAGCAGTTGCACCGTGCCGCTCGTGGGCGGTCAGCTGGACGTCGTCGCGGTCGTCTACGACCGTGCCGCCGATGCCACGGCAGCGTTCGCCTCGGCGGCTGGCAGCAAGATGTGGAAGTACCGGCTTACCCGGTCCGGGCCGGTTGTTGGTGTCGGGGAGGAAGCCTTCTCGCGCTTCGGGCGGTATGACGCCAGCGGCGTTGTCACTGAGCTCTCTACCCGTGATGCCAATGTGGTGCTGACGGTGAACGCGCTTGTGAGTCTGCCTGACGCTGGCACCGCAGACGAGCTTGAAGCAGCCGTGCAGGAGGTCAGCCGCACAACCCTGGCCACGCTCGCTGGCTAGAGCGCCCAGAAGCGGGCCGATCCCGGCCGACCGCGCCCATCCCAGGCGCGAACCGCCACGTCGTCGGTCGGCCGCCACTCGCCACCCGCCCCGGCAAGCATCGGCGCGGCAAGCTCCAGCACCCGCTCCGCAGGGAGGGGCTGTGGTGTCGGCTGCGGGTCGATCATGGTGGTGCAGCGTACCGGCAACGCTCGGGGCCGTGGGTCGAGCAACACCACGAACGTTTGTGGCCAAGACACCGGCGGAGCGGGCGCACGATGCGTCGACCGATATTCCCTCCCGGCCATGACAACGCCCGCCGGGCCGATCGGGATCGGTTGCCGATCGACGGTGCGCCCGGTTCTGGCACGGCGTTTGGTCCAGGGCCCCTTGACGCAGCCCTACGCATACGTTAGATGTGGAAATATTTCGACGCTTAAATGAAGTGTCGAATCCTCGCGTCGCTACCCGGAACGGTCCCGGCTCCGGACGCGGCCGAGCCGCCAACGAAGGGATCACGAGGTGTCACGAAGAGGGCTAGGCGTCGGACTGGTCACTGCGCTGTCCCTACTCGCGCTCTGTCCGGCCGAAGTGTTCGCCGCGGCGAGCGCGCCGGCGGGGGTGTCCGTGTTTCTCACCGACCTCGGCACCCAGACCTACCTGGCGCGCCAACCCACCGTCTCGTGGCGTGGCGGAAAGGCCCCGGAGGGACCGACCATCACCATCGACAGCCAGCGGCGCTACCAGGAGATCACCGGCTTCGGGGCGTCCTTCACCGACTCCTCCGCCTGGCTCGTCGGCACCCGCCTCGACAGCGGTCAGCGCGACGCGGTGATGCGCGACCTGTTCAGCAGCCAGGGCATCGGCCTGAGCTTCCTGCGCCAGCCGATGGGCGCCAGTGACTTCGCGGTGAACGGGAACTACTCGTACGACGACATGCCACCCGGCCAGACCGACCCGACGCTCGCGCATTTCACCATCGACCACGACCGGGCATACATCATCCCGGTACTCAAGCAGGCCCGGCACCTTAACCCGAAGCTGACCGTGATGGCGTCGCCGTGGAGCCCGCCAGGCTGGATGAAGACCAGCGACTCGATGATCGGCGGGACGCTCAAGCCGGAGGCCTACCAGCCGCTGGCCGACTACTTCACGAAGTTCCTCGAAGCGTACGCGGAGGCAGGGGTTCCGGTCCGCTACATCACCCCGCAGAACGAGCCGCTCTACGTACCCTCCGGATATCCGGGTATGTCGCTCACTGCCCAGCAGCAGAACAACCTGATCAAGAACTACCTCGGCCCGGCGCTACGCGACCGCGTACCGCACACGGAGATCCTCGGCTACGACCACAACTGGGATGTCATCAGCTATCCGGAAACCATGTACGCCGACCCGGCCGCGACCGGGTTTGTCGCCGGCACGGCGTGGCACTGCTACGGCGGTGACGTACGGGCCCAGTCCGTGTCGCACAACGACTATCCCAACAAGCCGGCGTGGCACACGGAGTGTTCGGGCGGCACGTGGGAGGGCGACGAGCAGGCCGGTTTCGCCGGGGCGCTGGGCCTGGTCATCAATAGCACCCGGGACTGGGCGAAGGGTGTCATCCGCTGGAACATGGCCCTGGACCAGGACAACGGACCGACCAACGGCGGCTGCCTGACCTGCCGCGGCGTGGTGACGGTCGCGCAGGACGCGACCGGCCACTGGTCGTACACCAAGACCGTCGACTACTGGGCCCTCGGTCACGCCAGCAAGTTCGTGCGTCCGGGCGCCCGCCGCGTCGCGTCCAACTCCCTTGGGGCCGGTGACGTGCAGGACGTCGCCTTCGTCAACCCCGATGGCTCCACGGCGCTGGTCGCGTTCAACTCGGCGAACAGCCGAAAGACGTTCCGCGTGCAGTGGGGCAACAAGTGGTTCACCTACAGCCTTGCCGGCGGGGCGGCAGCCACGTTCACCTGGACCGGCACCCAGCATGGCCCGGTGGACCCGGCGGCGATCGGCTCGGTCGACATCCCGCTCGAAAACCCGGACGGGACGCGAGCGCTGATCAGCTACGATCCGGGCATGCTGGCGCACCAGGCGCAGGTGCGGGTCGGCAACCAGTGGCTCGGCTACACGCTTCCCGCCGGCGCGTCGCTCACCCCTCCGACGACCGCGGTGCCGTTGCCCCGGGACGCGTGGACGGTGTCGGCATCGGCGAGCAACGCCACCGAACCACCTGGTAGTGCGATCGACGGTGACCCGGCCACGCGGTGGAGCACGGGCCGCGGCATGCAGAGCGGCGACTGGTTCCAGGTCGACCTCGGCTCGGAGCAGACGTTCAACCAGGTCGTGCTGGACACGACCGGCAGCAGCGGCGACTCCCCGCGGGGATACGAACTCTTCGTGTCCAACGACGGCACGAACTGGGGCCGGCCGATCGCGGCCGGACCGGGCAGCCCGGTGGCCAAGATCCTCATTCCACAGGTCACGGGCCGCTACATCCGGGTGGTGAACCAGGGCGATGCCGGCAACTGGTGGTCGATCCACGAGCTGAACGTGCTCGGCCCCGCCGGTTCGGCGAACGTGGCGGCAGGCTCGGACAGCGGCGTGCAGCGCCGGACGGCCGTGCTGCCCGACGGCACACAGCTTCTCGTCGTGTACAACTCGCGCCGCTCCGTCGCCACGTTCGACGTGCCGTGGGGGGACACGACCTACGTCTACCGCCTGCCGGCCGGCGCTGCCGCGATCTTTACGACCCGCCAAGGCTGATCGGTCGACGCTGTGCCGGCTGGAGCGTCCCCGGCCGGCACAGCGTCGCGGCGGCCCGAGGGTCAGACGCCGACCTCGCCGGTGAGGCCGAGGTCGCCTTCGGTGAGCGGCGTCCAGGCATCTACCAGTTGGCCTTGCCGCACAGTTCCATCACCGCGGGGACGAGGATCATCCGGACGATGGTGGCGTTGATGAGCACGGCGACGGCCCTGCCCAGACCGATCTGCTTGACCGAGACGTCGGGGCCGAGCAAGGCGGTCGTGAAGACGGCGATCATGATGGCGGCCGCGGTTGTGACGACCTTGGCGGTCCGCGCCAGCCCGCGAGTGACGGCCGTGCGGGTGTCGCACCGGGACCGAAATCCTCGGAAATGATCTCGTAGCTGGTGCAGGCGGATCCGCTCGACGAAGGACCGGCGCGGGTTGATCACCGTCACGGCCAGGTCGTCGCGCTGTGTGAGACGAGTGGCCGCCATGACGCTGGCGTATCCACCGCCGATCAGGACCACCTCGGTGCACTCAGCCGAGACGTTCGGGTTCTCACTGAATGTGGCAGGTTATCCGAGGAGTGTCTGGTGCCATTGGTGTTCGCGTTGGTTGATGTAGTCGGTGTCGCTTTGCCAGGCGTCGCCGTGGCCTTCCTGCCATAGTCGGGTCCAGGGCTGGGTGCCCTGGGCGGCTTGTTCGGCGAGGAAGGTATGCATGCTGTGAGTGCGTCGTGCGAGCAGCGGGAGGATGTCCAGGCGTTGTTGTTCTGTGAGGTCATAGGTGTTGGCGATGATGCGTAGCCGGTGGCTGGCGTCGTTGCGTTGGTAGGTGGTGTTGGCGGACAGTGGTACGAAGCCGTGGATGGCGTAGGCGAGGTCCCACAGCCGGGTGCCGGGTGCGGCGGTGTCCCAGTCGACGAAGGCCCACTGCTGGTCGTTGATGATGAGGTTCCATGGGGCGAGGTCGTGATGCGCGATGATCTCGTCTCCGTCGGCTGGGATGAGGGTCTGCCACCGGGCGTCGGATGGTGGGGTGAATTCGGCGACGGCGTCGTGGAACTCGCGGATGAGGCGGGCCACGCGGCGTAGCTGGTCGTCACCGTGCAGCAAGTGGAAATGGTCGGGCCAGGCGACGGTGCCGGGGATGAAGGTGAGGACCTCGCGTCCCTGATCGTCGAGGCCGAGCGGGCGGGGTGCGGCGTGGAAGCCGACGGCGTGGAGGTGATTGAGCAGGGCATGCACGGCTGGGGTCCAGACACCGGCAGGG
>Ga0187815_10001373_pt1 | contig 11479 bp, 10 predicted proteins | sample NC_S_5_FD_132962 | JGI IMG/M metagenome (GOLD analysis project Ga0187815, IMG submission 132962) | Wetland sediment microbial communities from Neuse River Estuary, North Carolina, USA - ASW-S_5 | ecosystem: Environmental > Aquatic > Freshwater > Wetlands > Sediment | place: USA: North Carolina...
CTTCGTCTTGAGGGCGAAGAGTTCCTTCTGGAGGTCGCCGGTCGCCGGCCCCGTGCCGTTCTTGCCGGGAGACGCCTCCTTGATTCGGAGCTCGAGGTCCTTCACCTCGACCTCGCGTTCCCGGAGGTCGTCCTCGGCCTGCGCCTGGGTGCGCTCGGCGTTGAGCAGAGCGGCGCTCGAGGTCTCCCGCGTTTGGACGGCCTGCGTCCACGCGTTCTGCTTCGACTCGGTTTGGCGGGCAAGCTCGAGCTGTTGTTTGCGCGCCGCGGCGAGCTTGTCGTGGGCCTTTCCCGGAGTTCCGGTCGCGGTCTGGATCTCGCGAGCGTTGTCGTCGGCCGTCTTGGCGAGAGCGGCGAGACGCTCGGCGAGCTTGGACTCCTGGGCCTGGAGGTTCGACTCTTGGGTCTCGTCGGCCTTCACCGATTTCGCGAGCTCGTCGGCCTGGCTCGCGATGGCCTCGAGTCCCTCGCGGAGATGGCCGAGGCTCTGGTCGAGCCGGGCGTAGGCCATCTTCTTCTCGTCGACCTCTTGCTTGAACTTGACGGCGGCCGCGCCCCCCGCCTCGGCGATTTCCCGGTCGATCGCGTCGATGGCGGCGGCGAGCTCCGTTTGGCGAGCGCTGAGCTGAGTTCGTGATGTGTCGAGTTCTTCGAGCTCGGCTCGAACCGCGTCCACTTGCTTTCGGCAGGTGGCGAGCTCGTGCTCGGCGAGGCGATGACCGGCCCGCGCGAGCCGAGCCTCCGACCGCTTCTTATCGTCCTGGAGTTGTTTGTACTGGATCGCGAGGAGTCGCTGCCCTTCGAGGCCCGAGAGACGGGACTTGATGTCGGTCAGCAGGGTCTGGATCCGGTCGAGGTTCGCGTCCAGGTCCGCGCGTTTGGTCGCCGCGCGCTCGAGCTCATCGTCGTACTGGCTGATCCCGGCCAGCCGTTCCACGAGTCCGCGACGAGGGATCGGACCCATGGTGACGATCTTGTTGATGTCCCCTTGCTGGACGAGGTTGTAGCCATCTCCCGAGAGACGGGCATGGGAAAGGAGGGAGTCGATCTCCGTCTGGGTGGTCCTCTTCCCGTTGACGTAGAAGTACGAGTAGTAGCCGTCCGGGTCGCTGGGCGCCAGTTTCACGTAGCGCGTGATCTCCACCTCGGCCGTCTCGACCGGGATCAGCTTGTCGGCGTTGTCGAAAACGAGAGAGACCTCGCACTCGGTAGCGGCCTTCTTCGAGGATCCTCCGTTGAAGAAGAGGTGCGTCAACCGCTCCGCCCGCAGCGCCTTCGAGCTCGTGGGGCCGAGGACGAACAGGATGGCGTCCGAGATGTTCGACTTGCCCATCCCGTTCGGGCCGGCGACGCCGGTGAACCCGGGTTGGAAGGGGATCTCGGTCGCTCCGGCGAACGACTTGAAGTTCCTCAGTTTGAGACGTTTCAGGTACATCGGGTGCTTCCTCCGATCCTTCTACCCGCGGCCACCGTCGCCGAAACCCGTCCGTTTGTCGGACGGTTGTCAGCAGCGCTCTCCGAGCCGTGTCCGCCATATTTAACCGTTGGGCTGTAGCGGTACTGTTCAGAATCGGGTGGTGGAGGGTTCTCGGTTTTTCGTCCTTCTCTGAAGGTGCGTCGTGTGGATTGCCGGAAAGTCGATCACCCGGTCAGGTACGATACTTCCAACGGGGCAAACGGGTAGAGGGTCGCGGCATAATCCGCGCCATTGTAGAATACGGCCACGTCGCCTGAGGTCCAGTTGAAGGGGCCGGCCTCACACCAGGAATCGATGGTGCCCGAGGAAGGCCCACACGAACTCGTACTCCCCGGCGTCGACTCGACGACCCGGTCGAGCACGTCCGTGCCGTTGCCGTTCAGTGGGCCCTGGCCCGCCACGAATGCGCGATACACCGCCGGAGAGAGCACCGCGAGCTCAAAGTTGCACGAGTTCGTCGCGATCGCTTCCTCGAAGAAGAACCTGGATACGTTGCTCGGCGCTGTAATCGTCCACGCCACGTGGCCGTTAGCGGGGAGGGCGATCTGCTCCGGACCCTGGAGGACGTCGAGCCCGCGGTCGAAAGTTACCATCCATGGCTGGGTCACCGTGAGTAGGATGTCAGCACCGGGAGACCACCCGAACAGGACAACGTAGTTTCCCGGGAAGAGGGTGAGATTGATCGTTCCACTGGGGCTCGCCGGGGGCGGTATGAAGGTCACTTCGCACTCCCCTGAGCTGACGTTCATCACGAAGACATACGTAGGGAATGTCGATGCCCATGCGCCCGAAAAATCTGCTGGGGCGTCCAGTTGGAATCCGATGCCTTCCGCTCCTCCCGCCGAAACGTTGTACCGGTCGAACTTTGGGAGGAGAACGGGAGATTGAGGGGTCAGAACAACCGACCCTGGGTACGCCGTCGCGTTCCGGGCGCACAACGGAGAGGCAAGTGACACCTCCGTCGTCGGGGGTGGGAGCAACGCGACCCCGAGCACCACGAGGCAGAGTGACAGCACCGCAAATCCAACCACGATGAAAGACTCACGCGAAGCCGTCATGGCTCGCACCCGAACCGTATGCGGGTCGTCGGCCGACCTAGCCTCTGCACCCTGCTTAAGGGTGACAGCTCAAGCCTCGCCGAGAGCGGCCACCACCCGAATTCAGACATCCGCAGTCAAGTGGTGTGCTACCACCCGCTAGCTGCACAGTACCGCCTGTAGCGGTACTGTCCGGATGTACGGGCGACCTGACCTGGTCTGTCGCGGCCGCAGACCGGTGTCGTGGCCCCTCGGCGAACTCAATGCGCCGTGTGGGCGGTGTCCGAGAACATCTTTTGCCCCGTACACGCGACCACTGCTGTGGAACTCGATGCTCGGAACAGCCGACCCCGGCCTTCTAGGAGGCTGCTACCTTTGCGGGGGGTTCCGAACCGTATTCCAGGTTACGGTCGAGGAGCTTGACGGACAACCGATACCGCGGAAAACGTACGGCTCCCCCCAAGAGTGGCACCTCTGCGGCATCTGCGCGGCTTCCGGCCGCCTGAAGCATTCGCGAACGTAGCGACCTTGGGCGACCCCGAGAGGCGGTCCGAAGTCGCGGCAGACCGGAGGCAGAAACCCAGTGCGGGGTTTTGATCCAGGGAAGACGCAGGGGGTCTTCTGGGCGGGATGGCATCGCTGTTCGCCGGCGCTTGAGCCGAACTTTCGCCTTTGGACCAATTCCTTAAACCGTCGAGCGGGCTCTCCGCGGTCGTGGGACTCGTCGAGCTCTTCGTGGCGGTGCTAGTCACGGGAATCTCCTGCGTGAACGCCGGCGTCCCGACGGGGGCGTTCCTTCGATCGAGAGACGGCCGATTTCTCGTTCTTGCGGGGGCAAATGGGGTGTTCGCGTTGCTCGGTGCCCTGTGGACCTGGGGAGAGCTGCCCCTCAATCCTCCCTCGTGGGCGGTTCCCAATTTGCCGGTGCTGGCCCTAGCATTGCTCGTCGCTCTCCTCCTCCTTGCCACCACCCTGTGGCCGCGACATGTCTGACCGATGGAGGAGGATCCGCTCGCCCTCGCCACGCGGCGCCGAATCTACGAGGCGGTGCGCCGAGCCCCCGGAGTCGGGGCCCGCGAGGTCCAGCGGGCCACCGAGACGGGCTGGGGCGAAACCACGTACCACCTGGACCGGCTAACGGACTCGGGATTGATCCATCGGGAGCGCAGCTCCATCCAGGACCACTACTTCGTCGCCGAGGTCCCCCTCGCCGACCGCCGACTCTTGGGCCTGACCCGGTCGGCCTCGGCCCGACTGCTCCTCATCGCCTTGCTCGACAAGGGGGAAGCGACCATCCCGGAACTGACCCAGCACACGAGTCTCAGCGAGGGTCGACTCTCGGTCCATCTGCGACGGTTGATCGAGACGGGGGTGGTCCGGACCGGTCGGCGAGGACGCTGGCGCACCTTCGATGTGACCGAGCGAGACCGAGTGATCCGGCTGCTCGTCACCTATCGAGCCGGATTCGCAGACCAATGGGTCGAGCGCCTCCTCGAAACCTGGTCCGACCTGTTCCGACCGTGACCCCGCGTCTTTGGACCAATCGATTTCGTCCTTGGACCAAAAAGAGGGTGACGCTCTCCGACTCATGGGTCGGGTGATGAACTCGACGAACTCGGGACGAGGCGGCGCGCTCCTCCGCGCGCCCCACGCTTGGCTCGGAGTCGGCGGGACAGCGCTGGCCGTGAGCTTGCTCGTCTTGCTAACACCGGTCGCCACCGCCGCGACCCCCACTACCTCCTGGGGGATCGCGCCCTCCTCCTGGTCGAACGGAATCGTCCTATGCGAGTTCTCGTCGGGCGTCCCCACCGTTGGAGTCTCGGCGCTTTCCCGCGCGGACACTGGAGTCTCCGTCACCCTGGGTTCGATCTCGGAAGTCGGTCCGGGGGGGAATCTCGTCGCCACCGCGACCCTCCCTTCGAGCTCCTGGACGGCGACCAACTTCTCCACCGAAGACGCGTACGACCTCGGCTACACGGTCCACGCGCCGGTGACCGGTTCGTCGGCCCCCTACACCGTCCTCGGCGGAGTCGATGCTCGGGTCGACTTCGTTCTCCCGATCTACGCCGGTTCCCCCTCGGGACCCACCGACACAGTCGCGATCGACTTGCTGGTAATGAACTGGTCGTGGCAGGCGCTCGGAGACCATCTGGTGATCTCCCTCACCCTGTGGCCGACATTCGCCGACGAAGAACACCTGGCCCTCGGAAGTTCGTCCGACTCGATTGTCTCGAGTTCTTCCAGTTCGAGTGGAGCGACGTTCGAGCAGATGGCCGCCTCGACCAACGCGGTCGCGAACCCCGGCCTACCGTCCGCCACGAGCATTCCGGCGACACCGTCGGCGTCGGGGAACTCTTCGGTCGGAGTCGTCGCGGTGGCATTCGGTGCGGCGGCCGGAGAATTCGCAGGCATGAGTTACTCTGCGAGCCTTCGCGTGCTCTTCCCGACGACCATCGCGGGGATCCCCACCGTGGACTTGGTCGCGGTCGGCGGAGTCGCGGCGCTAACGGCGATCCTGGTCGCGGCGGGTACCCGTCACCTTCGGCGCCGGCCCTCGAACCTCACGTACGTGGACGAGGAGAAACGGTGATGCCGGGGGATATCCCAGAGCCCATTTCCGCGCATCGAACGCTCCTGCTCGATTGCGGGCACCAGATTGAAGTTCCATTGGGGGTCGCCGGGCCCGCGCTGGCGGCGGGCCTCGTCCAGCATCGACTCTCGTGCCGGGGGGCCGAGATTCCCATCTCATCCACGGTAAGCTCTGGGTATCCTCTGCCGACAGCTCCGGGAATGGTGCACCGGTGACTGCCCTGTCCGTTTCCCGCGGGCGATCCGTCGCTGACAGGTGAACTCTCAAGAATAGTCCGAGGAGGGGAACGATGACCGGGACCCGACCTGAGATCGAAACTCCATCGTTGGGTCCCTGCACTCTCGCGGCCGGCATCGTCGCGTACAATGAAGAGCATCATTTGCGCTCGGCGGTTCGATCGCTCGTCGACCAGGAACTTCCCGACGGCGTTGACTGGGGAGAGATCTGGATCGTGGCCAGCGGGTGCACCGACCGAACGGTCGAGATCGCCCACTCGCTTGCCGAGGAGGAACCCCGCATCCGAGTGGTCGTCGAGCCGGATCGGGGGGGAAAGGCGCGTGCCCTGCGCCAGGTGTTTCAGCGCGCATCGGGCGACGCCCTCGTGCTCCTCAACTCCGATGCACGGGCGGAGCCGGGAGCGGTCGAACAGCTCGTACGCGCCGCGCAGGGAAAAGAAGCTCCGTTCGCGATCATGGCCCGGCCCGTGGTTCCTCGCGAAGCCACCGGCCGATGGGCGGCAACATTCCGGTGGATGTGGCAGCTCCATCATGAGTTTCACACCCAACTCCTCTCAAGGGGGGCCGGCGGTCATCTCTCCGACGAACTCTTGCTCGTCAGTCTCCCGAGCGTTTCTCCCATTCCGGACGGGATCATCAACGATGGATCCTACCTCGCGGTCTGGCTGGCACAGCATTGCGGAGGGCGTTGGTACGCGGCCGAGGCTCGGGTCTCGATTGAAGTGCCCGATACCGTTCGGGACCACCTTCACCAACGCCGAAGAATCCATGTCGGCAACGCCCAGGTGACCTCGGTCCTGCGAGAGCCGCCGGCCACAATCCCTCGGCAGTTTATCGAACAGCCGGTGGAGACCGCCCGACTCCTCCGGAAGATGGTCGCTCGAGAGGGAGGAGTGGTCCATTTTGGGCAACTCGCGACGTGGGAACTCACCTCCTACATGTTGGCGGCATGGGATCGACTTCCCCCCCGTAGAGATCACGTTCGTTGGCGCCGCATTCGTTCTCCGGACCCGACGCGAGAGCCACGTGGGCTCCCAATCCCTAACGTTGGGACTCTTACGGAGTCCAACTCCCCGGTTGCGCTCGAGCACCGGATCAGTTCGGTGGTCGGGGCGGCCTCCGAATTCGGTACGGGGGTCGGACTGCCGGAGCTCCTTCGCCTCTTGCCGAGTGACGCGCCGGCCACGGTCCCCGAGGTTCGAGATTGGCTCGAAAGCCGGCCGCACCTGGCCCGGCTGGAAGGTGAGTTGGCGTTCGCCCCCGAGACCGTGCCGGCCCTGGAACAGGAGCGCCTCGAGCGCGGTCGCCACTATCTCGAGTCAGCCAAGACGCTCTTGACCGGTCCGCTCCGCGGCACCGCCTCGATCACTCACTGCATTTGTGTCACCGGATCCGCGGCCTACGGAATGCCCCGCCGGGGGGACGACCTCGACCTATTCGTCGTGACGCGGAGAGGGGGCTTGTGGTGGTTCCTTGCTTATGCGTACTTATCCGTGCGACTCGCACGATGGCGCCGCTCGGGCACGCCCGAAGCCACTCCTTGCTTCAATTTCGTCTTGGAAGACGGTGCGGCGCTCCAGGAGTTCTCTCGACGCCAGGGGTTCCTCTTCGCTCGGGAGGCGCTGACCGCCCAGCCCATCCACGGGGAGGAGTACTATCGCGGCCTGCTGTCGAAGGCTGCCTGGATGAGGGCAGAAATCCCGCGGCTATACGCCGAAAAGAATCGGGGTCCGGAACAGTCGGGCTCCCTCTCCCGACCCGCCCCGGCGCTGGTGCGGCTCCTGAGCCTGGCGGTGTTTCCCTGGTTGGCGACCTACCTCCAGCTCGTCGGAATCCACCGGGATCGCGGATTCCGGAAAGCGTCGATGCCGGACCACCAATTCCGAACCAAGACCCAATGGCGACGGCTCGCGTTCGCCTCGCGGAAGTTCGAGCGGCTCCGGGAGAGCTACCGGGCGCCGGCGACGTTCCGCCCGACTGCGGCGCCCGAGCGAGGTTCGTCGGCGCGGAAGCGTTCGGCCATCGGACGCCGGTATGCCGGCCCTGTGGCCGCGCCTCCGAGCAGCGATTGAACGCAGGCGACATTACTGTCGACCGATTCGGGTGGACCGTGTCGCCGGCGGGGTCGGTAAGCAAGGAGGCTGGTTCTTCTGCGGAAGTCGCCTCCTCCTCCCTCCCCGCCGATAGCGGGAGCCTCGAGCTGGTCCTTCCGACCGGACCGGTCCCGCTCGGCTTCGTTCGCGAAGCGGACGTCGTGTATCTGGTCGGACGGGACCGATCCGCTCGATGGCCAGTGGAGATTCTCCGTTCCGGCCAGGCGAGCCTGAGGGTCTCGGGTCGCCTTGAAGGAGGTCTGACCGAACTCATCTCGGATCCGGCCGAGAAAGAGCGGGTTCTCGGGCTATTTCGAGAGAAGTACGGACCCCGACGCTACACGCGTTGGTACGGGAATCCGGCCCGGGTCCTGAGGGTTCGGCTGGGCGCGGTAGGCCGTCCCTCGGGGGGAGCCGAACAATATCACGGCTGGCTTGCCGCTGAATTCGATAATGTCGCGGACGACTACGATCGGCACATCCTCGGCAACCGGATCAACCGGCTTCTGCGCGACCGCTCCCTCGCAGAACTCCGAACGACCTTCGCTCGATCGCCTCGACTTCTCGAAATCGGCTGTGGCTCCGGCATGGAGACTCTGCCATTGCTGGGGGAGGGACACGAGGTCTTCTGTGTCGATATCTCGGACCGGATGCTCGAAGTGGTACGGCAAAAGGCCCGAAAGGACGGGGTCTCCGAAAGGCTACGCACCGAGCGACTGGCCGCGGTGTCGGTCTCCCACCTTCTCGATGAACTGGGGCCCGGGGCGTTCGACGGAGCCTATTCGACGTACGGGGCCCTGAACTGCGAAGCGGAGCTCGGTCCGATTCCTCCGGCCCTCCACGAACTGATCCGCCCTGGCGGAAGGTTCGTCGCGGGCGTCTACAATCGCTGGTGCGCGTTCGAGCTGGTGGGATACTCGCTGACCGGCCAATTCGGCCGGGCGTTCGGGCGTTCCGACCGCCCCGTGCGCGTCGGATCGTCCCGGTTTTGCGTCGACATCTATGCGCACTCCGCACCAACCTTTGCCCGAACCTTCGCACCGTGGTTCCTTCCCGAGCGCGTTGCGGCGGTCCCCGTCGGTCTGCCGCCCTCGGACCTTGTGGGGTACGCGGAGAAGTTCGACCGCGGATTCGATCGCCTCGCCCGGTGGGACCGGTTCCTGGCCTCCCGGTGGCCCTTTCGATTCCTGGGGGACCACTTTCTGATGACGATGCGCCGGGCCGAGCTCGCGGTCCCCGCTTCGCCTTAGGCTCAGTTCAGACGCGGGTAGGACCCGAACGGACCGGCTCCGAGGTGCGGTCCAGCCGTGACCAACGGCCCGGGTCGAAGAATCCCCGCAAGAGCTTGAGATAGAACACCGGACTGTAGGCGACGTTCCGCGCCCGCCGACTATTGAGGTGCATCAGCAGGACCACCTCCGCCGCGTACGCGAGCTCTCGAGGGTCCCACCCGGAGGAGCGCCGAATTGCCGCGCCCTGGAACTCGGGCCAATGGGGTGACGCGCGGTACGTCCCGTGGTGGCGCATCGCGTCGGGGATGTAACGGGTCGACAGCTTCTGTTGACGGGCGGCCCGCTGGAGGTAGTAAGTCTCGCGACCCTGGGCATCATCGGGGATGCCCGCGGAGAGAGCCCAGCGCCGACCGATCATCGTGAGTCCCAAGGGAAGACCATAACGAAACCGGTGGCCGAGGTTCATTCCCACGACCGCGGCGGTCCGAGGCCGGGCGTACGCTTCGAGCGCGCGGGCGTAGAAGTCCGGGCGCTCGATCACCACGTCGCTGTCGACGAAGAGGACGGGGTCGGTGTCGGCAGTTGCGAGGGCCAGATTTCGCGCACGCCCAAGACCCGTTCGCTCATCCAACACTCTCGCCCCGTGCGCTTTCGCGATATCGGCCGAGCCGTCCCGGCTCGACCGGTCGACCACGATCAAGTGGTGAACCGGAACGAGTAGTCGAATGGAGTCCAACGCCTCTGCGAGTGTGGTGGCCGACTCGTACGTCGCGACAAGAACGTCCACCGACGGAAGACTCGATCCGGCCTTGGAACCGGGAGATCCCTTGAAAAACGTCTTCGGGGCGGGGTTTGCGGAAACAGACGGCATGCTTCTCGACCTCCGAACGGGAGAAGGGAATAGGAATCCTTCGAGTTCGAAGGATCAGTCATCCGACGGGCTTAGCAAGGCCATCGCTCCGACGCCATGGCCCGTTGCGGCGTTGTACGACCCCACTCCGACCATGAGAACCTCTCCCGGTCCAAACTCGGGCGCTGGGATACCGCCCTGTATGTCCCCTCCATCAAACGAAGAGGGGAGAGCCGACGAGTAGTCAGTCGGAGGGGACGACGCCACTCCGGTCCAGAAGGCGAACTCGGGGACGAAGGCGTCCCCAGCGCCCTGACCTTTGCCCGCCACGAACCAACCGTGAGCGACCGAGACAATCATAAGGGCAAGCCGGTCGAAGCCAGGCGGAAGTGTTGCCACCATCGTGCCGGTCACTCCTTGGACCGCCACTAGCTCCCTCCCGTCGCCGCCGACGAGCCAAGCCGTTCCGTTCCACGCCGATGAGTAGACGCCACCCGTTTGGAACGGAGACGTCGGGAACAGGTCGATGTAACCCATATTTGTCCAGAGGCCGAATACACCGTGGCCACCGACCATCCACTCGTTTCCATTCCAAGCGAGCATTTGGACCCATGGCTGCGGACCGTGACCGACGAGTCGTGAAGTGAGGTCGATGAAGGACCCCTTGTTGAAGGAGAGGAGAGTCGCCGACCTCGAGGAGTTCCCGCCGATCAACCAGGAGGTCCCGTTCCATCCGATGGACCAAACGCCGCCTCCGGCAAAATCGTTCGCGATCGACCCGGTGAGATTCGTGACCGTGTCACCCCTCAGCGCGATCAGGACCCCGTGGTCTACACCGCCCGGGGACCGTTGGCCCCCGATTAACCAACTCGATCCATTCCAGGCGATCGCGTAGACGCCCCCCTCGAAGAAGTAGCTCTCGACCGTGGATGTTTCGTTCACGACCGTCGGGTCCCCCGGACCCAGCGAGAGCGCGGCGAATGCCGGTAAAGAGAAGCCGGAGACCTGGGAATATACCCCGATCCCTCCCAAGAGCGTGGTGGTGGCGTTCGAACCCCCGGAGAGCATTACTCCCGGGTGGAAGACCGAGCCCAGCGCGCGAGTTTCGTCGGAGATTTGGGCGGGTAGGGGAGAGGTGGTAGGGGACACGAACGCTGGAGCGAACGCCAGAGCAAGAATTGTCGCGGCAACCGCCATCGCAGCCACGAGCGAGACGGAGACGGGGACCCAGACCTGGGACACACCGTTGCTTCCCTGCGATGGTTCGTCCATTCGGCCCGTTTACGGAGCCCTCACTTGGGTTAAACCGCCTTGGTGGCTCTCTATCAACTCATTCCGGCACCCCTCGCGTCAGGGGTGACGCCCGGGCGACCCGGATCACGACCGCATCGAAGATTTCCGGGCGTCCTTGCGCAAAGCGACCGCGATGTCCGGAATGGAGTAATTGAGGTCCTCCACGATCCGGTCCCCGACCGGGCGTCGTTGGAGGACAAGTCCTCCCCGATGAAGCAGGAAGAGGAACGAGCAACGAACCGTGTCGATCCCGAGGCAGATCCCTTGGTCGGAGAACAGGTACTTGATGGGAAGGCGTTCCGACAGTATCTTCAAGGGAGTGTTCTCAACCGGTCTCACGAAGATGCGACATGTTTTTTGTCTTTCCCCCGCGAGACCAATGAGACGGGGCTTGTCGAGCTGATTTCTCCCTCGTGGGCCCGTCGGGGAGCCGCAGGTCGACCCTGGTCTACGGCTCTGCCGAGGCTAGCCCGCGCAGCGAGCGCCAGCCTCGCTGAAGCCAGTCCCGGAGCGAATACAGCCACGGTCGGGGCGCTTCCTGATCCTGCAAGAATGTGCGAATGAGCTGGACCAGTGTAACGGTCACGACCACCGCGAGCACGAGCAGAGCATAGGTGCGGAAGAGGCCCCAGGAATCGTTCGCGTCGATCGCGGTCGTGTAGGAGCTGAGGC
>Ga0187815_10001375_pt1 | contig 11473 bp, 12 predicted proteins | sample NC_S_5_FD_132962 | JGI IMG/M metagenome (GOLD analysis project Ga0187815, IMG submission 132962) | Wetland sediment microbial communities from Neuse River Estuary, North Carolina, USA - ASW-S_5 | ecosystem: Environmental > Aquatic > Freshwater > Wetlands > Sediment | place: USA: North Carolina...
CCTGCCGAAGGCCGCCGCCAGCGACAACTTCAGCTCAGCGCGTCTGACGCCGCGCAGTGACCAGGAGCCGTCGGCTGCCGCGGCTGCCGCCGACCCGGCCGTGCTGACCGCCTCGGCTGCCGTCGACGCTGTCGGGGCGCCCGCCTCGGCTGCCGTCGACACTGTCGGAATGGCTGCCCCGGCCGTCGCTGACCCGACCCGGCTGACCGCCCCGGCGGGGGCGGAGCCCAGCGGCGAGAGTCTGGTCGCCCCGGCCAGCGCCGTCCGGGACGGGCGGGCCGGTACCCGCGTGGCGGGCCGGCTGCCGGCGGCGTACTGGATCGCCTGGGTGCTGATGTCGGCCACCGGCTCGATCGAGGTTTGCCTGTCGCTCTGGACCGCCGACGTGCTCCGTACCCACGCCGGGCTCGACGCCGGCAGCGCCTCGGCGGCCGTCGCCGCGATCGTCTGCGGCATGTTCGCCGGGCGGCTCGCCGGCGGCCGGTTCGCGCTGCGCTGGCCGCCGGTGCCGCTGCTGCTCGGCGCGCTGACCGTCTCCCTGGCCGGGTTCGCCCTGTTCTGGTCCGCCCCGGTCGGCTGGCTCGCGATCACCGGCCTGGTCGTGCTCGGCCTGGGCAACGCGCTGCACTACCCCCTCGCGATCTCCATCGCGCTCGCCGTCGCCGGGCCGGCCGCCGACAAGGCGGCCGGCTGGTCGTCGTACTCGATGGGGGTGGGTTTCGGAATCGCGCCGGTCGCGCTCGGCTGGGTGGCCGACGGCGTCGGACCGCACCTGGCCTTCCTGCTGCTGCCCGGCTTCATCGCAGCGTCCGTGCTGCTCACCGTGCGGCTCGGCCGCGTCCTACGCGCCGCGCACCCCGCCACCGGCCGCGGTCCGGTCGCCGCTGGCGCCTCCTGACCGACCCTGCGCGGGCCCATCCAGGTCGGCGATGTGGCGGTGTCGCGGCGCCCCGGACACCGCCATATCGGTGATCTCGCCCGGCGGCTCGGCCGTCAGCGCACCCTGGCCAGGGAGACCCCGTCGGCGATGGGGAGCATGACCACGTCGACGCGGACGTCGGAGAGGATCTCGTCGTTGAACGCGGCGATGGCCCGATCGTCGGCGTTCTGCGGGGCGAGCACCCGGCCGCCACGCAGGGTGTTGTCCACCGCGATGACCGCGCCCGGCCGCATCCGGGGCACCAACTCGTCCCAGTAGACCGGGTACCCGACCTTGTCGGCGTCGATGAACGCGAGGTCCAGGTACCGCTCGCGGGGCAACTCCCGCAGCCGGTCGGCGGCCGGACCGATCCGCAGGTCGATCCGGTCCTGCACGCCGGCGCGGGTCCAGTAGCGGCGTGCGATCCCGGTGTACTCCTCGGAGATGTCGAAGCAGGTCAGCCGGCCACCGTCGGCGAGGCCCCGGGCGATCGCCAGCGAGGAGAGCCCGGTGAACGTGCCCACCTCCACCGCCTGCCGCACCCCGAGCAGCCGGGTGAGGAAGGTCAGGAACGCGGCCTGCTCCGGCGCGACCTGCATGTCAGCCTGCGCGGGAAGGGCGGCCCGGGTCTCCTCGGCCAACTCCTGAACGATCTCGTCGGGCGCGGAACCGTGCGCCACGAGATAGGCATACAGTTCCGGGGTCAGCGGCAGCGGTTTCGTGCTCATGATCGGACGTTAGCCGAGATGTTCGATCTCCTGGCCCCCGGGCGCGACCTTCGTCCACAGGTCGGTGACGCGTAGCCCCAACTCGCCGAGGAGAGTACGCAGCAGCGGCAGGCTCAGTCCCACCACCGTGCCCGGGTCGCCCTCGATGCCGGTCAGGAACGCCCCGCCCAGCCCGTCGATGGTGAACGCCCCGGCCACCGCCAACGGCTCGCCCGTCGCCACGTACGCGGCGATCTCCTCGTCGCTGATGTCCGCGAAGTGCACCGTCGTCGAGGCGACCCCCTCCGCCCGCGACTCGTGCACCACGTCGACCAGGCAGTGCCCGGTGTGCAGCACCCCGCTACGCCCGCGCATCCGCTGCCACCGTCGCGTGGCGTCCGCCGCGTCCGCCGGCTTGCCCAGGATCTCGCCGTCGAAGGCCAGCACCGAGTCGCAGCCGAGCACCAACGTCCGCTCGTCCGGCGTCGCGCGCAGCCGGCCCAACACAGCCTGCGCCTTCAGCCGGGCCAACTCCAGGCACAGTTCCTCGGCCTGGTCGCTGACCACCTGCGACTCGTCGACGCCGCTCACCAGCACCTCCGGTTCGATCCCGGCGGCCTGGAGCAGCTTGCGGCGGGCGGGACTCTGGGAGGCGAGCACAAGGCGCAGCGGTACGGAACTCAACACCCCACCGACGCTACCGGCTGATCCGTGGCGGCGGATCGTCGGCACGGCGACGACGCCGCCACACCAGATAGCCGCCACCCGCCGCCACCAGTACGCCCAGCGTCGCCAGTCCGCGCGCCGTCGCGCCGTCACCTGTGCTGTCGTCCGGTGCCGTCGCCTGCGGCGAGGTGGGCGCGGTCGCTGCCACCGACTCGAAGCCCAGTGGAGGTACGTCCGCGGTGAGCGCGGCGACCAGATCGATGACGCCGTAGCCGTACTCGTCGTCCCGGCCGGGCGGTCCCTTGTCGATAGCGGTGGCAGTCAGACGGTGCACGACCTCCTGAGCAGGAAGGTTGGGGTACTTCGATCGGATGAGAGCAGCAGCACCAGCAACGATGGCGGCGGCATCGGAGGTTCCAGTGCCTCGTCGATACTTGCCGAGATAGCTGGTGCTGTAGATGTCCGTAGCAGGAGCTACTACATCAACCTCAGGGCCGGTTACCGATATTTCCGTATGGCGCCCAGATTGATCGATGCCTCCTACTGCAATGACGGCATCCTCCCTTGCCGGGTATGCAACCGACGAGGATTCTGGTCGATTGCCAACCCCTGCCACGATTACAATATTTGACGAAAGTGCGTACTGGATTGCTTGTGTTAATCGGCTGCTCGTTCCGCCGCCGCTCGAGATGCTGATGACATCGGCGCCGTGTGATATGGCATATTCGACCCCTTCGGCGAGCGTGTCTGGATCGCCGTCTCCCTGCGGGGGTGAGACGAATAATGGCATAATCTTGGCCTTGGGCGCGATTCCGAGGGCACCCAAGTTGTTGCCATGGCCATGAGCGGCGATGATTCCGGCCATGCCGGTTCCATGGCTATTGAGGTCTTGTCTGCCGTCGCCCCGGCCGCCAGAGATGAAGTCCCGCCCAGTCATTAGGTTGTTCCGGAGATCGGGGTGGGAATCGACCCCTGTGTCTGGGACTGCGACTGTGACCCCCTCGCCTTGGCTTAGCGTGTGGGCCTTAGCAGTGTTGAGATATCGGAGGTGCCACTGATCGCTCCGTATATCTTTTTCGCCAACGTAGGCCGATGCTCCTTCGGCGGGAAGAACTACAAGGCAGGCTGATGTGAAGGAGAGTAGTGCGGCGATGCTTCGCCGCCGGAGTCTCGTCCTCACTTGTCTATGCCGATAGCGGGCCCTGGGTCGATTGGTCCTTCATTGTCAGGCGGAAGCATCACGGGTGCGACGCCCTGGTCTGTTTCCCAAGGATGATCTGGGTCCCACTGACGCTGATCGGCATCGGTTTGGCGACCACTGATGCTGCTTGCGCCCACGGATCCCGCGTTCGGAGCACCACCTATGGGTGTCGCGCCAGGTGGCAGTGCCCCCAGGTGTGTTGAACGGCCTCCGCCTGGGCGGGAGCCCGCACCACCGCTTGGTGCGGTACCCGCACCGCCACCTCCGATGACACCACCTATTGGGTTCACTCGACGTGGGGCTACAGAGCTGGTTGGCTGACTCATTCCCATTCCCGTGCCGCCTATAAGGCCTCCAGGTGGCATAGGTCTCGGCGGTGTTGCAGGACCCGATCCCTTGGAGGTGCCCGGCGAGATGCGACTTGGCTGAGTCCCCTCCCGGCGAGGCCCGCTCATCTCATCTAAGCGGAAGGTCCGACCTGAGGGCGGTGGAACGCTTGGCGGTAGCCCCACGATCGGGGCAGATGGTGTAGAGGGCGGTAGAATGGTAGGCGGTGGTAGCTGTGTGGGAGGCGTATGAATTCCGGCGCCAGCGCCGCCAAGGACGGGCCCCACCGTCGGTGCGGATGGGGTGGGAAATGTCGCTCTTGCGGTTGTATGGGCTGTCTGGGAAGAGCTTGCCGACGGGATCGGTATTGGAACAATCGGTGGGATGGTCGGTGTCTGGAAGCCAGCCCGGTCGTAGGCCTGCGGATCGCCCTTGTCGATTCTGGGGCGCACGGTGGGTACTTGGCGGAGCATTACTTGGGCTTGTTGGAGTTCGCCGCTCAACCCCGTCATGAGGCTCCGCGCCCGGATGTTCAGTTGCTCCAGGTCCGCGTCCGTCACCGGCGGCCGTTCGGGTAGGCGGCTGCCGGCCACCGCCTTCGGGTCCGCGAGCGTCGCCTCGTACGCCCGCTTCTGCTGGAGTTTGGCGGCGTACTCGTCGTAGATCGGCTTGAGGTCGGTACGGGTGCTGGCGATGGCGCGTGTGGCGGCGGCGAGCGCGTCGTAGTTGGCGGCGGCGGCGTCGTGGGTGCGTTGCACCTTGTCGATGAGCTGGTCCAGTTCGGCGACGTACGCCCGCGCGGCGGCGTTGCTCTCCGGCGGCCAGGCTTCGGCGAGCCCCCGGCGGTATTCCTTCAGGCGGCCCAGGTGGGCCAGGGCGAGGTCGCAGACCTTGCGCCACCCGGCGACCTGCTTCCACTGCCCGGTGGTCTCCTGATCCTGGAGGCACGCCCACATGCTGAGCACGTTCATCAGCCGCCAGTCGGTGAGGCCCGAGGTGCGGCCGTGGCCCCGCTCGATCATGGCAGCACCACCGGCCCGCCCGCCGCCGATGTCGGATCGGGCAGTACGGGAAGCGGTCGTGCCCCGGTCGCGCCGGAGTGGCCCAGGGCCCGTTCGACGTCGGCGACCCGGGCGGAGGAGAACGCGTCGGTGTGGACGTACTGGTCGGCGATCCGGCCGGCGGCGTCGGCGAGGTGGCCGGTCGCGGGGCCGAGGTCCCAGACCATGTGGACGGTGGCCTGCTGGGTCTCGTGGTGTGCCTGGAGAAACTGGACCAGCTCGATGAACGCGTCGGCCGGGTTGGGGATCGCCGCCTTCATGTCATCGGCGATGTACGACAGATGCGGGGCGTAGTTGCGGGTGACCTCGCCCTGGAGTCGATCGGCGAACTCGCGCATCTGTCGGATGTCGGCCTCGATGCCGCCGTGGTCTCGCAGCCAGCCCGCCGGCCGGTCCTCCTCCGGGATCATCGGCCCTCCCTGTCTGTCACCGCACCGCTTCCCAGAGTGAGGCTATCGGCTCGGCGAGGATCCCGGCAGCCCCGGTGGTCCCGCCGAGCGCAGGCTGGTCGTACCCGGGGAATTGTCAGCGGGGGAGGCCGGAGGCGCGCCACGCGCCGGGACCGGCGACGAGCGCCGCGCCCGCCGGGCGGGCACCGCGCGTCCACTGCGACACGGCGACCGGCGCGGCGGCGGTGGCCGGTCGGGTCCGCGTCACGATCGCGCCGACCAGGGCGGCCAGTTCCTCGGGGGTGGGCGCCCCGCGGACGATCCGGAACAGCGGCTCTTCGGCAGACATGAGTTTCAGGGTACGCGTCGAGAACTTGACCTTCCTCGCACAGTGGCGTGCCGGCGATGTGCCCGTTGCAGCAGCCGGGTACGGTTTCAGCGATGTCGAACGCGCTTCCCCAACTCGTCGCTGACCGGTACCGGCTCATCTCGCCGCTCGGCCAGGGCGGCATGGGCAGGGTGTGGAAGGCGCGCGACGAGGTGCTGCACCGGGACGTGGCCATCAAGGAGTTGGTCCCGCCGCCCAGCCTCACCCCCGAGGAGCGCCGCGAGATGCGGGAACGCTCGCTGCGGGAAGCGCGGGCGATCGCTCGGCTGAACAACATCAACGTGGTCCGCATCTTCGACGTGCTGCGTACCGACGGCGATCCGTGGATCGTCATGGAGTACGTGCCGTCCAAGTCGTTGCAGGACATTCTCGCCGAGGACGGGCCGGTGCCGTCGGCCAAGGCGGTCCAGATCGGTCTCGGGGTGCTGGGCGCGTTGAAGGCCGCCCACAAGGCCGGCATCATGCACCGCGACGTGAAGCCGGGCAACGTGCTGATCGGCAACGACGGCCGGGTGGTGCTCACCGACTTCGGCCTGGCCACGATCCCCGGCGACCCGAACGTCACCCGCACCGGCATGGTGCTCGGCTCGCCCGCGTACATCGCGCCGGAGCGGGCTCGGGACGGCACGGCGGGGCCCGAGGCCGACCTCTGGTCGCTGGGCGCGACGCTCTACGCCGCTGTGGAAGGCAAGTCGCCGTACGCCCGGCCGTCGGCGATCGCCACCCTGGCCGCGCTCGCCGTCGAGCCGTTGCCGCCGCCGAAGAACGCCGGGCCGCTCAAGCCGGTGCTGCAGGGTTTGCTGCGCAAGGACCCGGCCGAGCGGATCACGGCCGAGGTGGCCGAGCGCATGCTCCGTAAGGCCGCCGGGCGGCGTGCGCGGGGCATCTCGCTGTTGGACGGCGTACGCCGGCCGGGGCCGAACGGTCCGCGCGAGCCGCGCCCACCGCTGGTGCCGGCGCCGCGTCCGGCCGACGACCGCGTCGAGCGTTCCCCGGCCACCCCGGCTCCGCGCATGCCCGACCAGAGTCCGGCGGCCGGGGCGGACGACGCGACCGCCAAGGTTCCCGACGGCCTGGACGCGGCACCCACCGCGAAGGTGGCCCCGCCGCCGGCCGAGCCGACCACGAAGCTTGCCCCGCCCGCCGCTGAGCCGACCACGAAGCTCGACGCCGCTCCGGTGCCCGTCGAGGTCGAGACGCCGGTGGACGGCCCCGACCCCGCGCTCGACGAGACGCTGGTCGACGGATCCGACCCGGCCCTCGACGAGACGCGGATCGACAGCACGCCGGCCGTCGCGGCCCCGACGCAGCCGCCGTCTCCGCCGAGAAACCCCACCTCCGTGCTGGCGGAGCCGGTGAGTCCGGCGCCGTCGACCGGCCGGGCCGAGGTCATCGAGGGTACGAAGCCGGAGCGCAACCGGCGCAATCTGCTGATTGTCGCGCTCGCCGCGGTGCTGGTGCTCGGCCTCGCGGTGGCCGTACCGCTGCTCACCAGCGGCGACGACAAGGGCGACGGCGGGCAGCCGAGCGGGGCGGGTGCCACCTCGGCCGCCTCCGCGCCGCCGCCCCCGACCACCGCCGCACCGACGTCGGCCGCCCCGACCAGCACCGCACCCAGCCCGACGCCGTCCACGACCCCCTCCGCCTCCGCTGACGCGTTGCCCACCGGCTGGCACTACTACACCGGGCGCAACGGTTTCCAGGTGCCGATCCCCGACGGGTGGCGGGCCAGTACCGAGCGCTCCGATCAGGTCACCCTCTACGACCCCAACAGTCCGCGACGGCTGTTCATGCAGTGGAACAGCACGCCCAAGAAGGACGCGTACGCCGACTGGAAGGAACAGGAGCCGAACCGCAAGAACTACGTCAAGGACTACAAGTACGTGGACATCAGGCCTTGCGATGGCTACTACCGCACCTGCGCGGACTGGGACTGGCTGGAGACGCGGGACGGCGTCCGGATGCACACCCGCAATCGGGGCGTGGCCACTGCCAGCAACCGGGGCTACGCGCTGCGCTGGACGGTGCCGGCGAGTTCCTGGGATGCCGAACTGAAGAACTGGGACATCATCACCAAGGGCTTCAAGCCGGACCGGCACAACTGAGACCAGGCTCTCCGGCCGCCGCGAACGTGATTCGCATGGCCTTCCGTCGTACGGGGTATGGAAGTTGCGACGACGGAAGGAGGTACGACATGGGTCACCGACTCAAGGACACCGGGGCCCGGCTGGCACTGTGGATGCTGGTCGCGCTCGGGGACATCGTTCTGCTGCTGACCGGCGCTGGCCTCTCCGCGCCGGTCGTGGCGTTCACTGTCGCGGCCCTCGTCGTCGCGGGGACGGCGGCCTGGCGACTGGCCCGGCGGCCCACCCTGACCGGACGGGGTCCACTTCCCGTGCCGGTCGGCGCGCGACGCAGGGCCTGACGGACGCCGGACACGACGGTGGCGGCAGCCGGACCAGCATTCCCCGCCGGTCCCGCTGCCGCCGGCCTGTTCGCGACCATGCCGGTCAGCGCAACGTGGCCGGGTCCAGTGCCCAGCGGAACGGCTCGGTGAGCGCGAGGCTCTCGCCGGCCTTGGCCACCTGGTCCTCCACGTAGTGGCCGCCGTCGAGCCGGTACAGCCGTAGCACGTGGCTGTCGCCGTCCTGCTCCACGAGCAGGTACCACGGGATCCGGGCGATGGCATAGAGCTGCATCTTGACCAGCCGGTCGGCTGCGGCGTTCCCGGGTGAGACGATCTCGCAGACCAGGGCGACCTCATCCGCCTCGATGACGGTGCCCTCGTCATCGGTGTCCGCGATCACCAAGTCCGGGATGACGATCCGATTGACCCCGAGCCGGACGTTCACCGCCTCGAACACCAGAAGGCCGTCCGACGCGACGGCCGACTCCACTGAGTTGGCGAGTCGGCGCGAGACGGTCTGATGCCGCTTGCTCGGGGCAGGGCTCACGATCAGGCTCCCGTCGAGCAGTTCGATCCGGTTACGGCTCTCGCCCATGGCGAAGTAGTCGGCCTCGGTCCAGAGGCCGACATGCTGCTCAAGGGGCTCAAGGGGGGCTGCGCTCACCGGCGTTCACCTCCCGCTCCGATCGCCGCCCGGTCAGTCTCACACGATACGAGGCCGCGCCCGCGAAGCGACACAGCTCGGGCCGGTAGGCTGCCCGCCCATGCCCCTCATCGACGGCCTCACCACCCTGTGGGACAAGCTGCTGAGTGCGCAGCCCGCCCCGCCGCCGCTGCTGGTCCTGGTCACCGCCCTCGTCGCGTTGACCGTGGTCGCCACCCGGGTGCCCTGGCGGGTCGCCCGCAACGCGGTCACCATCGCCCACGAGGGTGGTCACGCGCTGGCGGCGCTGCTGACCGGCCGGAAGCTGCGCGGCGTCCGGCTGCACTCGGACACGTCCGGGCTCACCCTCTCCGCCGGGCGCCCCACCGGGCCGGGGATGATCGTCACCCTGCTCGCCGGGTACGTCGCCCCGTCGCTGATCGGTCTCGCCGGGGGATGGCTGCTCGCCGGCAACCGGATCACCCTGCTGCTCTGGATCGCGGTGGCGCTGCTGCTGGCCATGCTGGTGTTGATCCGCAACGTGTTCGGTGTGCTGTCGCTGCTGGTAACCGGCGGGGTGGTGCTCGCCGTCTCCTGGTACGCGTCCCCCGACGTGCAGGCGGCCTTCGCCTGGACGTCGGTCTGGTTCCTGCTCTTCGGCGGCGTACGCCCGGTGGTCGAGCTGCAACGGGTACGCAGCCGGGGCCGGATGCCCGAGTCCGACGCGGACCAGCTCGCCCGGCTCACCCCGTTCCCGGCGCTGTTCTGGGTGACGGTCTTCGCCCTGATCAACCTGGCCGTTCTGGTCGGCGGCGCGCTGCTGCTCGCCGGCCCGATCCTCAGCGACGCCGGCCTCGCCCTCTGACGCCGGATCACCGAGGATTTCGCCGCCCGTAACCGCGAACTGACCGGGCTGGGGGCAGAATCGGACGAATGCGATACGTGATCATCGGGGCGGGCGCGGTCGGCGGCACCATCGGCGTACGCCTGGGGGAGGCCGGCCGCGAGGTGACGCTGGTGGCCCGCGGCGCGCACCTGGACACGATCCGGCAGCGGGGGCTGACCCTGCGTACCCCGGAGGGCTCGGTGACCAGCCGGCTGCCCGTCCTGGCCGGTCCGGGCGACCGGCCGCTGCCGGCCGACACCGCCCTGGTGCTGACGGTCAAGTCGCAGGACACCGACGCGGCCCTGGCGACCTGGGTGGACGCGCCCGTCGAGGGCGGCGGCACGGCGGGCGAGCGGCTGCCGATCCTGCTGGCCCAGAACGGCGTCGCCAACGAGCGGGCCGCGTTGCGGCTCTTCGCCCGGGTGCACCCGGTGTGCGTCTGGCTCCCCGCCACCCACCTGGACCCGGGCGTGGTCGTCGCCAACGGGCACCCGCACCCGGGGATGCTGCACATCGGCCGCTACCCGTCCGGATCGGACGACACCAGCCGGTCGGTGGCCGCCGACCTGACCGCCGCCGGTTTCGTCGCCCCGGTCCGCGCCGACGTGATGCGCTGGAAGTACGGCAAGCTGCTCAGCAACCTCGGCAACGGCCTCCAGGCGCTGCTCGGCCCGGACATCCCCGAGCCCCTAGCCGCCCGGGTACGGGCCGAGGGGGAGGCCGTGCTGGCCGCCGCCGGGATTCCGCACACCACCCGACAGGAGGAGGCCGCCGAGCGGGGCGACCAGGTGCGGCACCGTCCCGTCGGCGGCGAGGAGCGGGCCGGCGGTTCCACCTGGCAGAGCCTGGCCCGGGGCGCCGGCTCCGCCGAGGCCGACCACCTCAACGGCGAGATCGTGCTGCTCGGCCGGCTGCACGGGGTACCGGCCCCGGCGAACGCGGCGGTCCAGGTCGCCGTCCGCCGGGCGGTACGCGAGCGGATCCCGGCCGGCGGCTTCCCCTTCGCCGAGTTGGCGAAAATGGTCGGCTGACCGGGCAACCGCACCCCCGGTGCCAGGCGTCTCCCCTGCGACCGCCGCCGGGGAGGTAGCAGAGTGACGGACGTCGACGGGTTCGACGAGTTCTACCGGGGCAGCCGACAACGGCTGCTCGGCTTCGTCTACGTGCTCACCGGCAACCTCGCCGAAGCCCAGGACGCCGTGCAGGAGGCGTACATCCGGGCCTGGCAGCGGTGGTCGACGGTACAGGGGTACGACGACCCGGAGGCGTGGGTGCGGGTGGTGGCGAGCCGGATCGCGGTGAGCCGGTGGCGCAGCCTGCGCAGCCGGGCCCGGGCTTACCTGCGGCACGGCGCGCAGGAGACGGTCCCCGCACCCAACAGCGACACCGTCGAGGTGGTGGCCGCGCTGCGCCGGCTCCCCGAGGAGCAGCGCACCGCCATCGCGCTCTACTACCTGCTCGGCATGCCGGTCGCCGAGGTCGCCCGGGAGACCGCGGCCCCGGTCGGCACGGTGAAGGCGCGACTCTCCCGGGGGCGTGCCGCGCTCGCCGGACTGCTCGCGGTAGTGGATCTGGAGGAGGCCACCGATGCGTGACGACGACCTGGCATTCGTCGAACTGGTGCAGCGGGAACTGGGCGTTGTCCGCTGGCCCGACGCCGCCGAACTGCGTGCCCGGGCCCGCCGTCGCAGCCGGCGCCGGGTGGTGGGTGTAGAGGCCGTCGTCTTCGTCCTCCTGTCCTCCTCGGCGGTGGCCACCGCCGGGCTGCCCGGGCTGTCGGGCCCGCCCACGGCGACCGGGCCGGCCGCGTCCCCGACGGTTCGGGCCGAGATTCCACTCGACGCGCTGTTGCAGCCCGAGGACCTGCCGGTGAAGGCCG
>Ga0187815_10001376_pt1 | contig 11470 bp, 8 predicted proteins | sample NC_S_5_FD_132962 | JGI IMG/M metagenome (GOLD analysis project Ga0187815, IMG submission 132962) | Wetland sediment microbial communities from Neuse River Estuary, North Carolina, USA - ASW-S_5 | ecosystem: Environmental > Aquatic > Freshwater > Wetlands > Sediment | place: USA: North Carolina...
ACCAGGCAAATCACCTGGCCGGACTAATCAGATGACCGTATCGCAAAGTACAGGACCCAAGAAGTGGGACGATCCCGGTGAATGCCAACGACGCCATGCTGACCGCACTGTCCACCGCCCACACCGGCAGCATGGTCAAAGACACCGCGCCCAACGCCCCCGCGGCCGGCACCTTCGACCTGGTCCTCGGCGCGGTCGCCGGCAGCGCCCTGGGCAGCTCCGGCGCCCCGTACGCGCTGACCATCAGCGCGATCGACCTGACCGCGGTCACCCAGGGCTGGCCCACCCAGACCCTGCACCAGGCTTTCGACGCGGCCAACGGGTGGACCCTCAGCGGCACCGGCCCCGACTACCAGTGCATCCGGACCTTCGCGGTCCCCGTGCCCGGCGGTGGCCCCGGCGGCCCGCTGGCCGGTCACACCCTGCAGTGCGTGGCCTCCCTGATCAGCCAGGACGCCCAGATCGTCTCCATCATCCACAGCAACCCGTTCGTCCTCGTCTGAACCAGGGGGCGTAAGCCATGAGCAAGCATCGGGCCAGGCCTTCATCCAACGTTGCCGCCCTCAGCGCCAGACTGGCGCGTCGTGATGCAGCGGTCACCCCAAGCCGCCCGCCCGTAGGCCGTCAAAGGAGAAGAGTCAAAAGGGAGAGGAGCAAGGAGCAGGAGATGAAACGAAGTCAATCCCGGGGTTCCGCTTCGGCTGGCCGTGGCCTGCGGGTTCTGGTGACATCAGCGATGCTGTTCGCGGTCCTCGCGGTCACGATTGCGGTCATCGCACCGTCGGGGGCCTTGGCCGCACCGGGCGCCGGGCATGGTGGCGCGGGGCAGGTGTTCTACACCACCTCGGGCGCCGGCAATGGCCTGCCGAACGGCGCGGAAATCTTCGCCGTCGCCGTCCGCGGAGCCACCGTGACCACCCGCGATGTCGGGCCGACCCACGGCGGAGACTGCGGGTCGCTGGCGCTGTCGCCGCGCGGGACGCTGTACAGCATGTGCGGGCCCCTGTTCGGCGCCCAGCAGCTGGCCAGCATCAACCAGCAGACCGGGCGGGCGCACCTGTTCGGCGTGCGGGTCCGCGGGCTCGCGGTCATGGCCCTGGCCTTCGGCCGCACCGGGACGCTGTACGCGGTCGGGGACTGCAACCCCGCGCCGAAGACGTTCGAGTGCACGCCCGGCCCGGCCGCCTACAACTCGCTGTACACGGTCGATGTGCGGACCGGGGCGTTCACCCGGATCGGCTCGACCGGAGCACCCCAGTTCTTCATGGACCTGACCGTCGACCGGCACGGGACAATGCTCGGCGTGACGACCACGCTCAACCCGTCCCTCACACCCGCGATCCTGTACCGCATCGACCCGGCCACGGGCACGGCGACGAAGCTGGTCAATCTGGTCGGATCGAACACCGTGATGGGGCTGGCGTTCGGCCGGGACGGGAAGCTCTACGCGACCGATTTCGTCCAGAACCCGGGTCTGTACCGGATCGACACCGCGACCGGTTTCGAGACCGCGATCGCAGCCCTGCCCTTCGGCTTTTCCAGCGGCCTCGAACTGACGGGCTAGGGCGGATCCGCCGCGTCTGTCGAGCGACACAGCCGTGGTAGTGCCCCTAGCCCGGGCCCGGACAGCGCGGCACCGCGCCGCCGCCAGCCCCGCCAAAACCCACCGCCACAGCGGAGCCAGCTGCGAGGGCCTGCCGCCGCCCCACCCGGCCCAACCCACGAGAAGGTCACCGTGAACCACATCCGCCGCGCCCGCCGTACATCGGCCCGCAGGGCCAGCCCGCCTGGCACGGGTGAACCGCAACCACGCCAGCCCCACGGCCACGAACCCCACCCGGTCAGCCGGCCAGGCGGCGATGGCCTCACCGGACGGATCATCCACCACGCGGCAGCGGGCGCGGCCGTGGCGGCCGGCCAGGACAGGCCACCTGCCACGACCGCGAACTCCCGGCGGCACGCGATAACCACGCCCGGCCTGCTGCCGCGCACCATCCAGCTGTGCACCCACTGCCGGCACAACCCGGCCGGATTCTGGGTCAGCCGACCAGCGGCCAGATGGTGCGCCGCTCCTGGTGCCTGTCCTGCTGCCAGGACCTCGACCCGGCCCGCCACACGTCAGCCCGTTCGATCCCTAGACCAATGCCAGAGCAGGCACGCCTCGGCCGCCCGGCACCCACCGGTCGTCGTGCCACACCCCACGCCGGGACCGTTGGCAAGCTGACCACCAGCAGCCGAAGCAGCAGGGAGGCACCCTGCGGAGGTCATCATGTACCCAGCCCTACCCATCCAGCGGCCAGCCGGTCGAGCCGAGGCGGCCTCCAGCGACCGGGGGCGTGACCCAGGAGGCGTCATGGAACCCGGCATAATGGAGTCCGGCATAACCTGGTACGACGTCCTCGGCGTGCTGCCGGGCGCCGAGGCGCGCAAGATCAAGCGCGAGTACGACGCCAAGGTGGCCCTGCTGCGGCCGGAACTGATCTCGGGCGCCCCGCCGAACGTGCTCACCGCAGTCACCCGGGCGCAGGAACTCCTGGACACGGCGCGGGAGGTGCTCGACGACCCGGAGAGCCGCAAGCGCTATGACGAGGCGGCCGGCCTGCGGCGTTCGGGCGGAGGCCTGGGGCAGCCCGGGACCGGCATCGCATCGGCCGGGCTGGCGCCAGCCGACCTGGACATTACCGGTGAGCTGGGCGGGGACGCGGCGGGCGGCCTGCCGACGCTGACCGGCTGGCTAGGGCCGCGGCGCCGGCGGAACAGGCCCGTCGCCGTCCCGGACGTCCGCGGGCTGTTCTACCACGTGGCCCTGGAGGTGGCGACCAGGCGTGGACTTCACGTCAGGATCGTGCGGCTCACCGAATGCCCAATGGCGGTCGACGGGCTGGTGGTCGACCAGGATCCCCAGCCGTCGGCGAAGGCGTATCGCGGCGACAAGCTCACCGTGCAGCTCTGGCACCCGCCCGCACGGTCGCGCTGATAGGTTCAGGGCGGTCCTCACCAGAGGCGGCGAGCCCATCGGCGGGGTCCGGACCGGAGCCCTAGGCATAGTCAGCGGCGTAGGATGCACTGGCGTAGCGGTTGGCTGCTGGGAGCAGCCGGGGAGTGAGCGGGCCAGGAGCGCGTATCCGGTCTGCATGACCGATGAGCTGTGCTGATCCGGCGAGTCTTAGCGGCCAGCTCAGGCGGCCCGGTCATGCAGACCAACAGCCAATCGCTTGAGGACTTCGGACGCCATAACTGGCTCATATGGCCACCGGAAGCCGATAAGTCAGCTGCCTGGTCAGCCGCGCGGAATCGGCGGTCTGGAGGACTTCGCACGTGGCCTGTCGGCCTCCGGCACTCGCTCGTTTGTGGCATAGCGTGACCGGACCGAGCGAACGGACGGGCCGGTGTTCCTGGCCGCGGACGGGCGGCGGCTGGACCGGCACGGCGCCGGGCGGATCGTCCGCAAGGTCGCCCGCCGCGCCGCGATCGGCAAGACCGTGACGCCTCACACGCTGCGGCATGCGTTCATCACCGCGGCTTTGGATGCCGGGGTGCCGCTGCGGGACGTGCAAGAGGCGGCGTCGCACGCGGATCCGCGAACCACGATCCGGTATGACCGGGCCCGCGGCAGCCTGGACCGGCACGCGACCTACATCGTGGCCGCCTACGTCGCGGGTGCCGCCCGGTAACCCGCGAGGGCAGGGGACTCTTCCGCCTGGCGGCTATGACCGCCAGGCGGAAGGCCACGGCCGTAATTGGTCACAGACCGCAGCCTTAACCTGAACGCGAACCGCCGTTATGCGCGTCGATGTGGCCGTCGGGCGGCTTGGTCTGCCGGTACCCGAATGGTTAGTCTGTCGCGTCACTGGGCTGCCGATTTGGCGTGCTTACAGAACGAGAACCAAGCCACGGCTCGGCGCCAGGTCGTGCAAATCACCGGGTGCCGTGGTCCTCGAGCTTCTCCCGGCCGCGCGTTTGAACCGCTCAGTGAGGCCGTGGATGCGCCGTGCCGGCGGAGGCGGCTGGCGCGTCCCACCGTCGCCGGAGAACGTGTCAGAGCCGTACGACTGTCTTTCCGCGGCTGCGTCGTTCGCTCTGCGCGATGTGCGCGTCTATCGCCTGGGCCCAGTCCACGACCGCCGGAGCCGGGAGGTGCAGGCCGTCTTCGGTGAGCGAGAGCACGCCCTGGATCAGGCTGAGCGCTTTGGGCGGATCCTTCCTGGCCCGGTTGAGGATGCTGAACCCGGTGATGGTCAGGTTGCGGGTTCTCAGGTCCGGGATCGGCGGCGGAGCGGGATCTGGTTGGCCAGCCGCGGCACCGTAGGACACGACCTGGCCGCCGACCGCTAGGGCGCCCAGAACCGACGCCAGGACGCTGCCGCCGACGGATTCGAGCACGACGTCGAAGCCGGGTACTCCGGCAGCTTCCAGGGCTCTGGCCACGAAGCCCTCGCCGTGGGCCACCGGGGTGTAGGCGGCCGCGAGCGCGGAGGCCTGGGCGGCCGAACGCACCCCGCCGATCACGGCCCGGGCACCTTGGCGGCCCAGCAGCTGGCCGGTCGCGGACCCGACGCCGCCGTCGGCGGCGGTCACCAGGACCGTGTCGCCGGCGCCGGCGTGCGAGACACGCATCAGCCCCAGCGCGGTAGCCCAGGTGAGCGGGATGGTCGTCGCGGTGGCCAGGTCAAGGCCTGCGGGAACGGGCACGGTCAGGCTCGCCCGGGCGACCGCGACGTCGGCCAGCCCGCCCCCGTCGACGGTAAAGGCCACGACCCGGTCTCCGGCGGCGAAACCGCCGACCCCGTCACCTAGGCCATGGATGGTGCCGCCGACCTCCATCCCCGGCACGAACGGCCACCCGGTGAAGTAGCCGGGCACGCCGCGCCGGGCCAGGACATCGACGAAGTTCAGTCCTGCGTACTCGACCCTGATGGTCACCTGACCTGGCCCAGCGGCCGGCTCGTCTCGTCCGGCGAGGCGGACAACTTCCGGGCCGCCCGGCTTGATAATTTCTATAGCTCTCACGGCCGTCTCCAATCCGATTACCACAGGCCACCGGCGGCAGCCCAGCGGTGAACGGCTCTGCTCACCGTGGCCATCACGGTTTATTCTCGCCTTGGGCGGCGAACGCCCGTGTCCCCTGGCAGGAACTGGAATCGGGAGCGATCGGCCGTGACGGAGCAGGACTCTCTTCGGGATCGACATCCGGCACGTGCCATGCCGGAAGGGACGGTCACGTTTCTCCTGACCGATATTCAAGGATCAACCCGGATGTGGGAGGCCTATCCGGCCCAGATGCGGACGGCGCTGGCCGGCCACAATGCGATCCTTAACCAGGTCATCACGGACCATGACGGAGTGGTCGTCACCAGCCGCGGGGAAGGAGACAGTTTCTTTGCGGTGTTCGCCAGCGTCATCAGCGCCGTGGAAGCGGCGGCCACGGCGCAACGCCGACTGTCGTCGGAACCGTGGCCCGAAGGCTGCGCGATCAACGTCCGCATGGCCCTGCACAGCGGTGAGGCCGACTTCCGAGATGGCGAATATCACGGGCACGCGGCCATCAATCGCTGCGCCCGGCTCCGCGCCGCGGCCCATGGCGGTCAGATTCTCGTCAGCAGGGCGACCCGCGATCTCGTACTCCCTCACCTCCAGGGTGGCCTCGAACTGCGTGACCTGGGCGAACACCGCCTGCGCGATCTCAGGACGGCTGAGCGTATCTATCAATTGGGCGCTCCCGGCCTCGCGTCCGATTTCGCGCCCATCCTGACCCTCAGCGATAGGACCAGCAACCTTCCGGTTCAGACGACGTCCTTCGTGGGCCGCGACGACGAGCTGAGGATGACCAAGGAGCTGGTGTCACGGCACCGGGTCGTGACGCTGCTCGGCGCGGGCGGAAGCGGCAAGACGCGCCTGGCGCTTCAGGCCGCAGCCGCGATGACCGGGGATTTCCCGGACGGGACGTGGCTAGTGGGGCTGGCGGCGCTGTCGGACGCTGATCTGGTCGCGTCCCAGGTCGCCGCGGCTCTTCGCCTGGCGGAGCTCGATATCGAAACGCTGAGACCCAAGACGCTGCTCATCGTGCTCGACAATTGCGAGCACCTGGTCGAGGCGTGTGCCCGAGTGGTCGCGCGCCTGGTGGAGGGCTGTCCGGGGATCGCGGTGCTCGCCACGAGCCGTGAGCCGCTCAACGTCCCAGGTGAACAGCTCATGCGGCTGCCGGCTCTGAAGGTGGAAGATGCCGTGCAGCTTTTCGACGAGCGTGCCGCGCTGGTCCGCGCCGACTTCGTCCAGTCTTGGCTCGACGACCCGGCGATCGAGGCGATCTGCAGACGCCTCGACGGCATTCCCCTCGCCATCGAGCTGGCGGCCGCGCGGGTCCGCGCCATGACGCCGGCCGAGGTCCTCGAGCGGCTCCAGGATCGTTTTACCCTGCTGAGAAGCAAGGGCCCGGCCTTGCCCGAACGCCATCAGACCCTGCGGGCCACGGTGGCCTGGAGCTATGACCTCCTCACTCATGCAGAGCAGAGCATCTTCCGGCAATTGTCGGTTTTCTCCGGCGGCTGGTTCATGGCATCGGCCGCGGCGGTATGCACCGACCGGCTTTTTTCGGAGGCCGACGTCGAAGACGTGTTGATGACGCTGATCGACAAGTCTCTCGTGCTCGTCTCCGGCCTGGAAAGAAGCCGCTACTGGATGCTCGAGACACTGCGGGAGTATGCCCGGGAAAGGCTCAAGGCCGACGATATGCTCGCCGAACTTCAGCGAAGACACGGCGAGCACTTCCTGGCCCGCACCTCTGCTCCTGACTGGCCGACCGAGACGTGGTGGATCGATCGCCGGGTGCGAGACGTGCTCCCCGACCTGGACAATCTCAGGACGGCACTCGAATGGAGCCGGGGCCAGGCACCCGAAGTGGGACTCGGCTTGGTGGTAGGCGCGGCGCCGCTGTGGATGGCCTCGGGCCGGTTGACCGAGGGCAAGCACGCGATCACCGAAGCCCTCGAGCGGGATCCCGGCCCGTCCCCTCTTCACCTGCGCGCCCTCGAACACAAGGCATGGCTATCGCTGGAGCACGGCGACCTGCAGACCGCGGTGAACTCGGCACACGACGCGCTGCGCATGGCGGAGGAACTGGGTGGCCAGAAGGTCGCCGCGGCTCAAGCCCTGCTGGGTTTCGCTGCGCTGCGGGACAGGGATTTCCAAGTGGCCGGGGATTGGTTTGCCAGGAGCCTTCAGGCATACCGCGCGGGCGGCAATCTCGTCGGCGTCGCCCAGGTCCTCAATCACCAGGCTGTCCTGGCCATGTGGACGGGCGATGCCGCCACGGCGGAGTCGCTCTTCGACGAGGTTGTGTCCATGGGCGGCCAAGCAGGCGACGGTGGGCTGGTGGACTACGCCCTGCTGTCCGCGATACCGATCATGGTCGACCAGGGAAGGCTCGCCGATGCGCGAGACCGCTGGCGAGCGGCGTACAACCGCAGCGGCGACGGAGGATTCGCGATCATGAACCTCGCTTTCACGGGGTTCGCGGCGGCGACTGCCTCGGCTGAGCGCCGGGCGTACCGGGCAGTGGTCATTTCGGAGGTGGCCCTTTCCCTCAAAGCGGAAACGGGTTGGCAAGACGACCTGCTTCTCAACTGGTACTGGCGGACCATGACCCCGGCCTACGAGGCCCTGAGCCCCGCGTCCTTGGCCGAGGCGCGCGCGGCGGCCCGGAACATGTCGCTCGCCGCCGCCATGGCGTACGCCGCCAGCGACGATGACTAAAGGCCTGAGCATTGTTGGCGGCAACGCAAGCCTCGGTTGCGTAGCTGGCCTTCGGCGCGGTCAACCTGATCACGCCGGGCCTGACCGCACCGGACGGGATCCGGCGGGCGGTCCGCAAGGGCAGGCGGCTACGGGCGCGGCCAGGCTGAGGAAGGCCTCATGGATGTCGTCGCGGATCTCCCAGCGGATCCCTGCGTTCCGCAGATATGAGCCTGGCATAGTGCCCGGATCGGGAGTCTGTCCCGCGTGGACACATGCCTGCCCGTCGGCCCCGCGTACAGAACTTGCGCATCTGCTTGCGGTCGGCGACGTATGCAGAGCCGACTCTGAGCCGCACAAAATCGGCGGTCTGGAGCATTTCTCCAGTGATGAATCATCAATTAAGTTCTCGCTGGTCGTGACGTGGCGTGACTGGCTGGGGCGGCCTACGTTTGGGTTCCGCTCAATTGCTGGGACCTTGCGGTCAACCCCAGCCGGGTCTCAGCCCGGCCGGGAGGTGCCCGATGACCACTGCCGCCCCATCCACCGCGCTCGCCACGATCGAGCCTGCCTTCACCGATCCCGAACGGCTCGCCCTCGCCGGCTACCTGGCCGGCTACCGCGGCCTGACCCGCGACGCCTACGCACTGGACCTGCGCCAGTTCACCACCTGGTGCCGCGCCCGGTCCCTGCCCCTGTTCGCCGTCCGCCGCGCCGATATCGAGAGCTTCGCCCGTGACCTGGAAGCCCGCGGCCGGGCCCGGTCGACCGTCACCCGGCGGCTATGCACGATCGCCGGGTTCTACCGGTACGCGGTCGAGGAAGAGCTCTTGGATCATTCCCCGGCTGCCCATGTCCGGCGGCCGCGGGTGGACTACGAGTCGCATGCCTTCGCGCTGGACCGCAACGAGCTCGGCGCGCTGCTGGTCGCCGCCGGGCTCGGCCCGCCGCTCGAGCATGCGCTGATCTCCCTGCTCGCGCTGAACGGGCTGCGAGTGTCGGAGGCCACAGGCGCCGACATCGAGCACCTGGGCCTGGAACGCGGGCACCGGACGCTGACCATCACCCGCAAGGGCGGCAAGGTGGTGACGATACCGCTGGCGCCGCGGACGGCCCGGGCGATCGACCTGGCCATCGGCGAACGCATCGGCGGGCCGGTGTTCCTGGCCGCGGACGGCCGGCGGCTGGACCGGCACGGCGCGGGGCGGCTCGTCCGCAAGGTCGCCCGCCGCGCCGGGATCGGCAAGACCGTCACGCCCCACACGCTGCGGCACGCATTCATTACCGCCGCGCTCGACGCGGGAGTCCCGCTGCGCGATGTCCAGGAAGCCGCCTCTCACGCTGATCCGCGGACCACGATCCGGTACGACCGAGCCCGCGGCAGCCTAGACCGGCACGCTACCTACATAGTGGCCGCTTATATCGCGGGCGCCGCCCGGTAACGCCTGCCGGGTGGAAAGCTCCGCCCAGCAGCGACAGCCGCCGGGTGGAGCTGCCCGCAGCCAGGTAATCCCGATAACCACGCGGAGATGACGCACTGCGACCTCAGCGCGAACCCGAACCGCCGCTATGGGCGGCTCTGGAGCGCGAGGGCCTGTTCTCAGTGGCCGCGCATGAATGGAGATTCTGTGGCTCGGAGGCTCATACTTATGGCGCTCCAGCTAACCTGGCACGGTTGGTGAGCAGGTGTCCCGCACGCGCAGGCGTGCCGATCCGCCGACACGGCGACTTCAGCGGCACCGGCCACTTCGGCCTTCCCGCCCCTGCCCTGTCTGGCCGTGCGTGGGTTACCGTGCCGAACCGGAGCCCTGGATCGGCTGGCGCTGATCACCCAGGTCCCCCGGTCACCCCGCATCGCCGGGCGGGTAGTGCGTTCAGCCGGCCAGTCGGTTGAGCTTGCGGATCTGCCTGTCGAAGGCCCGGGCGGGGACGATGCGGCGCAGCGTGCTGACGCGTCCGGCGGCGGCGCCGGCGGTATACCGCAGTTTCGGCTTCGGGTCAGTCGCTGCCACGACGATCACCTTGGCGACGGTGGCGGGATCGTCGCCGTCCTTGAGACCCGCCGCCACTACCTGGCCGGCGATGTGCCGCTGCTTCGCGTAGACCGGCAGAGGGGTGTCGGGCTGCACGACGTTCGCGTCGAACCCGGTGCTGGTGTAGGCGGGCTCGACGAGCAGCACCCGGACGCCATGCTCGCGGACCTCGTGGTCCACGGACTCGGAGTAGCCCTCGACCGCATGCTTGGAGGCGGCGTACAGGGCCCCGTATGGCGCCGGGAGGAACCCGAGTACGGATGAGATGTTGATGATGCGCCCGCTACCCTGGGCGCGCATGTGCGGCAGGACGGCCCTGGTCATGCGGATGACGCCGAAGACGTTGACGTCGAAGACGCCCTGCGCCTGCGCGGCCGAGTTTTCCTCGGCCGCACCCGCCGAGCCGATACCGGCGTTGTTGACCAGCAGGTCGAGCCGCCCGAACCGCTCGGTCACCCGATGGACCACGGCGGCCACCGACTCATCGCTGGACACGTCGAGGTCGAGGTAGGTCACCCGGCCGCGAGGGGTGATCCGGGCCGTGTTCCGGCCCGTTCCGATCACCTCGAAGCCCGCGTCGGCCAGTGCCAGAGCGGCCGCCTTCCCGATTCCTGAGGTCGCGCCCGTCACGAGCGCCACCGGCCGAGCTGCTGTCATCGCGTCCTCCTAGACTATTAGATTACGATCGTAATATAATCATGTTGAGCCGCAGAGGGCAAGCTGTCTTTCCGGAACGAGTGGGAGGTACATATGGCGCGGTACGGGAATGAGCACAAGCAGGCGACCCGGCGGCGGATCATCGAGACGTCCGGCCGGCGATTCAAGCGGGACGGCATCGACAGCTCGGGGATCGCGACGCTGATGGCGGATGCAGGGCTGACCAACGGCGCTTTCTACGCCCACTTCGCATCCAAGGACGACCTCGTCGCCACCACGGTCGCCGACCAGCTACGCGAACAGCGCGAGCGGCTCAGCGCCCTGGCCCCGGGCCGCGCGGGAGTCGAGCAGTACGTGCGCGAGTACCTCTCGATCCAGCACCGCGACCATCCCGGCGAGGGGTGCCCGTCCGCCGCCCTGCTCGACGAGATCGGGCGTTGCACCGGTGACGTCAAGCAGGCCTACACCGACGGCCTGCTGGCCAGCATCGACGACATCGGCGCCCGCCTGGCGCCGGACAATCCGCAGTCGGCACGCGTCCAGGCGCTCAGCGTCTTCGCGATGATGATCGGCACACTGCAACTATCCCGCGCACTGGCTGACCGGCAAGTCGCCGACGCGGTTCTCGCGCAGGGCACCCAGAACGTCCTCACGCTCTTGGGCGCCACGCAACGAACCTGACGCTACCCATCTCGTAGTCTCGCTGACCTTCAATGGCCCTCCGTAACGTAGTAGCACACGCCGATCAAGCCGGCCATTCACAGCAGGTAACGGAAGAGAGGAACCAGCCCGCAGCCGGAGCCCGGGCCAGGCACATAACGCAGACGCATAGCGGGTAACAGAGCGTCGCCAGCTACCCGCGTGGCAGGAACGTCACGCGTGCCGAGCCGGCGTTTCGCGCGGTGCCCGGCCTGGAATCGGATCACAGTTTGTAACCAGCGCTGATCTGCGGCAATGCGCATGTAGCCGCCGATCTGGTCGGCTTTCGAGCGCGGGCTCCCTGTGATCGTGCTCGTGCATATCGGGTTGATCGGCGCGGCTGGCTAGAG
>Ga0187815_10001377_pt1 | contig 11466 bp, 11 predicted proteins | sample NC_S_5_FD_132962 | JGI IMG/M metagenome (GOLD analysis project Ga0187815, IMG submission 132962) | Wetland sediment microbial communities from Neuse River Estuary, North Carolina, USA - ASW-S_5 | ecosystem: Environmental > Aquatic > Freshwater > Wetlands > Sediment | place: USA: North Carolina...
ACCTGCGCCGGCACCATGTCGGACGAATGCAGGCTCGAGGAATGCGCGGAGTCGATCTGGCCTTCGAGGATCTGCGCCCAGTTGCACTTCACGCGCACCTTGGTCGCACTGACGCGCACATCGGCCGTCGGCGCGAAGGCCGGCGGCTCGAACTCGCGCATCGTCTCGCGCGGCCCGAGATAGGTCCACACGAAGCCGCCCCACTCGCGCACCGGATAGGCCTTCTGCCGGATGCGGTCCGGCACGCTCGATCCCGGCGGCTCCGAGGCCATGTCGACGACATTGCCGTCGACGTCGAATTTCCAGCCATGATAGAGGCAGCGCAGCCCGCATTCCTCGTTGCGCGCGAACACCAGCGAGGCGCGCCGGTGCGCGCAGTATTCGTCGAGTACGCCGAGGCGGCCTTTGCTGTCGCGGAAGACGACAAGGCTTTCGCCAAGCAGGCGCACACGCTTCGGCGCGCCGTCGGGCTCGGCGACCTCTTCGGCAAGACAGGCGGCGATCCAGTGCCGGCGCATGATCTGGCCCATCGGCGCGTCGCCTTCGACGCGGCACAGGAGGTCGTTTTCCTCGGGCGTCATCGTGGTTGTCCTCGCCTGTCGCGCGGCAATTCAGTTTGTGTCGCCACGCCTTTTATCTTAGATATCTAAGTTGAGGCTAACGAAGCAGTCCTCGGTTGTCGAGACGGAAGGAAGTCCTTGGAACAGGCGCCCCCCCGCACGCTGCGTCTCGGCGTCGCCGGCCTCGGCCGCGCCTTCAGCGTCATGCTGCCGACCTTCCTCGCCGACCGGCGCGTGCGGCTCGTCGCGGCGGCCGATCCGCGGCCTGAGGCACGCGCCCAGTTCGCGCACGACTTCGGCGGCAAGACCTACGCGGATGTCGAGGCCCTATGCGCCGACGCTGACGTCGAGGCTGTCTATATCGCCACGCCGCACCAGCACCATGCCGCGCACGCCCGCCTCGCCGCCGCGCACGGAAAGCATCTGCTGATCGAGAAGCCGATCGCGCTGACCCTCGCCGACGCACAGTCCATCACGCAGGCGGCGCGCACGGCTGGCGTGCAGGTGATCGTCGGGCACAGCCATTCCTTCGACCTGCCCATCCTGCGCACGCGGGCGCTGATCGAAAGCGGCGCTTACGGCGCCGCACGGATGATCAACGCGCTCAACTACACGGACTTCCTATATCGCCCGCGCCGACCCGAGGAACTCGACACCGCGCAAGGCGGCGGCGCGCTGTTCAACCAGGCGCCGCATCAGGTCGACATCGTCCGGCTCCTCGGCGGCGGCCGCGTCAGAAGCGTGCGTGCGCAGGCCGGCGCCTGGGATCCGCAGCGGCCGACAGAGGGCGCGTACTCTGCGCTGCTCACGTTCGAGAGCGGCGCCTTCGCCTCGCTCACCTATAGCGGCTACGGTCATTTCGATTCCGACGAATTCCAGGGCTGGATCGGCGAGATGGGCCAGGCGAAGCCGGCGGAGCCCCGGGAACGGCGACACTTCTCGGACTGGGCGACGGAATCGGCGTTCAAGGCCTCACGCACCTACGGCGGCGAGAACTGGACCCCACCGACGCCGCGAGAGTTGGCGCATCAGCATTTCGGCACCATCCTCGTGAGCTGCGAGCGTGCCGACCTGCGCCCTCTGCCGAACGGCGTCGTCATCTATGACGACGGCGGGTCGCGGCTCGACACGCTGCCGCTGCCGTCGGTACCGCGCGCCGAGGTGATCGACGAACTCTACGCTGCCGTGGTCGACGGCCGGCCGCCGCTGCACGACGGCGATTGGGCGACGGCGACGCTGGAAGTGTGCCTTGCCATGCTGCAGTCGGCGCGCGAGGGTCGCGAGATCGCGCTGGCGCATCAGGTCGCCGTACCATGAAGGCGCCGAAGCGGGACGACACGCGAACGATCCTCAGGCACTGGCGCGAGGCCGTGCCGGAGGATCGCCTCGCCCACCTCATCAAGGACGCGGCGCGCGCGCTGGTGCGCTCGCTCAGCGTGCGGCTCGCCGACCATCAGGTGTCGTTCGGGCACTGGTCGTTCCTGCGCATCCTGTGGGAGGGCGACGGCATCACCCAGCGCGAGCTCTCCGAGCAGGCCGGGGTCATGGAGCCGACCACCTTCACCGCGCTCAAGGCGATGGAGCGGCTCGGCTATGTCGACCGGCGGCAGGTCGGCAAGGACCGCAAGAAGGTCTACGTCTTCCTCACGGCGAAAGGCCGCGCGCTCAAGGACAAGCTGGTGCCGATCGCCGAGGACGTGAACCGCATCGCCGTCGACGGCGTCCCGCCCGAGCACATCGCCATCACGCGCGCGGTGCTGCTGGCGATCATCGAGAACATGGCACGCGACGAGGACGAACTCGACCGGCCGCTGCCATCGACGCGCGCTGTCGCGCGCATGGTCGAGGCCGCCGGGCGCAAGCGCAAGCGCGGCGGCTAGGCTTTCACCTTGCCGCTGGCGTGATCGAGCAGCGCGATGAGCCCCGCGAGCAGCGCCCGGGGACTGGGCGGGCAGCCGGGGATGTGCAGGTCGACCGGAATGACGTCGTTGACGCCGCCGACGATCGCGTAGCTGCCGGCGAAGACGCCGCCGTCGCGGGCGCAGCCGCCGATCGCCACGACCCATTTCGGATCGGGCATGGCGTCATACGTGCGCAGCAACGCCTCGCGCATGTTCTTCGTCACCGGTCCGGTGACCGTGAGCACGTCGGCATGTCGCGGCGAGGCAACGAAGTGCATGCCGAGCCGTTCCAGGTCGTAGATGGCGTTCGACAGCGCATGCAATTCGAGCTCGCAGCCGTTGCACGAGCCGGCATCGACGTGGCGGATCGACAGCGAACGGCCGAGCCGCGCCCGCGCCTTGCGCTCGAGGCTTGCCGCCAACTCAGCGAGCGCGGCTTGATCCGGCGGAGGCGCCCGCTCGGTGAGCGCGCCGCTGGTCAGGCTTTCGAACAGGGTTCTACGCATGTGCATCACCACGTGCTTCGACGTCGTGCCCGCGCTTGTCGCGGGCATCCACGTCTTGACCCGTGAAAGAAAAAGACGTGGATGGCCGGGACGAGCCCGGCCATGACAGATGTTGCAGCCCAGTGCCCATCACAGATCATGCCCGGAGTACGAGCAGTTGAACGACTTATTGCAGAGCGGGAAATCGGCGATGATGTTGTTCTCGATCGCGGCTTCGAGCAGCGGCCATTGGAACCACGAGGCGTCCCGCAGATGGCAACGCGCGACGCGGCCGTCGCCGTCGAGGCGGAGCCACACCAGCACGTCGCCGCGGAACGCTTCCGCATAGGCCATGCCTTCACACGGACCGTTTACGGCAACGCTCGCGCGCAGCTCGCCCTGCGGCAGGCGCGCGAGGATCTGATCGATCAGCGACAGACTCTGCTCGACTTCACGGATGCGGATCCAGACGCGCGCATTGACGTCGCCGGCATCAAGCACCGGGACCTCGAATTGCAGGGTGTCATAGGGCGCATAGCCGGGCGTGCGCCGCGCGTCGAAATTGCGCCCCGCCGCGCGGCCGACATGACCGCCGGCGCCGAACCGCCGCGCATAGTCGGGTCTCACAATGCCGGTGGTGACGGTGCGGTCCTGCAGCGACGCAGTGTTGTCGTAAAGTTCGATGAGGCGCGGAAAGACCCTGCGGATTTCGATGAGGAGCGCACGAAGGGCGGCCGCGCCCTCCTCCGGCAGATCACGCGCGACGCCGCCTGGGACGACGACATCCATCATCAGCCGATGACCGAAGCACGCCTCCGCCGCCCGCAGCACGCGTTCGCGCAGGATGCCGGTCTGCGCGTGCATCAACGCAAAGGAGGCATCGTTGCAGATGGCGCCGATATCGCCGAAATGATTGGCGAGCCGTTCGAGTTCGGCCATCAGGGCGCGCAGATAGACCGCGCGCGGCGGCGGCGCGGTCTGCGTGGCCGCCTCGACCACCCGGGCAAAGGCAAATGAATAAGCGACGGTGCTGTCACCGGAAGCCCGGCCGGCGAGCTTTGCCGCGCGCTCGAGCGGCGCGCCGGCCATCAGGCTCTCGATGCCCTTGTGCACGTAACCGAGCCGCTCCTCGACGCGCACGACGAACTCGCCATTGGCTGTGAAGCGGAAGTGGCCCGGCTCGATGATGCCGGCATGCACCGGCCCGACGGGCACCTGGTGCAGCCCTTCGCCCTCGACGGGGAGGAAATCGTATTTGTCTGTCGCTCCGGCGCCCGCCGTTTCGCGCCGTTGAGGAACGACGGATGACAGCGGCTGTCCAACACCCCACCGGCCATGATCGAGCCAGGGTCGCGTGTCCGGCGCACCGACCGGCTCATAGCCGAACAGTGACGCGATCGCGCGCTCGAGGCGGATGGCCGGTGGATGTTTTGCGCCAACGCTCGGGAAGCGGCCGTGTTGGCATCGATAGCTGAGCACCGCAATGTCGCTCGCCTCGGCGATCACCGCCATGTGCACGACGCCGGCATCGCCCCACAGGCCGGACAAGGTCCAGCGGCCGGCGGCAAGTTCGTCGATGACGCGGCTCCAGCCCTCGTCGCCGACGACCGCGCGCGGCCACGGCCGATGCTCCTCGACCGCCTGCGCGCCGGAGATGATGTCGAGGATCGTCATCCGAGCAGCCTCGCCACGTTCTCGAAGCCTTCGACCAAAGCCGGCGGCAGATACAGCCCGGCGACGAAGACGATGGCGAAATGCGCAATCATCGGCGCAACGGATGCCTGCGCCGGCGCCGACGAGCCGCGCGGCTCGCCGAAGGCGATCGCGTTCAGCCGCAGGAACAGACCGCCGAGCGCAACGAGAATGCCGAACACCAGCAGAATCGCGAGCCACGGCTGCCGCGCAAAGGTCGACGACACCACCAGGAACTCGCTCATGAAAATGCCCATCGGCGGCAGGCCGGCGATGGCGACGACCCCGACGACCAGCGCCCAGCCGATGAGCGGATGGCTCACCGTCAGACCGCTCAGATCGGCGATCTTCTGCGTGCCCTTGACCTGCGAAATGTGGCCGACGGTAAAGAAGATCGCCGACTTGGTCAGCGAATGCATGGTCATGTGCAGGAGGCCGGCAAAATTCGCGAGCGGCCCGCCGATGCCGAAGGCGAACACGATGATGCCCATGTGCTCGATCGAGGAATAGGCGAACAGCCGCTTGATGTCGCGCCGACGATACAGCATGAACGCGGCGAAGATGCAGGAGACGAGCCCCATGGTCACCATCAACGGGCCCGGCGCGATGGCGGCCTCGTTGAGCGCAAGCAGCATCTTGAAGCGCAGCAGCGCATAAAGCGCGACGTTGAGCAGCAGCCCGGAGAGCACCGCCGAGATCGGCGTCGGGCCTTCGGCATGCGCATCCGGCAGCCAGGCATGCAACGGCGCCAGGCCCACTTTGGTGCCATAGCCGAGCAGCAGGAACACGAAGGCGACGTTCAGGAGTGGCGTGTCGAAGCGCGCGGCGTGCTGCATGAGCGTCGTCCACACCATGGCGCCGGCGCCCTCGCCGATCACCGGCCGCGCCGCCATGTAGACGAGGATCGTGCCGAACAGCGCGAGCGCGATGCCGACGCTGCCGAGGATGAAGTATTTCCACGCCGCTTCCAGCGCCTCGTGCGTGCGATAGATACCGACCATCAGCACCGTCGTCAGCGTCGCGATTTCGATCGCCACCCACATCAGGCCGATATTGTTGGCGGTGAGCGCGAGGTTCATCGCGAACATCAGCACCTGATACATCGCATGATAAAAGCGCACGGTGCGCGGCGTCAGCCTGCCGATCTCGATCTCGTGTCCGATGTAACTGGCGCTGAACACGCTCGTGGTCAGCGCGACGAACGTGGTCAGCACGATGAAGACGCGATTGAGGTCGTCGACCAGCAGGGTCTCGCCGGCGCGCGGCTGCATCCAGAACAGCGAAACGGAGATCAGGAAGGTCGCGAGCGCCGCCGCCACGTTCAGGGTGGCAGTGAGGCGGTAGCCCGGCAGCGCGGCGAGGACGGCCGCGGACACGAGCGGGACGATGAGGATCGCTTCGAGCGCGGTCATTGGCGTTCCCCGCGGAAGCGGTCGAGCGCCTGCACGTCGACGGTATCGAAGCGCTCGCGGATGCGGAACAGGAAGATGCCGATGACGATGAAGGCGATCAGCACCGAGAAGGCGACCGAGATCTCGACCACCAGCGGCATACCCTTGGCGCCGGTCGCCGCCAGGACGAGGCCGTTCTCCAGCGACATGAAGCCGATCACCTGGCTCACCGCGTTGCGGCGCGTGACCATCATCAACAGCCCGAGCAACACCACCGACAGCGCGAAGGCGAGGTCCTCGCGCGCGAGCGGGTCGGCCTCGGCAGTGACGCGCAGCATTACCACCATGGACAGCGCGACGAGGCCGATGCCGGCGAGTATCGCAAGCCCGACGCCGACGACATTGTCGATCTCGCGGTGGATGCCGAGGCGCACCACGATCCGACGCAAGCCGATCGGGATCGCGACCGCCTTGAAGGCGAGCGCGATGAGCGCGGTCACGTAGAGATGCGGTGCGTCCTGCACGAAGGCCTGCCAGGCAACCGACAAAGTCAGCACCAGTGCGTGCACGGCGTAGACGTTGATCAGCGCCAGAAGCCGATCCTGGTAGAGCTCGAGGAAGCTCACGACCACCAGCGAGCCGGCGAGCATGTGCGCCATGTCGAAGGCAAGCCCGTGCATCAGAAGCTCCTCGACACGAAGCGCAGGAGTGTCGCAAGCAGCGCCAGCATCAAAGCGGCGCCGAGGAACTGCGGCACGCGGAAGACCCGCATCTTGGCGATCGCCGTCTCGAACAGCGCGAGCAGAAAGCCGCAGGCCGCTAGTTTGGCCGCATAGGCCACGACGCCAATTGCGATATGCTCTGCCCCTCCGGTTGCCGGTGCCAGCCCCCAGGGCGCGAACAGACAGGCGATCAACGAGACATAGAGAAGCAGCTTGAGGAAGGCGCCGAGCTCGATCAGCGCCAGATGGCGGCCGGAATATTCCAGCACCATGGCCTCGTGCACCATCGTCAGTTCCAGATGCGTCGCCGGATTGTCGACGGGGATGCGCGCGTTCTCGGCGATGGCGACGATGACGAGCGCGATGAGGCCGAGGCCGAGCGAGACGCGCAGCCCCACCTCCGGCGAGTTCATGAAGGCGGCCATGGTCGAGAGCTGCGTCGAGCCGGCGATCAGGGCGATGGCGAAGACGATCATCATCATCGCCGGCTCGGCGAGCGACGCGATCATCACCTCGCGGCTCGCGCCGATGCCGCCGAACCCGGTGCCGGCGTCCATGCCGGCGAGCGCCAGGAAGAAGCGCGCGCTGCCGAGCAGTGCGATCAGCGCGATGAGATCGGCGGTCCAGGAGAACAGGAGCCCGGTGCGGAAGGTCGGGACCAGCGACGCAGCAACCCAGACTGCGGCAAAAACGAGATAGGGAACGACGCGGAAGAGCCAGGAGGCGTTGTCCGCAAGCACGACGTCCTTGCGCAGGAGCCGCGCCAGATCGCGATAGGGCTGGATGAGCGGCGGCCCGCGCCGGCGCAGGAGCCGCGCCTTCACCTTGCGCACGAAGCCGGTGAGCAGCGGCGCCAGCGCGAGCACCAGCAGCATCTGTGCGCCCTGGAAGACGAGATCGTGGATCAGGGCCATGCCGCCAGCACCAAAAGCAGGAGCACCAGCGCCGCGAACACCAGCGACAGGTAGCGGCGGATGGTGAGGAACTGCAGGATGTTCAGCGTCTGCGTCGTGGCAGCGACGAGGCCGGCAAGCGGCGCATAGAGCGCGTCCCAGATCGGATCCCGCACGGTTGCGGAAAAGCGCGCAGGCTCGGTCGAGCCGGGCGGCGGCATCTCGCCCCTCTCGCGTGCGCCGAAGACCACGGTGCCGAAGACGCGCCGGATCGGTTGGGCGAAGCCATCGGCGGAATATTGCGTGAGCGGGCTCGCGTCGGGGAAGCCGCAGTCCCAGATGGCGCTGCGCCTGATCCGGTTCGACGCCAGACGGTGGATGGTGAAAGCTGCGATCATGCCGGACGCGGCCATGAACACGAAGACCAGAAGGCCGTTATACGAGCTGCGGCTTTCGGCGATCGGCACGATCGACAGCCAGGCCTCGGCCGCCTGCACCGGCATGCGGCCACCGGCGACGAGTTGCGTCACCGGCGTCAGCGCATCGATGGCGAAGCCGGGCAATATGCCGAGCAGGAGACAGGCCGCGGCGAGCAGGCCCATGGCGACGACCGAGACGCGTTCGACCTCGTGCGCGTGCCGCGCCGCCTCGCTGCGCGGACGGCCGAGGAAGACGGTGCCGTAGACGCGCACGAAACAGGCGGCGGCGAGCGCTGCCGACAGAGCCAGCAGCGCGCCGGCGGCGGGGATCATGAGGTTGAGGCCCCAGGACGCGAGCTGCGGGCTGACCAGGATCGCCTGGAAGGTGAGCCACTCGGAGACGAACCCGTTGAGCGGCGGTAGCGCGGAGATCGCCACGCAGCCGACGAGGAACACGAAAGCCGTCTGCGGCATGCGGTGGATGAGGCCACCGAGCTTCTCCAGGTCGCGTTCGCCGGTCGCGGACAATACGGCGCCGGCGCCGCAGAACAGCAGGCTCTTGAATAGTGAATGGTTGAGCACGTGCAGCAGCGCCGCCGTCATGGCGAGGGCCGCGGCGAAGGGCATCGCATTGGCCTTGAAGGCGAGCGCGAGCCCCAGCGCGACGAAGACGATGCCGATGTTCTCGATGGTCGAATAGGCGAGCACGCGTTTGAGATCGCGTTGCATCAGGGCGTAGAGCACACCCATTGCGGCGGTCACGGCGCCCGCGGTGATGACCGGCATGCTCCACCACCAGGCGGGCGGCCCGGCGAGATCGAAGACGATGCGGATGAAGCCGTAGATGGCGACCTTGGTCATCACGCCGCTCATCAGCGCCGAGACGTGGCTCGGCGCGGCCGGGTGCGCGAGCGGCAGCCAGGCATGCAGCGGCACGAGGCCCGCCTTCGAGCCGGCGCCGATCAGCGCCAGCACCAGCACCACGGCAGCGAACGCCGCCGACGGTGGTGCAGCGCGCATGTCGGCGAAAGCGTAATGGCCGTCGGTGCCCGCCAGCAGGCCGAATGCGAACATCAGCGCCAGCGTGCCGAAAGCCGCCATCAGCAGGTAGACGTAACCCGCTCGCAGGTTCTCCCGTACGTGATGATGCGCGATCACCAGCGCCCACGAGGCCAGCGACATGAACTCCCACGAGACGAGGAAGGAGAACGCGTCGGCCGACAGCAGCACGAGATTCATGCCGGCGAGATAGGCGGGATAGAAGGGCAGCACGCGGGCGGGCGCTTCCTCGTGCCGGCCGTAACCGAACGCGAACAGGCTCGTCGCCGCAGCGCCGGCATTGACGACAATGAGGAAGAACGCCGAGAGCGCATCGATGCGGACACGCGCGCCGAGCCAGGGCAGACCGAGGGGCAGCGTCGCGGCGGAGTCGTGCGTTCCGAGCAGGCTGACGATGCCGATCGCGGTAAGGCCCAGCGACAGCGCGAGGCTCGCGCCGTAGATCGCCGGCCGGCCGAGCGGCGAGCGGGCCAGCGCGATTCCGGCAGGCGCCAGCAGCAGCAATGCCGCCACGGCAATCAGAGAGTCGATCACCATCGGCGCCTCCGCGCCGCCGCCGCACCGAAGATTCGGCGCGATGCGGTCATTTGAGCCGCACTCCGCGACCGCCGCCGGTCGAACTCGCCCCCTCGCCGATCAGCTCGATGTTGTTCGCGGCGAGTGCATCGATCAGCTTCATCAGCGAGTCGACATTGCCGCGCACGACCCCGCCGCTCGCTTCCATGCGCTGGATGGTCGGCAGCGACAGGCCTGCGCGCTTCGCCAGTTCGCGCTGGTCGATACCGAGGAGAGCACGCGCAGCGCGCATCTGGCCAGAGGTGATCATGCTCGTCCGGGTGCCGGCTTGAACAGGAGATGTCAGGTGTAGTCTAGTCATTGTTGCATTTCAAGATGCATAACTGATGTATTATACATCATTACCCGAGACTTGGCCGCAGACACCGCCGCCATCATCGTGCAGCGGTGACGCGGCGGCTTGAGATGCATCAAGGTCGGACCTGCGCGCTCGGGCCTCTAATGGCGCCCCACGGGAGATTCTCACCCATGTCTCGCGCCCCGTCCGCACCCAAGCGCGCGAAGCCCGGCAGCCACGGCGGCGGCCGCTTCTTCCATATCGAGGTGAGGCCCGCGAACCAGTTCGTCGCCTTTCGCGTTCAGGATGTGGGCGCGCCGGGCGGCGTCGAGCGCGTCGCCGGCCAGCGCGCGTCGGGGTCGTGGGACACGGCGAAGTGGCTGGTCGAGAAGACGCATGCGCATGTGGAGGACGGCCGCTTGATCGCCGACAGCCTGGAAGCGGAGAAGCTGTTCAAGAGCCTCGGTTCGGCGCCGGTGCATATTGGCGGCGACCGCTTCCGCGCCAAGCCGCGGCGCGACATCCCCGAAGCCGAAAAGCCAACGTCGGCGATGCGCAAGGCGCAAGCGGCCAACATCAAGAAGGCGCAGGCGGCGGTACGCAAACGCAGGAAGGCCGTCGCCTCATGATCCGCAAGCTTCCCTCCGGCGGCTATCGCCTCTATTCGCGCAAGAAGAATCCGAAAACCGGCAAACGTCGCAATCTCGGCACCTTCCGCACGCGCAAGCAGGCCGAGCAGCACGAGCGCGCGATCCAGTATTTCAAGCGGCACTGAACGATGGCCCCGCGCCTCCAGGTATTCGCGCTCGCCGCCACGGCCGGCCTCGGCCACGCGGTCGCCGCGGCGCTGAATGCGCCGCTCGCCGCACACGAGGAACGCGGCTTCGAGGATGGCGAGCACAAGGTGCGGCCGCTCGATGACGTTGCCGGCAACGATGTTTTCGTGGTGCAGAGCACACATGGCGGCCCGGACGAGAGCGCCAACGACAAGCTCCTGCGGCTCATGATCTTCGTCGGCGCCCTGAAGGATGCGGGCGCGGCGCGGGTCACCGCGGTCGTCCCCTATCTTGCCTATGCGCGCAAGGACCGCCGCACCAAGCCGTACGATCCGGTGAGCACGCGTTACGTTGCACAGATGCTGGAAAGCGTCGGCACCGACCACGTCGTCACGCTGGAGGTGCACAACCCGGCGGCGTTCGAGAACGCCTTCCGCTGTCGCACCGTCGCGCTCACCGGCACGCCGCTTTTCGTCGATTTCGCCAAGGCACATCTCGCCGGCGAGGACATGGCGGTGATCTCGCCCGACGCCGGCGGCATGAAACGCGCCGAGTTGCTGCGCGAGACGCTCGAAGGCGCGCTCGGCAAACCGGTCGGCAAGGGGCTCGCCGAGAAATATCGCAGCGCCGGCGTCGTCTCGGGCGATCTGTTCGTCGGCAACGTGAAAGGACGCACCGCGCTGATCGTCGACGATCTCATCAGCACCGGCGGTAC
>Ga0187815_10001378_pt1 | contig 11463 bp, 6 predicted proteins | sample NC_S_5_FD_132962 | JGI IMG/M metagenome (GOLD analysis project Ga0187815, IMG submission 132962) | Wetland sediment microbial communities from Neuse River Estuary, North Carolina, USA - ASW-S_5 | ecosystem: Environmental > Aquatic > Freshwater > Wetlands > Sediment | place: USA: North Carolina...
AAAATTCTCGATTTCGGCCTAGCGAAACAGCTACCACAAAGCCGCGCGGCGACCGTGGGCACGGAAGGGGCCACGATCGCAGGCACGACAACGGAAGGCACGACGGAAGAGGACGATCCGCATCTGACGAGCCCGGGAGTGGCCGTGGGCACGGTCGCGTACATGTCGCCGGAGCAGGTGCGCGGTGGCGATCTCGACGCGCGAACCGATCTCTTCAGCCTGGGAGCGGTGCTCTACGAGATGGCGACGGGCCGGCAGGCGTTTGACGGAAACACGTCGGCGGTGATCTTCCACGCGATTCTGGCGGGCGAGCCCGTGCCTGCGTCCACGCGGAATCCGGAATTGCCAAAAGGGATTGAGGAAATCATCCGCCGGGCGCTCGAGAAGGACCGCGAGCTGCGGTATCAGAGCGCGGCGGGAATGATGGCGGACCTGAAGCGCGTGAAGCGCGATTTGCACATGCCGGTTTCGCCGGCGCCCGCGGCGGAAGCGGTGACGACAGCGCGAACGATGGCGGGACGGATGTCGAAGGCGGCACGATCATCTTCCACGAAACATGCGAGCGCCATCGATTCGCTGGCGGTGCTGCCGCTCGAAAATGCGAGCGGCGATCCGGAAGCGGAATATTTGAGCGAGGGGATTGCCGAGACGCTCATCAATACGCTCGCGCAGCTTCGCAAGATACGGGTCGTGCCGCGAGCGATTGCATTCCGGCATCGCGGCCCGGGCGTAGACCCGCTGGCGGTGGGAAACGAGCTGGGAGTGAGAGCGGTGCTAGCGGGGCGAATGGTCCAACGGGGTGAGGACTTGATCGTGTCGGTCGAGCTCGTCGATGTCGACCGGCAGGCGCAGCTCTGGGGCGGCCGCTACAACCGCAAGATGGCGGACCTGATTGCGTTGCAGGAAGAGCTGACGACGGAGATCTCGGAAAAGCTGCGGTTGCACCTGACGGGGGAAGAAAAGAAAAGGCTCCGCAAACGTCCCACACAAGAAAATGAAGCGTACCGGCTCGTGCTGCAGGCGCAGCACTCGATCCGCACCTCGGCGCCCGACCTGATTCGCAAGGGGATCGCGCTTTGCGAGCGAGCGATTGAGATCGATCCTGCGTATGCCGCGGCATACGCGTGGCTCGGACACGCGTACGGCCTGATGGTCATTCTTGGATACGCCCCTGCGTCCGAAGCCTTCGCACCGGCGATGGCAGCAGCAAAGAAAGCGAGCGAACTGGACGAAACTCTCCCGATTGCGCATACCACGCTCGCCTTTCTTCTGGCGCAGAGCTGGGATTTTGCGGGCGCGGGGCGGGAGCTGCGGCGCAGCCTCGAACTGGACCCGGATTCGGCCGAGGTGCACAACGGGCGAATGATGTTCAGCATCACCCGCGGACGCTTTGACGACGCGATCGCGGCAGGCAAGCGGGCCGTTGAACTGGAACCTTTTGCGCCGACGCGCGTGTATGGACTGGGGCTGGCCTATTTCATCGCGGGACGGTTCGATGACGCGATCGAGCAGATGCAAAAAGCCCTGGAGAATGATCCGGAGGGCCCGGTCCGCCGTCTGATGCTCGCCGATACTTACGCCCACGCGGGTCAGCCAGAGAAGGCGATCGAGGAATGCGAAAAGGCTTTGGCGCACGGACGGCGCGTGCCAACCGTAGGCCTGCTTGCGGCGGCGACCTACGCAAAAGTCGGCAGGACCGAAGAAGCGCGGCGGATGGTCGAAGAGATCGAGAGAACGTGGCAGCCAGGTTCCTCGCTATCGGTGTTTATCGCTGCCGTTCACGCGCGGCTGGGCGAGAAGGACCCCGCGTTCGAATGGCTCGAGAAGGCGTTCCACGACCGCGTCGGGTTCCTTATAAATTTCAAGAGTCATCCGTTGTGGGAAGAACTCCGCGGCGATCCGAGATATCATGCGCTCGTGAAGCGCATCGGCATCCCGGACTGATGGGAGCGACGGAATCCTCAAATGATCGGCAAGACCATCTCGCACTACCGCATCGTCGAGAAGCTGGGTGGCGGCGGGATGGGTGTGGTGTATGAAGCGGAAGACCTCAAGCTGCGTCGCCACGTCGCGCTGAAGTTCCTGCCGGAAGAGTTGGCAAAGGATTCCGCTGCTCGCGAACGGTTCCAGCGGGAAGCCTTCGCCGCTTCCGCACTCAATCACCCAAACATCTGCACCATCCATGAGGTTGACGAGGCCGATGGGAAGCCCTTCATCGCCATGGAACTGCTGGAAGGACAAACACTCAGACACCTGATTCGAGGCAAGCCGCTGGACGTGGAAGAAATCCTGGACCTGGGCGTGCAGGTGGCCGATGCGCTCGACGCGGCTCATGCACGGGACATCGTGCACCGCGACATCAAGCCCGCGAATATTTTCGTCACGAAGCGAGGGCACGCGAAGATTCTCGATTTTGGTTTGGCGAAACTGACGATCCAGCCGAAGTCCCTGGAGCCGCCTGTTGCGGCAGGCTCCACGGCAACCACGGAGGTTCCGGAGACGCAACTGACCAGCCCAGGCTCGGCACTGGGAACAGTGGCGTACATGTCGCCTGAGCAGGCGCGAGGGAAAGAACTCGACGCGCGAACGGACCTCTTCTCCTTCGGCGTGGTGCTGTATGAGATGGCCACGGGCTCGCTGCCGTTCCGTGGCGATACGTCGGCTGTCATTTTCGACGCGATCCTGAACCGCACGCCCGTATCTCCGGTTCGATTGAACCCGGAGCTATCACCGGGGCTGGAGCGGATCATCCTCAAGGCGCTCGAGAAAGACCGCGAACTGCGCTGCCAGAGCGCGGCGGAGCTTCGAGCGGACCTCAAGCGATTGAAACGCGAACTCGATTCCGGCAAGAGCGCAAGCGTCCCAACTGCGCCCAGCTCCGCGACTGCGGTTTCGACCGCGCCCGTGGCGGAAGCGGCGGCGATTGCGCGCACGATGGCGGGAGGTGCATCGAAGGCGACACGATCATCTTCCACGAAACATGCGAGCGCGATCGATTCGCTGGCGGTGCTGCCGCTGGAAAATGCGAGCGGCGACCCGGAGGCGGAATACTTGAGCGACGGAATCGCCGAGACGCTGATCAACACGCTGGCGCAACTTCGGAAGATTCGGATCGTACCGCGGGCGCTCGCATTCCGCTACCGCGGTCCTGCGGTCGACACGCTCGCGGCCGGCCGCGATCTCGGCGTGCGTGCCGTGCTCGCCGGACGGATGGTGCAGCGCGGCGACGATTTGGTCGTGTCGGTCGAGCTCGTCGACGTGGACCGACAGGCGCAGCTTTGGGGTGGCCGCTACAACCGCAAAATGACCGATCTCGTCGCGCTGCAGGAGGAGCTCACCACCGAAATCTCGGAAAAGCTGCGCCTGCAGCTCAGCGGCGAGGAAAAGAAGAAGCTGCGCAAGCGCCCGACGCAAAACAACGAAGCCTACCGTCTCGTCCTGCAGGCGCAGTATCACCTCCGCATTTCGTCTCCTGAGCAGGCGCGCCGGGGAATCGAGCTTTGCCGGCGGGCGACCGAAATCGATCCGACGTATGCCACCGCGTACGCGTGGCTCGGGCACGGATACGGCATCTTGATCATCCTCGGATACGCTCCACTATCGGAGGCGTTTCCCCCGGCGATGGCCGCCGCGAAAAAAGCGATCGAGCTTGACGACTCGCTCGCCATCGCCCACACCACGCTCGGCTTTCTCTTGGCCCAGTCCTGGGATTTCGAAGGCGCCGAGCGCTCTCAGCAGCGCGCGCTCGAACTGGACCCCAACTCGCCCGACGTCCACAACGGAATTATGATGTTCAACATCGCTCGCGGGCGCTTCGACGGGGCCATCGCGGAAGGCAAGCGGGCGATCGAGCTCGATCCTCTTACGGCAGCACGCCACTACGCGCTCGGCCTCGCCTACTATGTCGCGCGCCGCTTCGACGACGCCATCCAGTGCATGCGCAAAGGCCTCGAGACCGACCCCGAGAGCCCGGTCCGCCGTCTGATGCTGGCCGATGCCTACGCCCATCTCGGCCAGTCCGAAAAGGCGATTGAGGAATGCGAGACGGCGCTGGCGCACGGCCGGCACGTGCCGGCCTCTGCCCTACTCGCGGCGGTGGTCTTCGCAAAAATCGGCAGAATCGAGGAGGCGCGCCGGACGGTGACCGAAGCCGAGAAGACGTGGCGGCCCGGCGCGCCGCACGCAGCGTTTATCGCGGCCGTCCACGCGCGCCTCGGCGAAAAAGACGCCGCGATCGAGTGGCTGGAAAAAGCCGTGCAGGATCGCGCGGGATTTCTCGTGAATCTCAAGTCCCACCCGATGTGGGACAACCTCCGCGACGACCCTCGCTACCACGCGATCATCAAACGCATCGGCATCCCGGACTGAGAAATACAGTTCAGAGTCGAGAGTTCAGGGTTGAGAGCCAGAAGCTGCCCGAAGCAATCGGACTGATCCCATTGCTCGCGATTCATTCGTCGCGGCCGAAGAGATTGGGCAAGAGGGCGGCGGCGGTGCCTTGGAAACTTTGGGTGAAGGCGGGGGCGTTGGCTGGGGGCTGGGGGCCGACGTAGATTGTGCGGGTGTGGGCGCGGCGGCGAACGTGGGCTACGAAGCTGGCGGCGGGCTCGACGACGCCGGATGTTCCGATGGCGATGAAGACGGTGCAGAGGCCGAGCGCCTGATAGATTTCGTCCATGCAGAAGGGGACTTCGCCGAACCAGCAGATGTGTGGGCGAATGCGGCCGCCGCAGTGGCAGCCGGGAAGTTCGGAAGGTGGATCGTAGGTGCGCGGGTCCGCGAAGGGCGTTTCCTCGCACGTGTCGCAGCGACTTTTGAAAAGTTCGCCGTGCATGTGGACGACGCGGATCGAGCCGGCCTGTTCGTGGAGATTGTCGACATTCTGGGTGCAGAGGTAGAGGCGGTCGCCGAGGCGGCGTTCGAGCGCGGCGAGGGCGAAGTGACCGGGATTCGGTTTTGCGGCAGCGGCGACGCGGCGGCGCATGGAATAAAATTCCCAGACGAGTTGCGGATCGCGTTGCCAGGCGGCGGGCGAGGCGACTTCCTCGAAGCGGTATTTGCGCCAGAGGCCGCCCTCGTCGCGAAAGGTTGGGATACCGCTCTCGGCGCTGATGCCGGCGCCGGTGAGGACGAAGACGAAGTCTTGGGGCGAGAGTTCGATCATCGGCGTCAACGTCGATTCTTGCATGAATCGATGGCCGTGCCGTACGTCAACTACATGCTGCGGGTGGGTCTGCGCAGAGGAGTGCGCTTCGCGCGGTCTTTTTTGTGGGACCTGGAAGGTCCTACCTCCTAAGAACAGCCACCTGAATGTGTGCCTTTGACCGGGCGCATGAGAAGGTGCAAAGAAAAAGCCCCACCCTCACACACCGAGGATGGGGTACCCGGAACGTCAAAGGCAACAGCACAGCAAAATCAAAGCAACTGCTGCCGCCCTCGAAGGGCGGCGCTACATTGGGAAAAGACAAGGCAACGGCAGGCGCAGCAAGCAGCGGCCCTACAACCACAACTTGCTAGCGGGTGCCTTCGTCTTTTTCGATTTTGCCGTCGCGGACGCGGATGACGCGGTGGGCGCGGGCGGCGATATCGGGCTCGTGGGTGACGAGGATGATGGTGTTGCCGCTCTCGTGGAGGCGCGCGAAGAGGCCCATGATTTCCTCGCCGGTGGCGGAATCGAGGTTGCCGGTGGGCTCGTCGGCGAGCAGGATCGAGGGATTATTCACGAGCGCGCGGGCGATGGCGACGCGCTGGCGCTGGCCGCCGGAAAGCTCGTTGGGCTTGTGCATCATGCGGTCGCTCAAATCGACCTGCGCGAGCGCTTTTTTGGCGCGATCGAGGCGCTCTTCGGCGGGCGTGCCATTGTAGATCATCGGCAGCTCGACATTGTGCAGCGCCGTGGCGCGCGCGAGCAGATTGAACGTCTGAAAGACGAAGCCGATTTCGCGGTTGCGGATGGCGGCGAGTTCGTCGTCATCGAGATGGCTGACCAAGCGGCCCGCGAGCCAGTAGTCGCCCTTGGTCGGCGTGTCGAGGCAGCCGATCAGGTTCATCAACGTGGATTTTCCCGAGCCGGATGGTCCCATGATGGCGACGTACTCGCCCTTGCGGATCTGCATGGTGACGCCGCGCAGCGCGTGGAGCTGCTCGGTGCCCATCTCGTACGTCTTCCAGAGGTCGTCGGTCCGGATCACGATCCCGGCGTCGACGAGGTCCTGCCGGAAACTCTGCGAGTCGGTCTCTTCCACCGCCATGTGCATTGCGCTCCCTCGGGAATGGCCGATCTGCTGCTGCGATGCTGCGATTCTAGGACGACGTCGTATTGTCGAGCGCCGGCGTGGAATTGTCGATCTTGATGCTGGTGCCGGGCTTGAGCGAGCGCAGCGCTTTGAAGCTGCCGGTGACGATCGTGTCGCCTTCCTGCAAGCCGCCCGTGATTTCGATATTCGATACGCCGGTAATGCCCGTCTGAACCGGCACGAATTGGACCTTGCCTGCGCGCACCACGAAGACTCCTTGGATGTCCTTGCTGGCGGTGTCGTTGGATGCGGCGAGCGTGATATTGCTGCTGGTGCCGTTCTTGGCTTCGTCGAGTTCCTTCTGGGTGCGCTCGGCGAGCGCCTGGATCGGAATCGTGAGGACATTGCTCTTGCTGGCCGTCTGAATCTTGGCGGTTGCCGAGAGGCCAGGGCGCAGCGAAGTCGGCGGATTATCTAGGGTGACGACGACTTTGAAGTCCCGCGCCTCCTGGACGTTCGCGGTGACCTCCGTCATTGAAGCTTGGCCGGACGTGCGCAGGATGGCGAGTTCGCCGACCTCGGTGACGTGACCCTTGAAGGTTTTATCCGGGATGGCGTCGATCGACACCTCGGCGGGCTGGCCATTTTTCACGCTGACGATGTCCGTCTCGTCGACCATCACTTCGGCGGTGACGACGCTCATGTCGGAAATCGTGAGAATCGAGCTGCCAGCCGTGCCCTGAATGCCGGGCACCACGTTTTCACCGACGCGCACCGCGATGTAGCTAATGATGCCGTTGATCGGCGCGGTGTAGGTGGTCTTGCGCAGCACGTCCGCCGTGTGGCGCAGCTCGGCGCGATTCTGGGCGAGATTCGAGCGCGCTTGCTCGCGCGCTGCCTGCGTCTGAGCAACCTGGTCTTGCGCGGATTGGACGGCGGCCACCGCGCTGTCGTAGGTGGCCTTGTCCGAATCGTATTCCTGCTTGGCGATCAGCTGCTCTTTGTAGGAGAGCTGGCCGCGCTGCCAGTCGAGGTTGGCCTTGTTGAGATCGGATTGCCGCTGCGCCAATGTCGCGACGGCGGCATCGTAATTGGCGCCCGCGGCCTGGACGGCCGCCACCGCCGCGTCGATGCTTGCTTGCTGCGCCTGGACGTCCGCGCCCGGCTGGATATTCTCCAGGTGCAGCAGGACGTCGCCCTTCTTGACGTAGTCGCCTTCCTTCACGATGATGTCGGTGATCTTGCCGATGCCCTCACCCAGCACGTTCGTGTAATTTTTCGGGCGGACCTCGCCGGAGGCGGTGACGATCGAGGTCAAGTCCTGCCGGGCCACTTGGCCGGTCTGGACGGTGACAACACCCTCGCTTTGCTTATAGATGCTGTACCAGGTCACTCCCCCGAGGAGCAGGGCGACACCGACCCCGATGCTAGCTTTTTGCCAAGTCTTCATTGCACCAACCTTCGGATGATTGGAGGGTCCCCAATTGACAACTTTACCCGCCACTTGATACATACGCTTAGACGCGGCAGAATGTTTCTCGGGTAAAGGTAGACTTTACGATTTTCAGCGCGGGCCAACCTGGTCAGGTTACGCGGTCCCACTCCACGCTCAGACGCCGCCGTCTCGACGACCCCGAATATTCTAATTCGATTCCTTGCGGCATCAAAACAAAATCAAGTATGGGGCCGCTGCCGGTGGTTCTCTCATTAGAAGATGGTCAGGGATTCGGTGGCGGTCGTTGGAGGCTTCGACGGAAGCAACCCCTTGAAAGACATAGGATTCCAAGAGGTGGGGCGGAAGCAAACACTGATTGACCTGTACCTTAGGACAGGTTAGGATTCTAGCCCAATCGGACAAGGATGCCATTATGGATCGTTTCGTTAAGACGTTCCCATTGATCGCGCTGATGGGGGGGCTTGTGCTGTCGACGGTCCCTTCCCGCGCGGTGGCTCAAGACCAAAGTCAAGCGCAGGATCAAACCCAGGCTCAGTCACAGGATCAATCCCAAGATCAATCGCAGGATCGGGCGCAGGACAAGGCGGAGAAACATCGAGAGCAGCAGCGCGAGAAAAAGCTCAAGCAGAAGAGTGATAGCGAACTGAAGAAGGAACTTGAGCCTCAGTACAAGAACTGGCTCGATCAGGACGTGGTGTACATCATCACTCCCGAAGAGCGCCACACCTTCCTGCACCTCTCGACCAACGAAGAACGCGAGCAATTCATCGAGGCCTTCTGGCAGCGCCGCAATCCCGACCAGGATTCCGCGGAAAACAGCTTCAAGGAAGAGCACTATCGCCGGATCGCCTACGCCAACGAACATTTCGCCTCCGGCATCCCCGGCTGGAAAACCGACCGCGGCAAGATCTACATCATGTGGGGCCCGGCGGACGAAGTCGATGCGCATCCGACAGGCGGCACCTGGGACCGTCCGATGGACCAGGGCGGCGGCGAGACCACGACGTATGCCTATGAAGATTGGCGCTACCGGTATTTAGAGGGCATCGGCGAAAACGTGGAGCTCGAGTTCGTGGATCCGACGGGAACGGGCGAATACCACCTGACCACCGACCCCAGCGAAAAAGACGCTCTGTTAAACGTTCCCGGCGCCGGTCTCACGATGGCCGAATCCATGGGCATGGCGGACAAATCGCAGCGCTTCTCGAATACCGACGGCACGCACATGGCCGAAGGCGAGATGGGTGGAAATATGCAGTCGGAAAGCATGAACGAGTTTACGCGCCTCGAGCTGGAGGCCAATATCTTCCGGCCGCCGCCGGTGAAGTTCAAGGATCTCGAAGCGGACTCGACCTCGCGCCTCATCCGCGACCAGTTAAAGTTCGACTACCGCTACGATTATCTGCGCATCACGTCGGACACGGTTCTCGTGCCGATCACGGTGCAGATTCCGGTGCGGCAGCTGAGCTTCCAGGAAAAGGATGGAGTCGACAGCGCGAACATGAACCTCTTCGCGCGGATCACGAGCCTCAGCGGACGCGTGATTCAGACGTTTGAGGACACGCTGGCGACCAACGTGCCGGCCTCGCAGCTGCAAGCGGAGATCGGCACTTCGAGAATCTATCAGAAGGCCGTCCCTCTGGCTCCGGGCCTCTACCGGCTGGACATCGTGGTCAAGGACGTGAACAGCGGGAATGTGGGCGTGGTGAACGCGCGCCTGGACGTGCCGCGCTTCAACGACGATCAGCTCAGCAACAGTTCCCTGATCCTGGCGGATGACATTCAACGCGTTTCATCGAAGGACATCGGGCTCGGCCAATTCGTCCTCGGCGACCTGAAAGTCCGGCCCAAGCTGGATCAAACCTTCACGCCCGACGACAGCATGGGCGTCTTCCTTCAGATCTACAATTTGAAGGTTGACGACAAGACGCACAAAGCGGATGCTTCCGTCGAGTTTCGCGTCACGAAGGCCGAAAAGGACCCGACTGCGCCGGTCTTGAAATTCGACCTTCCGGCGAAGGCGATCCCCGAGCACGGCGAGGAAATGACGCTCGCGAACACGATCACCCTGGGCTCTCTCGCACCCGGGAAGTACAAGCTTGAAGTCGCCATAACCGATAATGTGACCAAGCAAACGATTACTCCCACGACGGAATTTACCGTCAAGCCGATGCCGGTGAGCGCAAAACAGGGGAGGTAAAGGGTTGGGCTCTCGAACCATTCGTCTCCTAGGCCTGGCGTCTCTGGTTTGCGTATTTGTGTTGCCGCTGCACGCCGCAACCGACGCGGCGAGAATTGCCGGCGTGGTTGTCGACCCCGCTGGGACGCCACAGATGGGCGCGACCGTGGTGGTGTCTTCCGAACAGCTTCTCGACACTTCGACGATCCGGCTGCTGACGAACGACCGCGGGCGATTTTCAACATCGATTCTTCCGGTCGGGACGTACTCGATCAAGGTCACGCTGGCGGGATTCCTGCCGGCGATCGAGCAGCACATCCAGGTCGATAGTGACCACGAGGCGCTGCTGCAGATCGTTCTGGGTTCTGTGATGTCGTCGTTCGAGAAGCTGCGGCGCCCGGCCGATCAGCAGGTCGCGGCGGACGATTGGACCTGGGTGCTGCGGACCTCGGCCGCCACGCGTGCTGTTTTGCGCTGGCAGGACGTGCCCGATGTCCAAGGCAATTCCGACGGATCGCAAGGGCGGGCGGTCCATGCCCGGCTCGAAGTCGGTTCGGGCGCCGATCACCCGGGTTCCGTTTCAGATGTGGCCGATTCCCCCGGCACGGCGTTTGCGTACGGTGTGGGACTTGGAGAAAAGGGTCAGATGCTGATGGCGGGCCAGTTCAGCTATGACGACGATTCCTCTTCCGCCGGGCTGGCCGCCGAATGGCTGCCTGGGGGCGAAGAAGGAGTGGGCCCGGTTACAACGATTCTGGTGCGCGAATCGCGCCTGACGCCCGGAGGCCCAGCTTTCCGGGGATTGCGCATATCGCACGACGACGCACTGAGCCTTGGCGACCGGGTGAGCATTCGTTACGGCGCTGAGTTTCTGATGGCCGGATTGAGCGGCACCACTGCGGCCCTGCGCCCACGGGGCGAAGTCGCGGTTCAGATGGCGTCCACTTGGCGGGCATCTTTCATCGCGGCGACCCGTCCGTGGCAGAACGATGTGGCGTCCGCCGACACACTTCAATCCGCAGTCGATACGCTCGATACATTGCCAACTCTCCTGTTTCGCGACCACCGGCCGGTATTCGAGAGCGGCCTGCACGAGGAAGTGTCCATCGACCACACGCTGGGCAAGCGCGCCGATGTAACCGCTGCCGTGTTTCACGATTACTCGAGCCACACGGCGGTGATTGGACGCGGCGGCGCCGCCGATGGCCCGGATTTCCTGCAGGACTATTTCTCGGAGGCTTTTGCCTACGATGGCGGATCTTCGAGTTCCACGGGCGCTCGCGTGGCGTATCGCGAGAAGTTCGGATCGCATTTGGACACGACGATCGTCTACGCGTATGCCGGGGCGCTCGCGCCGGACGGGGATTCGGACGCAGCGAGACTGCGCGATGAACTGGATACGCGCTATCGTCACAGCCTTGCCGGGCGTGTTTCTGCCACGGTGCCGCGTTTCCGCACCCAGGTGTCCGCCAGTTACAAATGGCTGAGCGGGCCCACCGTCTCCCGGCTCGACTCCTATGGCGAGTCGATGTATCAAATCGACCCATACCTCAGCATGGAAATCCGGCAGCCGCTGCCCAACGTCTTTCCCT
>Ga0187815_10001379_pt1 | contig 11459 bp, 10 predicted proteins | sample NC_S_5_FD_132962 | JGI IMG/M metagenome (GOLD analysis project Ga0187815, IMG submission 132962) | Wetland sediment microbial communities from Neuse River Estuary, North Carolina, USA - ASW-S_5 | ecosystem: Environmental > Aquatic > Freshwater > Wetlands > Sediment | place: USA: North Carolina...
AGACATTGAGATTTAGTTTAGAGCCGCGATCCTTTCAAAGTCCGCATGCGCCTGGCTTCCGCGCCGTGACGGTCACGCCGCCGCCCTCATTGCCGGCGCGCCGACCTGCAAAGGCCGGCTCGGAGCATCGCTTAGTTCAATCCGCTCGTTTACACTTGAACTCGACCGGTGCTCAGAAAGGAAGAGAGATCTGAAAGATGCTTTCCCGCATTCGATTCGATCGTAAATGTGTTTTCGCCGGATTGGCGACGATGGCCGCCGTGCTGTCGCTGATGCCCGCAACGGCGCCCGCCCGGGTCGCTTCTCCCGAGGCCACGCCCACGGCGACCGAGAGCGTGCTGTACTCGTTCGGCGTCGGGCCCACGGGCAGCGTATGCACGAAAACCGACGACGGCGCCGACCCCAAAGGATCGCTGACCTACGCCAACGGTCTGCTGTTCGGCCGCACCTCGACCACCACCGCGCAAGGCAACGGCGACGGCACGATTTTCCAGATCATGCCCGACGGATCGAATTACGCGGTCGATTACTTCTTCACCGGCGGGAAGACCGACGGCGCCGATCCGCGTCACAACGCGATGACGCTGGTCGGAAGCGTGTTGTATGGCACGACGCTCGCGGGCGGCGAGCACGACAACGGCACAATCTTCAGCATCAATGACGACGGCAGCGGATACTCGAGTCCCCCCTTGTTCGACTTTCCCAAGAGCGCCAGTAACAACGACGGCGACCAGCCGCACAGTTGCTTCGTCGCCGGCGCCGGCGACTTGCTCTACGGGATGACGTCGGAGGGCGGCAAGCATGGCGGCACGACCGGCGACGGCACGATCTTCTCGTTCGATACGTCCAGCGGCACCTACACCAGGCTGCACTCCTTCGACGGGAGCCACGGCGCCGATCCGCACGGCCAGCTAATTTTCGATCCCAACGGGACGACGCTGTATGGAATGACGCGAGCCGGCGGCAAGGACGACGTCGGCGTCATCTTTTCTTTCGACACGAGCAGCGGAAAATTCAAAAAGCTGCACGACTTCAGCTGTCCGGGTAACAACACGCCCGACTGCGTGGACAAGAGCAACGGCGCGACCTCCGACCACGGCACGCTGGTGCAATCCGGCTCGACGCTGTTCGGCTTGACGACCTACGGCGGCAAGTACGGGATGGGGGTGATATTTTCGATCCACACCAACGGCGGGCACTTTACTATCCTGCATCATTTCGGAAAAACCGGGACCAGCGACGGCCAAAATCCTTACGGCTCGCTGCTGCTCTCCGGCACCACGCTCTACGGCACCACCAACGCGGGCGGCAGCAAGGGCAACGGCACCGTCTTTCAGATCGATACGAGCGGCAAGAACTACGCGCGAATATACGACTTCCACAATCCGCCCGACGGCGCGAACCCGATCGACAACGTCATTCTGGTCGGCAACACGCTTTACGGGATGACCGAGGCCGGCGGCTTGTGCGGCAACGGCGCGATCTTCGCCATCCAGCTGCCGTAGGCGCCGATCCCGAAAGAAAGGTGAGCGCGCGATCGATTAGACGCTTGGGCATCGTCTACATTGATTCAAGCCGGCCGAAGGTGCACTGTCTTTTTTTTGCAGGCCCAAAGGAGGTCGGTTCATGAGCCGGGTTTTCGGAGAGATGCGGCAGATCGCGTTCGTCGTGCGCGATCTCGAAAAAGCGCTCGACTATTGGACGCGCACGCTCGGCATCGGCCCCTTCTTCATGATGCGCGATGTTGTGCCGGATAACTATCGCTATCGCGGCATACCTAGCCCGCCGCCGCGAGTCTCTATCGCGTTAGGTTTTTCGGGCGAGTTCCAGGTGGAGATCATCCAGCAGCACGACGACAAGCCAAGCGCCTATCGCGACTACCTTGCCGCCGGCCACGAAGGCTTCCAGCACGTCTCCTCATGGGTGACGCGCGCAGAGTACGATCGCGCCGTGCCGGAACTCGTCCGCTCCGGCCTGTCAGTGGCGCACGAGGGCGCGATGCCCGGCAGTGGTCTCCGGTTCATCTACTTCGCAACCGATTCCGCGCCGGGCGGCCCTCTCTATGAGATTTCGGAAGCGAAAGAACCGTCCATTTATCCGACGATGATGAAGATTCGCGACCTTGCGCGGGCGTGGGACGGAATCGATCCGGTTCGCGACTTCGCCGCCCTGATGCGCTGAAAGGCGCGTGGCTTTCAAGCTTTGAGACGGGACACGACTGTTCGCGAAGGCAGCTGCACTATTGCGCTGGCCTGCACGGACAACTCGCGATCCTGGTTGGTCGCCGTCTGCCTGACCTCGACGAGGTTGGCGTCTTCTTCCTTGAACGCCCGGGTGACCTCGCCGTTGATGTAAAGCGTATCGCCAACCGGATTGTGCCGTCGTATCTCCACCGCGATATGGCGCAGCCATCCAGCATCGCCCATCCAGTTGGTCAGATGATGCGTCATCCATGAGCATCGTTCCGGGCCGTAATCGTAGGCCGCCGGCGTCCCGACCAGTGTCGCAAGGTCATCCTCCCAATGCACCCGCTCGGGCACGTCCGGGATACCGAACTTGTTCGCGATTCCCAGCCCCGGATGCCTCTGCAACTGCTTCCACGCGAGCTTATTGGCCCGAATATAGAGCCCGCCCCACCCCTGCGCAAACGCGATGAAGCCCGACACGGTCATCGGTCCCTTGACCATCGTATCCAGCTTCTCGCCAACCTTCACATCTTCGAAGTAACGCGGCTTCGATCCGCGGACCTCTTCGGCTTCATACAGCGCGAATATTTTCGCCAGATCCTCGCGCGTGTAGTAAACCGGCTTTTTCGCCTTGAGCGCAGTGTATTTCGTGCCTTTCTCGCGCGCCGTATCGCGCTCTGTTCGAAAGCACCAGCTATCGCCGTCGGCCACCAGGTCGTGGTTCTGGTTGAAGAACTCGCAGCGATAGATTTGCTGGATCGATCGCCCCGCGAATCGCGTCTGGCGCTCCACCAGGTCCTTTAGCCATACCTTGGTGGTGAACTCGTCGCCGTGCAGCATCGGCTTATGCCAGGTGACGTCCATCCCGGCAAACATCGCGTGCACACCGGGCAGACCACCGACATATCCACTGAACACACGGTTGAGCGGAAAGATGAACGACGGTGGCGCCACCAACCGTCCATATCGCGACTTCGCCGCATACGCCGGGTCGCACCACAAGGGATTGTCATCGCCGATTCCGTGCGCCCAATGGCGGATGTTGTCGCGCGTGGCCTCGTGACACCATGGCTCCAGCGTATCTTCAATCGGTATGCCGACGAGCCGGCGCAAGTCGGCGAGGCCTTTGTCCGTGATCAGCGAGAAGCGTTGCTGCTTGACCTGTTCCGCCATGAAGAGCCCTTTGCATATTAACAACTCCGAAAGCTGCGAAAATGCAAAGAGCCTGAGCCCTTGTAAAGGTCTCTAGTTGATGGAACGGACCAAACCATAGCCAGCCATGCCTGATACCTGAAAGACCCGCTCAACGTTGTCGGCGGCGCGGTGGTGGCATGCTACTGCCTGGCGCAGAATCGGCAGGACCAGCATGCTCGGGTGCCGGCTGATACGGATCGAACAGATCCGTTGCCCACGAGGACGCGACGGCGCGAGAGCCAGCGCGCCTCGACGCCGCTTCCATCTCTTTCTGGCAATCAAAACAATTGCGGGTGAAAGGTACCGATTGCAGGCGCGCAAGCGAAATCTGCAATCCGCATTCTTCACATAACCCGAAGCGTCCCTCATCGAGGCGGGCCAGGGTAGACGTGATGGCCGCAAGCCGACTCTCGGAGAGATCAAGCAGGCTCACCTGAAATTCGAGATCGCCATCGCGGCGAGCCCGATCCAGCTCGTCACCGGAAGCTTGTGTCGCCAGCATCGTTTCGTCACGTACGAGTGCCCGGATTTTTTCCAATTCCTTGTCGCGCAGATCGATCAAGAGTTTCTTCATCACCGCACTGCGCGGCGTCGATCTGGCAATGGTGGGAAATACGGAGTGTCGTGAACCGGTGTCGGTTGCTCGGCGCGCATCGTGATTCATATTGTTCATGGTCATGATCTCCCGCCGGATGCTTGCGACGAAGCATTCTGGCGCTTTGCGGTCGCAATATAGTTCCTGACCAGCACAGGCACCCGCCAAAGGGTCTTAACCTTCCAGCGGCGCGAGAACGCGATATGCTACGGAATCAGTGACCGGGGTCCAAAGTCGAGAGCAGAATACGGCGAAGGAACACCCGCCGATGCTCGGGCCAGATGCTAACTAACAGGCGCGCTTCAAGGGCTTGAAGAGCGCTTGGGGTCAGAGATGGAGCTACCAGAACTTCGCGCAACCGTGAGTCCGACGGGCGAACAAGCTTCACGCAGCCGGCGCCGACTTCGAGTACGACGTTGCGGGTGATTTGCAGGCAGGGGACCCCAACCCCAGGTGACGCGGTAACGCCCCACGAGGCGAGCGGTCGTACGACTCGTGCGCAGGAGAAAAGCAACAGCACCGCGACGGTCATTCGCAGCACTTGCGGCGTTTTTCCAGTGCGTCGCAACGTCAGCATATCAGCCACAGCAGCTTGACGATTCGAAGTTCTCTTTAATTCAAATTGAACGACTGCTACAAAGGCTCGTCTCGATCGTTGTCGAAAAGACTATTATGGTCGTTACTCCGTTTTTCGCATCAGCGCAATGTTCGTCTGCGCTTGGGTCAGGCCACTCGGCGGGCCGAACGCGAGCTAGGGCTGAAGTTGCTGCAAGCGGTCGGCGGGCCACGCCGGATCACGATGGCGGCGACAAGGGTTTCGATACTGCGGAGTTCGTGGCGGGCTGCTGCGCGCTCAACGCCATCTCCACGTGGCACAGAACGAAACGCGCTCTGTTCGTGATACTTAGTCACCGTCATAAAATGAGACCTGCTCACGATTCAAGTCTTCAATACCCTGCCAGGTCTCCAAGATGCTGAGATTGATCCTCGCGGCACTGGTCATCGTTGCAGTTCTACTCGGACCCGTTTTCATCGAAGCGATAGAGCAGAACGTAGAGCTTTTTTTCCTGCTAATTGGAGCGCTGACCGCCTGGATCATGGGACAATTCGACTCGGCGCTCGTCCGGGGAGCCTTGAGTGAACCTCTGTCGTTCACGGTGGCGGTTGCGGTTTTTGGCGCCACTTTTCGTCTTCTGAGGGACTATCTCGATCAACTACTGCGTCGGGTAATCCGACTGCTGGACCCGCGGATTCTGTGCTTCTGTCTCGCGACGATACTTGGCTTTCTTGCAGCTTTCATAACTCCGGTCGTATCTGCGCTTGTTTTCGTGGAGGCAATTTCCCTGCTTCGTTGCGAGCGGCGGGCCGAAATTGCCGCGACAGTATTTGCGTGTTTCGCGATCGGCTTTGGTGCGGGGCTGACGCCTTTGGGCATGCCCGGTATTGCAGTCGTTCTCCGCTCTCTGCACGCTGACTTCTGGTACCTTACCCATCTTCTCGGCCCGTTCGTTGTGGTCGGTGTCACTTTGGCCGCGGTTCCTATTTTGTTTTTGCCGTTCGCTTCCAAAGAGCCGCTAGATACGACCGAAGGGAAGGAATCGTGGAGGACCGTCCTGTTGATTCGCCCGGGCAAGGTGTACTTTTTTATCAGCGGACTTGTGGCACTTTCGGATGGGCTCAGGCCCGTGGTCGATGCGTACATCCATCGTCTTCCGGACGGATTGCTGTTTTGGATGAACACCATTTCCGCAGTAGTCAACAATTCGACTCTGGCGGCCGTGGAGATATCGCCCTCGCTGAATATGAGTCAGCAGCGCGCGGCGCTGCTCGGTTTACTGATCAGTGGAGGGATGCTTGTAACTGGCAACATCCCCAATATCGTTGCGGCGAGCCGCCTGGGAATCACGAGCCGCGAGTGGGCGAGGGTTGGCCTTGGCGCCGGGGCGCTGATGCTGATTGTCTGTTTCGCGGTTTTGCGCTTGATGGCGTTCTTCCGATGAATCTTGAGCATTTTTCTTCGTGTGAGGAAGAATAATGAAAATAGAACGGATTCTGGTGCCTACCGATTTTTCCGAAGATTCGCTCGCGGCGTTAAAATACGCGATAGAATTGGCGCGCGAGCACCAATCCGAAGTGGTGCTGGTTCACGTAGTTCAGCCCTTACCTCACGGTGTCGCGCGCTGGTATGAGCCCGAAAAATTGCTCGAGCATTACGGCGAGACGGCATCGGCCGAGCTCGATCGTTTCCTCAAGGAAGCGACCCAGCTTTACCCAAAATGCCGTTCCGAGCTTCACTTCGGCGTCGTTCACGAAGTAATCTGCGAGCTGGTGGGGAAGCTCAAGGTTGATCTCGTAGTCATGTACATGCGCGGACAAACTAACTTGCTTGATGTTCTGATCGGCGGTATTGGCGACAAACTCCTGCACCATGCGCCATGCCCCGTCCTCAGGATACGTACAGTCTGAGTATTCTCAATCGAGATGATACCGTCTGCGCTTGCGCCACAGGGTTGCGACGCCGATGCCGAGCGTTGCGGCAGCGTCTTCGAGCGTTGGCGCCAACGCGAGCACGCGCCGGATGTGCTCCTGCTCGATCTGCTCGAGCGTCGATTGCTCGGGCAGGTTGCCGTTGCGCGGAGCGCTCGATTGAAAAAGGATGTCCGGCAGATCCTCCTTGCGCAACGTTGCGCCACGGCTCAGCACAACTGCGCGCTCGACCGCATTGCGCAGTTCGCGGATATTGCCGGGCCACGAATAGGCGACCAGAGTTTTGCGAGCTTCGTCCGAAAACTGCAATCCGCTGCGCCGATTACGTGCGGCAGCCTGGGTGAGAAACATCTCGGCGAGCGGCAAAACGTCTTCAGGCCGTTCGCGCAACGCGGGCATGCGGAGGCTGATGACATTTAGCCTATAGTAAAGGTCGCTGCGAAACCGCGCGGCGCTGATCTCCTGCGGAAGATTGCGGTTGGATGCTGCAATAATACGGGCATCGACCTTGATCGTCTGCTCCCCACCCACACGCTCGAAACGCTCATCCTGCAAAAAGCGGAGGAACTTGGATTGCAACGCGGGCGGAAGTTCGGCGATTTCGTCGAGGAATACCGAACCGCCATCTGCCGCTTCAAGACGCCCGGGCTTGTCTTTGATCGCACCGGTAAAAGAGCCCTTCATATGCCCGAAGAGTTCGCTTTCCAGCAGATGCTCCGAAAGCGTCGTGCAGTTGACGATGACAAACGGCCGATCGCGGCGTGAACTCCATTCGTGGATCTGCCGCGCGAGGACATTCTTGCCGGTGCCACTTTCCCCGGTGAGCAGGATTGTCGCGTCGCTCGACGCGGCAGCATGAGAAGTCTCTATCAGGGAGCGGAATACAGGACTCCCGCTTGTAAGCAGAGGTACGCCATCGATCGAATTGCGAAGTGCTCGATTCTCAGTACGCAGTTGCTTAACTTCAAGCGCACGGTCGACCGCGTGCTGAATCTGATCGAGCGAGAATGGCTTGGTGACGTAGTCGTAAGCGCCGGCTCTCATCGCCGCTACAGCATTCTGGATCGTGCCGTATGCGGTCATCAGGATCACGATCGTGGTCGGAAATTTTGCTTTGATCGCGTTGAGCAGCTCGAGGCCGTTCATCTCGGCCATTCGCCAATCACTGAGAACGAGATCGAACGCTCCATCGCGATCCATCAGGGCGAGTGCCTCGCGTCCGCTTTCCGCGACAGCGATCTCGTGCTCCCGGGAGCCCAAGGAGCGACCGAGGGTATCGCGGATGTTTTTCTCATCGTCGACGATGAGGAGTTTTGCCATCTAGATGCACCGCGAGTGCGGCAGCTGGACTACGAACGTGCTGCCCTGAGCGGAGGAATCGAAAAAGATGCGGCCCCTGTGCGCCTCGACGATTTCCTTGACGATCACCAGATCGAGGCCCGCAGGACCGGCTTCAAATCCGTCCGCAGTCCACTGACTGTGTTGGTCGAAGGCGGCGTCGCGAACTTCGGGCGGAATCCCCGGTCCGGTATCGGAGACCGATAGCCGCACACTCTGTCCTATAGAATCGGCGCACACTTCGATCGAACCGCCTTCAGGCGTATACCGGAGCGCATTACCAAGCAAATTCGATAGCACCCAGGAAAGCTTCACTGGGTCGCCGTAAGATTCGAGTCCCGCCTCGACCTGCACGCGCAATGCGATTTTCTTCTGTGCGGCCTGCAACAAATACTTCTTCGTAACCGAGGTCACGAGCTTGGCGAAATCAAACGTAAAGCTCCGGACTGCGATCGAAGTGATTTCATTGCGCGTGACGTTCAAAAGATCGTCGGACAAATCGCGGATGCGAGCCAACTCCTCGACCACCGTATCGATGATTTCCTGCTCCTTCGGATCGGATGTTTTTCTTTGAAGCAATTCGATTGCGAGCGACAGCGATGTGAGCGGCGTTTTGAGCTCATTCGAAAGCGTGGCGATCAGGTTCGAGCGCGCGCTCTCCTTATCACGAAGATAAGTCAGATCGTGAAGAACGATCATCGTGCCGAACGGAGTGTCATCATCGAGACCCAGCGGTGCAGCCTTGAGGAGATATGTATGATCGCGGCCACGAACGTGCAGACTTAGTTCTGCCTGCTGCTCGCCCCTTGGATAGCCGAGGGCGCGCCGCAGCGCGGCCCGGACATGAACGTAGTGGCTATTGTCTTCTTCGAGGCCGAAGAACGAACGGTCCAGGATTTCCTCGCGATGAATACCAAGTATGAGTGCGGCCTGCTCGTTGAGATGGGTAACAACACCGTCGAGGTCTATCAGGATCGCGGCGACGTCAAGGGTCTCCAGGATTGCCGCGGTCCGGTTCTGGTCACTGATAGAGGCTGTGGATTTCATATTCGGACCTCGCCCGATATGAGCGGGCTTCGGCATTTGCCCTTACCCATGGTCCGCGTCTTATCTATTGAGGCTGCCCATATCTGTTTCTCAGGACGAGGTTGACCCGTAGCATGTTAGCGAGCTTTTCATCGCCTCGATTCTAATGCGACACTGCAGGTCCTAGTGTAGTGAGTCGAGGGCCAAGTTCAGCTTCAAAACGTTTACACCGGGCTCTCCGAAAAGCCCGAGCCAACGGCCGTGCGTATTGTTCTCGATAAGTTGGCGTACAGCGTCAGGATCGACTCCCCGGGCCTTCGCGACGCGTGCGGCCTGCAGATCGGCGGCGGCAGGACTGATATCAGGATCGAGACCGCTGCCTGAGGCAGTAACCAGATCGACCGGTACCTGGGAAGCCGTCACGCCTTCGCTTTCCGTCACATCCTTGATCCGCTTACCGACAGAGTCGATCAGAGCCTTGCTAGTAGGACCAAGATTGGAACCACCTGAACTGGTTGCGTCATAGCCGTTGCCCGCCGCGGACGGCCGGCTATGGAAGTATTTTGCTGAAGTAAAGCTTTGGCCGATCAACTCGGAGCCGACGATCGTGCTGCCCTGCGCGATAAGGCTCCCTTCAGCCTGACGTGGGAATGTCATGCGGCCAATCGCAGTCATCACGACCGGATAAACGAGGCCCATGAGCACGGTCAGAATGACGGTCATTCGAGTAGAAATCCATAGTTCACGCATCGCAATGGTCTCCTACGCAAGATGCAGCGACACGACGATTACGTCGATCAGTTTGATTCCGATGAAGGGAATGATGATGCCGCCTACGCCGTAGATTAACAGGTTGCGAGTCAGAATTGCGGCGGCGCCAAGCGGACGGTATTGCACGCCGCGCAGAGCCAGAGGGATCAGCGCGATGATGATCAGTGCGTTGAAGATAACCGCTGACAGAATAGCGCTCTGCGGATTGTTGAGGTGCATAATGTTAAGCGACTGCAATTCCGGATACGCAAGCAGGAACATCGCCGGTATGATCGCAAAGTACTTGGCTACGTCGTTGGCTATCGAGAAAGTGGTCAGCGCTCCGCGCGTGATTAGCAACTGTTTTCCGATTTCGACCACTTCCATGATCTTGGTCGGGTTCGAGTCGAGATCGACCATGTTACCGGCTTCGCGCGCCGCCTGAGTGCCGGCATTCATGGCGATTCCAACATCTGCCTGTGCCAGGGCCGGAGCGTCATTGGTGCCGTCGCCGATCATCGCCACCAGCTTGCCCTGGGCTTGCTCGTCGCGAATGAGCCGCAGCTTGGTCTCGGGTGTGGCTTCGGCCTGGAACTCGTCTACGCCAGACTCGTGAGCAATCGCGGCCGCCGTGAGCGGATTGTCGCCAGTGATCATGACGGTCTTGAGGCCCATTGCCCGAAGCCGCGCGAAGCGCTCGCGGATGCCTTCCTTGATGACGTCCTTGAGATGGATGACACCGAGGACGCGAGAGTTCTCGGCGACGACCAACGGAGTGCCGCCGCTCGCCGCGATTCGCTCCACGATTCCGGCCAGTTCCACAGGCGGCGTGCCGCCATTGTCCTTGACGAACTTGATGACCTGCTCCGTCGCTCCCTTGCGGATCCGCCGACCGTTCAGATCAACGCCGCTCATCCGAGTTGTCGCCGAGAACGAGATGAACTGCGCTTCCTTGTGGGCGAATTCGCGTCCGCGCAGATTGAAGTCACGTTTGGCCAATGCAGTGATGGAGCGGCCCTCCGCTGTTTCGTCCGCAAGCGAGGCGAGTTGGGCCGCGTCGGCGAGCTCCTCGACGGGCACCTCGAGTATCGGTACGAACTCGGTTGCCATCCGATTGCCAAGAGTGATGGTGCCGGTCTTGTCCAGAAGTAAGGTGTCTACATCTCCCGCGGCTTCGACCGCGCGCCCCGACATCGCAAGCACGTTATGTTGCACGAGCCGATCCATGCCGGCGATGCCGATGGCCGAGAGCAATCCGCCAATAGTCGTCGGGATCAAGCAGACGAGGAGCGCGACCAGGACTGGCAGCGACAGTGTAGTGCCACCATAGAGCGCAAAGGGCTGCAGGCTTACGCAAACCAGCATGAATACTAGAGTCAGCCCGGCGAGAAGAATGCTAAGCGCGATCTCATTGGGCGTTCTCTGGCGCTCCGCGCCTTCGACCAGGGCAATCATCCGGTCAAGGAAGGTCTCGCCCGGATTGGCGGTAATTCGAACCTTGATCCAGTCGGAAATCACGGTGGTTCCGCCGGTGACAGCGCTGCGATCGCCGCCACTTTCCCGAATAACCGGAGCGGATTCGCCGGTGATTGCCGCTTCGTTCACCGCCGCGATTCCTTCAATGATTTCGCCGTCGCCTGGTATTACGTCCCCGGCCTCGACCCGAACGATGTTGCCACGTCGCAACGCCGTCGCCGAAACGGTTTGAATCGCGCCGCTCGCGGTAACGAGCTTGGCCTTTGTTTCGGTGCGGGTTTTGCGCAGGTTGTCGGCCTGTGCCTTGCCACGGCCTTCGGCCATCGCCTCGGCGAAATTGGCGAACAGCACGGTGAACCAGAGCCAAATCGCGATCTGGAATTCGAAGCCCGCCAGGCTGCTTCGGG